>Ga0136846_1238345_pt1 | contig 31112 bp, 19 predicted proteins | sample HopSoiMetagenom2_FD_96841 | JGI IMG/M metagenome (GOLD analysis project Ga0136846, IMG submission 96841) | Grasslands soil microbial communities from Hopland, California, USA - 2 Assembly 2016 (version 4) | ecosystem: Environmental > Terrestrial > Soil > Grasslands | place: USA: Hopland...
GCCTCCTCGCCATAGCGACGGCTATGACTCGTCGGCGCGCCTTGCACTGCGCTCCGACAGCGGCGCGATCAACCGACACTTGAGGCTTGACGCGACACTAGTTCCCGATCTCAACGCGATCGACGTCGACGCAGTTTTGCGCGACGCCCACCAGAAGGAGAAATCTGATGCGTGAAGGCACCGCCCCTCTCATCCGCCGCGAGGACTACAGCGCACCCGCGTTCTGGATCAAGACCGTCGACCTCACCTTCGACCTCGACCCAGGCAAGACGCTGGTCATCAATCGAATGCAATTGGAGCGCAACGCCAACGTACCGGCGCAGGCCCTGAAGCTGCATGGCGAAGATTTGAACCTGACTCGCGTGCTCGTGAACGGCGAGTCCGTTTCCTTCCGTCATGAAGACAGCATGCTCGTGATCGACTCGCTGCAAGGCGTGCCGCCTGGGCCTTTCACGCTCGAGATCCGAAACACCTGCGCGCCGGACAAGAACACGCATCTGTCGGGGCTGTACACCTCCGGCGGCGGCCTCTTCACGCAGTGTGAGGCCGAGGGCTTTCGCCGCATCACCTACTTCCTGGACCGGCCCGATGTGATGGCCATCTATACCGTGACGCTCCTTGCGAACAAGCATGCGTATCCGGTGCTGCTATCGAACGGCAACCTCGTCGAGCACGGCGAACTGGCGAACGGCCGCCATTTTGCGAAGTGGCACGACCCGTTCCCAAAGCCGAGCTACCTCTTCGCCTTGGTCGCCGCTGACCTCGTCGCCCGCGAGCAGTGGGTGACTACGCGTTCTGGCAAGAACCACCTGCTACAGGTCTATGTGCGCCGCGGCGACCTCGACAAGACCGAGCACGCAATGAACTCGCTGATCGCGAGCGTGGTGTGGGACGAAGCACGCTTCAAACTGCCGCTGGATCTCGACCGCTTCATGATCGTCGCGGTGGGCGACTTCAACATGGGCGCGATGGAGAACAAGGGCCTCAACATCTTCAACACGAGGTTCGTCCTGGCCAACCCGGCCACTGCCACCGACGCCGACTACCTCGGTGTCGAAAGCGTGGTGGGTCACGAGTACTTTCACAACTGGACAGGCAACCGCATCACCTGCCGCGACTGGTTCCAGTTGAGCCTGAAAGAAGGCCTCACGGTTTTCCGCGACCAGGAATTCAGCATGGACATGGCAGGGCCGGCGTCTGCCCGTGCCGTCAAGCGCATCGACGACGTGCGCGCGCTTCGCATGTCGCAGTTTCCCGAAGACGCGGGCCCGATGGCGCACCCGGTGCGCCCCGACAGCTACGTCGAGATCAACAACTTCTACACGGCCACCGTCTACGAAAAAGGCGCCGAAGTCGTGCGCATGATGCAGACGCTCGTGGGCCGCGTAGGTTTCGCGCTCGGCATGACGCTTTACTTCGAACGCCATGACGGCAGTGCCGTCACCTGCGACGATTTTGCGCAAGCCATTGCCGACGCCAACCCGCAAAGCGAACTCGCTCGGCAACTGCCACAGTTCAAGCGCTGGTACAGCCAGGCCGGCACGCCGAAGGTGACGGCACACGGTCGCTACGATGCGCCGACGCGCACCTATACCCTGGTGCTGGAGCAAAGCTGCGCGCCGACCAATGGGCAAGCCGAGAAGCAGCCTTATGTCATCCCGATGTCCATGGGCTTGCTCGGGCGCGACGGCAAGACACTGTCGCTGCAACTCGCAGACGAAACCCTGCCGGCATCAGGAAGCTTTCCGCAGGAGCGGGTGCTGGTGCTGTCCGAAGCACGCGAATCCTTCACCTTCGTGAACGTCGATGAAGAGCCGGTGCCTTCACTGCTGCGTGGCTTCTCGGCGCCGGTGGCGCTTGTGGACGGCCTCGCTGATACCGACCTGCTTCTCTTGCTGCAGCACGACACCGACGCATTCAACCGCTGGGAGGCCGGGCAGCGACTGGCCCTGTCACGCTTGCTTGCCGCCGTGCGCGGCAATGGCGAGCTGACGTTGGACGAACCCTTTGTCGAAGCCATGCGTGCAGTGCTGCGCCATTCGACGCTGGACGCTGCATTCAAGGAACTTGTGCTCATCCCGCCGAGCGAAATCTACGTCGCCGAGCAGCTCGACGTCGTCGACCCGCAACGCGTTCATGCCGTGCGCGAATCCATGCGCAGGCAGCTCGCGCAGGCCTTGCGCGACGACTGGGCTGCTGCCTACGAGGCCAATCAGGTGCATGGCGGCTACTCGCCAGACCCAGTGTCTTGCGGCAAGCGCTCGCTCGCGAATCTCGCGCTCAACATGCTGTGCCTCGACGGAGTCGCGCGCGGCGATGGCGTGTGGGCGGGCCGTGCGTACCAGCGTTTCAAGGACGCAGCGAACATGACCGATCGGCAGGGCGCGCTTTGGGCGCTCCTGAGTTCGCATTCGGAACTGGCCGAACCGGCCCTGGCGCGCTTCTATGAACTCTTCAAGGGCGAGCCTCTCGTCGTCGACAAGTGGTTCGCGTTGCAAGCGAGCGCGCCTGAGTCCAATGGGCGCGTGCTATCGCGGGTGAAGGCCTTGATGTCGCACCCGGATTTCACGCTCAAGAACCCCAATCGCGCACGCAGCCTGATTGCCTCGCTGTGCATGCAGAACCCCGCTGCATTTCACCGTGCCGACGCGGCAGGCTATGTGTTCTGGGCCGAGCGCGTGCTCGAACTCGACACCATGAACCCGCAACTCGCGGCCCGCATCGCGCGGGTGATGGACCGCTGGAGCCGCCTGGCCGAGCCATACCGTAGCGCGGCACGCAAAGCGGTGACCCGTGTCGCAGCCAAACCTGACTTGTCGAGCGACGTCCGAGAGATAGTCACACGCGCCCTCGCCGATGCCTGAGAGGCCGAGAGTATTTCGAACGTGTCCGAGCAACACGTCAAAAGACACCTGATCTAGGCGCAAGGCGCAGCCATAGCCTGGCTATGGCGAGCATTTGCAACGACGAGCAGGGGGCTTTTGGCGTGATGAGCGGGCATGATCGAAAAACTCTCAGCTTCTGACCCCCTGCCCAAAGAATCGAAATCACCCTATCAACCATGCCTCGTCCCATCAGTCTCACCCAGTACCTCATCGAACAGCAGCGCCAAAACGGCAGCATCCCCGCCGAACTGAGGTTATTGATCGAAGTCGTCGCGCGCGCCTGCAAGCGCATCAGCATCAGCGTCAACAAGGGGGCGCTCGGCGACGTGATGGGCAGCGCCGACAGCGAGAACGTTCAGGGCGAAATCCAGAAGAAGCTGGACATCATCGCCAACGAAGTGCTGATCGAGGCCAACGAATGGGGCGGCCATCTGGCGGCGATGGCATCGGAAGAAATGGAAGGCATCTACGTCGTGCCCAACCGCTTTCCGCAAGGCGAATACCTGCTGCTGTTCGATCCGCTCGACGGCTCGAGCAACATCGACGTCAACGTGAGCATTGGCACCATTTTCTCGGTGCTGAAGAAAAGCAGCAGCGATGAAGGCGTGAGCGAGAGGGACTTCCTGCAGGCCGGCTCGCAACAGGCGGCGGCCGGCTATTGCATCTACGGACCGCAGACCATGCTCGTGCTGACCGTCGGCGAGGGAGTGGTCATGTTCACGCTGGACCGCGAGCAAGGCGCGTGGATGCTGACGCAAGAAGGTATACGGATTCCGGAGGACACCAAGGAGTTTGCGATCAACATGAGCAACATGCGCCACTGGGCACCGCCCGTGTCGCGCTATGTCAACGAATGCCTGGCAGGCGAGACAGGTCCGCGAGCCAAGGACTTCAACATGCGCTGGGTGGCGAGCATGGTGGCCGACGTGCACCGCATCCTGACCCGCGGTGGTGTGTTCATGTACCCGTGGGACAAGCGCGAGCCCGAGAAGGCCGGCAAGCTCAGGCTGATGTACGAGGCGAACCCGATGAGCTTCATCGTCGAACAGGCGGGCGGCGCAGCCACCAATGGCAAGGCCCGCATCCTCGACCTGCAACCCGGAAAACTGCACGAACGCGTGGCTGTTTTCCTTGGTTCGAAGAACGAGGTAGAGCGCGTGACCGGCTACCATCGCGAAGCCGTCTAAAAGGCCCGCTATAATCGCGGGCTACGCCGGTGTAGCTCAGTTGGTAGAGCAGCGCATTCGTAATGCGAAGGTCGGGAGTTCGACTCTTCTCACCGGCACCAGAAAAGCCCGAGGGCCTGACGAAAGTCAGGCCCTTTTGCTTTGGGGGTCTTCAGATGCAAGAAACCGGAATCGCGCTCAAGAGGGGCTTGAACCACTTCGGCAGATGCTCATCGCCCGACATCCGTCACAGCAGAGTCGTTCATGAACTTGTTGATGTTCTCGATGTACTTCGCGGCCCAGCCGGACGAAGGATCTGAACTACCGGAAACATAGTAGGCGAGGCCTTGGTTCAACCCGCCGTGATCGGCAATGCGCTGGGCAAGATTGGATGCGGCCATGCGCAGCTGGATCGTGGGGCTGTTCATGTACTGGTCCGTCGTGACGACCTGAGAACCCACTCGCCAATCGCCCGGGCCATCATCTGACCATTCACGGCCGTCGAGAAACTTGCGCGAGATCTGGCCCAGCCCGATGGACGTGTTGTTCTCGCCGGCGCGATCAAGGTCGCCCTCGTGTTTCATCGCTTGCTGGTAGCCGTTGGTGAAGGCGCTGCTTTCAACCTGCAGTTGCGCGCGGAATGCATTGGGATCGAGACCGTACTCGCGAGCGACTTCGTCTGCAGCGCGACCAAAATCCGCCTGTGACTTGATCTTTGCATCCTTTTCCTTCTCGTCACCGCGCAACACCGGACGGAAGGTCGGGTGCGCGCGATCCGCCGCTTCGCCGACACTGTGCGCCGGCGAACCAGAGAAGCCGGAGGCACTTGTCGACGGCGCAGTGGAATCAGGCTCGTCCGGATGATGCGGATCCTCGCATTGCTTTGGCGGCTGATCGAAAAGATTCTGAATTCCCGGCAAAAGCTTCGTCTGCATGTCCCTCAACACAGGCATCAGCATGGAGAAGATCTCCTGCAACCGGTCCATCAGGTTCCCCCTCGGACCCTGGTGATGGTGATGGTGGTGCCTCGATTCGTGCTTCGACTCGTTGGGAATTTCAATCCGAATGGAAAGCGTCGTCCAGCGTATGGATGGATCGGACATGAGCAGCTCCTGAAAGAGTGTGGTTGCCCCCTGACTATGGCGACGTGACTCCTGTCCGTTGCGTGACGATGCGTAGCCGCGTCAGGAAATACGAAAACGCCGGCATCCTGCGCCCGGCGCTTTCAAGCAATTTCGCATTTGCGAGTTCGCGGAGCCACTTAGTGTTTCGCACATCACCCCTGCTGGCAGATCCCGTGCATTTCGTTTGAATGTTCACCGTTGCGCATCCCAACACCGCGATTCGATGCGAACCGCCACAGTGACACGATGCCCATCCTACGTACTCGACACATTTCGAATGCGGACACCACTTCCGCGGATGCACCTCGCCATGAGGAACAGATGTCATCGCCGCGGAGTCCGCGCGCATTGGCCTCGGAACCGGGGGGATTGAGCCCGCGCCGCACCGCGAGCGCGTCGGATTCTCACGAGATTGCGACCCTGGACCTGCCTCGCGCGCGCACGACACCGCCGTCAATTGGGCATGAAATTGAGGAAGACAGCCCGTCAGGTCTCGTGAGGCGATCTACATCACCCCCGGACAATGCGGCCTCACCGAAGCAAGCCCGTGTCAAGGGTGACCCATCAAACATTCGCCAAGCTGTCCGAACGCTCTCGAAATTCGCCGGGGCGTTGTGCCTTGGTTCCTCTCGCCAGAAATCCGATGCGTCCTCGAGTCGAGCCGAACCGGCCGACGAGCAATCGTTGCAGGCCCATGAATCAAGCACACGTGAGATAGGCGCACTGCACGAAGCGGGGTCTCGAACACCGGCGGAGCTTCTCTTTCGGCAGCCAATTGCCGATGTTCCGAGCGACGAGAGCAGCCTTCGTTCATCGCGAGCGCCGGAACAGCATCAGACGAACGGTGCAGAACCGGACGACGAGGAAAGGTTGCAGCCCCTGATTGAATCCATCGCGCAGGAAACGGCCGCATTGTCCGGAACAACATCTCGGACCCTGGCGCAGCTCTTCCTGCAACAGCCAAGCGCCGATGTCCCAATTGCGCAGAGCAGTCGTTCTTCGTCGCACGCGCCGGAACAGCATGAGATGAACAGCGGGACGGCATCCGAAACGGCCCACCAAATCACAAGCCAGGGCAATGACCCGACCCCTGATCCGCAATCGCACCACTCTGGCGAGTCCGCTTCAGGCTCGATCGGAAGCTTCAGAGAGCTCATGTCTTCCGCTGATGGCTTGCATGAAATCGATGACGACTTGTTCGAGATTGATATCGGCTTGCCAAGCCCCCCGACAGATGACGACGAGCAGGACGTGTTTGACCTCGACTTTCAAAGGGCCGATGTTCAGTCAACACCAGCGCCGGCTCCGCGGACAAGCAGCTCGCCGGCATCCGCCCAGATCGACCCGTCCTCTGACCCACGTCGTGATAAAGCGATCGAATCGCCGCTACACGGCTCCCACGACGGCTTGCATGAAAGCAAGGGCAACAGGAAGTCCATAGGCAGCCAAAGGAACCTGGCATCGGGATTGCAATTCGGCTTTGCCATGGGGTTCCGTGGGGCGTACAGCAAGAGACGACCCCACAAGCGCGACGGCTCGCTGCCACCGCCCGCGCCGCTCGGCAAACTGAAGAAGGAGGAGATTGAAAGCCGCGCCACGTCGCATGCCATCGCCGCCTCATTGCAAGACACAGTGGCGCCACCACCAACACGCCAAAAGAGGCCCGGCCTTATCAAGCGCGGCGCCGCAGCCATGGGGTGGTCCCTCGGGAAGCTTGAGGACGGACACCATGGCTGGAACAATGGATCGCAGTTCAAGCCCGCGAAGGACGCGGGCAAGCTGCTTGGAACCGAGGGAACCGCAGCAGCACTGACGAAAAAGAACCAGCACCTCAAAGACCTGGGCGAGTTGGTGAGCAGCAAACTGGAAGAGTTGAACATCAGGCTCGATGCCGCAGAGGAGGTTTGCGGCGAGGCCCTGCGCGCCTGCATGGGCGCGGAAGACACCACAAGCCTGCAAGACGCCCAGATAGATCTGCACGAGCAACAGGAGGAACTGAAGGGCAAAGATCAGAGCCTGCGCGAGCGGTTGGACCAGCTGAAGGCCCGCCACGCTGAGCTGTCCACCAATCTGGCCAATGCGTCCGAAGTACCGGCGATCCCGATGGGCGAAGCGGCTGTGGCAGCCTTTCACCACCAGATGGCCGAGGCCTCGCTGATGCAGGCAAAGCTGGAGAGGGACATTGCCGCCTTCCGAGTAGAAAAAAGCAACTCCGCTCTGCGCAAGACCCGTGATGAGATCAATGCGCTCCCCAGCTTCTCCCCGGAACGTATCAAGGCCACGTCCTTGATCAAGAAACTCGAGGCCACGCATCAAGACAAGCTCGCCTCCCTCGCTCAGGCCGAGAGGGACATCCTCGACCGCAAGACTCGCAGCAATGAGCAAGAGCAGAATGTGACGGAGGTTGACACGACGATTCGTGCACATCATGAAGCGCTGGCCCAGCGCGCGCCGATCGAGCAGGAACTCGCCGCCTGCCACGACATGCTGACTGACACCCAGCATCAACTCGAGGCGGTGCAGCGCGCGCTCGTCACGAACGAAGCCGAGATCGAACGGGCATGGCAAGCCAGGGAGGCCAGATTCAAATCCGACTCCGCGCAGGCTGCGGTGCTAAAGCTGCGCAGGCAAATCGCAAACCTCGGTGAGCAGTTGCACCCAGTCCAAGATGAAGCAGCCGTCATGCAAGCGCGCGCCGCTGAGGCTGAGGCAGCGGAAGCCGCGCTTCAGCTCGAGGAGACCAGAGACCGCGAGGAGTCGATGAGGACGCTGATCGAGGCGCCACCGGGGTTCGACCATGCGCCCGAATTGAGTGCGGAACTGACCAGGCTTCGAGACCGGCTGGACGCGACCCTCGACAAAGTCCCTGCGGCGGCGCGCCTGCCGGTGGCCGAGACGCTGGAAATCGTCACCCGTTCCCTGGCGCTCGAAACGGGGGGCAATGCGGCCCAAGCGAGCCGTCTGTTGAATAATTTGATGCGCCTTCCATTGACGGCGTTGGTCCCGCCTCCCGGGCATCCGATCGTCGATTGGTCTCCCGCGAATCTGGTCCGCCGCCTCGTGGGAATGGCATGCGGCGTGCTGACGCTGCTGCGCATGACGAGCAATGAGGGTGCTCGGCCTGAACCGGCACAAATGAATGCCCTGCAGGTGTACTACAGGGCCGACACCGCCATCATGGATCACCTGCGACTGCCTGAAAGCGAGCGGGATCCAGCCACCCTCGTATGGCTAACAACCGCCGCCCGGGCCTCGAAGAAGGTGGTTCACGCCACGGAAAGCAGCCGGCCGCTGAGCAAGCTCGAACGCACCGCGTTCAACGGTGTGCGAAACGGCTTCATTTCCCTCGCCAAGGGCAGTGACTACGACATCACGAAGCAGTGGCTCAATCAGGTTTCAGTGTGGCTCGATCGGGCCAAAAAAACACGGACGATGAAACATTCGCCCCTCAGTGGCAGGCAAGTGATGCAATCGGTCGGGTTCGACGTCGGCCTCCCCACGGTGGAACGTGATCTGTCGAACACGCTCCAGGCCGCCTGCGAGGCGCTACTGCAGAGGACGACCGACCTGATCATCGACGCGCGCCCCGAGCCGAGCGACGAGCTGATTCAGGCCGCAACACTGTTGAATCGCGCGGTCAAGCGCGGCCAAAAGCACCAACGCTGGGACACCTTGACGATCGGTCGGGGCGACTGGCCGCGCATCAAGAGGGACAGCACGTCCTGGGCGCATCGCGAGCAAGTGCCCGGCAAGGTGCCGCGGGCACTGCGAGATGCCACGGCAGCACTGCCGCAGACCAAGCCTGACAGCGTTGAACCGAGCACGCTGCGCCGGGGCACATCATCAGCTGTGAATTCAGATGCCCTGGGCGACGCCCTGCTGGGGCTTGCCACTGAACGGAAAGTCCAGCTGCTCCAGGTGCTCCAGACTCTTCACCCGCTGCTGGGCGCACCCGCCCGCAACGAGTCGCCCCCCGTGGAACCCGTTCCGGCGATCGATTTCACCTTCTTGGGCGGCCCACTTTCGCCAATCGAGGAAGAAGAAGACGAAGAAGATGAGCATGAGGAACAAGTGGTTGCCGAAATCCGTCGGCGACTCAATGCACTGAGGACGACGGACCCCATCGTCGAGCCGCCGCCTGCGCCGGACGAGATCGGCACACTCTTGTCCAAGGCTATGCAATTGCAAACGCAGTCCGCCAATTTCACACAAAGAAGCGAGCTCGATTCGAATGCTCTGCAGGCATGGCTTGCCCCCGTTGTCGGTGCAACCAGCGGCTCCGTATCTGCGAGCCAGGGCACGATCTACGGCTTGAGCGCCAGTGGGTTGTCATGGGCCGTCAACAAGCTTGGCCCCATGCTCGTGGGCGTGTCGGTCACGGCGGACACAGAAATCACCCGCCGCGGGCACCACGAACTGGGCGTGAAACGCGACTCGAAGGGATTGAACCTGTTGATTGGCAAGACCACACAGTGGACGGGCAAGTTGGGCGGATTGTTCAGTGTGGGCATTCCGCCCCTTCTCAAAAATGCCAGCGACAAGTTCACGCTGGGTTTCAAAGGCGGACACAATCGCAGCTTCAGTTCAACGCAGGCGCAGGGCGTCGCCCTTCGTGCACCCAAGTCCGACGACATGGTTCAGAACTTCGAAGACATGCTGCACACCTTGCTGAACTGGGACAAGATTGAAGACGAGGACGGAACAGCAGCATTCAGCGATCCGCTGGCCGCTCTGCTGGCGACGCATCCCACGGTTTCCGTCGGCACGACCTCGGGTAAAACGAAGGCCTTCAGCGCAGAGACCGCGCTTGGATTTAGCCTGTCACTCAGCGGGACGACCGACATCAACCACAAGCAGGGCGCACTGGGCATGGGGCCGGAGTGGCGTATCGCGGCCGAAAACGTGACGAGGACCGAAACGATCACGGGCGCCCAAGGCATCGATTTGCATGTGCGAAGTCGGACCCTCATCAACTCGGTGCGGCTCGCCCTGTCTGCCGCGTTCTCTCCCTCAGTCAGCCAGCCTCACCTCGAGGTCCGCCCCAGGACGCTGTCGATGTTCCTGGAGAAGACCCTGCGCATGTCAACCGAGCAGGATGGCTTCAAATGGGTCAGCATGCCCGATGGGACGCTGGTGGCAGATCGAGCGATGGAATTCAGCAGCTTCACGAAATTCAAGCAACGAATCGACAGCCACCGCGAAGAGTGGATTGCACACGTGATCCGCTCGACCAAGTGGCCCGAAGGGCTGTCACCGGCTGCGATTCGACTGTGCGTCGAAGATGACCTGAATCACTTCATGGAGCGGGCCAAGAAGCGTGTTCGCAACGGGGGCACCGTGACGCTGAACGAAACAATGGATGTGAAGCCAGAGGTCTGTGCGCGGCTGACTGCTCTCGCAAGTGCGGGAGCGCTGGCCGCCGAGCAGGGATTCGAAGACGTTGCCGACAAACATCTGAAAAAGATCCAGGATCTGCTGGGGGACGACACGTCCTACATGCCCTACAAGGCAAAGGTGATCGTCAAAAGCGACATCGCGAAGAGCATGGGCAGTGACTGGGGCATCGTGGTCAAGTCCGAAACGAGGGCAAGAGGCATGAACGAATCTGAGACTTGGCCACGGTGAAAGCCATGCACCTGGTCACTGTGTCAAGTCGCCCCGCGCTCTATCAACCGCCCCCTTATCGGCGTCTGGGCACAGGTCCCGAGCCAAGCTTCCAGGTTCGGCTTCGAGAAGTAGCTGCCGAGGCGGCCACGGAACAGGCTACGCAGCCTCGTAGGGTCCGCGATGCAGCAGTCCGATCCCGGAATTTCGGCCAATAACTTCGCATTGGCAAGCAAGGATTCGGAAATCAGGATGCGGACCCGGCAATCCGATCTCAAGATTCATTGTCGCGATGAACGAACCATTCATTCCGGCTCACCACAACCCATTTGATCGAAAGCAATCATGACATACAACGTAGTAGGCGACCGCTTCCGCGGCGTCCAGTACTCGCCGCTCCCAACTGAACCAACCACCGGCTCGGCGCCGCGCCGGTCCACGGCACCAAATACCTCGTCTCCCCTGCACACGCGTAGCGGCGGAGTGCCTGGCGGGAACATGGCGCCGCGCGGATCGGTGCCTGTGAGGGCCTCGTTCTCAAGCGCGGCCCACCACGCCCGGGAGGCCATAAATCATTGGGGGAATGGCGTGTTCCACAGCGCGCAACAACTCGAGAACGGCGTCCGGGCTCGTGGGCAGGAGCACCGTGCCGCGTGGCCCCAGAACCCCAACGCTGGTTACGAGGCGTATAACGCGGCGCAACGTTACCGCCAGTCTCAAAGTAATTGCCGCTATAACGCGAACCAGGCTTTTGGCAACGCAGCGAGTCATGCGTCTAAGTTCGCTCACCACGCGGGGCAGGGCATCAGGAATGCTGCGCGTGCAACGCGGTCCTGGATCAGTGACTTCGATCCGCACAAAATGGTTTCTGGGGCCGCGCGCTATGGCCGCAAAGTGGCTAGGCAGGCCGAAGATTTGGCGAGGTCCAGCATCTCCGGGTTGGGGCATGTTCTTGATGTGGCGTGGGGGGCTTCGATGTACACGGCGGACTTGGCCATGAACGCCGCCGGGCATTCCCTGCCGAATGTCAGTCGTTACGTACGGGATGTCGCGGACCAATTTCGCGAGAGGCTGGACGAGTTCAGGTACGGAGTGCAGAACTACAACCCCTACTTCCAAACGAGCCAGTATCAGCATCCGCTGTATCAGCATCCGCAATATCTTTAACCCCTACTCATTCCGTTAAAGGCCCACCATGAGCATCGAATCGAGCACCAACTCTCCCGTGGCTCCTGCAGTCCCTCAACTGAAGGGTGGCGAGCCACCGCCGCCATTCGACGAGCGCGCGCTGCTGGCTCACTACGTACTGCGCGACTTCGAAAGCGCGGTAGACAGGGTCGAGCAAGAGCTGCGCGCAGCGGACAACGCTGAGCAGGCGAACAAAAAGGGTGCCGAAGACGATGCCGTGGCGGAAAGTCGGCGCGATTTTGCACGCCAGATGGTGATCGGCGCCTGGCTCAATCGCAACAACCCCGAGTGGGATCCGCAGCGGCCGGAAACACACCGGCCTGATCCGAAAGATCCGCTGCTGGAGATCCTCAAGGGGCTTGAGCCTTCTGAGGCCTGATCCCGCTTGCAAGGCAGTGCTTGAGAAAAAAAGTCGCTGGCACATCCCGAGTGCGGTCCCGCCTCGGGTTTTTCCGCGTGTACAGCGATGCGTCGAAGCTCCATGCGAACTGGTGTTCTCCCTTCGCGTCTCGCCGATTCGTCCGACGCGACTGCCTCGACTTAGGATTTGACCCGGAATAAGTTCCCGTTTTGGGGGCGCTGGGCGGGATGCGATGCAAGGCGCTCCGAGCGCCGTGTGGCGAGCCACACAAGCGAGGAGCAACGCCGCAGCGCACCCGCCCAGCGCCCCCAAAACGGGAACTTATTCCGGGCCAAATCCTTAACGCCCTTGCGCACCTTGCCCGGCGCTCAAAAGCTTGAGTGCAAGGGAGGCAACCCCAGCCGCTATACCGACTCTTTTCCGCGATAAGGCTTGATCAATCCCAAGCTGATCGCCTGCGCAATCGTTTCCCGCTTTCGCTTGAGACCGAATTTCCGCTTGGCCTTTTCGATGTGATAGACCACTGTCCACTCGGACAGGCCGAGGATGCCGCCGACTTCCCAGGCCGTCTTGCCGGCCGAGCTCCATGAAAGGCACTCGCGTTCGCGATCGCTGAGATGGATGCACGCCGCCACGGACTGCCGCGCCTTGAACGCCGCCAACTGCCCGCGGCTGGCGTAGTCGGTTCGACGGCGGTGGATCTCGAAGAAGCGCCGGTGTCTTGCATGGGCCAGTTCGGGCCGAGGTTCGGCCACATGGCATTCCGACAACACAGCGCCAAGGTCGACATGAGCGTTCATCGGCGCAGTGAATGGCAGATCTTGTTCGTAGCAGACGATGGCTTGTTCAAGCATGTGGATCGCGCGAACGCTGTCGCCCTGCGCGTGTGCGAGAAAGCCTGCCGCTTGATGACACAGACCCAAGGGCGCCGATCGCTGCAGCTTTCCGGCCGCGGCGCGGGCCTGCTGGGCGCTTCGAATTGCTTCTTCGTGCAGCCCGCGCTGAATGCAGATGCCCATCAGGTTCGAATGCACCTGGAAGGCAAAGCTGCGTGACAGATCGGCCACGCCATCGTGCACGAGCGCCAGAAAGTCGTTATGCGCATCGATGACTCGCCCCTGGGCGTACTTGGCGATGGCCGCCTGGATTCGCATGTACCCCAGCAGCAAGGGGTTGTGCCAGCGCGCACTTGCTCTTTTCAGCTTGTCGTCGATGAGCTCCAGCGCCTCGGACGCGCGACCGATGGAGATGAGTGCCGAGGCCAAGTCGGCCGTCACCACCGCATGCCGAACGGGTGGCCCGGTTCGCTCGGTCAGCCGCAGGTTTGTGTAGAGGGCGTCGAATAGCGGTTCGAGGTGGTGAAGCCTCGCGGCGCACTGCGCCATGCCATACAGAATGAAGTAGTCGTCGGGGTCGTCGTCGCCTGGCTCACTCGCCAATGGCATGGCCGAGAAGCGGTCGAACGCGCGCTGGTGCAAGCCGTCGCGAAGCCAGAGCGATGCTTCGCAAATCTGAAGCAGGCGTTGCGCTCTCGGCTCGCGCACCTGAGTCGCACACATGCTTGCCATGGCCAGATCTTCGCGGCTTTGCTCCAAAGGTTGGTACCGCTGCGCCAACAGGGCGCGGGACAGATGGGCCCAGAAGACACAAGAGCTGTCATTGCTGCGGTCCGCCCTTTGCACCGCCTGATGGCAAAGCATGAGGAGACGCTTGTTGTCGGCACACTGCAAGGCCCATATCTCTTCAAGCAGAGCTGCCAACTCGGCATCGACCCGATGAGGGCCATTGATTCGGCGATCTTTGACTGCCACAACTTCACGTCACTGCAGCCGTCCGCTTGACGCCCGGCTACTGCGCACTTCCTGTCGTTTCCCACGGACGTGAGTGTTGCAGCTAAGCCTTGGACTGTCGCCTACAAACTTTTGTAGGGGGTCGCGATGGCGAAGCCCGCACTCAGGTGTCTTCTGCGGCATTCGCTCCCAGTCACCACGAGTCTCGGTACTCTCAGCCGCTTGGCTGCGTGGCTCGCGCCTGCTCTTCGAGCGCTTCGACAAACGTTTCAGGATCAGAGGGCCTCACGAGGCGCGCCACTTCCCTGCCGTCGTTCATGAAGATGAGCGTCGGCCAGAGCTTGATCCTGAACGAGCGCCCAAGCGGACGACGCGGGCCATCCTCGATCTTGATGTGCCGCAGGTGTGGGTACTCAGCCAATACAGCGGCAAATAGCGGTTGCGCTGCGCGGCAATAACCGCACCACGGCGCGCCGAACTCGATGACTGTGGGCCCTTCGAGCGCGTCGATTTCAGCGCGCGAGGGATCGATTGCCGCGTAGACGGTGTTCATGACCATGGGGTGATGCGAGCAATCGGTGTTCCCGCGGTATGGATTTGGCCCGACGGGAAATTGTTTTGGGCCAAATCCTATGTTCGTGGCCAGCACCACGAAATTTCAAACCAACAAGCCCTGCTCGCGCCGCTCTCGTCCCAAAAACCACGCGGCGATTGGGACAAAGATTGCGAACACCAGCGGCAGCGGCGTGTAGATCGGCGCCGACACCAGGCACCAAGCCACGCCAGCCCACCCCATGCCACACAAGCCTTCGAGAAAACCCATGACCTTGCCCGACTCCACGGGCTTCTTCATGTTCTTGCGGTCGCCCTGACGCGGATACCAGATCTGCGTCAGCCCCGCAGACAATGTCGAGCCTGCCAGACACAAGACGAACACCACCGACAACGGCAGACTTTTCACAAGCAGGTAAATGAGGAGGGGCGACACCAGCAGCCACACTGGCAGCACCGCTGCCACCACCTTCATCCAGCGAATGCGTGCAAGCGAAATTGGCGCCACCCCGATGAGCTCGGGCGCGTCCTCCGCCGACACGGTGATCCACGCGAGCGTGCCGCTCAAGGTGCCCGCCAGCAGCACGGCGCTGGGCACGGCCAGCGTGAGCATCTCCTCGCGGCGGAACACGACGAACACCAATGGAATGAGGTAGAGCGTTTGCAACAAGGTTTGCGCAATGAGGTTCGGGTCGCGAAGAATGAGTTTCCATTCCTTCATGAGGACCACCAGCCAGATGCCCGAGCGGAATCGCATGGGCGCGGCGTTCAAGGCGGCCTTTCGCTTGGCGCTACCGGCCACGGCTTCCTGGGTGCCTGAGAGGAAGCGTCGGTATGCAATGTTCATCACCAGCCAGAAGCTGCCCGCACCGAGCAAGATCACCGCGACCAGCGGCAATGGCTCGCCGATGGCTGCGCGAAACGGAAACCACAAGGCGCCGTCGGGGGCGAGCAGCTCGCCGTCGTGCATCCATTGCCCCAGCAACCCGGCCACGCGCACACGCATGGCGGGGCTGGCCATGTTCTGCGCCTGCGTCACGAGAAAGATCGAGGCGCCTGCCAGCGCCCCAATGATTTGCGCCACCGTGCGTGCTCGACGCGCACCGAGCGTGCGCACAAGAGTCAGCGTGAGCAGCATGCCAAGCGATGTGCAGAGGAGCGCGAGCGAGGCAAGCGTCGGGTAGATCGCAAGCAGCCGGGATCTCCCGGTGAAGAGACCGACGTTTGCGAAAGGCAGCAACAAGAAGGCGTAGAGCGCTGCACAACTGAGGGTGATGCCCAGGCCGCGCACGATGAACACAGTTCGCGCCGACAGGGGCGACGACAGGAGCAGGTCGAGGTCGCCGCGGTCAAAGAGCGCCGAGACCGACATCATGATGGCGTGCGACAGCATCAGCATGATGGCCAACCACAGCAAGCTGCCTGCCGCCGGGGCAACCCAGGACGGCAGGTGCGTGAGATTGAGGGAGCTCACGGCAATGTAGGCAAAGACATGGATGCACATCCACAGCGCGCCACCGCCCAACGCGACGATCCATAGCCGCTTGCCTGCCACACCGCGCCATGCAACGCGCATTTCGTGGCGCAGTAGCCAGCGGGCGGTACCGACGGCCGCACTCATGCCCGAACCGACGTCAGCTCGAGGAAGACGTCTTCGAGCGTCGCACCTTGGCCCTCGCTCGCGGCTACCTCTTCGCGCAGTTGATCGAGGCTGCCCTGCGCGATGATCCGGCCTCGTTGAATGATGCTGATGCGCTGCGCGAGGCGCTCTGCCATTTCGAGGATGTGCGTCGTGAGCACGATGGTGTGGCCACGCTTCACGCGATCGAGCAGCAGGTCTTTCACCTGCCGAGCCGCGGCGGCGTCGAGGCCGGTGAGCGGCTCGTCAAGGATCATGACCTTCGGGTCGTGGATGAGCGCGCCCGCAAGGGCCAGCTTCTGACGCATGCCGCGCGAGAAGCCTTCGATCAACTCGTGCTTGTTGTCCCACAGTTCGAGCCAGCGAAGCAGCTCTTCGGCGCGCGGTTCCGCGTCCCCGGGCTCGATGTTCCACAAGCCGGCCACGAACTCGAGGTACTCCGGCGGCCTGAGCTTGCCGTAGAGGAGCGGATCGTCGGGCAGAAAGGAAAGCAGGCGCTTGGCGGCAGTGGGGTCTCGTGCAATGTCGTGGCCAAGGATGTGTGCGGTCCCGCTGTCGGCTTTCAGCAGGCCCGCGACGATGCGAAGCGTGGTCGTCTTGCCCGCGCCGTTGGGGCCGAGCAGCGCATGGAACTCGCCTTGAGGAATGCTCAGGCTCAAGCCGTCGACGGCGCACTTGCCGCCGAAGACCTTGACGAGGCGATCGATGTGTAGCGCGGGCGTCGTCACGGCAAGGTCAACGTACATGCCAGGATCACCATGGACTCCAGAGAAAAACGCAGTGCTACGTGTCGGCGCCCATCACGGTGCAGGTTCGATCTCGATCGCCTGCGCCAGAACCTTGTCGACCCGCTTGCCGTCGAGGTCGACGACTTCGAATCGCCACCCTTGCCATTCGACCGAGTCCGTCGTGCGCGGAAGTCGGCCGAGCAGCAGCATGATCATGCCGGCCAGCGTGTTGTAGCGCCCCCGGTCCTCCTCGGGCAGCTCTTTCAGTTCGAGCCGATCCTTGAGTTCCGGTACCGGAATGAGTCCATCGAAGAGCCAGGTTCCATCTTCTCGCTGAATGGCCCACGAATCTTCTGACTTCGCTGTAGTGAACTCGCCCGTGATGGCTTCGAGCACGTCGCGCACGGTGATCACGCCCTGCACTTCGCCGTATTCGTCCACGACAAATACGAGCTGCGCACCCGAGGCGCGAAAGTGGTCGAGCAGCTCCATGCCCGACAGCGTCTCGGGCACGAACACCGGCGGCTGCAGACGCTCGGTGAGCGAAAGCGGTCGGCCTTCCATCGACTGCTGCAAAAGGCTTTGAGCCGTCACCACACCCACCACGTCATGGAGCCCGCCGCGGCACACGGGGTAACGCGAGTGTTCTTCGTTGCCGATGACTTCGAGCACCTCCTTTGGCGTCGCGCTGGCGTCGAGCCAGACGATTTCGACGCGCGGGATCATCATCGAGCCCACCTGCCGATCGTCGAGGCGGAACACGTTGCGCACCATCTGATGCTCCTGCTCTTCAATGACGCCCGCGTCCACGCCCTCCTCCAGGCTCGCCGCTATTTCTTCTTCGGTCACGGAACGATTCGGCCCGCCGCGGATGCCCATGATCCGCAACGTGCCCTCGGTCGAGAACGACAGCACTTTCACGAAAGGCCGGCCGATCAACGACAGGAATTCCATCGGCCGCGACACGAGCCGCGCGACGTTCTCGGGGTACATCTGGCCGAGGCGCTTGGGAACGAGCTCGCCGAAGATGATTGTCAGAAAGGTGATAGACACCACCACCATCGCCGTGGCGGCGATGTCGGCCAACTTGTCGCTGACGGGGAAGGTCTGGTGGATCCACTTCGCGAAGGGCCCGGAAAAGGCCGCATCGCCGACGATGCCATTAAGGATGCCGATGGAGGTGATGCCGATCTGCACCACCGACAGGAACTTGGTCGGGTTGTCGTGCAGGTCCATCGCCGCCTGGGCGCCCGCGTCCCCCGCCTCCACCATCACTTGCAAGCGCGCCTTGCGGCTGGCCGTGAGGGCCATTTCCGACATTGCGAACAGGGCATTGAGGAGGATAAGAAAAACCAGTAGGGCAACGTCCATGCGGGGCGCGCAGCGGGGAGAGACCGGGGAGCGTAGCAGAATCGCAAGACGGCTCATGCGGTTTTGGGTCGCACCGAGTGTTTTCCCCCTGAAAGGCTTATGCAATACATCGTTGGCGACATCCAGGGCTGCTGCGACCCGCTAGACGCCCTGCTGGCAAAAATCGACTTCTCGCCCTCTCGCGACCATTTGTGGGTCGTGGGCGACCTCGTCAACCGGGGTCCGCTGAGCCTGCGCACCCTGAAACGCCTGCGTGGTCTGGGCGATTCGGCCACCTGCCTGCTGGGCAACCACGACCTGCACCTGCTAGCCGTGGCGCACGGAGTGCGGCGGGCGCACAAGAACGACACGTTGGACGAGATCCTCGAATCGCCCGAGCGCGACGAGTGGATCGCTTGGCTGCGCACCCGGCGGTTGGCGGTACAGGCGCAGGGCTGGCTGATGGTTCATGCGGGCGTGGTGCCGCAGTGGGATCTCGAAACAACCTTGCGGCTGGCAGGCGAAGTCGAAGCGCACTTGCGCAGCGACGACATGCGGGACTTCCTGCAGGTGATGTACGGCAACGAACCATCGCGCTGGGATGAATCACTCAATGGCAACGACAGGCTGCGCTTCACGGTCAACGTGCTCACCCGCATCCGATTCGTCGGGGCGGATGGGTCGCTGGAGCTGAAGACCAAGGACAGCAGCAAGCAGGCGCCGGATGGGCACTATCCATGGTTCGAGGCGCCTGGGCGAAAGACGCAGGGGGTACCGATTGCGTTCGGACACTGGTCGACGCTCGGGCTGATGAGCCGGCCGGATTTGCTGTCGCTCGACACAGGCTGCGTTTGGGGCGGGCGCCTGACCGCGGCACGGGTCGATGGCGGCCGACGGGAGATCATTCAAGTTGAATGCGCGCAAGCACAGGAGCACGGCATTCCGTAGGTTGTAGAACCCCGGGGAGCGCTGACACGTCTCGCTCGCAATTGATGCGCGAGTGCGACGACGGCCGACGGCTCCAAGGGCTGAAGCGGTGCCAGGCACGCCAGCCACGAGGCCATTTCTGCAACCCGCATGCCGCCTGCTGAACTGCTTGTCTGCCATTGCCGCGACTGCACTTGGGTACCCGCTGCGCATCATCCTCCAGCGCGCGATTACAATTCGCCCTCTCGATTGACGAGGAAGCGTGGCCGAGCGGTTTAAGGCACTGGTCTTGAAAACCAGCGATGGGGGAACCCATCCGTGAGTTCGAATCTCACCGCTTCCGCCAAGAGCGTCGACGGGCTCGCAGTATCAAGCGAGTCCTTCAGCCCGCTGTTGACCGGCGGCCCAGCAGCCACAACGGCCTCACCCGCCCCGTCATCGCCCATCGCAGCGCATAGAACAATGCCACCAGCGCTGGGCACACGATGGCTCCAATCCACAACGGCAGTTCGGCCCGTCCCGCATAGACATCCCGTGCGGCAGACAGCTTGCTGACCGAATCGTAGGCCCGTTGGGCCAAGTCCCACGCTCCGCCCTCCTTGTTATCGCCACACGCGGCGATGTAGCGGTTGTACTCGCCGAAGGCGGAGTCGATGGCGGCCTCGGTGAGGTGCTGCCTGTGGGTGTAGTAGGCCCATCCGCTGCCGAGGGACAGGACGAGTGTGGCCAGGACCACCAGCATCAAGCGGAAAAACTTGAGTTCGGTCATTGGGGTGAAGGGAGGCTCGTTGCCACAGTGTCTGGCGTGACGACGTCGGGAGGGATGATGCCATCATCCAAAGGATCGTTTCTACGAGCCGTCGACCCACCGGAACCCATCCAACACACATCCCTCTCATGATGGATGCCCCTCGCTGGGGGATGTTCAGGTGCCTCGGTCTCTCGAAGAATGCTTGCACAGGACACGGCTCCAGCACTACGAAGAAAAAAGATCATGCACAGCACGACCAAGGTTTCCAGCGAAGAAGTGGTCAAAGGCCTGTTGCGCTCCTGGGGGCACGACGCCGAAGACTTCGAGATCGAGGAAGACCAGAGTTCCGAACTGGCCACCCTCTTCGGCATGGTGAGCGGCATCGTGATGGTGCGGCGTCGGTCGACTGGCGAAGAACGACTCTACGCCAAGGGGCCCGGGTCGGCCTGGTTCGGCACCCTGCTCATGGACTTGGCGCGTGGCCATTTTGCCGCGGCCTCGACCCGGCACTCGCGGGCCATGCTGCTGCAATAAGACAAAACAAGACCTCAGGGAGGGGGGCGGCGTTTTGCGCGCCGCACTAGCAGAAGGACGAAGGGGGCTCCGGTGTCGGAGTCCCCTTTTTCTTTTCCCCACCGTTCAGCATGCCGGTCTAACCGATGCAGGTTCTGTTCTTTCCCGTCCGCTTGGCCTCATACAAGGCCTGGTCGGCGCGCTCCAGGGCGTCTTCGATTCGCTCGCCCAGCCGAAAGGTCGTCACGCCAGCAGAGAAGGTGACGAAGATCTGCTTTTGCTCGTGCATGAACAAGCCACCGCTCAGTGAACGCTGCAGTCTCGTCAGAATTACTTGGCCTTCTTCGACCGGCGTGTCCGGCAGCAGCACCACAAATTCTTCGCCGCCGTAGCGTGCCGTCAAGTCGGTGGGGCGAAGCGTGCGGCTCACCACCGAGGCCAATGAGCGCAAGGCCTCGTCGCCCACGTTGTGACCCAGTTCATCGTTGAGGCGCTTGAAGTTGTCGATGTCGAGCAGGCCCACACACAATGTCGCGCCAGTGCGCTCCATGCGCGACTTTTCCACCTCGAAGGCCTGCAGCAAACCCCGTCTGTTGGAGATCTGCGTGAGCTGGTCGGTGGAGACTTCTTCGGATAATCGCCTCAGTTCGCTCTCGAGCTCATTGACTCGATCAGTCAGATCGCTGGCCTTGGTGTGTTCGTCCTGCAGCTTCTTCTGCGTATGCGCGACAAGCGACTGCACGGTGCGGCTTTCTTCGACCATCTCACGCACGACGCCGGTCAGGCTTTCGAGCGAGTCTGCCTTCTCGATCACGTCGGCATAGCGGCCCACGCTGTCGTGGAATCGGCCGGTCTGCGAACCGAGCTCGTTGAGTTCGCTGAGCATGCGGTTGATGAGCCCCTTGAGCGCATCGCGCGCACGCTCTCGCTCGGCGCGAAGCTGGCCCTGCCGCTCGCGCGTAAAGTGCAGCAATTGGCTGACCGACTTCACACCGCGCGCGGTCAGCCCTTCTTCGATGCGCAACTGCATTGCGTTGCACTGGCCCTTTGCCCAACTGTCGTCCTCGGCCAGGTCGGTCAGGCCCGCGGCCAGTTCGCGGCACAGGTTGCCGAGTTGTTCGACCAGGTGATGCCGGTGCTGCAGCACGCGATCGGCGCGCTGGCACAGGCGGTTGAGTTCGTCGGCCAGCAAGGGCGACGCGCCCTTCATCTGGATGCGGCGCGTCGCATCGGCGATTGCTTCGGCCAGCGTGAGGCTATCTTTCTCTGTCGTGGGCAGTGCTTGTCGCACGGTGCCGTCCAGGCATCCGAGCACGCGGTTCCATTCACGCACGGCCGATTCGATGACCTCAGGACCGGTGTCGCCACCAAGCGGCATGGGTTGCGACTCGATGCCGAGCGCGGCGAGCTGCGAGTCTGCCGACAAGGGCGCCGGCATCGTCTCGCCACTGACGCCTTCAGTCGCACCCTCAGGAGCTTCGCTTTCCCAGCTGGCTACGAGCTGCCGCAGCCGCTGCTGCAAACGGCTGGCATCACCACGGCTGCCACCCAGAACCCTCTGAAGGCTGTCCTTCTTGCGCGCACTTGTCCACTGCCGGCTGCGGCGCTCGACACCGCGTACGATGCGGTCGATGAGTTCGGCCAATTGCTCTCCGGCTCGGTCGGGAGCATCTAGTGCGCGCTCTGCCTGGTCCCAGCGGCCCTCGGCCATCGCTGTCGTCAATTCAGGCGCGACGTCGGCGTCGACGGCACGCAGCACCAGCCGTTCAACGACTTTCTGCGCCCGCTCGGGCAAGACGGAATTTGCGGTCGCCCCACCCAGTTCTTCCTGATAGGCACGAGCGTAGTTCTCTGGCGTCGGCTCGAGCTTGGCGATGACAAGGCGTCGCAGCGCAGCCTTCGCCAGCGCGGCGGGAAGCATCTCGGATGGCGCAGGGGGCGCGCTCTTGGGCAATGTCGCCACGAGAGCCCCCATCAAGCCGCTGGCGTGGCTCGCGGGCCCCCGCGCGCCTCGGCGGCACGCAGCGCTTCGGAATTGTCGGCCTCACCAGCCTTTCCGATCCACGGCGCCTTCTTGGGCAGCACCGTCTGATGAAGCCACGCCTCGATTTCGTCGGGCATCTTCGGCTTGCTGAACAAGAAGCCTTGCATCACGCCACAGCCGAGTCGGTGCAGTACTTCCATCTGGCGCAGGTTTTCAACGCCTTCGGCAATCACGCGCAGGCCGAGCGATCGGGCCAGCGCGATGATGGCGGTGACCACCGCCGAGCTTTGCGGCGTGAGACCCAGATCGCGCACGAAGCTGCGGTCGATCTTGAGTTCGGAAATCGGCAGCGTGGTGAGGTAGGCCAAGGATGAATAACCTGTGCCGAAGTCGTCGATGGAAATTTCGACGCCGATTTCATTGAGCCGATGCAGCGCCGGGATGACGTTCTGCAAATCCTTCATCAGGCCCGTCTCGGTGATCTCGAGTTCGATGGCGTGGTGAGGTACGCCGTACATCGTCACGGCCTGATGAATATGTTCGACCAGGTCGGTGCGCTCGAACAAACGATTCGGGAGGTTCACGGCGATCGAGTCCGAGAAACCGAAATTGTCTTTCCACAGCCGAGCCTGACGCGCCGTCTCGCGGATCGCCCACTCGCTCAGGGGGGTGATGAGGCCCGTTTCCTCAGCGAGCGGAATGAAGTCGGCCGGCGGAACCAGCACGCCATTGCGGTGCCAGCGCATGAGCGCTTCGGCGCCTACCATCTTGGCGGCGCGCACGTCGATTTTGGGCTGGTAGTGCAGGACGAGTTCGTTGCGCTCGATGGCCTTGTGCAATGCGCTCTCGAGTTCGAGCTTTTCGCGGCCCTTGCCGGCCAACTGCGGGCGGTAGAGCGATGCGGCATTGCGGCCTTGCGCCTTCACGGAATACATTGCCACGTCGGAGTTGCGCATCAGATCGGCGACCGACTGGCCGTCGCGTGGGTACATCGCAATCCCCACCGACGCGGTGACGAAGCATTCTTGCCCGCCCACGAAAATCGGCTCGCGCATCAAGTCGAGAATTCTCACCGCCACGCGTTCGGCGTCTCGCTCGTCGACGACTTCGGGCAGCAACGCCACGAACTCGTCGCCGCCCAGCCGCCCCACCGCTTCCAGAGTCCGGTGCGAACGCGAGCCCATGGCTTCGAGCGAACTTTCCATCACCTGTTCGGAGTGGCGCACGCATGAACGCAGACGCCGCGCGACTTCCATCAGCAACTCGTCGCCAGCGCCATGCCCGAGCGTGTCGTTGATGACCTTGAAGCGGTCCAGGTCGATCAGCAGCAAGCTCACCTGATGGCCGAGCCGCCTTGCATATTCGAGTGCACGCTCGGTGCGCCAGAGAAGCTGTCGCCGATTGGGCAACCCCGTCAGCGCATCGAAATTGGCAAGGTGCCGAATCTTGTCTTCGGCCATGCGGCGATCGGTCACGTCCTGCACGATGCCGGTGTAGCCGATCAGGTTGCCGTGCTCGTTGAACTCGGGCTCGGCCTCGGTGTGGATGATGCGCAGGCGCCCATCAGCCAGCGTCACCGGTATGTCGGTCGCCAGCACCGAGCTGTGGCCCATCACTTCGTGCAGCATCGCGATGAGACCGGCGCGGTCCTCGGCCGGCAGCATGCGCAGCAACTGGCGGAACTCGACGTTGGTGCCCGGCCCCATGCCGAACACCCTCAAGCCTTCGACCGAGAAGATCGGGCTGCCTTGCGAGCGCTTCCAGTCGAAGCTGCCCATGCGCGCCAGGTCTTGCGCGCGAGCGAGTTTGGACTTGCTGCGCTCGAGTTCGAGCCGTGTGCGCGACGATCGAAGCAAATAGCGCAGACGCCCGGCGAGAAGACTCCAGTGTGTGGACTTGACGAAAAAGTCGGTCGCACCTGCCTCGTAAGCGCGGTTGATGGAGGCGTCATCGTCCAGGCCAGTCAGCATGAGCACCGGCAGAGATTCGAAGCCCGGCAGCGCCCGCAGTTCGCGGCAAGTCTGGAACCCATCCATGCCGGGCATGATGGCGTCGAGGACGACCACATCGGGCAGCCAGTCGGTCAGGATCTGAATGGCGCGTTCGCCGCTGGTCGCCTCAATGATGTTGAAGCCCCGTTCACGCAGCGCAATCGACGTCAATAGCAAGTTCACCTCGTCGTCGTCGACAAGGAAAATCTGGGGCTGACCCAGCGGATCTTCGTCGCCTGGCGCAACGCTTGCGTTCATGTTTTGCCGTCCAACAGCCGCTTCAAGGCTTGTAGCACGATCTCAACCTCCGCGCACATCGCGTCGATGAGTTCGTCCAGGTTTTCGAGCTTGTCGGTGCGAATCTTGATTTCGACTTCAGCACAGAGCTGAGACAACTTGATGCCGCCAATGCTGGCCGATGACGACTTGAGAGTATGGGCAACATGTCGCACCCCAGTGTTGTCACCGGCACGACGGGACTCCTGCAGCTGCGGCATCAGTCTCGCCGCAGAGTTTTCGAAAGCCTTGATAACACGCGACAGCAAGTGGTTCTCGCCCTTGGGGTCGAGTTCGCGCAGACGGTCGAGGGCGCTCGCGTCGAGCACAGAATTTGCCACGTTGGCCCAGGCGGGGTCCGCGCCGCCTGAGGCGGCGGCTTCGTCCGAGGGGACGGGACTGTGGGGGCTCAATCGTTTTGTCAGCATGGCAAGCAATTGGCTTTGGCGAAACGGTTTGGACAGATAGTCATCGAAACCCAGCGCAAGGAAGCGGTCCTGGTCGCCGCCCAGCGCGTTGGCTGTCACGGCAATCACCGGAGTATGGCTTGGTGTGACGAAGCTGAACCGGTCGCTGTTTCCTCGCCGGAACCAGCTCAGCGCCTCCACGCCGTCCATGCCGGGCATTTGTACGTCCATCAGCACGAGATCGAAGTGTGCCTCACACAGCGCCCGAAGACCCTGCAACGCACCAGCCTCCACACGGACCTTGAGGCCAAGGTGGCGTAGCATTTGTCCGATGACCTCCTGATTGACCGGGTTGTCCTCGACTATCAGCACATGCCCCCGCAAGCGCGGCGGCATGGCAACAGTCTCGCGCCGCTGTGCCGAAGCCCCGAGGATGGCTTGCCACAGCTCGACCTTGCGCACCGGCTTGGCGACGAATCGGTGAAAACCCGCAAGCTGGGCTGTGCGCACGTCGTCCGGTGACGACACACTGGACAACAGGATCATTTTCAAGTCAGGGTGGGTGCCGGCGGCCTTGAGTGCGTGACCGAAGGACACACCGTCCAGCCGCGGCATGTGCATGTCCACGAGCGCGAGGTCGTAGTGGGTGTCGAACTCCGTCCTGCCCTGCAGGATGTCCAGCGCCTGCTGGCCGTCCTCGGCCAGCGTGACGTCCATGCCCCACGCGCCCAGCATGTTCTCGAGCACTGTGCGGTTGGTTTCGTGGTCTTCTACGACGAGCACACGCAGGGCAGCCAGTTCGGCGGCGTCGAGTTCGACCATCGCGTTCTCTCCTGCGGCCGGGCGCACAGGCACCTCGAAGATGAACTGCGAGCCAATGCCAGGCCGGCTTTCGACGCGGATGCTGCCGCCCATCAATTCAATCAACTGCTTGGAGATGGCCAGGCCAAGGCCTGTGCCTCCGTAGCGGCGCGACATGCCGCCGTTGGCCTGGGTAAAGGCGGTGAACAGTCGCGGCAGGGTGTCGGCGTCGATGCCGATGCCTGTGTCACGGACCTGGAAACCCAACACAAACCCGGAGTCGCTGAGCGGCGCCTCACTTGGCGCCCTGAGCTTCAGTTCGACCACCACCTCGCCACGTTCCGTGAACTTGATCGCGTTGGCGATCAGATTGGTCAGCACCTGCTGCAACCGCAGAGGATCGCCGTGCACAGAGGCCGGCAGCCCGGGGGCTTCATGGAAGCTCAGCTCAAGCCCCTTCTCGCGCGCCCGTGGCGCGAGCAATTCGAGCGTGTCCTCGACCACGCCGCGCAGCGAAAAATCGGTGGGCGCGAGTTCGAGCTTGCCCGCCTCGATTTTCGAGAAGTCGAGGATGTCGTTGATGATCTCAAGCAGCGACTCGCCTGAGCGGTACACCGCCTTCGCGAATCGCCGCTGCTTGTCGTTGAGCGGTGTGCCGAGCAGCAGCTCGGTCATGCCGAGGATTCCATTCATCGGTGTGCGAATCTCATGGCTCATGTTCGCCATGAACTGGCTCTTGGCCTGGCTCGCGGCCTCGGCCACATCTCGCGCGGCTTCGAGCTCGACCTCGTGCTGGTGGTCACGCGTCACGTCCGACACAAGGCCATAGACACGCATCGTGCCGTCGGGCAGCACACGGCTGCGCGTTCGCGAGCGCAGCCATCGCAAGCCCTTGGCGGGATGCTGGATGCGGTAAGTGATGGCGACGGCTTCGCCTCGCGCTTCACGGTCTCGCTGCCCGGCAAGCAAGACCCGGTCTTCCTCGACGAGGTTGGTGAAGATGGCGGCATGGTCGGCGTTGAAGGCCGAGCGCGAGATGCCGTAAGTGTCGAAGGCGCCGCTGCTGATGAACTCGAAATGCGATCGATCCGGGTTGCTGACGAAAAGGGTGTCCTCCACCGTCTCGGCAAGCTCCGTGTAGCGCGCCTGCGATTCCTCCAGCTCTCGCCGATCGCGACGCTCGGCGGTGACCTCGCGTGCGATGACAAGCAAGAGTCGCGGCGACCCGTCGGCGTAGCGAAGCACGACGTTGCGAATGTTGACCGTGCGAAGCCCTAACCGGCGTGACGGCCATTCACAGTCAACGTCCACCGGCGCGTGCTGGCGCATGGCCTGCAGCATCGCGGGCTCGGCCAGTTCGGCCAGGCGGAACTCAAAGAATTCGCGCAGCGTCTTGCCGATCATCTCGGATCGCTTGAGCGAAAACTCCTGTTCTGCATGGCGGTTGATCGCAAGAATCCGTCGATCGCCGGGCTCGAAGACGAAGAGGCTGATTGGCAGGTTCTCCGTGAGCACATTGAGAAACTCGCCCTCGCTGCCGAGCGGTGACTGGTGCACGAGGTCGGCGATGGCCTGCCTCTGCGGATCGGACTCGGTCGCAGGCCCTGCCGCACCATCGCGAAGCGCGACGCCTTCGAGCTGCCCCTTGACGAGAGCGAGCAGGCGCACAAGCGCCTGCGGCTCAACATCGAGTTCCACGCCCTTGAGTTCGAGCATGGCCACCACCTGGCCGTCATGCACCACCGGCGCGGCATAGCCGAGCGTCGGATTACCGGCCACCTTGGTGCTGCGCAGAGCTTCGCCGAGGGGAAAGCGTTGAGCCAGGGCCAGAGGCATCATGTCGTCGGCAGGCCCGTTAACCACGACACCTCGGGCGCCGAGTTCGTGAATCAGTTCCTCACGCGTTTCGCGCAAGGCATCGGGCAGGGTCGAGGCTTGTGCGATACGCCGCGTGATCAAAGTCGCGACTTCGTGCAGCGCGGCGTCGTCGAGCGGTCCCGCCTGGTCGGGCTCGATCCTGAGCGCGAGTTGCGCCTTCACTCGGAATCGACGCATGAGCAGCGCACCGATCAAGGCCACGATTGCGAGGCTGGCCAGTGCCGCACCGTCGCGTCCGGGGGTGAACAATGACGCACCTGCCGCGAGCGCGGCGAGGCAAAGTGAGACGCGGGAAAGATACGCCAGCATGCTGTAAGGAGGTAATGCGCCAAGGAAGAACGACGAAAGCGCGCCGACGCGACAGACAATATTCGCCCGGTCACACCTGTCTGATTTCGGCCTTCGACGATCGGACTTGAGTCGGCTTCACGCCCCCCACTTACTCGAAGCAGGGCAACGAGCGACAGTCGTTCAGCGACATGGCGTCGCACGACTGACGCACCATTTGCACGCTGATGCAGGCCTGCGTCAGGTGTCAGAGGCTGAGAGTAGCCAAGCTATGGCTGCGCTTTGCGCCTAGATCAGGCGCCTTTTTGACGTGCTGCTCGGACACGTTCGAAATACTCTCAGCCTCTCAGCAGGACTCATCGCCAATCGAATCGATCAGTCGAGTTGCGCTGCCGCCGTCAATGCACGCAACTCGGCGCGATTGATCTCGCTCACGCTCATCATGAGCTTGTCGGCCGCGGCGCGGAAGTCGAACAGGGATTCGGCCTCGATCGATTTCACGAGGTCGAAATATGGCTGGTAAGGCCCGGCCTCTTCGACCAGTGCCTGGTGCACGCGCTGCGGGACAGGAATCGTGCGCATCAGTTCGGCGAAGGGCTGCTTGAACATGCGGTCGAGCAAGGAGAAAACGCCGCAGATGAACATCTCGTTGCGCATCTCGTCGTCGCCACTCGAGCGAACCAGCTCCTCCATCAGCAGGCCGCGGCGAACGGCGGCGAACATCACCGGCTTGAGGTTGGTGTCCTTGCTGGCGGTGGCGAGCAAAAGCGCGAGCCAACGCTTCAGGCGCTGGTAACCGAGCATCATGATCGCGTGGCGGAAAGAACTGATCTCGACAGACAGCCCGAAGGCCGGCGAGTTGATATAGCGCATCAGCTTGAAGGCGAGCGACGGATCACGTTTCAGCGTGCCTTCCAGCTTTTCGATGGGTTCTTGCTTGTCGACACGATTGATCAACTCGACGATGACCTGCAGGTCGGTCTGCCCGGCGGCCTTGCCGCCGGCCGTCGACACGGTCACGGCATCGTCGATGGGCCAGCCCAGCACGGCAACGGCGCCGCGCGTGAAGCACGCGTCCATCTCGGTCACGTTGGAGATGCCCGACTGCACGTGCGGAATGCTTCGCGTCGCGGCGCCGGGGGAAAATGCGCCCTCGGCGCAGCGCCGGTCGTCGGACAATTCGATGATCGAATACTTGAAGCAGGGCAAGACTTCGCGTGGAAGCTCCTTCACCGGGCGCCCCTTGAGCAGCATGACGTTGCCGCGCTTATGCAGGCCCTGCAGCATCTCGATGTTGGCGGTGTCGCTGGCCATGAAGGCAGGAATCTCGATCCACACATTGCTCGAGATGTCGGTCTTCATGAGATCTTGCAAAAGGCTCTCGCTTGCGACGTTAAGCGAAACGCGGCCGCCGTCGGCCGGCCACACGCTTCCAACGGCATTCAGCAACTCAGCCGCATCGAGCTTCAAGTCGGGCCGCAGCGGAAAAACCGTGAGACGGGTGGCTGTGACGGCGCGGTTGCGATCGATGAACGGTGAATACCCGAGGGCCACCTGGCCGAGGATGGCATCAGTCAACGCATGCTCCGGTAGAACTAACCGTTGAGGTACTGGAACAGCGACAGGCGCTGAACCATCGAGTACGACTTCAAGGCGGCATCGTAGCCGCTTTGCTTGTTCTGGAACGCAGAGATGGCCTGCACCATGTCGAGGTCTTCCGCGCTGGATTTCTCGGTTTCTCCCGCTACCCTCTGGCCGTCGAGCCGATCATTGACACTGTCGATGCGGTTCAACGTGACGCCTGCGTCCGAGCGGGCGGCCTGCATTCGCGTCATGACCTGATCGATATTGCGCAGGTTCATCGTGCTGTCCTGCGTGATCTGCGAACTGCGCTTGCCCGTGGCGGACAGGTCCGCGACCGCTTTGTCCAGCGTGTCGAACACGCTCAGGGTGGGAGTGGAAGGCGTCAGCTGGAAGACGTCGCCATTGGCGGGCGTCCCCGCCACGTTGACCGCCATGCCATCGATCTGGATCGCCGTGCCCGATTGGTAGGCGACGTTGGTCTGCGCGGTGGGTGCGCCATCCTTCAGGACCGAATAGGTCACCACACCCGCAGTGTTGGTGAACTGCAGGTCGTAGGTAGACCCCGTGATCGCCGAAGGGTTGACGACGCTGCCGGTGTCGATGGTCGCGCTGCCATTGCTCACGGTCACCTTGGTTTCAAACACACCGTTGCCGGTGCGTGCCGACAACCAGGTGGCACCACCATCCATGGTGATCGGCAGGCCTTCTGTGCCCGCGATCTGCGACTGCCCCGCCGTGCCCCGAAACTGCACCGCCCCGGGAGCGTCGATGAAGGGGGCCTGCGACGAGCCCTGCCCGCCAAAGAGATAGCCGTTCGCACCGTCGCTGCGGTTAGCGACCGCGTACAACTGGTCGCGGATGCCCTTCAGTTCAGTTGCGACGCTCTTGCGCTGCGGGTCGCCGTAGCTGCCGTTGCCGGCAGACACGATCAGTTCGCCGGCGCGCTGGAGCAGGTCGTTCGCATCACCAAGGGCGCTTTCGGTCTGCGACATCAGGCCTTTGCTGGCCTCCACACCACGCTTGTCGGCGTCGATGCGCGCGATGCTTGCCAGTGCGCGTTCTGCACGAGCAGCAGCCGTCGGGTCGTCGCTCGCCTTGTTCACGCGCTTGCCTGTCGTGAGCTGCTGCTGCGCTTCGCCCAACTCGGATTGCCGCTTTTGCAACTGCTGCAAGGACGTATCGAAAGCCTGGGAGGTACTGATGCGGTTCATGAGAGTCTCTTTCAGGACATGGCCCGGAATAATTTTCCGTTTTGGGGGCGCAGGGCGGGATGCGATGCAAGGCGCTCCGAGCGCCGTGTGGCGAGCCACACAAGCGAGGAGCAA
>Ga0136846_1227518_pt1 | contig 31106 bp, 39 predicted proteins | sample HopSoiMetagenom2_FD_96841 | JGI IMG/M metagenome (GOLD analysis project Ga0136846, IMG submission 96841) | Grasslands soil microbial communities from Hopland, California, USA - 2 Assembly 2016 (version 4) | ecosystem: Environmental > Terrestrial > Soil > Grasslands | place: USA: Hopland...
ACAACGGGAACCCGACCGGCTGACCAACCGTCGTACCAGAACCGGGACTGCGCCGCCCACCGAGCGGCGCAGTCCCTTTTTTTCATGCCGTGCGGCTGACCTGTGCAGCGGCTAGGTTCCCACCATGACGTTCTCGCGGGAGAGACCGCCGCTGGTGGCGGATGAGCGCACGCAGTTGATCGGCTGGCTGGATCTGCAGCGGGCGCTGGTCCGGTGGAAGCTCGAGGGCCTGCGGCCCGAGGACGAGCACCGCGCGGTGCTGCCGGAATCTCCGATGATGACACCGGCCGGGCTCGTGTCGCACATGCGCTGGACCGAGCACTGCTGGTTCAACGTGATCTTTCTCGGTGAGCCCTCCGACACGAATCCGCAGGTCCTTGCGGAACTGCGGATTCGTGTCGGAGGACGCCGACATGATGGTCGACGGCGTACCGCTGGCCCGGCTGCTGGACGAGTTCGAGGCGCAGTGCACGCAGTCGAACGAGATCATCGCCGCGCACTCGCTGGACGACGTCGGCAAGGATCCGGAGTTCAGGCCGACGCTGCGGTGGATGGTGATCCACATGGTCGAGGAGACGGCCCGGCACGTCGGGCACCTGGACGCCATGCGCGAGCTCCTGGACGGCCAGAAGGGGTATTACTAGTACCCATGGAGATCCGGCGGGCGGGCGATCGGTTCGTGACGTCGTCCGACTGGCTGCAGTCGCGGCACTCGTTCTCGTTCGGACCGCACTACGACCCGGCGAACATCGGGTTCGGGTTCCTGGTGGCGCACAACGACGAAGTGGTTGCTCCGGGCAAGGGGTTTGCGACGCATCCGCATCAGGACCTGGAGATCGTCACCTGGGTCCTGCGGGGCGCGCTGGCGCATGAGGACTCGGAGGGGAACCGGGGTCAGGTCTACCCCGGGCTCGCGCAGCGGATGACTGCGGGATCGGGGATCCGGCACTCGGAGTGGAACGACGGGGGTGAACCCGTCCACTACGTGCAGATGTGGGTGCGGCCGGAGACGCTCGACCTGCCGCCGTCGTACGCACAGGCCGAGCTCGACCTGACCACGGGTGAGCTCGTCCCGGTGGCGTCGGGCCTTGCCAAGCACGCCACGAGCACAGCCATCCACATCAACCAGTCACAAGCCGGGATGTCCGTGGCACGGTTGGCCGCCGGTCAGAGCGTCGAGCTGCCTGCCGCGGCGTACCTGCATCTGTTCGTGGCGACGGGTACTGCGGACCTCGAGGGCGCGGGCGAACTGGGAACGGCGGATGCCGTGCGGCTGACCGACTCGGGCGGGCGGCTCACCGCCGGCCCGGCCGGCGCCGAGGTCCTCGTCTGGGAGATGTACCAACCGTGATGGCTGGCGGTTTCTGTGCCGACTGGCGGGTTGTGTTTCGGGCCAGTGGTGCAACAACCCGGCAGTCGCCGGCGCACTAGTCGGTTTGCTCGCTCATCGTCCAGACGTGGCGGAGGGACTGACCGGCGACGCCTTCGGGGTTCTGGGCGAAGCCTTCGACGAACTGGCTCATGTGTTGCTGCCAGCGCTGGTCGGTCGGGTCGTCGCGCAGGTAGGCGAGCGCGGCCTCGAAGTCGTCGGACACGACCAGGTGGAACAGGTCGCGGCCGCTGCGCCAGATTGACCAGTCGCTGATGCCGGCAGTGTGCATCGCGGCGATCAGCTCCGGCCAGACACGAGCGTGCTCGAGCTCGTAGGCCTCTTCGGTACCGGGAATCAGCCGGCTGTGCAGAGCAAGGCGGGTCACAAGGGAGCAGAATACGCCGGGTCCGGCGGCCCTGGCCGCGGTTCCAGATTCCCGCGGACCTCTTGACGGCGATTCACGCTGCGTCTTGCCGCTGATTCGCGGTTGCTCTGGCGCCAACTCCTGAGCGGGGGCAGGCGTCGTACTTGAGCGGGTTGAGTAGTGTCGCCCTCGTGGCCGGGCGGCCACACGCCGAAGACTGTGCCCGGTGTCCATCCGTCGTCGTGCGAGAGTTGAGAACGTGAAGCGAACCACAGCGATCGTCTGCTTGAGTAGTCTGCTGATCACCGCCGGTTGTTACGACAGCAAGTCGGGTGGTGGAAAATCGGGGAGCGACGAGCAGCAGGCGTCCGGTGCGGTGATCAAGCAGTTCGCCGACGCCTGGGTGACGGCCTGGGCGCCGGACGGGAAGCCGGACGCGGCAGGTGCGCTCACCGACAGCCCGACCACGTTCGCCAAGCGGCTCGACGAGGTGGACACCGCGCTCGTCGCCAGCACCGTGACCGTCACCCCGCAGGACAAGCCCAAGTGCAGCGACGACAACACCTGCACCCAGGACCTCGCCGTCGAGGCGCAGCTGCGCGGCATCGGCACGATGAAGTGGACCAGTACGGCGACCGCGGTGAAGACCGGCGACGCCTGGAAGATCAAGGCCTCCGGCGACACCATCTACCCCGGCCTCGGCGAGGCGAACTACCTGAAGCGCGTCCGGGCGCTGCCCGCGCGGGCCTCGATCTTCGACCGGAACGGCGTCGCGCTGACCGCGAATCGGCCGGTCGTGATCGTCGGGGTCGCCTCGGGAACCAAGGCCACCGCTGCGACGTACGCGGCGTTCACGAAGTACCTCGACGTCGACGGCGCCAAGCTCGCGGCCCGGGCGAAGGCCTCGCCGGCCGGGCAGTTCGTGGACGCGATCACGATCCGGGCCGACGAGTGGGAGTCGCTCCGGCCAACGATGAGCAAGCTGCCGGGCGTGCTCACGATGGGCGGGACGCAGTCGCTGCCGCCGACCGCGACCTTCGCCCGGTCGATCATCGGCACGATGAAGACGGCCACCGCGGACACCCTGAAGAACGCCGGCCCGACCGCGTCGGCGCAGGACCAGGTCGGGACGACGGGCCTGCAGTACGCGTTCCAGCAGCAGCTCGCCGGTACGCCGGGCGGCACGGTCACGCTGCGCGACGGCAAGACCAAGCTGACGATCAAGACGGTCTTCAGCCAGAAGGGCACCGCCGGCAAGCCGGTGAAGACCACTCTCGACACGAATCTGCAGGTCGCCGCCGAGGCCGCGCTGGCGACCAGCAAGCTGCCGGCGTCGCTGGTGGCGGTGCAGGCGTCGACCGGGCAGATCCTCGCCGCGGCGAACGGGCCGCAGCCGACGAACTACAACCGGGCGTTCCAGGGACGGTACGCGCCGGGTTCGACGTTCAAGATCGTCACGTCGGCGGCGTTGCTCGGCAGCGGTGAGACCACGACGACCCCGCTGCCGTGCACGAACACGATCAACGTGTTCGGCAAGACGTTCAAGAACTACGACGGCCTGGCGGCGTACGGCGCGGGCACGATGCAGAAGGCGTTCAACGAGTCCTGCAACACCGCGTTCATCTCGCAGCACGGGCGGCTGCCGAAGGACGCGATGACCAAGACCGCGGCGATGTTCGGCATCGGGCGGGACCTGAACCTGTCCATTCCGGCGTACGGCGGCCAGGTCCCGGCGCCCACCGATGACGTCGCCGAGGCCGCATCGATGATCGGTCAGGGCACGGTCACCGCGAGCCCGCTGGCGATCTCGCTGGTCGCGGCCGCGGTCGACCACGGTACGGCGATGAAGCCGGTGCTGGTACCGGGCAAGGACGCGGCCGGCGCGGCCGCCTCTCCGTTGCCTGCGGCAACTGTTGCGGCGTTGCGGACGTTCATGCGCACCACTGTCACCGGAGGTACCGGCAAGGTCCTCGCCGGCAACGGCAACGTCGCCGCCAAGACCGGCACCGCCGAGGTCGTCGTCAACGGCAAGGTCACCACCAACGCCTGGATGGCGGGCTACCGGGGCGACGTGGCTTTCGCGGTCATCGTCGAGGGCGGCGAGTCGGGCTCCCACACCGCCGGCCCGATCCTGAAGAGCTTCCTGTCCAAGTTCAAGTGAGGATGCCGGAACAGGCACCCTGTGCCTCGGCCCGGAGCAGCACGCTCCGGGCCAGGCAGAGGTCACTGATCGTGAGCATGCGGGGAGGGATCAGGCGATCCGGTCCTCCCGCGCGTGCAGCGTGGGATCGCGTTCCTCCTCGGTAGTGCCGCCCCACACGCCGTACGCCTCCCCGACGAGCAACGCGTGCTCCCGGCACTCCCGTCGTACCGGGCAGGTCATGCACAGCGACTTGGCGAGCAGCTCCCGCGCGTGCTTGCGCGACCCGCGTTCGGACTCCGCCGCGAAGAACAGGTCGGGATTGACGTCTGCGCAGGCGGCGCGTTCCTGCCACTCCCAGTTCTCCAGCAGCGGCGACGGAAGTCCCTCGGGCGCTTTGCTCACCACACCGGCCGGTGGTTTGCGCCGCCTCATCGCCGGGTCCTCAGCTTGGCTGTCATGGTCGTACACCTCGGGCTCGATTGGTACGCCGCAGCTGGTTCCCCACTGCGGTACTGGTTCCAGTACCCGTCGGCAAACCGAAGCCGAGGGCTATCGTCAGCACGTGACCACCACGCCACCGGTGCTCCTCCGCCCGATCACAGACAGCGAGTATCCGGACTGGCGGCGCCGGGCCAACGAGTCGGCAAGGGCTACGGGCAGGCGATCATGCTCGCCTGCGAGAACGAATGCCGCCACCGCGAGTACGCCCGGCTCGACCTCAACGTCTTCGGCACCAACCGCACCGCGATCAACCTGTACGAAGCGCTCGGCTACACCGTCAGCTCCCGGCAGATGAGCAAGCGGCTCCGAAAAACCTGCTGGACGGCGCTTTCCGGTACGGCTTACAGTGGCAGGTGGCAGCCGCACGTCGGATGGACCCACAGGGAGCGATGTCTACATCTCGCCGAGATAAGGGTTGATTTGAGGTCAGCCCACGCAGCCGGGACGGCCCGTCGGTCGCCTGGCTGATTTCTCGTGGCGATGTGAGAGGCCTGCGCTCTGCGCGTTGCGCGGTGGCGCTGCCCGGTCCGACATCAATCGACTCTCGAAAGCGGTGCACCACCCGTGACGTACAAGCACGCCCAGCCGCCGGTCATCACGGCGCACGATCTGACCAAGACCTACACCTTCCACCAGCAGCGCGCGGGCCTCGGTGGGGCCCTGAAGAGCCTGGTCAGGCGCAAGTACGAGACCCGGCTCGCCGTCGACCGGATCACCTTCACGATCGAGCCGGGCGAGGTCGTCGGCCTGCTCGGCCCGAACGGCGCCGGCAAGACGACCACCCTGAAGATGCTCTCCGGACTGCTCTACACAACCTCCGGCGAGCTCCAGGTCCTAGGCCACACGCCGGCGGACCGCAAGCACGAGTACCTGCGCCGGATCGCCCTCGTCATGGGCCAGAAGACCATGCTCTGGTGGGACGTCCCGGCGATGGAAAGCCTGCTGCTGCACAAGGAGATGTACGGCCTGTCCACCAAGGAGTTCGAGCGGAACGTCGCCGAGCTCGCCGAACTGCTCGAGGTCCAGGACCTGCTGAACGTCCAGGTCCGCAAGACCTCCCTCGGTGAGCGGATGAAGCTCGAGCTGATGGCGGCGCTCGTGCACGGTCCGGAGATCCTGTTCCTGGACGAGCCGACGATCGGCCTGGATGTGGTCGCCAAGGCCCGGGTCCGGTCCTTCCTCGCCGACCTCAACCGGGCCCGCGGTACGACGGTTCTCATCACCAGCCACGACATGGACGACATCGAGGCGCTCTGCTCGCGGGTGATGATCATCGACCACGGACGGCTGCAGTTCGACGGCGCCCTGGACCAGCTCGTGCGTACGGCGCGACCACGCAAGCTGGTCCAGGCGACGTACGCGACACCGGTCGACGGCAGCCGGGTCTCCGGACTGAACGGTGTGACCGCGGTCGCGGTCTCCGGACAGACAGTCAAGCTGGAAGCCGACCGGGACCGCGCCGGCGAGGTGATGGAGCAGCTCACCCGCCTCGGTCCGCTGGTCGACCTCGACGTCGGGGACGCCGATGTCGAAGACATCATGCGTGACCTCTTCCTGCGCCGGAGCACGCTCGGGGAGGTCTCGTGAACGCGGTCGTGCGCAACCTGCGGGTCCTGCGCCGGATGACGGCAGCCGAGATCGCGCAGCAGTCGGTGTACCGCGGCGCGTGGCTCATCTTCATGCTGGCGAACATCTGCGTGCCGATCATCTCGCTGCTGATCTGGCGAACGGCGATCGCGAACGGCGCTCAACTTCCGATCGACGAGCGGTACGTCACGACGTACTTCGTCCTGCTCGGCTTCGTCACGATGGCGACGTCGTCGTGGATGGCCGGCTTCCTCGCGAACGACATCCGCCTCGGCAAGCTGTCCACCTGGATGGTCCGGCCGGCATCGCTGCTGGTCGGGTTCGTCGCGAACAACCTGTCGGAGAAGTTCCTGAAGCTGTTCGCGCTGGTGCCGATGATCGGCATCGTCTGGTGGATCTTCCGGGACTCGATGAACATTCCGGCGAGCCTGGGGCGGTGGGTGCTGTTCGCCTTCAGCATTGTGCTCGGCGCGATCCTGGTGTTCACCATCGACATTCTGATCGCGGCGTTGGCGTTCTGGATGGATGATGTCAGTGCGCTCGTGCAGGCGCGGGTGATCATCGCGGGCGTGCTGTCGGGTTCCGTCGTACCGCTGGCGCTGATGCCGGAGTGGTCGCAAGGGTTCGTGGATCATCAGCCCTTCCGGTACACGGTGTCGTTTCCGGTGGAGATCGTCGCCGGAGAGCTGTCCGGCGGGGATCTGGTCGCAGGACTGGGGATCCAGTTCGGGTACGTCGTTGCTGCCGGCGTTCTGGCGCGGCTCGTGTGGGCGGCCGGAATTCGTGCGTACTCGGCGGTGGGCGCGTGATGAGCTACGTGGAGGTACGGCAGCCGCTCGATCGGAGTTGGTGGCACCGGCAGTGGCGGCATGTCCGGCTGTGGCGGCGGTTCCTGGCGCAGGCCGTCGTACGGGAGACGCAGTATCGGGCGCACTTCCTGACCACGTTGCTCGTCGGCCTCGTGCAGCTCGGGTTGGGGATCGTGCCGACGTTGCTGCTGTTCGGGTTCACCCAGGAGGTGCACGGGTGGTCGCGGGCCGAGGTGATCACGCTCGTCGGGGTGTTCCAGATCGTCACCGGGCTGATGGCAGCGTTCGTCGCACCAAATCTGAACCGGATGACGGCGTACCTGACCGAGGGCGAGCTCGACGGGGTGCTGCTGCGGCCGGTGTCGAGCCAGTTCTACCTGACGCTGCGGTGGATCAACGTGGCGGAGCTCAGCAATGTTGCCAGCGGCATCGTTGTGCTGGTGCTCGGGCTGGTGCAGTCAGGTATCTCTCCGACCATCGGTCAGGTGGTACAGGCCGTCGTACTCGTGGTGTGCGGGCTGGTGCTGCTGACGTGCGTGTGGTCGGCGATGTCGTGTCTGGCGTTCTGGTTGCAGTCGGTGGGACCCATTGGGGCGGTCTACCTGGGGCTCGTGGAGGCTGGACGGTACCCGCTGGCGTTCTTCCCGGTGGCGGTGCGGACCTTCCTGACGTTCGCGTTTCCGGTGGCGTTCGCGACGACGTTCCCGGTGCGGGCGCTGGCGGGAGATCTCGGCTGGTCGCCGGTTGCGCTCGGAGCCGGGTTGTCGGTCGTGGCGGTGATGCTGATCCGGTTGCTGTGGCGGCGCGGGCTGCGGACGTACGCGAGTGCGTCGAGCTGAGGCGTTGTCGGCGGGCTGTGGTTATCTGAGGGATACCCGACGCCGGAGGATGCGATGAGCTGGTGGGTCCTGCACGTGGACATGGATCAGTTCATCGCGGCCGTCGAGATCCGGCGCCGGCCGGAGCTGCGCGGGCTGCCTGTCGTGGTGGGCGGATCGGGTGATCCGACCCAGCCACGGCAGGTGGTCGCCACCGCGTCGTACGAAGCCCGCGAGTACGGCGTGCACTCGGGGATGCCGGTGCGAGCGGCGTACAAGAAGTGCCCGGAGGCGGTGTTCCTCCCGTCGGATCCGGCTGCCTACGACGCGGCGTCGGCGGAGGTGATGGACACACTCCGCTCGTTTCCGGTGGTCGTGGAGGTCTGGGGCTGGGACGAGTGCTTCGTCGGCGCCGAGACCGATGATCCGGAGGCGCTAGCGGCCGAGCTCCGGGCGGCCGTGGTCGAGCGGACGACGTTGACCTGCTCGGTCGGCATCGGCGACAACAAGACCCGCGCCAAGCTCGCGACCAACTTCGCCAAACAACCCCGTTCGCACGCCGGCCCGTTCGAAGGCGCCGGCACGGCTCCCGGGATCTACCGCTTGACCGCGGACAACTGGCGATCGGTGATGGATCATCGTCCGGTCCGCGACCTCTGGGGGATCGGCAGCCGGATGGAACGCAACCTGAACGAACTCGGCGTCGTCACGGTCGCGGACCTCGCCACCGCCGACCTCGACGTGCTGAAGAAACGCTTCGGCCCGAAGATGGGCGCCTGGTACGCCGCCCTCGGCCGCGGACTCGGCGACACCCAAGTCACCGACATCCCGCGAGAGCCCGTCTCCCGCAGTCGCGAGGAAACCTTCCCCGAAGACCTCGTCGAGCGCCCCGACGTCGAACGAGAGCTCCGCCGCATCGCCGTCCACGTCACGGAAGACGTCGTCGCCGAGGGCCGCACCATCCAACGCGTCTGGGTCAAGGTCCGCTTCATCAGCTTCTACACGCCCATCAAAAGCCGCAAACTCCCCACCCCGACCCGGGACCCCGAAATCATCGCCACCACCGCCCTGTCCCTACTCGAAAAGTTCGACCTCCACCGCCCCGTCCGCCTCCTCGGCGTCCGAGTCGAATTCGTACCCCCCACCGCCTCGTGACCGAATCAGTCACTTGAGCAGCTCGAACACCCGCTCCGAGTCAGCGACGCGCTCTGTGCCGATGACCGGCCCGCAACGCAGCCACACACTGCACATGCTCCTCGGCAGTGATCGTCCCTATCCGCTCGGCGAGCCAACAGATCGCTTCTACAGGTTGTAGACGCGGGTTGCTGTGGCGCCGAAGACTGCTTCGTGGTCGGGGGTGGATAGGCCGGCGGTGAGGGTTTCGGCGGTTTGTACTACGTCGGCGTAGGTGGCGGCTAGGAGGCAGACGGGCCAGTCGGAGCCGAACATGACGCGGTCGGGGCCGAAGACGCTCAGGACGACGTCGGCGTACGGCTGGAGGTCGGCGGGTTTCCAGGCGGACCAGGGGGCTTCGGTGACCATGCCGGAGAGTTTGCAGGTGACGTTGGGCAGGGCGGCCAGCTCGCGGAGTTGGGTGGCCCACGGCTCCAGGGGCTCGCCGATGATCGGTTTGGAGATGTGGTCCACGACGAAGGTGAGCTGCGGGAGGTTGCGTGCGGTTTCGATTGCCGCAGGTAGGTGCGGAGTTCTGGTGAGCAGGTCGTACGCCAGGCCGGCGGCGGCCAAGGCCGCGAGACCGCGCTGGACGTCCGGGCGGAGGAGCCAGTTGACGTCGGACTCGTCGTGCACCTGGTGGCGGATCGCCTTCAGGTACGAGCCGTCCGGGCGTGAGACCAGGCCGTCCAGCGCCGACGCGACATCATCCGCGGTCAGGTCGATCCAGCCGACCACGCCGGCGACCAGGTCGTTGCCCGCGGCAAGTTGCAGCAACTCGACAGTCTCCTCGACCACTCCGACGGTCTGCACGACGACCGTCGACGCGATGTCGGCGGCCGCGGCCAGTGGCGCCAGGTCGTCGATCGAGAAGTTGCGGCGGATCGGGTCCAGTTCCGGACCGACCATCCACGACTGCTCGCGGACGGTCAGATCCCAGACGTGATGATGCGCGTCGACTCTGCTCATACGGCGGTTGTCCCCTCGGCGTAGATCAGGCCCAGTCGGCTCATGAGGTGGTGGTTCCCTCGGTCCGGATGGTCGTTCAGCAGTTCACCCTGCACCCGGTGATCCCGCATGACAACCACTCACCCCACCCGCCGATCGTCGATCGCATCTTGGTCCCAGTCGATCCCAAGACCGGGTACGTCGGAAGCCACCGCGTGCCCCTCAATGACGGACATCTCCGACCGCGTGATCGCCCGCAGTTGCGGGATGTGCTCGACGTACCGCCCATTGGGTACGGCGGCCGTCAAACTGACGTGCAGCTCCATCAAGAAATGCGGACACACGTCGAGGTTGAACGTCTCGGCCAGATGCGCGACCTTCAGCCACGGCGTGATGCCGCCGATCCGCGCCACGTCCACCTGGACGATCCCGGCGCCCCCGGCGGCGACGTACTCACGGAACTGCGAGACCGAGTACAGCGACTCCCCGACCGCGATCGGGATCGACGTGGATTCAGCCAACCGCACGTGGCCCGTGACGTCGTCCGCGGGCAGGGGCTCCTCGAACCACGACAGGTCCACCGCCTCGAACGCAGCGGCCCGTCGTTTCGCCTCGGCGTACGTCATCGACTGGTTCGCGTCGACCATGATGTCCATCGACGGCCCGACCGCGTCCCGTACCGCCCGCAGCCGCTCCAGGTCCTCGTGCACCCGCGGCTTGCCGACCTTGAGCTTCACCCCCGGCCATCCCGCCTTCTGCGACGCCAGCGCGCCGGTGACGAGTTCGTCCGTTGTCAGATGCAACCAACCGCCTTCGGTGTCGTACAGCGGCACGCGCTGCCGGTAGCCGCCGGCCAACCGCCACAACGGCTCACCGGCCCGCAGGCACCGGAGGTCCCACAGCGCTGTGTCGACAGCAGCCAACGCGAGCGACGTGATCGCACCGACCGTCGTGGCGTGCGTGGACCAGAACAGGTCGGACCACAGCTCCTCGACGTTGCGCGCGTCCTTACCGACGAGCCGCGGCAGCAGGTGGTCCCGCAGCAGCGCGAGTACGGCCGTGCCGCCGGTGCCGATCGTGTACGAGTACCCAAGGCCGCTCAGCCCGTCCGATGTCGACAAAGAGACGAAGATCGTCTCCTGCTTGAGGAACGCTTGTACGGCGTCGGTCCGAACCGTCTCGACCTCGAGATCGACCAGGTATGCCTCGGCCCGCGTGATCCTGCTCACCGGCAGCTCGAAAGAGAGGTGACGGTCATGGGCGACTCCAGATCCTATAGGATATTGCGAATCTGATGCTCCCGCTTCACACTGGACCCGTCAAGGCTCGTCCAGATAACGATGCGAGTCGGGCAGAATGAGAGCTTCCCCGGGAGGAGCACCGACAGTGACGGATGCGCACGTGGGTCTGGCGGGTCAGCTCACCCGGCTGCCCCAGCGACAGGTGCTGAGCGACGACGTCTACGAGACGGTCAAGGGCCTGATCATGGACAGCGTGGTCGAGCCGGGGACCCGGCTGAACATCGACGCGCTGACCCGCGAGCTGGGCATCTCACAGACCCCGATCCGCGAGTCGCTGGCCCGGCTGGAGTCCGACGGCCTGGTGATCAAGGAGCCGCTGCGCGGCTACCGGGTGTCGTCCCGGCTGACCCGCGAGGAGTTCGAGGACCTGTTCGAGTACCGGCTGCACATCGAGCCGTGGGCGGCCGGGCGCGCCGCCGAACGCTCCGGCGCCGACGACCTGGCCCGGCTCAAGGCGGAGATGCTCAGCTACACCGACGTACCCGACCGGCCGGCGTACGAGAGCTACCGGGCGATGGCCGCGCACGACCAGCGGTTCCACGACCTGGTCCTGGATCTGTCCGGCAACGAGACCGCCCGGCTGTCCTTCCAGCGGACACACTGCCACCTGCACCTGTTCCGGCTGTACTACGGTGGCGGCATCGCGACGAAGGCGTTGCGAGAGCACAAAACGGTGGTGACCGCGGTCCGCAAGGGTGACCCCGAGGAGGCGGCCGCCGCGATGCGGTCCCACATCGAGGCCTCGCGCGCCCGGTTGCGGCCCATCTTCGACCAAGAGTGATCGTCCTGAGGAGACATTTGTGGAACTGCTGCGCCTGGGCGCGGTCGGTGCGGAGCGCCCGTACGTGCGCGCCGCCGACGGCACCGTTCACGACCTGAGCTCTGTCACCCGGGAAACCGGTGGCGACATCGACGGAGCGTTCCTCGCCGCCGATGGCATCGCCCGGTCCCGCGCCGCGCTGGAGGCCGGCCAACTCCCGATCGCCGACGTCGACGGCCTGCGCATCGGCGCACCCGTCGCCCGCCCCGGCGCAGTGGTCTGCATCGGCCAGAACTACGCGGCCCACGCGGCCGAGTCCGGTGCCGAACCGCCGAAGCAGCCGATCGTCTTCTTCAAGCACCCGAACACGGTGGTCGGCCCGAACGACGAGGTACTCGTCCCGCGCGGCTCGACCAAGACCGACTGGGAGGTCGAGCTCGCCGTCGTCATCGGCAAGCAGGCGCGGTACGTCGAGACCGACGAGGAGGCCCTCGCCTGCGTCGCCGGGTACGCCGTGTCGAACGACGTCTCGGAGCGCGCGTTCCAGATCGAGCAGTCCGGCGGCCAGTGGTCGAAGGGCAAGTGCTGCGAGACGTTCAACCCCTTCGGCCCCGCGCTGGTGCCGGCCGACGAGGTCGACCCGACGAACCTCAACCTGAAGTCCTGGGTGAACGGCGAACCGCGTCAGGACTCGAACACCGCGGACATGATCTTCTCCGTCGCCGCCCTGATCCGCGACCTGTCGCAGTACATGATCCTGAGCCCCGGCGACATCGTGAACACCGGCACGCCGGAAGGCGTCGCGCTCTCCGGCCGGTTCCCGTACCTGTCGCCCGGCGACACCATGGAGCTCGAGATCGAAGGCCTCGGTCGCCAGAAGCAGTCCCTCGGCAAGGCCTGACGCTGCCGCCCGCACGGTCTGAAACTGTCCCCGGCCGGCTCTAAGGTCGGCCGGGTGACCGACTACCTCGCCGATATCGCCTGGTCCTACGACAATGTCGCCGTCTCGTACGCCGAGCGCGTGGTCGACGGCGCCGACTGGGAAGTCGAGGCGTTCGACCTCGTCGCCGAGCTCGCTGGAGACGGCCTCGTCGTCGACGTCGGTTGCGGACCTGGCCGCACCACCGGACTGCTGGCGGAGCGGGGCCTCAAGGTCATCGGCATCGACTTGTCCCGGGGCATGACCGAGGTGTCCCGCCGCCATCATCCCGAGCTCGACTTCCGCGTCGGCTCGATGACCGCGCTGGACCTTCCCGACGGCTCGGCCTCCGCCGTCGTCTCCTGGTGGTCGATCATCCATCTGCCGCGCGACGTCGTACCCACGGCTTTTGCCGAGTTCTACCGGGTGCTGGCCGCGGGTGGCGTACTCCTGCTCGGCTACCACGTCGGCGAGGAGTCGAACCACAAGACCTCCGGGTACGGCGGCCACGCGATGAACGTCCACGTGCACCGATGGACCGCTTCCTCGCTCACCGAGATCGCGGTCGAGGCCGGGTTCACGCCGTACCCAGTCGCCGGAATTCCGGGAGACCGGCTGCTCTTTCGCAAGTAGCCTCTGCGCATGACATCCCATGTGCGGACGGTGACGTTCGATGCCCACGACCCCTACGAGCTCGCCGGCTTCTGGTTGCAGGTGCTGAAGGCCGAACGGCCGGAGGACGACGCGCCCGGAGATCCCTACGCGGCGGTGAGGACGGACTCCGTGACGCTGCTGTTCGAGCAGAACAACGACGAGAAGGCAGCCAAGAACCGCGTCCACCTCGACCTCGAGCCGGACCGACCGAGGGACGAAGAGGTCGAGTGGCTGCTCACCCTCGGCGCCACCATCGCCCACGACCGCCGCGAACCCGACGGCACCGGCTTCGTCGTCATGCACGACCCCGAAGGCAACGAGTTCTGCGTCCTCCGAAGCGCCCCCGAACGAGCCGCCACCAGCTGACTGTGCAGTTCGGCTGGCGCCCCCGACGCCTGCTCCTGACGCAGACACGCGGAATGCGCGGGCTCATCGCCGGCGGTTGGGTGCTATGGCAGACGACTGTTCGCCTGGCCCAGAATCAGTGAGACCTTGTTCACGATCGCTGGGAAAGCAACCCGCGCCCCAGCTCCGCGCTGGAGCTTTCAGGTCTTGGCGCCTACTGTAGGTTTATGTACTACAAAAAGTCTGAACTTTGTGCAAGCATGTGTTTTGTAGTACAAAATCCGGATGGCGATCACGTGGGCACCGAGTGCGGACAAGCACGGCATCGATCATGAAGACGCTTTGCACGCGATCGAGCACGCGTACTACGTCGAGCCTGAGTTCGACGAACCGAGACCGCCAGCAAATGTCAGGCCGACGCTGTTCATCGGTCCGCCTCGTAGGCTCGGTGGGGACCTCTTGGAGATCATGGTTGAGATAACCCCGCCCCGTGACCTGCACGTCTTTCACGTGATGATCGCCCGCCCGAAGCACCTTGAGCGCATGAAGGAGGATCAGTGATGAGCGACAAGTATGGCGACGCGGCCGAGTGGGCCGAGCACGACATGGAGCTACCAGGGAACTCCCGGAGCGCACTGCGCGGTCAGGCTGCTGCCGACTTCGGGCGCGATCTCATCGAGCGCAGTAGAAGGGGTCGGCCCTCGATCGACCCAGACAAAACGCCGGGCGAACCGACCCGGGTTCGGCAGGTGCGGCTACCGCGCAGGACGGACGACCACTTGGCGGCTCTTGCTGCCGCGAGCAACACCACTCCGAGCGCTGTGATGCGAGAAGCGATCGAAGAGTACCTGGACAACCATCGGATCGCCGGCTGACGGGTTCGCACAACAGCCGGTCGGGCGCTGGTCGGGCGCTGGTCGGCGGGGAGGTTCTCAGAGGTCGTCGACGTAGGGGGTTTGGCCGGTGAAGGTCAGGCGCCAGTCGGTGGTGTGGGCGTCGACCGTCAGGTCGTAGCCGCTGCGGCGGGCAGCGATTTGGTGGTGGCCGTCGGCGACCTCGGTGATGGTGACCTTCCAGCCTCGGGCTTCGAGGGTCTGGGCCGCGAAGCTGAGCTGGGCCTCGGGGTCGGGGGTGGTGGGGTCGCCGGTCTCGACGGTGATCGTGCATACGGACTCGCGGCCGCGGTCGTCCGCGAGGGCCGACTCGTTCACCGGCCCGACGTCCTGCGTCACCGTCGGTGTCTGGTCCGGTACGACGGTTGCGGCGACCGCGAGGAGTTCCGAGCGGAGGTGGTTACGGGCTTCGGTCAACGTCACGCTTCCGTGATACACCGTGCCTCCGACCGTCGCGAGGCCTAACCGCGATTCGCGCGCCGCACAGTCCGCCCCGGACCGTTTCGACGGCAGCATCCGCGACCTCACCTACGACATACAGGAGGCCGGCCGGACGCGCGCGTACAGGCCAAACGGCGTCTCCCCGGTCAAGGACGGGACCGCGTGCCTCGCGAGCAGCGTCTCGCTGGGTCGGAACGCGACCACGTGCTTGCGAGGGCGAGCGGCGTCTCCCTGGTCGGATCGGATGGGGACGGCGTGCCTACGAGGGGCGAGCGGCGCGTCCCCAGTCGGGACGGAAGGGAAGGCGTGAGCGTGATCTCCTTGGTCTGGCCGGAAAGGGGACGCTTGCCTACTGCGCGAGCGGCGTCTCGCTGGTCGGGTCGGAAGGGAGCTCGTGCCTATGGGGTGAGCGGCGTCTCGCCGGTGAGGGTCAGGCGCCAGTCGGTCGACCAGGCGTGGACGGCTACGTCGAAGCCGTCGCGGGTGGCGCTCGTGCGATAGTGGCCGGCTTCAGCAGGGGCGACAGTTGCCGTCCAGCCTCGGGCCCGGAAGGCTTCGGCGGCGGCCTCGACGGCTGCTGCCGGGTCCGGAGCGTTCGGGTTGCCGGTTTCGACGGTGATTCGGTAGACGGTCGCTGCGCCGCGGCCGTCGAAGAGTACGCCGGGGTTCACCGGACCCGGGTCGCGGGTGACGACCGGTTCTTGACCGGGCACGACGGCCTTCGCGACAGCGAGCAACTCGCTGCGCAGGAACTCCCGTTCAGCGGTCATCGGCGTGGTCCGTCCGGCCGTCGGGACGACGCACCACTCACTCGGCAGGGTGCGCCACCGGCCCGGGCAGGCGCGCCACCGGCCCGGGAGGGTGCCTCAACCTCAGTCCGAGCAGCTTCAGACGACGCGCCCGAGGCCAGCGATGGTTGGCCCGGCGGCCTCACGCCGCCGAACGCCTTCGCCGCGACCGCCCGAGCAACAACCTCCGCCGCATCGACGGGTGCTGCGGCGGCGGCGGACCCGTCTGCCGCGACCGCGCGAGCTACAACTTCCGTTGGATCGGTGGGAGCGGCGGCGGGGGTGTTTGGAGGGAGGACTGGTGGGGTTAGCTCGTTGTAGAGAGTGGAGGCGGCGGTGGCGAGGGCGTTGAGGGGTGGGGCCCAGGAGGCGCCCAGGATCAGCTTGGTCTCGGCCGATCTGGGCGTGGCGGTGGTGGTGATGGCCGTCAGGTCGTCGCGGACCACGCGGCCGATGTTGCGGAGGGCCTCGCTGTTCGGGCGGTAGTACTCGTTGTGCCAGTGCACCGAGACGGCCTCGTCGTTCGCCAGCGGGTCGTTGGTCGCCATCCGGATCGCGTCCGGGAAGGTGGCCGGATCGGGGCCGTGCCACTCGGTGTACGCGACGTAGTCCCCAGGCGCGCGTTCGACGTACAACCGGGTCGGCGTGGGTACGAAGTCGCTCGCCTCGTCGACGTACTTCGCGATTCCCGGCGAACCGGTCAGCACAACGCGATTGGCGCGGCCGCCGTTCAGCAGCGCCTGGCCGACCACATCAGTGCCGTACGAGTGACCGATCAGCGTCGTTTGCGCGGCCGGCGCCTTCAGCTCATCCAACTCGCTCAGGAACTCGGCCAGCCGCGGCCCGCCCTCCACAGCCGCCTTCTTGCTCGCCGCCGCGACGATCCCCTGCGGTGAGTCGTAGTCGAGCCACACCACGACGGCCGAACCCGGACCGGCCTCCTGCCGGATCAGGTCGCCACGGTCCGACTGTCCGCGGAACGTATCGAGACTGTTTCCCATCCCCGGGACCAGGACGCCGACGTTCTGCGCCTGATCCAACTCACCAAGCACCTCCACGGCACGGCCCTGACCGAGAGGGTCTACGCTGAGGAACTGGCGTGGTCGCTGAACCTCGACGACCTTGCCGTCGGCATCCACCGCAGTACCGGTGACCGGCGTGAGCAGCTCGTTGACCGTCTCCAGCCGCCGACGCTCGTCGTCGCCCGCAGTACCGGCGTCGACCGCGGCCTGCAGACGGTCGCGGGCAGCGACCAGCCGCACGTGGTTGGCGCGATAGCGCTCGGCCAGGTGCTCCGCCGCAATCATCGCGCCTCCCCGTGACGGTCGGTCACCCGGTCCTCACACCGGGCTCACCTCAGTCTGCCAGGCCGGAGGATCGACCGGAACGAACTATCCACAGGCGAACCTCAGGAGGGATCAGCCGAAGGCGAGCGACCAGCTACCGGTATACCGAGACAGATTGACCCTCGCGAGCGGCCGGACGTCCACATGCCGCAGCGACTCGGCGGGCGCGTCGAGGACGTAGAGCACGATCGCCCGCACCACTGCCGGATGAACGACCGCAACCACCGTGCTGCGGTCGTCGTGGCGCTCGGCCAGGTCACCGAGCCAGTCGGCGACCCGCGCGAGTACGTCGTTCTCGGTCTCGCCACCCGGAGTGGCGGTGTGCGGCCGCTCGAGCCAGGCCGCGACTCGCCCGGGGTCGGCGGCCAGCAGTTCCTCCAACTCGCGCCCGTCCCATTCGCCGTACTCGCGGTCCCGCAACGCGGGGTCCACGATCGGCGAAAGCCCGAGGGCCTCGGCGGTCATCACAGCGGCAGGTTCGGGACCGGCGTACGCCGCGTCGGCCGTGAAGGCGAGCTCCCGAGCAGCCTCGAGGCTCGCCGGATCCGGCTCGGCGTCGCCGCCGAGCACGAGTCCACGAATTGCCGGGGTCAGGGCGTGGGCGACGAGCACTAGAGCCGTCAAGCGGCAACCACCTTCTGTCGGGGGCGGGACGGCCGGCGGTCCACCGCGGCCGCGTACCCGAATCCGAGCAGGAGCCACAGTGTCGCCTGCGTACCGAGCGAGGCGAACCGGAACTGCCACAGCAGCGTAGCGGGGAACGTCTCCGGAACCTCGTTGATCCGCGGGAAGATCAGGTACGCGGCCACCACGACGGCAACGAGTCCGGCCGCTCCACCGGCGAGCCGGGCGAGATCGCCGTACTTCGCGGTCCACCGGGACAGCGCCACGCCGGCCCAGACCGCGAGCAGGCCGATCACCAGCGTGAGCAGGTAGGTGACCGTCCGCCGGGTGATCGTGTCCGGGTCGCCGACCGCCGGTGGGTTCGGTGGATATTTCAGGAACGGGACCAGCACGATGCCGACGAACCCGGCCGCGGCCAGGCCGAGCGCGGCGTACGCGTCGTTCTCGGTCCGCAGTTTGCGGCGTAGCAGCGTGAATGCGACGGCGAACATCCCGCCGAGCGCAACGCCGTACAGACTGGTGGCCAGGAACAAGCCGGCCTTCTGGCCGTCGCGGCTGACGAGTGGCTGTTCTTCGGCGGCAGGCTCGGCGCTGTCACCGTGCTCATGGTCATGGGTGTGCGCGGCACCGCCGGACTCTTCGATCGCGATCGCCGCGTCGACGCGCGGCTCGCCCACCAGGTAGGCGAAGGTCCCGGCCAGCAGGCCGGCGAAGAGTCCGACGATCAGCCCGCGCACCAGGAGCGATCCGAAGGTGCGCATGGGAGCTAGTGGCAGGGCACGCCGAGCAGATGGCGGCCGTCGTGCATCAGCTCATGCAGGTACATCCCGGACCGGGAGACCGCGCCCTGGTCGAACCCGACCAGGTAGGCGAGCAGCAGCATCACGCCGACGCTGAGCAGCGCGACGGCAAGGAGTCTGGATGAGAGGGCCGGTACGGCGACCGACTGGGCAGGAGCTGCCATGAGACTGAACCTCCTGGGGAAGTGCGCGTCCCCTTCGAAAGGCTGCTGGTGCCCGAGCGTCCTGACTCACGAGCCGGAGCTCGCTCACAGTGGCGCGGCCGTGCCGGACTTTCACCGGCTTCCCTCATGGCACCGCAGGTTGTCCCTGGAACCGTAGAGCCCCGGCCGGACCGCGGTCAACGCGGTACGGCGCGGCGGTGATCTATCCCACCCGGGCTGACCCGGCCCGACGTGACCGGAGTCAGCGAGCAGTACGCCGGGCCGCCTGGACACCGAGCAGCGCCAGCAGGGCTGGGAACCCGAACGCCACGACGTACGCCGTCACCGCGGAATGCGGCTCCATTGCCGCGAACAACGACCCGCCGATTGCGAGGATCGTTGCCGTTGCCAACGAGTCGCTGAGCTGCAGTGCCGAGCTGTTCGCGCCCTGCTCGTCCCGCTCGGAGTACTCCAGCACCAGCACCGAAAGCGTCGGGAACACCGTGCCCATGCCGAGCCCGGTCAGGCTCCATCCCAGGATGCCGACGACGACCGGCACGTGCTGGTCCAGCGTCAGCGTCGCGGTCGCGATGCCGAGCACGATCAAGACCATCCCGGTCTGCAGGAACACCGCGTGGGAGAACGGCTGGTTCGGCCGCCCGCGGTACCACGAGGCCGCGGTCCAGCTCAGCGCGCTCACCGTCAGCACCAGTCCGGCCAGAGCCGGCGACAGCCCACGCTCCCGCGTCAGCATCAGCGGCAGGAACACCTCGGCGCCGAACCCGGCCGCCGCCACCAAGCCGCGCAACGCGATCACCGCAGGAAGCCCCCGACCGAAGGTGAACGTTCCACGCGGCAACAGCCGCGGTCCGAACGCGATCACCCCGGCAAGCCCGACGGGCAGCAGAATTAACTGGAGTACGCCGTGCTGGTGGCCGCCGTAGTGCAACAGCCCGACCCCGACTGCCGCCGCAATCGCCCACATGGCGCGCTTGTCCCACAGCTTCCCCGGCCGCGGCTCGTGCGCGCTTCCGCGGGCCAGACCGGGCCGCATCACCAACGCCGCCGGGATGGCGATCGCGGGTACGGCGAGGAACACGATCCGCCAACTCGCGTGCTCGACGATCAACCCAGCGATCGCCGGGCCGACCAGGGACGGCACGACCCAGCCGGTCGCGAAGGCGGCGAAGATGCGCGGGCGCAGGCGCGCCGGATACAGCTGCCCGACCACGACGTACAACGCCACCGTCAGCAGACCGGAGCCGAAACCCTGGACAATGCGGCCGACGACCAGGATCTCCATCGTCGGCGCGAGGCCTGCGATGATCAGGCCGACCAGGAACCACGCGGTACCGTGCCAGAGCGGACGGGTCGGGCCCTTCAGGTCGCTCCACGTGCCGGAGACAACCATCGCGACCACGCCGGAGGCGAGCGGTCCGCCGAACGCCAGCGCGTACAGGCTGAGGCCGTCCAGGGCCTGCGCGACCGTCGGCATCGCGGTCGCGACCGCGAGCGACTCGAACGCAACCAGGGTGATCAGCGCAACCATCCCCACGGTCAGGGCCCGGTACCGCGGGGAGAGCACGCCGCCGGTGTCAGCAGCGGGCCCAGTGGTCGGCTCGGCGGTCGGCTCGGTGTTCGGGTCGGTCGAAAGCGCGGTCATGTCGAGAACCATCGGTCCTCAAGTGCACTTCAAGTCAAGCGGCTTCAGAGTACGGCGGCCAGAACGAGCGCGATGATCGGCGGAACGGCCTGCGCGGCGGCGGCGCGAATCATTCGGCGGTCGGAAGCGACCAGTACGACGCCCGCCCCAGCCATGCACGCACAGGCGAACAAAGCGATGGCATGCCCCTTGTCGCCACCCCAGATCAGGCCGCCGAGCGCGCCGGCGGCCAGAAACAGGTTGTAGAAGCCCTGGTTGAAAGCCAAGGGCCGCGCGGCGGCCAGCTCGGTCTCGTCCTTGACCAGGAACCGCCGATAGGTGCTCGGCCTGCTGAACAGCAAGCTCTCCATGGCGAACACCACGACATGGAACAGCCCGGCAATCACCACGAAGACCTGCGCGATCACGCTCACGAGCGAAAGCTACCCTCAAGCCCGCCAATCCGTGGCGAAGGCTCGCGCCGGGTTGTTCCGGAACACGTCGTCGGCGATGTCGGCACCGAAGTACTGCGTGATCCGCGGACGCAGGTGGGTGAGGAGGTACGGCATACCTGGTCCTTCGCCGGTCGCGGCGCGAGCGCGGGCCGTCGTGGTATCGCCGCCGAGCAGGAGCCGGTCGCCGTACCCGGCGTCGATCAGCGCGGCCAGGCAATCCATCAGCCGCGGATCGGTCGCGTTGTTGGCGCGCGACGGCCCGTCGAACGCCAGCCAGGCCCCACGTTCGGCCAGGTCGAGATGTGCCCGGTGATCCGGGAAGCGGTTGAGATGCCCGAGGATCACCGCCTCCGGCCGTACGTCGAGCTCGTCGACGAGCAGGTCGAGTACGGCGTCCGCCGCCGAGCCGAGCTCGTGGTGGATCGCAATCGGCGCGTTGGTCGCGTGATGTGCCTCGGCTGCGGCACGCATCACCAGTTCGGCGTACGTGTCGAGGACGTGAAACCCGCCGGCGACCTTGATCAGTCCGGCCCGGACCTCGGTGTCGCCGATGCCCGTCGTCAGCTCGCGGACAAAGATCTCTGCCAGTTGATCCCGCACCTCGTCGACGAAGCCGTCCGGATAATGCTCGCGCCGGTGCAGTCCGGTCGCGGCAACGATCGAAACCCCTGTACTCGTTGAGATCCCGGGCAGAGCATCGGCGCGCCGGTTCAGGCCGTGCGGTGTCCACTGCACTATCGCCTGACCACCCGCCGCCGCGAACGCGCGCACCTCGGCCACCGTCGCCGCCTCGTCGTCCAGCTCTTGCCCGGGCAGGGCTGCGGAGCGAAAGAACAGGTGATCGTGCGAGTCACAGACACCCAGTGCGGCCGGCGAAAGATCGCCGAGCACCGTCCGGATCACGACGTCTCCTCCGCGAGGACGGCGGCGAGCGCTGCGAGGTTGAGCAGCTGGCGATCGCGCAGTGACAAGCCTTCTCGTTGGTAGGTCCCGCCGAAGAGGCTCGTCACGATCCAGTCGGCGAAGCCGGGGACCAGTTCTTCGAGCGGTCCGAAAGTCGCAGCTCGCTGGGTAGCTTCCTGCAATTGCTCGAGTAGCTGGTTGCCCGCAGCGCGGTCGAGTACGGCGTTGTGCATCCGATCCTCCTGTAACGGTTGAACCGTTACCAACGTAACGGTCGAGGCGTTACGATGTCCAGGTGGCCGAGCGGATGGAGTTCAGATTCGACTGTGGCGCAACGTGGCTGAATCTGCTCGCGACGCGGGGCACCCACTTCGGCGAGCATCCGGTGGAGCGGATGCCGTCGGTCGAGCGGCTGGTCGAGTGGCTCGACCGGGTCGAGCTGCGACCTGTTCGGCCGGTGTTGGCCGCAGATCTCCAGGCCATGTGGGACCTGCGGGAGACCCTGCGCCCGATCGCGCTCGCCACGGTCGACGGCGTGGCGCCGGATTCGGGCGCCGTGGAGGCACTCGGTCGGTTCCTGAATGCATCGGATCCGGTCGAGCTGACGGTAGCCGGCCGACTGATGCGCAGCCGACCGGCGACCATGGTCGAGACCCTCAACCGGATCGCCCGCCAAGCGGTCGACCAGTTGACCGGGCCGGAGCGCGAGTTCCTTTTCGCCTGCTCGGAATCAGATTGTCGAGGCGTCTTCGTCGACACCACTGGACGCCGCCGCTGGTGCCCGAACCCGGCCTGCGCCACCCGAGGACGCGTCCGCGCCCACCGCGCCCGCAAGGCCCAATCAGCCTGATCGAGCCCCGTCAGCCTCGCCACGTCCTGCCAGTTCGACCGCTAGGCAGCCTGACCAGGTCCGATGGCTGGAACCCGGCCGGTGCTGAGCGCCGGCCGGGTCTGTCAGTCAGGTGGCTTACGCACCCGGGTTCGTCGGGTCAGGCGGCTTGGCGGCCAGAGCCTCGACGACTCCTGCCGCGACTCCGCGAGCCGCGCGACGGTCCGGCAAAGGGCGCGGTGCTCCGGGGCTTCCTGGTCGGCTGTTTGGCCACAGGCTGCTGGGCCTGCGGAGCGACGAACGTCCGCTCGCCGGGAGCCAGCTCGGACAGCAGCGGGTCGCCCGTGGTGAGCTTCGTGATCGTCGGTGCAATCCCGGCCTTGCGGGTCAGGTCACGGACGTCGCGCACCTGGTCGTCGGTCATCAAGGTGACGACGGTGCCCTCGGCGCCGGCGCGGGCGGTGCGGCCCGAACGGTGCAGGTACGCCTTGTGCTCGACCGGCGGGTCGGCGTGGATCACCAGAGTGACGCCGTCGACGTGGATCCCCCGGGCGGCGATGTCGGTGGCGACCAGCGTCTTCGCCGTACCGTCGGAGAACGCCTCGAGGTTCCGCGTCCGAGCACCTTGCGAGAGGTTGCCGTGCAACTCGACCGCCGGAACGCCCTGGGCGATCAGCTTCTTGGTCAGCGCCTTGGCGCCGTACTTCGTCCTGGTGAACACCAGCGAGCGTCCGGGCGCCGCCGTCAGGTCGACGAGCACCGGGAGCCGCGTGTCCGCCTGCACGTGCAGTACGTGATGCGTCATCTTGGCGACCGGCGAACGGGCCGAGTCGACGCTGTGCGTGACGGGGTCGCTCATGAAACGCCGGACGAGAACGTCGACGCCGGCGTCCAGCGTGGCGGAGAACAGCAGGCGCTGCGCAGTGGCGGGGGTCGCCTCGAGAATCCGGCGTACCGCCGGCAGGAAGCCGAGATCCGCCATGTGGTCGGCCTCGTCGAGCACGGTGATCTCGACCGCGTCGAGCTTGGCGTGACCGGCTTGGACATGGTCCTCGAGCCGGCCGGGGCAGGCGACGACGATGTCGGTGCCCTTACGCAGACCGTTGATCTGCGGGCCGTGACCGACACCGCCGAAGACAGTCATCGAGCGCAGGCCGAGCGCGTCGGCGAGGGGCGTGATCGAGGCCTGGATCTGGGTCGCGAGCTCGCGGGTCGGCGCGAGAATCAGGGCGCGCGGACGGTTGGGCCGCCGCTTCGCGCCGTTCGATCCGCTGGTGGCGAGCCTGGCCAGGACGGGCAGGACGAAGGCGTAGGTCTTGCCCGATCCGGTCCGGCCGCGGCCGAGAACATCCTTGCCGGCCAGGGAATCGGGCAGGGTCGCCGACTGGATCGGGAACGGTGTCGCCACACCGGTCGCGGCCAGAGCGGCCACCAACGGAGCGGGTACGCCGAGCTCGGCGAAGCTGCGATTGTCGGGGGCAACCGTTTCGGTAGCCTCGTCGTACAGTTCGGACTGGTTGCTCAGAGCAACATCCGACTGCTGGTCGAAGGCCGCGGTGTTGGACGGTTTGTTGCGTCCGGCACCGGAACGGCGCCGGCGACGCGGCTGGGCCGCACCGCCTCGCGGGTCACCTGCGGAAGCGGTTGAGTTTCGGGAATTGTTCGCCGGGCCGGACGACTTCGCTGAGCCGCGCGCGTTGCCGGCGGGCTTGCGGGTCTGGGAGGCGGACTGGGTGAACGTGGTTGTAGACGTGGGGCGGCGGGCCGCCATAAAGGTACTCCAAAAAGTCGGGGGGTCGTCCTGCCCGGCGCGGCCGAGTGGGCCGCGGCGCGTGGTGGTCGACTGCTGGCGCACGGTAGTTGCGCTCACCGGCCCGAGGCAGAACTGGGCGGGCCGTCACCCCCAGTCTACGACACCACAGGTCACCCCCACTCCAATATCCACAGGACCCTCGTCACACCCCTCGCCCACATCGCCCTCAGTCCATCGCACTCAGCTAGGCGCAGGCTCCCCTCAGAACCTCAGACCCGCCCCGTCAGCGCCTAACCACCCGCGCCCCGTAGCACTGCGCCACCCGGTCACCGCGGCATCCCACCACCCGGTCCGTGGTAGCACCCAACACCCGGGCGTTCCTGTTCGTCGTGGGAGGTTCGCGGGAGGGGGTTGGGCGCGTTAGGTTCTGGTCGTGACGGAACAGTTTCGGGTGGATCCCCCGACGGTTGCTGATGAGCGGGTGCTGCTGCAGGGGTTTCTCGACTTTCAGCGCGGGACGCTGTTGTGGAAGGTGTCGGGGCTGACCGGCGAGCAACTGGTCCAGCGGAACGTCGAGCCGTCCAGCCTGTCGTTGATCGGGCTCGTCCGGCACCTGAGCGAGGTCGAGAAGTACTGGTTCCATCGCGCACTGGCCGGTCACCCCTCGCCCCCGAGGTACTGGACCGCCGAGCACCCCGACGGCGACTTCGACCTCGTCGACCCTAACCAGGCCGAACAGAACGTCGAGGAGCTCCGCCAGATCATCAAGACCTCGGACGAACTGGCCGCCAACTACTCCCTGGACGACACCTTCATCCGCCCTAACCACGAAGGCGCCTACTCGCTCCGCTACGTCTACATCCACATGATCGAGGAATACGCCCGCCACAACGGCCACGCAGACCTCCTCCGCGAGCGCGTGGACGGCTCCACCGGGGAATAGCGCAGTACGACCGCCGGAGCTCGACGCCCGAACGACGAGAGCACCGGATCTTCTGAGAGAGCTGGACCGGGATGAAGGAAAAGGACCTCGACCGCTGGGTCGACAAGTACCGGAAGGCCTGGGAGTCGAACGACCCGGCAGACATCGCCGCGCTCTGGACCGAGGACGCCGCGTGGTACCGGCGGCCGGACGAGGACCCGGTGCTGGGACGGGACGCGATCGTGGCCGCCTGGCTCGACGTGGCGGACGGTCCCGGTGAGACGACGTTCGAGTACGAAGTGCTCGGCTTCGGCGACGGTGTCGGGTTCGTCCGCGGCTGGACGACGTACCTGACGAATCCGCCGAGTGAGTTCAGCAATCTCTGGGTGATCCGGCTCGACCGGGACCGCGCGCACGAGTTCACCGAGTGGTGGATGGAGAAGCCGCTGTGAGCTACGCTGCTTGACAGGCGCTCAGGGTGCCACCGGTCCGCGGGAAGGGCTCAGCCCACCTGACAGCTGTGCCTTCGCGACCACTTGACCTCCTTTCTCGCCTGACGATGCGGACATCAGGCTCGTAGAGAGGAGGTCGGCGATGCCGACCCGGAATCTTCCGAACGATCCGCATCTGGACCACCTGCGCAAGCAGGCCAAGACCCTGCTCAAGGGCGTCCGCTCCGGCAACCGCGAAGCGCTCGCCCTCGCGGCCGAGTTCCATCCCGTGCAGACGTTGGCCGACGCGCAACTGGTGATCGCCCGCAGCTACGGCTTCCCAAGTTGGCCACGGATCGTCCGGCACCTCGAGTACGTCGACCAGTACAGCCGCTCGCCGCACCGCCAGGAGATCGGCGGACCGCTCGACACGCCCCAGCAACGCACCGACGAGTTCCTCCGCCTCGCGACATTGCACTACGGGCAGGACGATCCAGCACGTCAGCACGCTGCCCGCGAGCTGCTGGACCGCTTCCCAGAGATTGCCCAGAGCAACATCTACACGAAGGTCGTTGCCGGCGACCTGGACGGCGTCCGCGCCGAAGCGCCGGCACACGCCCGCACCGAGGGCGGGCCGTATCGCTGGGAGCCGTTGCTCTACCTCACCTACAGCCGCCTGGACGCGCCCAACCAGGTCGAGATCGCCCGCCTGCTCCTCGAGCACGGCGCCGACCCGAACGCCGGCTACCTGTGGCAGGGCATGCCGTCCCCGTTCACCGCCATCACCGGCGTCTTCGGCCGCGGCGAGGGCAACCAGCCGCCACACCGGAACCGCGTCGAGCTCGCCCGCCTGCTCCTCGACGCCAAGGCCGATCCGAACGACAGCCAGACCATGTACAACTGCGGTCCAGGGTGTCCCCCGCCGTACGACGACGTGCACCTGGAGCTCCTGCTCGAATACGGACTCGGTCGTGGTGACGGCGGTCCGTGGCACGAACGCCTCACCACCGCGCATCCCACACCGCAGCAACTTCTCGAGGACGAGCTCGTCTTTGCATCCTCGAACGGACTGCTGCACCGGGTCGAACTGGTACTTGCCCAGGGCATCAATCCGGACGGTCGCGGCACCGAGCACCCGATCTTCGGCGGGCACCGCGCGTACGAGCTGGCCGCGGTTCAAGGTCACGCCGAGGTCGCCGAGCTGCTGCGGGCTCACGGCGCCGCGCCGCTCGACGACGTCCACGAGGTGCTCGCCATCGCGATGCGGGGTCAGACACCCGAAGTCAGCCCGGAACTGGCCGCGAAGGTGGTCGCGCGCAATGCGCATCTGCCGATCCGGGCTGCCGAGATCGGCCGGACCGAGGCGATGGAACCCCTGCAGAACCTGGGCTTCGACCTCAACGTGCTGGCTGGATCAGCGCCGATCCACCAGGCAGCGATCAACGGCCACCTCGACACGGTCAAGAAGCTCATCGAGCTCGGCGCGGACCCTGAGCTGCGTGATCCGTCGTACCACGGGAACGCGATCGGCTGGGCCGAGCACAATCACCAGCAGGCGGTGGTCGACTACCTCAGGGACTTACCGCAAGGAACAGGAACGCACTGAACACCGCAAGGTGAACGGCGCCCTGCAGCAACGTGGCCCGCCCGGTTGCGAGGGTGAGCATGCTGGTCACGACGGTCAGCGCGAACAGGACCATTTCCTTGCCGTCCAGCCCGAGGACGAGCGGTCCGCTCAGCCAGATGGAGGCCACTGCGATCGCCGGGATGGTCAGGCCGATGCTGGCGAGCGCTGACCCGAGCGCCAGGTTCACGCTGGTCTGGAGACGGTTCCGGAGTGCCGCCCGTACTGCGGCAACCGTCTCGGGAAGCAGCACGAGCAGCGCGATCACGACCCCCACCACAGCCAGCGGTGCGCCGGCCGATTCCACCGCGGACTCGAGGTTCGGCGAGACAGTCTTGGCCAGGCCGACCACCGAGATCAGGCAGACGAACAGCAGTCCGAGGCTGATCAGGGCGACCTTCCCACTCGGCGCGGCGGCATGATGATCCTCGTCCTCGTCGACCTCACCGTCCGCGCCGACCGGCAGGAAGTAGTCGCGGTGCCGGATGGTCTGGATGAAGACGAACACGCCGTACAGCACCAGCGACGTCACGCCCGCGAACGCGAGCTGAGCCGTGCTGAACCGTGGGCCCGGTGAGCTGGTCGTGAACGTCGGCAGCACCAGACTCAGCGTGACCAGCGCAGTCATCACCGTGAGCGCGGAGTACGACGCCTGCACCCGGAACTCCTGCACACGATGCCGCAACGAGCCGACAACCAGCGACAGCCCCAGGATGCCGTTGCAGGTGATCATCACCGCGGCGAAGACGGTGTCGCGCGCCAACGACGCGGTCTTGTCGCCGCCGGATGCCATCAATGTCACGATCAGCGCGACCTCGATGACGGTCACCGCGAGCGCGAGGATCAGCGTGCCGAAGGGTTCACCGACGCGATGCGCGACGACCTCGGCGTGATGGACCGCTGCGATGACCGCGGCACCAGGCCGAGACAGACCAGGATGAGCAGGACGGCGCCCAGGTCGCGGTGCCAGGACAGCAGCAGGACAACGAAAGCGAGGAACGGCACGGCTAGTGTCCAGCGCGGCAGCCCTTGGATCGCGGTATTTGTCATCCTCAGACAGCCCATCGGGAATCAGCTTGGCAACCCGCCCCCACCGCGTGATGCTTCTCCTATGGCAGTGCTTTTGGCCGGGCCTTCGGCGCCGGCGTGGTCATGGGGCTTTGACTCCCGTCCTTCCCTCGTCGCTCCAGTCGCTTCGCTCCCTCCGCTCCTCAGTCCAGGACGGGAGGCCCCATGACCGTGCTGATCAGGACTGCGACGGATGCTGACTGGGCGGCGATCTGGCCGTTCTTTCACGAGATCGTCAGCGCGCAGGAGACCTACACCTACGACCCGGCGCTCACGGAGGAACAGGCGCGTGCGCTCTGGATGTCGCCGTCCAGTTCCGCGCTGAGCCGGACCACGGTGGCGGTCGATGCCGAAGGCACCGTTCTCGGCAGCGCGAACATGTACCCGAACCGGCCCGGACCCGGCGCCCACGTCGCCAGCGCGAGCTTCATGGTCGACGGCAAGGCTCGCGGCCAGGGTGTCGGCCGGCTGCTGTGCGAGGACATGATCGCGTGGGCCGAGCGGGAGGGCTTCCGCTCGATCCAGTTCAACGCCGTAGTCGAGAGTAACGAGCCCGCAGTGCACCTCTGGCAGTCGCTCGGCTTCCGCATCGCCGGCACCGTCCCCGAGGCCTTCGACCACCCCAAACTCGGGTACGTCGGTCTGCACGTGATGTACCGTCCGCTGATGTGATGCTGAGCCGCGCACGCCGGATGTGGAAGGCGCTCGAGCCGTTCCACGCGATCACCTACTTCGCCCCGGAGACCCGGCAGGCGACCGACGCGCTCGGTCTCAGGGGCGGCTGGATGAGCTACTTCGGCTGCCGGGCGGCGCCACTCGGCGCCGCGACGCCCGAGCTCGTCACCGCAGTCTTCTACAACTTCCATCCGTCGATGGTCGCCCGCGCGCTGCCCGATGCCTGGAGCTACGCCACCCCGGCGCAACTGCTCGACGCCCGGCTGGCGGCGGTGGACAACGCCGTACGACGACTGTTCCCGGACGGATCGTTCGACCGCGCAGCGGAGGTGGCGAAGCGGGCGGCCGAGGTGGCCCCGGTCGCCGGACGGCCGATCGTGGCGGCCAACGCCGCGCTGGAATGGCCGGACGAACCGCAGCTGGTCTTGTGGCAGGCGACCACGATTCTGCGCGAGTCCCGCGGTGACGGCCATGTCGCCGCCCTGGTGAACGCCGGACTCAGCCCGTGTCAGGCGCTGGTCACGATTTCTGCGGCGGGCGGACCGTCGAAGGAAGTGTTCCAGCTCAACCGGCGCTGGAGTGACGAAGAGTGGGCCGCCGCCGAGGACGACCTGCGGACGCGCGGACTGCTCGATGCCGGCGGGCTGACCGAAACCGGACGCAGGCTGCGGCAGCAGGTGGAGGACACCACTGACGCACTGGCCGACCAAGGGTGGCGTGCGCTCGGCGACGACCTGACCACGGAGCTCCACGACCTGGTTCATCCCCTGAGCGCGGTCGTGATGTCCGCCGGCCTGGTCCCGCCCGACAACCCGATGGCGCTGCGCTGGAATTAGGTCTTGAGCCGGTCCGCGACCAGGCGGATCGAGGTGGCCAGATCCTCGCCGCTCGGCGCCTTCTCGGGATCGAAAAGGTAGAGGGCGACGACGCCGAGCAACAACGCCTGGAAGAAGGAGCCGACTCGCTGGACAGTCTTCGGATCGGCGTCGGCGCCCACGCCCCCGAACAACTGCGCGACTCCCTCGCGCGCTTCACCTTGCGACTTCGACAGCTGCGCGAGCAACTCCGGCACCTGCGCGCCGATGCTCAGCACCTCGAACTGCGTCGTCCACAGCGCGCGAACTGCGGGAGCTGACAGGCTGTCGACCACCCGGCGCCAGGTCGCCACAAACTGCTCGTGAGCGTTCGCGCCCGTCGGGCCAGCGCCCATCGTGCGCGCGACGTCGAGACCCCACTGGTCCAGCGCTTCTCGCATCGCCTGGTTGAGCAGCGCCTCCTTCGAGCCGAAGTGGTAGCCGATGGCGGCCAGGCTGACTCCGGCCGCGGTCGCGATGTCGCGCGCCGTGGTCCGGCTGTAGCCCTTCTCCAGCAGACACGTCTTCGCGCCCTCGACCAGCGCCTCCCGATTTCCCATGCCAGCACCCGATTTCCCAGGTCTAATACATGCGTTGCACGTCTACCTAAGACATTCGTGCAGTCACCGTACAACTTCTCAGCCGGACGTCGTTGAAAGGTCGGGAACGCGATCGAGCTCACGGCGTACGAAGACCTGCCGTAGCGGCCCGCAGCACTGCTGCCGTGAGCGCATCGAGGATGCCCGACTCGAGCTTCCAGTGCTGCCAGTACAGCGGCACATCGATGTACTTGCCTGGGGCAACTTCCACCAGGCGCCCGGCAGCCAGCTCGGGTCGGGCCACCTCATCCTCGATCATCCCCCAGCCAAGGCCGATCCGGACCGCCTCGTGGAACGGCGCGGACGCCGGGATCGCGTGCGACGGCGGGTCCAGCTTCCGCCGGGTCACCTTGCGGATCAGCCGGTGCTGCAGGACGTCCTTCTCGTTGAACAGCACCAACGGCGCCTCCGCCAGCGCATCCGGCAGCGGCTTGCCGGTCAGCCAGCGATCGGCGTACTCCGGGGTGGCGACCGGCAGGTACCGCATCTTCCCGAGCGGTACGACGCGGCAGCCCTGAACCGGCCGTGGATCGGCGGTCACCGCGGCCAGCACCGTGCCGTTGCGGAGGAACTCGGCCGAGTGTTCCTCGTCCTCCTGGTGGACCAGGAACCGGGCGTTGTG
>Ga0136846_1235903_pt1 | contig 31062 bp, 20 predicted proteins | sample HopSoiMetagenom2_FD_96841 | JGI IMG/M metagenome (GOLD analysis project Ga0136846, IMG submission 96841) | Grasslands soil microbial communities from Hopland, California, USA - 2 Assembly 2016 (version 4) | ecosystem: Environmental > Terrestrial > Soil > Grasslands | place: USA: Hopland...
AGGCTGGTTGTTGTCGCTGGAGTTTTTCCATCCGGATACGAATTTAATATGTACGTTGATCCTGGCGCCGCCGCCATCCTCAATTCCATTACGAACGGACCGCAAGTCACTTTTGTCGGTATCGAGTTGGGCAACACGGTTTCGATTGGCCAAAGCATTTTGACCAAACCCGAAAGCGACCCGATTCGCGCTGCCTACGACATTTTCTATAAGCTCGCCGGAATCAGCGAGCGACCCGGATGGGCGAGTCTCGGACTTTTGTTTGTTGCTCGAGGGTACACTTCCGCCAACACACCTCTCTTTACAGCCGTCAAAGGTCAAGCCATTGTGAATGTCGACGGCTCGAATGGCTGGGCCACTGATGTTCTCAATCCCAATCAGGAGTACCTCCTTTTTGCTCAAGCTCCGTCGTACTTTCGAGATATCCTAAACGACCTGCTCATGCAGCCTCCCATAAGCGACGGCAGTCTATACGCGTTTATTTCAGATCAAGATGCCGGCGCGAAAATTCTCGACATAACCAATCGCGCGAATCCAGTTCTGACGGGCGGCTATACACCCGAAGAACTGCCCCGGTTGGAGCTATCGCAGGAGGGCCCGATACTGACTTTTCGTTGGCCGGATCGCTTTGTTGGTTTTCAGCCTGAAAGGGCGGGCAATGTTTCTGACACCTGGACTTCGCTGATCGCTGAAATTCAGCAGGCGAACGGTTATTATAGCTTTACGGCGACGAATGCTGGATCGATGCAATTTTTCCGAATTTATAAACCTTGAGGCCAATCTGTGGAGGCGGTGATACTTATGGGAATTCAAGGCTCCGGGAAAAGCACGTTTTATCAACGGCGCTTTGCCGGAACGCACCTGCGCATCAGCATGGATTTGGCCGGAACACGCGCCCGCGAAAGGCGGATCATTGAAGAATGCGTCGGCAGAAAGAAAGATTTTGTAGTCGATAACACCAATTCGTTGATCACGCATCGGAAAGTTTACATCGGCCTCGCAAAGTTGGCCGGTTTCAAAGTGCTCGGCTATTACTTTCCGCCGGACGTCAAAGAGGCCTTGCGTCGCAATGCCGAGCGCTCCGGAAAAGCAAAAGTTCCGGTCGCGGGGATTTATCGCACTTTGAAGTATTTTCAGTCGCCGGCTTACAACGAGGGCTTCGACGAACTGTGGGAAGTCAGATGCGAAAGTGGAGAATTTGTCGTCACTCCGGTGAAGCATTGACCGAAGCGGCACAAAGCTTTGTCGTGGAGAGGCAATTTGGGAAAAGTCTTATGACCAGGCCGGTCCCGAATCGCCTCACAGTTCCGCGAACCATAAACGTAAAAGACATTTACAACACTCACCATCAGAACAGCTATTTACAAAAGCTATGGATTTTGAAATAATCTGATCATCAAGCGGGTATGCAAGGGCTGCGAGAATAACCGCCGAATGGTACCTTGTATGCTGAGAACGGAATATAATGTGGTCGGCAGCAGTGAAAGATTCATCGATACGCGAGATTTTGCGCCGGACTGAAGGTTGGCTCGAACTCGGTTGCCCCAAAGAGGCGTTGGTCCAACTCGAAGAACTGCCCGACTCTCTTCACGCCACACGCGAAGTTTTGAAATTGAAATGCCGCTCGTTCCATATGGCGAATGATTGGACAGAATTAAAAGTCCTCGCCGCAACCTGCGTCATGAATTTCCAGATGGAGCCCGCCTTTAAGGAAGAATGGGCCTGGGCCGAACACAAACTGGGAAACACCCGCGAAGCCTATTCCATTTTGTCCCAATCCTTCGAACGGTTTCAGTGGACTTGGCGCACCGCCTACTATCTCGCCTGCTTTTCCTACTGCCTCAAACGCGTGGGAGAAGCCACCGAATGGCTCGGCCGCGCCTTGCTGATCCATCCAAAGCCTGCCGAACTCAAGCGGGAAGCCATCAATGAAATAGCCTTCCAGGCATAAATCGCTTTACTGCAAACCAACCCAGCAGACGGTGCGGGCTTGTAACAGGGGCGTTCGACCACCGCAGGCGAACGCCCCTTCTTTGGATGGTCTCGGCATTTATCGTTCGTCTTTCTTTTTTAAAGCGAGCGCACTTTCGCGAGCACCAAAAAGAAAGCCTTACGCAACCCGTTTTAACTTTTGCTCCTCTAACTCCTTTGGTAGGTTCCCCCGCCTTTGTTGGAATTTGAACCTTGGAGAGAACGTGGCCAGTAACCCTTTAGCGGAAATTCGGAACATCAGGATCGGGAAAGCGCAAACTCTGCGCCAGATGGGATTGAACCCCTTTCCGTCGAAAAGTCGGCGGACGAATTACACGAACGAAATCGTAGCGAACTTTGCCACGTTCGAAGGCAAGGAGGTCACCGTGGCGGGACGCTTGATGTCCTGGCGAAAGCAGGGTGGTCTCGCTTTTGGTCATGTTCAGGATGAGGGCGGCCGGATTCAACTTTTTCTCAAGAAACAGAATGTTCAGCCCGCCTCGAATGAGCGGGGCAACATCGGCTTCGCCGAGTTCAACTTGATCGATCTCGGCGACATAGTCGAAGCTTCGGGAAAGGTCATGCGCACCGAGCGCGGCGAAATTTCCGTCATGGTCGATACGCTCTCGATTATTGCAAAGGCCTTTCGCCCGTTGCCCGATCAATGGTCCGGTTTGAAAGATCGCGAGATCATTCTGCGCAGACGTTATCTCGACACCATTTTGGAAAAGCCAAGCCAGGAACGCTTCGCAGCCATCACCCGAATGATCGCGGCCATCCGTCGCTTCCTGAATGGCAAGGGCTTCATGGAATTCACCACTCCCGTCATCCAGCCGCAGTACGGGGGCGGAACGGCCAAACCGTTCAAGACCCATGTGAATGCGCTCGGCTGTGACATGTACCTGGCGATTTCGCACGAGCTTTATCTGAAGCGGCTGATCGTCGCCGGTTTCGACAAAGTTTACACGATCGGGCGCTATTTCCGAAACGAAGGAATCGATCGCAGCCATCATCCCGAATTCTCGATGGTTGAGACCATGGCTGCGTACGAAAACTACGAATACAACATGAACCTGATCGAGGAGATGTTTCGGTTCGTGGGCAAGGAGGCTTTCGGCAAAACGCAATTCAACGTGCGCGGCCACATCATCGACTTCGAGAAACCGTGGAAACGGATTTCCATGGCCGATGCAGTTAAGGAAGCGACCGGAATCGATTTCCGCGAGGTGAAAACTATCGACGAGGCTCACGAGCATCTGCGCCGGCTGAATTCGGACGAGGTGCAGCCGACGATCGGCGAAGCTCTGGTCAAAGCGTTTGAAATTGCCGTCGAGCCGAAGCTGATCGAACCAACACTGGTTCACGGGCATCCCGTCGAAATTTCGCCACTGGCCAAACCGTTGAGTGAAGATCCGCGATTCGCGGAGCGCTTCGAAATTTTCATCGCCGGAATGGAATGCGGCGATAATTGGTCCGAACAGAACGATCCCGTTCAGCTTCTGGCCACCTGGAAGAGAGCTTATAAACCCGAGGAGCGCGACAGCGGCGAATTCCACGCGCTGGACTTCGATTTCATCGAAGCACTCGAATACGGCATGCCGCCTACTACCGGTATTGGGCCCGGTGTCGAACGCATGTCCATGATTTTTACCGAGCAGGAAAACATCGACGACGTGATTTTCTTTCCGATGATGAAACCCGCCGTTTCAGCGTTCAACGCGGAAGTTTACGGCATTGAGGAACGAAGCACCGGCCCGATGGAGGACATGACTCTGACGTTCGAACAATTCGATAACCTGGCCAAAGAAGATTTGATCAAGCCGAAGCGGGACACGCTCGTGATCCATCCGCATGTGCGCGTCTGGACACCGGCATTCCGCGGGCAGCCTTATCGCGTCACGGGCTTTGTCGAGATTGAAGGTTTCTTCACGAACGGAATCCTCCGGTTGGCTGGATATAGTTTGACTTCGGACAAGCCGGGATCCGAGCGGGACCAACTGACGGTGCTCGGTGAGCGGGCGCTCGCGTTGCTGGCGAGTTCCCTGAAATCGAAGCATCCGAATGTCACCGCCCGCATCGCGATGCCGACGGATAATTCTTAGGGAAGTTTTCGCGAGTCGTAAGTGGCGTGGCGTTGTTCGAGCCACGGGTCTGCCTCATTCGAGTAACCTCGCACTTCCCAGAAACCGAGAATATCGCGATCGAGGAACACGATTTCGCGAATGAACTTCGCGCCTTTCCAGGCGTATTTTTTCGGGATGATGACACGCGCCGGCCCGCCATGTTCCGCCGCCAGCGGCTTGCCATTGGCCGACTGAGCGATGAGCACATCATCATCCATGCAGACCTCCAACGGATTGTTCGTTGAGTAACCGTCGTAGCTTTTGAAGAAAACGAATTTGGCTTCCGGCTTTGGTTTGACCAGCTCCGCGATGGTAAAGAAAGCGACGCCTTCGAATTCGAGATCGTACCGGCTCCAGGTGGTCACGCAGTGGAAATCGCTGGCGTCTCTGAATTGCGGCAACGCGCGAAATTGGTCCCAATTGAGAGTGAGCGGGTTCTCAACTCTGCCGTGGATTTTGAGCTGCCACTTGTCGAGGGGAACTTCCGGCCGAACCCCGAGATCGAGTACCGGCCAATCATGCACGAGGCGCTGTCCCGGCGGCAGACGATCGCTCGAACGGACCTGACGGGGTTCTTTGCCAGACATTTTGCGGGCCCAGCGTTCTTTACGAGCGACTAAATCTTCATTGATCGGCATCGGTGCAATTACGCTGATTTTCCGAGCGCAATCAACCGTTTGTTTCTTTGCTTAACGTCCACCGAGTGGCAGACCTCCGGCACTGGGAGGTTTGCGATCTCGCAAAGCTGTTCTGCTTTCGATCCAAGAGCCTCCGTGGCGTTCGAAGAACTTCTTTGTGTGATAAGAGATAGATTAAAAGGATTTTAAGCCCTTTTCCTGAGCGTTTGTTTCTGGTATCGTTTTGCTTTCCGTGAGAAAGCGATTTCCTATCAGCGGTTGGGGCTTCTACTTAATGGCGTTGCTCGCAGCTTGTCGCGGGATTTGCGCCGAAGGGCGAGATGATGGCGCGACTTCGCCCGTGACAATGGTCGCCAACGATTATTGCATTGGGTGCCATAACCCGGACAAGAAAAAGGGCGATTTGGATTTAGAAACGATTTATCGCGACGATGTGCTAGGGCATCCGGAAATCTGGGAGAAGGTGGACCGAAAGGTGCGCGCCCGCCAGATGCCGCCCGCAGAGAAAAGGCGCCCGCAGGAAAATGAATATAAAAAGTTTCTGACGGCTCTCGAATCTTCACTGGACAAAGCGGCTGCACAAAATCCGAACCCGGGGCGGACTGATGCGCTGCGCCGGCTAAATCGAACCGAGTATCAGAATGCGATCCGCGATTTATTGGGGTTGGAGATCGATGCGGCGGCATTGCTTCCCAAAGATGATGCGAGTCATGGGTTCGATAATGTAACGGTGGGAGATTTGTCGCCGACATTGTTGGATCGATACATTTCCGCCGCGGAGAAGATCAGCCGGCTGGCCGTGGGCGCGTCACACTCACAGATCGGAGATACGATTCGCGTTCGCCCGGACCTGACGCAAGAGGGCCATGTCGAGGGGTTGCCTCTCGGGACGCGAGGCGGCGCGCTGATTCCCTACACGTTTCCGCAGGATGGTGAGTACGAAGTCCAGCTTCGACTCACGCGCGATCGAAATGAGGAGGTCGAAGGCTTGCATGAGGCGCACGAACTGGATCTGCTGGTCGATCGCGATCAAATCAAGTCCTTTACGGTCGCTCCTCCCAAAGATCATAACTACGAGAAGGTGGATCAGCATCTCAAGGCGCGCATCCCTGTGAAAGCCGGCCCCCATGACATAGGCGTGACCTTTCGGCAGAATCCAGCCGAACTTCTCGAAACAAGGCGCCAGCCGTACAACGCGCATTTCAATACCCACCGGCATCCGCGGATCAATCCGGCGATCTACCAGGTTTCCATTACCGGTCCTTACAATTCTGCCGGTCCAGGGGATTCGCCGAGTCGGCGAAGAATCTTTGTCTGTAAACCGAGCGGTGCCGGTGATGAAGAAAAATGTGCCGAGCGGATTTTATCAACTATCGCGCGGCGGGCATATCGGCGTCCGATTTCGAGCGAGGATCTGAAAAAACCGATGGCGTTTTATCGGAAGACCCGCGTGCAGGAAGGATTTGATGCAGGAATTGAAGCGGGCCTGAGCGCGATCCTGGTCAGCCCGCAATTTCTTTTCCGCGTGGAGGAGGATCCAGAAGGCATTGCTTCGGGCAAAGCTTATCGAATCAGCGACCTGGAACTGGCAAGCCGTTTATCATTCTTTATCTGGAGCAGCATTCCCGATGACGAACTGCTCGACATGGCCGTTCGAGGTGAATTGAGCAAACCCGAGGTGCTGGAACGACAGGCACGGCGAATGCTGGCGGATCCGCGTTCACAGTCGCTCGCGAGTAATTTCGCCGGGCAATGGCTGTATCTCCGCAATCTGGAGTCGATCACTCCTGATCTGCGGCTGTTTCCGGATTTCGACGATAATTTGCGGCAGGCCTTTCGAGAGGAGACCGAATTGCTTTTCGAAAATGTGGTGCGGAAGGACCGCAGCGTGCTCGAGTTGCTGGATGCGAAATATACTTTTCTCAACGAGCGGCTCGCGAAGCATTATGGGATTCCCCATGTGTACGGAAGCCGGTTTCGGCCTGTTTCCACAACCGCCGAGAGCGAACGGGGTGGTTTGTTGCGGCAGGGGAGCATTTTGACCGTCACTTCGTACGCCACGCGCACGTCTCCAGTGATCCGCGGAAAATGGATTTTGGAAAACATTATCGGCACGCCGCCGCCGCCGCCGCCCGGAAATGTTGCCGCATTAAAAGAGAACACTATCTCCGCCTCGCTTCCGATGCGCGCGCGTCTTGCGGAACATCGCTCCAACGCTTCCTGTGCCAGTTGCCATAACTTGATGGATCCAGTCGGTTTTTCGTTGGAGAATTACGATGCGGTCGGTCGCTGGCGCGCCTCTGAAGATGGCGTGCCGATCGACTCGAAAGGCGGTTTGCCGGATGGAAGCGAGTTCGATGGGGCTACCGGCCTGGAAGCGGGGCTGTTGAAACAACCCGAAGTTTTTGTTGGGACATTGACCGAAAAGCTTCTGACCTTTGCTTTAGGGCGCGGCATTGAATATTACGACGGTCCGGCAGTTCGGAAGATTATCACTGATGCGGAGAAGTCGGATTATTGCTTCTCCTCGCTGATTGTGGGTATAGTTGAGAGCACACCGTTTACGATGAGGAAATCATTATGATTATCATGAAAAAGGCGCTTCCGAGACGGACATTTCTCCGCGGCATGGGCGCGAGCCTCGCGTTGCCGTTGTTGGACGCAATGGTTCCCGCAGCGACGGCTGAAGTCAAAAGCGCGGCCAGACCGGTGCGGCGCCTCGGTTTTGTTTTCATGCCGATGGGTTGCGACATCACCCGGTGGACTCCTGCGGGCGAGAAGCTCGATCAACTGACACCGATCCTCAGTTCGCTTGAACCGGTAAAGGAAAATGTCTCGGTGATCACAAATTTGGAGCTGCAGAATGCTTATCCTGGAACGCACGCCACTTCGAATGCGGCTTTTCTGAGCGCGGCCAAAGCGAAACTGACCGAGAGCTCGGATTATTATCTTGGCACTACAGTTGACCAGATCGCGGCAAAGCAAATCGGCCAGGAAACGCAGCTCCCGTCATTGGAATTAGCGATGGACCTGCTCCAGACTGTGGGCCAATGCGACAATGGTTATGCATGCGTTTACCAGAACAATCTTTCCTGGTCTTCACCCACAACACCTCTCCCGGACGAAGCACATCAGCACATCGTTTTTGAAATGCTGTTCGGTGAAGGGGGCAGCATGGCGGAGCGGCGCGCCGCGTTGCGAAAGAAAGCGAGCCTTCTGGATTCCTTCAACGATGATATTGCGCGCCTCCAACGAAAGCTCGGCCCGGGCGATCGCGCGAAGGTGAGTCATTACTTGGATACCGTGCGAGAAGTGGAACGGCGCATTCAAAAGGCGGAAACGGACACGGCAGACAACCCGTTGCCAGACCTTGACCGTCCGGTTGGCGTGCCGGCGGCTTATGCGGATCACGCGCGCTTGATGTTTGATCTCCAGGTGCTCGCCCTCCAGGGCGATGTCACGCGGGTCATTACGTTCCAGCTTGCGCGCGAAACCAGCGGTCGAACTTATCCGGAGATTGGCGTGCCCGATCCGCATCATCCCCTCACGCACCATGGCAATGACCCCGAAAAAATCGCGAAAATGGCGAAGATCAATCAATTTCATGTCTCGCTCTTCGCTGAGTTCGTAAAAAAACTGAAAGAGACGCCCGATGGTACTGGTTCTTTGCTCGACCATTCACTCTTCCTTTATGGCAGCGGCATGGGCAATCCGAATCTCCACGATCATACCAATCTGCCCGTCATCGTCGCGGGCGGCGCGGCGGCAGGAATGAAGGGCGGACGGCACATCAAATTCGCGAAAGCAACTCCGCTGGCGAACCTTCATTTAACCCTCCTTGATAAAGTTGGCGTTCGCCTGGATTCATTCGCGGATAGCAAAGGCAAAGTGGACCAGTTGTTTGAACCTTTGCCGGTTTGACGGCGTGAGACAAGCGACCATCACCAGCAAATATCGCGGGTCCGCGGCCGTCGCGCTCGCCACAGGTCTTTTGTTCAGCTATTCGGTTTTCGCTTCTGCTTCACAGCTCGCTGATTCCGTCGAAAAAGGGGATCTGAAGGGAGCACGTTCATTGATTGGCGATCGTGCAGAGGTAAATACGCCCCAGCCCGATGGAATGACCGCCCTGCATTGGGCCGTCTATAAGGACGACTTCCAGACGGCAAAGCTCCTGGTTGAAGCGGGCGCAAATGTAAAAGCCGAAAATCATTACGGTGTCACTCCGCTTTCGCTGGCCTGCTTGAATGGAAATGGAGAAATGGCCGATTTGCTTTTGAACGCCGGCGCGGACCCGAATACGACCTCGCGAGGAGGTGAAACCGTTCTGATGACCGCGGCGCGAACGGGAAATGTCGGACCGGTGAAGGCGTTGTTTGAGCGAGGCGCGGAGGTGAACGCGAAGGAGCGACGCGGTCAGACTGCGTTGATGTGGGCCGCGGCTGAAAGGAATACTGAAGTTGTGAAGATTTTGTTAAAGGCCGGAGCGGACTTTAAAACTCCGCTGGAGTCTGGATTTACGCCCTTGCTTTTCGCGGTGCGAGAAGGCCGAACCGGCGTCGTTCGCGCGTTGTTAAAAGTGGGAGCCGATGTCAACGGCGCCATTGAGGGCAAAAAGACCAATGGCAGAAGCCCGCGGCGCGGCACCAGTCCCTTGATTCTGGCCATCGAGAATGGCCATTTTGAACTCGCGCTTGATCTGCTCGAAGCAGGGGCTGATCCAAACGATCAACGCACCGGTTTCACACCGCTTCATACGATGAGTTGGGTGCGAAAACCGAATCGCGGCGACGGCGATGATGATCTTCCACCGCCCACCGGTTCGGGCAATCTGAGCAGCCTGCAATTTGTCCGCGAACTGGTGAAGCATGGCGCGGATGTGAATGCGCGGCTGAAGATCAAGCGCACCGGCAAAGGCCAGTTGAATACCGCGGGCGCGACACCCTTTCTGCTGGCGGCCGACACGGCCGATATTGCTTTAATGCGCTTGCTGGTCGAATTGGGTGCTGACCCGTTCCTGCCGAACGACGATAACTGTACGCCCTTAATGGCTGCTGCCGGGATCGGAACTTTGGCGCCAGGGGAAGAGGCTGGAACTGAACCCGAATGCATCGAAGCAGTTCAATACTGTCTGGATCTCGGCGCAGATATCAATGCTGTGGATAACAACGGCGAAACCGCTATGCACGCCGCTGCGTACAAGGAATATCCTGTATTGGTTCAATTTCTTGTCGATCATGGCGCGAAAATCGGGATCTGGAATCAGAAAAACAAACACGGATGGACGCCGCTGTTGATTGCTGAAGGCTATCGTCCCGGCAATTTCCGCCCCTCGGCCGAGACAATCGCGGCCCTTCGGAAAGTCATGCTGGCGTCGGGCGTGTTGCCTCCGAGCAATGATGCGCCTGCTGTCGCGGCGAGCGACTGGAGCAAGACCAATAAAGTTGAACGGCAAGCGGCTGCGCCGCGAACGCAGAAGTAACCCGGGTTTTTGCCAGTTCATCAATCGTGCGCGTCCAGGCGGCCGTACTGCCGAATCTGCGGCCAGTGGAGAGCCACCCAGAAAACGACGAGGATGGTGCCGATCCCACCGGCTACTACAGATACAACTGGACCAAAATATTGGGCTGCCAAGCCTGATTCAAAACCACCAAGCTCATTTGACGTGCCGATGAAAAGGCTGTTCACCGCGCTCACTCGTCCGCGCTTTTCGTCCGGCGTGAGAAGCTGAACGAGCGTGTGCCGGATGATTACGCTGACATTATCGCTCACACCGCAGAGAAAAAGCATGGCGAAGGAGAGAAGAAAATTTCGGGAAAGCCCAAAAAGGATGGTTGCGAACCCGAAAACCGCGACTGCCGTCAGCAGTGCTCGTCCCGCTTTTTTGATTGGCCGGCTGTGAGCAAGAGCCAGAGAACAAATCAGGGAACCAACGGGAAGGGCTCCCTGAAGGATACCGAGCCCGGAAGGACCAGAATGCAGAATGTCTTTCGCGAAAATCGGGAGAAGGGAAGTAGCGCCGCCCAAAAGAACTGCAAAAAGGTCCAGTGTGATAATCCCCAGGATTACCGGGCTGGAGAATACGAATTGGAAGCCGACAATCAGACTGCGCAGGGTCATTGGTTGCTTTACGGCAGGAGTATGGTGAATCCGCAGCAAAAGTAACAGTGACAGACAGATTAGAGAGGCTGCCGCGTTCAGGGCGTAAACGATGGTCGCAGACTTGGTCAGCGCGATGAGCGCACCGCCCGCCGCCGGACCGATAACGGAGGAAAGGTGGAATGCACCCGTGTTCCAGGTGAGTGCCCGCGAAAGGTCCGAACGCGCGACCAGTTGCGGCAGAAAGGCTGAACTGGCCGGCCAAACGAAAGTTCGCGCGCAGCCGGCAATTACCAAACATAAATAGATCCATCCGATCGGCGCTCGCATGGAAGAGATGAGCGCCAGACCAACACTGGCCAGGACCGCCACTAAAAGCATCAGCAAGATGATCTTCTTGCGATTGTAATTGTCGGCCATGTGCCCCGCGGGAAGCGTGAAGGTGAACATCGGGACCATCTGAGTGAGACCAACAAAACCGAGCGCAAGGGCGGAATGGGTGCGTTCATAAAGTTCCCAACCGATCGCGACCGTGAGCATTTGCTGGCCGAAAGAGGCGATAAAACGGCCGATCAGGTAGAGGAGAAAATCGCGGTTACGCAGAACGGCATAAGGATTGAGCGGCGGCGTATCAGTTCGCAAATGGTCTCCTCAAAACCAATGCCAGCCCAGTTTAAGAACGTCAAGCCGAGGGAGTTAAAACTGGAAACGAACCTCGAGACGGACAAACGATCGAAATTCGGGAGGAAGGATCGATCCTTTCAAACGCCCAATCCAAAGAAGGTCAATTGCTCAATCATCCGAGGCCATGCTGTCGGCCTGGATAGCGCGCTTCAAGCGCTTTTCGGATTCCATTTCAAAATGAATTGGATCCTGGAACTGAAATCGAGCGCAGGAATATTCGGCATACGTAATCTCCGGGTCAAAGGACCTGCCTGGACCAGCAGCAATCCGGAAAAGGGCAATTAATGCTTGCCGAAGCGCTATAGTGCTTTTGCGGCGGAAAGCTCGCAGGGTTGTCCATTTGGGCCGATATCCCACTGCAAGATAGCTGGCGGTCGGATCGTGAATCGCCGCCGCTTCGATGTCCCGGGCGGAATACATGCCTATCGCATACGAATAAACCAGCAACGTTCGGAGGACCGCATTTGGGGTGTTGTCTTCCTCAGGCGCTTGATCCAGAGCCACTTTCGGCCACGAAACCTCATGGATGGCTTCGTAAACGCAGCGAATCAAATCACTGTCTTCCAGGCAGAAACGCAGATTCTCCGGGACGTCCCCGGCCCGCCTGATTAAATCTGAATCGAATGCTGTCATAAGCTCCACGACTATCTTCGCCCACGATTGTTACGTTCGTGTGGCGAGCACGTGAACTTCTGGTCGCGTTTCTGATTCTGATTTGGGGAATAAAAGCCCTTTCCGGCAATTGATTCGCTGGCCGAGAGTGCCAGGGGGACGCCGACCGCCCCCTGAATAAAACGAAAAGGCCATGCTTTGGGGCGTGGCCTTCCCTCCTGATTCAATTTTTATTTTCCAGTTTTTACGGTCTTGCTTCTGCTACCCAATCTCCCGCATGGATGTATTGTTTTACTTTTCTCCGCTCGTACCGATGCTTCTGTTGTTTATCGGGTCTATCAGCGGTTTGTCGAAACGGGTTCTTCTGTGCCCGTATGAGTTCGCTGATTACATCCAATGATTTCGTCATAGCTTGTTCCTTTCTGAGATGCGACAAAGCGTAAAGAATGCCAGAAGACGAGGGAGACTACGCGAGCTTTCTGTTTTCCACACTTCGTCGCAGTCATAACGAGGTTTCAAGATAAGACTAGCTACTTTCCATCGATGTTCAAGGAAATTCGCGCAAATTTTCAACATCGTAACTTGCACAAAAATGACCACGCTGCTCGATTGAAACCTGGCGTGCTATTGCTCCTCACCTTCCTCCGATTCGGATTCCGCGCCCTGTTCGTAGCTGCCGTGAAAAGCGTAATTGATATTCGTACACCCCTTTTGGCACAACCACTCAACCAAAGCGGGAGGCCCATGGAACACATCGTTGAAAGTCACATATTGCAGGCTCAATTCGGTTCCTTTCCGCGAGAGCATGCCCCAGGCTATTCCATTTCGCAGCTGCGCCGGGTCCGGCCTGCCATCGGTCAATTTCACCTGGCCAAGCCTCTTGGCGAGCAAGGCGTCGATTTCAGCGTTGTGATTGGTGCTCCCGGGAGGTGGCAACTTCTGATAAAGCGCGATAGTGTCCGAATCAAATTGCCCGTCGCCCTGGATCTCCTTTAACGCCGATTCGCGTACCGTTTGACGGCGTTCCTTCTGCTGCGAATTGAGTTTATCGGCCAGCGACTTATCGCCTCTCCGTTTGGCCGCGCTAATCTGTCGCGATATATTTTCGATTTCCTTGTCTTGAAAGGGCTTTGATTCGAGCGATTGAAGTTTTTGGAAAGTTTGTCGTGATTTCATAATCTCCATCCAATTCTCAGAAGGTTTCGCCGATGACCATGGCGCGATTGGATGATATTTTTTCGGAATGGCGAGATACGGTTCGACCTCGTTCTCGATCTGTTTTGCGGTTGTTTCATCGCTCGCGGCGCAGACGAGTGTCCCGCTGCATATGAAATTCGTGCTTTGAACGAACACATTTGTCGTGCTCTTCTCCATCAAGTTGAAAATGCGGCCTCGAAGTTCATCGTCGTTGGGCGGAATCGCCGCCATGACGCTCTGGCCAAACAGTCTCAAGCGTCCTTTTCCTTCCACCACTGGCTGGAGGTCATGGAACATCTGTTCCGCTTTTTCTTTTTTCTTAAACGTGCCAACGACCGTCTCGTTTTGTTTCAAAGTCTCACTTCCGCGCGGCCAAAGTTCCATTGCCGAACAGGAGACTTTATTGTGGGGTTTAAGCATCGCCCCCGCCATCGCGTCCGAAAACCCACCACGCTCCCCAACCATAATAATCCCAGCAAAAGCAAGCGCGGCCGCGATGCTTGCTCCATGAACGCCCATGTAGAAAATCGATGCAAACCATCCGGGCGGCCGCGCATTGAGCGTTTCAAAGATCTGCAAGGTATGCTGCGCGGTGGTTTTTGCATTCAACCCTTTGGGAAATGCCCCCCGGACTTCCGTAATGATCGTTTCCGCCGTGAGGTGCGGGATGGTCTGGTTATCCACAGAGACTTCCGGGAGATTCGCTTTGCGCAATCGCGTCGTTATTTTCGCCAGCTTCAGAGCGGCGGGAAGGCTCACCGCCGTCGCGATCGCAACATAGAGCAGCATTCTGCCTCCGCCGAATACCGACCACGCAGCCAAAGCCACCACGGCCAGAAGCCGAAAACAGAAATCGAGCACGTAATGCCGTGAAAACAGCAGCGTGTGCATCACCCAGCCGCCATCGAGCGGCAGGATCGGGAGCAGGTTGATCCCATTGAGGATCAGCATAATCACCGCGAGCTTCGTCATCCAGGTCTTGTGAATGAGCAGGCCAATCCCTCCGAGGACCGCCCCCAGGAATATTCCGGGGACAGGCCCCGCCAACGAAACGATCACTTTCTTCCAGCCGGCGACGTTGTAATTGCGCCCTGAAACAGCGGCGCCGAAAAAAGGAATGAAGAACATCCGCAGGTTCCGGTATTTGAACATGCGCATGGTGACGTAATGCCCCAATTCATGGAAAAACAGGACCGGTACGATTAGCAGGGCGAATCTCCAATCCCATTGGGCGGAGCCGGCGCCGACGAAACAGAGGATCGAGATAATTAAAAGAAAGATCGCGTTGCCCCAACTTGCCTGTTTCCGCTGCAAGGCCTCGATTTGTGCGTGCACCTCGGGGAACTGGCTTCCAGTCGCGACTGCTTGTTGTCGCGCCGCTTTCATCGCTTCGAACTGCTGCAGGTCCGCCGTTTCAAGAGGAACCAATACACCGCGTTTCACATGGAAATCGCGCAAAGTGATATGGAGATTCTCCACGATCTGCCGCAAATGGTCGGTGGTAGTGAATCCATACCAATTCTTCACCGCTTTTTCTTTCCCCAACTCTGCCGAGTGCGCCTGCCACAAAGATGAGGCGTTCGCCTTGACCATTCTGAGTTCACGAACTTGTGGAGGCGCGAGCATATCTGCTTTGCCCGCTGTCGAAATCAGCCATGTTCCATCGGTAAAACCAGAAACAAAGACCGGAAAAATATAAGTCCGCGGCGGAGTCGGCATCGCCCAGTGCCGGTAGCTTATCCGCGCGAATGCTTCACCTGAGGGATGGCGAAAAGTTGCCCAATAATATTGCGTCGCAGTTAAACTGTCTTTGATCGAATGAAAAATCGGTGAATGGAATCCGAGGCCCTCCAGTTCCGTCCGGATGGGCTCGAATTGTGCGGCTACTTCCGGCGGCAGAAAGTCTTCTTCGATTTCGAAGGGAAAAACTGATTCGACCGGCGGATCATCGGTCGAACTGGAAAGGCGAAAACGAAAAATCTTTCCAAGTATTCCAGATAGGGTTACCGAGAATTTTCCTTCGAATGAAAATTCTTTAAGAGTGATTTTGGTCGAATCAAGCTTGTAAAACATGGCTGCCTGGGTTGCAGCTATTGAACCGGAGCGCCCCGCTCAATCCAAGCAAAAAATCGTTCAGAATGGCGCTCTAGCGGTCTTAATTCCTTTGTGGGAAAAGCTTCAAAACTGAAACTTTTGTGTCTCACAAGCTCGAAGGTCAATCCACCACTGCTTCGAGAAGATCGATCGTACCCGCACTGCCATCTACCCGCGCCTTGAGACCAAATGGAATCGTGAGTTTTCGCGGAATGTGTCCATACTGCACGTTCGCAAGGACGGGACCCTCGACGAGTGCGGCATAATGCTCAAACATTTGATCCAGAGTTAACGATGGCTTTTTGGAGTCCTTGGGAGAACACGCCGTGAATTTCCCCAGGATTAGACCATTCAAGCGGCCGAGAATTTCCGCGTTCGCAAGGTGCGCCAGCATGCGGTCAACGCGATATGGTTGCTCCTCCACTTCTTCCAGCACCAGCACCGCATTGCGCATCGACGGAAAAAAGCTTGTTCCAACTGTGCAGGAGACCAGCGAGAGATTCCCCCCGAGGAGCACGCCCGCCGTTTTACCGGTTTTTAGCACCTGAAGGGCCTCTCCAGGCGGGTTTATTAATTGGCCTGTCTTTTTATTTGAAGTGACCAACCGCCAGAAGTTTTCCTCTGTGTACGGGTCCGGATCTTCCCAAAATTCGACCGCGGGCATTGGGCCGGAAAAGGTGACGAGCTTGCACTTTTTGTAAATTGCAAGTTGCAGCGCTGTAATATCGCTGAAGCCGGAAATCACTTTGGGATCCTTCTTCAAAGCCCGGTAATCAATTGCCGCAAGAATCCGAGGAGTTCCATATCCACCACGCAACGCAAAGATACCGCGCACGCGGCGGTCTCGAAGGAAATCATTGATATCCGCCGCCCGTTGTTCATCTGTTCCAGCGAGATATCCATGTACTTTGGCCGCGTGAGCGCCGACAATCACTTGATATCCTCGGGCTTCCAGATAGCGAACCGCCCCTTCAATCTTCTCGTTCGGGAGCGGAGTCGAAGCTGGCGATACCAGTCCAATGAGATCACCCCTTTTCAGGCGTGGTGGCTTTATCGCGTTCAATCCGGAAAGCTTGGGAATTCAGTCCCCCGTAACAAGAACAATCTGGCGTGCACTTCTATCTCGAACCGCTACAGTTTTGCTCATGCGATCATTTCCTTTCAGTGCTTTGCGCTTTTGTGCCGCCGTTACTCTGTTTGCGGTCAATCTCACGGCAGCCGGTGAACCCCTTTCCATCCAGTGGGAAAAGAACATGCTTCGAATCAGCGGCCCGAACATTCCGGGCGATTACGTTAACGTCTGGTATCTGGAAGCCTTCTGCCGCAGCCATTCAACCCATCAGGCCTGGGACAAAACAACCATTTCACACAAAACCGAATTAATATCCGCAACTCCGAACAAAATACTCCTTCGCACGACCGTCGAACCATCTATCGTTCTGGAGCACGAAATCACATCCAGCCCGGATTCGGTGGATTTTAAGGTCACCGCGAAAAACACGGGAACCTCCTTTGTCGACATCCAATGGTTCCAGCCCTGCATGCGCGTGGACCGTTTCACTGGCAAAAAACAGAACGACTATATCGAGAATTCCTTCATTTTTACAAAAGACGGTCTCCGCAAACTGATCGATCTCCCCCGCGAAGAAGAAGCCATTTACAAAGGGGGCCAGGTCTATGTTCCCGCCGGAATACCTGTCGAGGACGTGAACCCGCGCCCGATCAGCAAGGTCCAGCCTGCTAATGGATTGATCGGCTGCTTTTCGGCCGACAATAAACAACTCCTCGCGATGGCCTGGGATCAAACGCAGGAACTCTTTCAGGGAGTCATTGTCTGCCTGCACAACGACCCGCGAATCGGAGGCTTAAAACCGGGTGAAACACGCTCCTTGCGCGGGAAGATTTACATTCTCCCAAACGATCCGGATTTACTCCTGAAACGTTATCAGTCGGATTTTCAAAAAGGCAAATAACGGCCCGTGCATTCGCGGGCCGAATGTGCAATAATCCCTTCTGCCGGTTCAGAATAAAAGCCGGTTTTCAGCGTCAAACCGAACGCGCATGGTGTCGCATCCTAAATACTTATTGCTGTTGTTGCTAAGTCTGGCCTGCTTCTCTGTCAAAGCGGCTGGAAAGAAGAACACTCCTTCTTACGAGAAAGAGATAAAACCTCTCTTCGTCAAATACTGCTACGACTGTCATGGCGAAGGCATGAAAAAGGGCGGCCTTGCACTCGATGAATTTCATTCGATCGACGAAATGATCGCCCGGCGCGATAAATGGCAAATGGTCGCGCGCAATGTTCACCTGGGCGAAATGCCCCCGCCCAAAAAGGAGCAGCCAACAGCCGACGAGCGCGATTTAATCGCGCGGTGGATCGACAGTGAGATTTTCAAAGTCGATTGCGCTAATCCGGACCCGGGTCGCGTCACGATCCGCCGCTTGAACCGCGCGGAATATAACAACACCGTTCGCGATCTGGTCGGCGTTGATTTCCAACCCGCCGACGATTTTCCCGTGGATGACGTCGGCTATGGTTTCGATAATATAGGTGACGTCCTCTCCGTTTCTCCTGTTCTCTTCGAGAAATATCTCGCCGCGGCGGAAAAAATCCTCGATCAGGCCATCCGGGTCGGACCTCCCGCCCTGAGTGGGCCAATGCAAAAATTCGAAGCGGAACAATTGAAATCAACGGCGGAGGGTGGCGGGCCGTACGGCAAAGATTTCGCGATGGCCTTGATGAAAGAAGGCGAAGTTTTTACGAACGTGAACATCGCGGCGGCCGGTGATTACTTTATTCGAATTCGCGCGTTCGGTCAGCAGGCCGGCTCTGAACTTCCTAAAATGGAAATCCGCCTGGATGGCAAAGCGGTTGCCCTCAAGGAGGTCGCCGCGTTGGAAAATGCCCCGGAAGTTTATGAGGTCAAACTTCCGCTCGAGCCGGGTGAAAAGAAGCTCGCGGCGGCTTACATCAACAATTTCCGCGATCTTCAAAATCCGAACCCCGATCTGCGCGATCGCAATCTCTTCATCGATTACATTGAAGTAATCGGGCCCCTCGCGATCCAGCCGTTGCCGGAGACGCACAAGCGCATCTTTTTCGCGCAGCCCGCCTCGAAAACAACCAATCAGGTGGCACGCGAGATCATCGGCAGGTTCGCCAAACGCGCTTTCCGCCGGCCGATCGAGAAAGAGGAGCTAAATCGGTTGAGCGCTATTTTCGAAAATGCTCAGAAGGATGGAGAATCATTCGAGCAATCGGTGAAGTTCGCTTTGGAAGCAGTGCTCGTTTCGCCTCATTTTCTGTTTCGCGGTGAACCGCAACGTGACCCGAACGATCCAAAAGCTATTCAGGATATAAACGAATACGCGCTGGCGACTCGCCTTTCGTATTTTCTTTGGAGCACCATGCCCGATGAGGAACTCTTCGCTTTGGCTGAGAAAAAAACATTGCGCAAGAATCTCGATAAGCAACTCAAGCGAATGCTCGCAGACCCGAAAAGCAAAGCGGTCACGAGAAACTTTGCCGATCAATGGCTCCAAATCCGGAATCTCTCCCATATCACTCCAGCCAAAGAAACCTACCCGGCTTTTGACGCCGAACTCCGCGAGGCCATGGCCAAAGAAACCGAGCTGTTCTTTGAATCCATTCTTCGCGAAAACCGCAGTGTTCTCGATTTCATCGATTCTGATTACACTTTTCTGAATGAGCGCCTCGCGAAGCATTATGGAATCTCAGGCGTCAAAGGGCCCGAGTTCAGGCGGGTTTCTCTCCAGGGCACACGGCGCGGTGGTATTTTGACTCAGGCCAGCATTCTTGCGATCACTTCGAATCCGACGCGGACTTCGCCCGTGAAACGCGGCAAGTGGGTCCTTGAAAATATCCTCGGTTCTCCGCCTCCGCCTCCGCCGCCCGACGTTCCCGAATTGAGCGAAGCCAAAGAGGCTGTCCTTTCCGGTTCGTTGCGGCAACGGATGGAACAACATCGTGAGAAACCGCTCTGCGCTTCCTGTCACGCCCGCATGGACCCGATTGGTTTTGGATTCGAGAATTTCGATGGGATCGGTCTTTGGCGTGACAAAGATGGGAAATTCGATATCGATCCTGCCGGCAAATTGATTTCTGGCGAAACTTTCAATGGACCCTCCGAACTGAAGCAAATCCTCCTGAAAACCCGGAAGGAAGAGTTTCTCACCTGCCTCACTGAAAAGATGCTCACGTATGCGCTGGGGCGGGGATTGGAATATTATGACAAATGCGCTGTTGAAAAAATTGTCGCCGCCCTGGAGAAAGACAGTTACCGGTTCCAGACATTAATCGCCGAAATCATCAAGAGCGCTCCCTTCCAAAAACAGCGGGGAGAGGAACCGCGTCTCGCCGCCAACCCATAGTCATTCGGAAAATTTGAAAGCGATATCGCCGCTCATGTACCAGCCAAGGTTCTGACCTTTATCATCCTGACGATTGGCGGAGACGCTATAAAGGAGCAACTTGTCGTTTTCTCTCTTGAACAGAAGCGGAGCTCCGCCGCCGAAAGGATCTTTCGGCAGTGCTTTCAAGTACCCTGGCACCAAATCCGCCAACTCAGAAGGTAATCGCCGTTGCCGTGATCGATATTCCTCAATCGCAATTGCCGTTTTGATCACCTGCAATTCCGCTCGAATCGCTCCTTCCAGATTGACGATTCCAGAGAATGCCTGCTCCAGGAAGCCCGCGCCCGGTCGGGGACCTGGATGCACCGGAAGAGTTCCATACTTTTCGACGCACTTTGAGAAGTCTTCATTTAGGAGGTCATCGAATCGATCCAGGGCTGCGCAGGTAAGTCGATCGGTCACGCCGATGCTTTTTGCCACCCCTCCCACCGCTGCAAATACAAATGGTTGGGACGGCATGTTAGGCACAGTCATGCCGTGCCACTGCTCCAGCACCATCGTCCGCATCACGATGACTTTTTTCTGAAAGATATCGATCTGTTCGATCGCTTCGATTTCTCTCTTCCATCTTTCGAGATCAGCCGCGGGAAAATGCATTAGTTGAAAAGCGTGCTCGAGCGACATTTTGAACGTTTCGAGGCTGGCAAGACAGACTGACTGCGCATCGTCATACGGCACTTGCCGCGTCAATCGCGCCAGTGCAAGGGCCGCCTTCATGTCTACCTCAATCCGATCGCGCTCGGGGCCGATCCCTTCCCAGGCACGGTTCGCGAATGCCACGCGAAGATCCATCCGCAGAAGCTGTGGATAACCGTAAAGCGTATTAACATTGCCCCAGCCTGCGTTTCCATCCATCAGTCGATAGCCCTTCTGGTAATTCGTCAGGGAACGAGCTGCCGCCAGGGGCACCGCGTTGATCGATAGAGCCTTTTTAATTGTCTCCTCTTCTGGAATGCCCAGATTTTTATCAAAGCTGGTATTTGCCATATTCAACCCAAACCAACTGACCGCGCCGGCTTCTTCAAGCTTGGATAATCCATTCTCGTTTGCTGGCACGGGCGGAATGAATTTCGGAAGCTCAGCCATTCGCGTCGGCTCGCTCTTTTGGCGAATGATTTCAATCCGCTTGTTCGCTTTGGTTTGCCAATAAATCTGTCGGCCGTACATCCCGCTGAAAACGAGCACGAACATTAAAGCAAAACTGCTCAGGATCGGATGTTTTCTTAACGGCGAAGGGACTTTCCGCCAGACTCTGGCCACAACGGCAAATCGTCCGAAAGTGTCGCCCACCCACAAACTCAAGCTGCTTTGATTGATCGGCCTGGCATCAAATCGATGCGATGCTGCATCGCGGAAGTGTGCGAGGAAACTGGCTCGGGCGGAGGCCCCGGCGATGACTGAAACGAGAATACCGATAATCCACCAGAGTGTTAAAAGCTGAACCTCAGTGATATTGTATGCGACAACATTCGCGAGCGCCGCTCCGGTCCCCGCGAGAACCGCGAAAATGATCCAGGGAAGGCCCAAAACCCGGACCAGAGTAGAAACCAAAACCTTTTCAATGCTTTTCCCGAAAACCGAATTCCACAAGCCGACCCATTTCAACGCCCATAAATCCAGCAACAAGGTCGATACCGCGGCCCCGTAAAAAACCAAAACATCATTTTTATCCCGCCATCGGTAAGTCAGGAGGAACAACCAAATTTCGGCCATGATCAAAACCGCAATCGGCGCGCCGAATATCCGCCGGAGCGCCATCTGCTGGCCCCGCGCCATGTCGCGAATGGTCATTGGCGAGGTGAGCAGCAGTTCGAGAGCGCCGCTGCGCTTGTCTTCGATCAGCCGGCTGCACACTTCCGACGCCTGCCACAATTTAAAGAGCAGATGCGTCAGGAACAGGATCACTCCGGCGACCGGCAGGTCCAACCCCATTTGCGGGTACTGCCAATAAATCCAATAATAAAGAGCGCCAAAGAAAACCAGCATGCTCCAGGCGTACTGCTTTTTTACCCGCTCGCGGGAAGCCAGCCACATGAACGCATTCCGGTCCAGGAGCTGGCGGCGATGCTTGAGCCGTTTTTGTTCTGTTCCGAAAGCCCATTGATGGAAAGCGCGCTGGATTCGCTGAAACTTCAGCCGCGGAATGTCATTGATGCAAGTCGGCAACTTCCGGCTCGCCCAGGCCAGGAGGAACCACCCGATGCAATGCTGCCAAAGAAGCGAGCGCCAGAAGTAGGAAGTGTCCAGCATTCCTCCTGGGACTTGAATGCAAAGAAAGGAATAGAGCGGGCTCATCCAGACAAATTCTTCGGGAACGTGCTCGAACTGGTTTAAGGCCAGCGCGCCCAGGTACGGTCCGGCCACCAGCAAAAGGAGCACGACAATGCAACCCAGCATCGCTCTCCGTTCGTTCTGGCAATAGCTTGAAACTAAAACACCAGCCGCCAGCGAAACAAACAATGTGTTCGCAAGGATTAATGTCACCAGGCCCACTTCCTGAAGCAGCACTCCTCCCAGCATCATGGCAATGGCCAGCACCGGCACGACCGCCAGAAGAGCCAGTGCGGCGTTCAGTGAAGAAGCGGCCAGCTTGCCGAACACGATGTCGTATCCCTTCAGGTCCGTGAGAAAAAGTAATCCCAGCGTTCCCTCGCGCTTCTCTTCGCTCACGCAATCGGATGTCGCCACGATCCCGGCCAGAAGCGCGTACCCAAACGACAGCGACGACAGAATGACAAAAACCGATTTTCCCTGTTGAGCAAAAGAAATCTGCGAATAGGAGAGAAACAGCAGGTAAACCATCACGCTGATGGCCACTACCCCCATCACCACGCGTGCCCAATAGGTGCCCTTTCGGCGCGAGAGCGCCAACATTTCCCGACCTACGACTGGTAAGAACGTCATTTAGCTGTCACCCATTGGACAAAGCCCAGGCGGCAGCGTTACATGTAAATATGCTTCGGAACAGCTTCCAATGAATAGCCTTTTCGTGATCGCGCCCTATAAATATGAAGGAATGTGGGTCTTCGACGATCCCAAAGTCGGGCTTTTGCGCGAACCCATCGTCACCGGAATCGATCTCATGATCGATCGGCTGACTGAAAATATCCCAAACGCCGCAGCCGGCTTCCGGCTGATCTTCTCGCCCACGCCATTCCCCGGACACACCGCAAAATTACAATGGACTCGTGAAGAGTACGGCGGCAATTGGTACTACTCGCCCCAGTTCGCGATTGAAGGATGGCTCTGCCCGGCGCTCTTCAAATATTTCGCCGAAGCGCCAAAGGAACTTTACGCCCAGGCATTGCCGAAATAGGGCTCAAACGTCCAAGTCCTGCTTCCATTTATGAGATGCGTTCTAATCCAGGCGCTTCACCCGGATGTTCTTGTAACGCACGATGCTTTTGGGGTCGTGTGCCTGCAGCGCGAAAGTTCCTTCTCCCAGTTTTTTACCGCGGCCCGTCGGCAGCACCGGCGGCTCATTGTATTCAATCACTGTTTTGCCATCGATCTTCACGATCACTTTCCGCCCGCGGACGATAATCTCCTGCGTCCACCACTGGTTGTCCTTCGCTGACGTGAGTCCGAAATTGGCCAGGCCGTAAAGGCTCCCCGTCTTGATCCAGTCACTATGACTCACATTCACCTGGCATTCGATGCCTGCTCTCGGAAATCCTTTCTCCTGATAGGCCGTATGAAAATAAATGCCCCCATTGGAACCTGGCTCCGTCATCACATCCACTTTCAATTCAAAATCCTTAAAAGCATTGGTATCTCCCACGTAAAATAAGTGTGCCGTGGGTCCGCGCGTGACGAACGCGCCGTCCTCAATTTTCCACGTGTTCGTGTTATCGATCGACGCTTTCCAGCCCGCAAATGTCTTCCCGTCAAATATCGGCTTGAACCCGTCTTCAGGATCTGCCGCCCTCAAGGAACTTAGAGTGATCACGATAGTCGCCGCGGCAAAAAGGGCCCGTTTCATATCGGCATTTTATGTGATTCCTCCCGGATTGGCCAAACAGAACTTTGGTGATTTCAGGTGCTGCGCGCCTCACCCGGCGGGGCATGGAAGCGTTTGAATTTAACCTCGCGCGAAGACGTTCAGTCCTTTCCCGGTTTCGAGGAACGATTTCATGCTCGAAAGCACGCGCGGCCAACCCCAGGAAACTTTGCGCGCCATTTTGGAACCTGCCTTGAAGTTGTCATGCGTCACCGTAAGGCAAACCATATCTTTAATCCCCTCGATTTCAAAAGTGACGCGCGATTTATCTTTGAGATCGTCCGGGTCGGCCCAGGTCAGCACCAGGCGTTTCGGAGGGACGCTTTCCACAACTTCTCCCGTGATCCAGACCTCATTCTCCGGGGCCACGTGTTCCCATTTTGACCCGCGTTTCCAATCGGACACATTCCCAATACCAGCCCAGTACTGGCGGCAGAATTCAGGTTTCGTGATGGCGTCCCACGTCTTTTTCGGCGTGGATCGAATAAATGTTTGATAAACTAACTTTGGCTTTTTCATGATTTTGTTTTCCTTTCTTTTTTTCTTCGAGACCTTTTTTCAAATCGCTCAACGCCTGGAGGCGGTGACGTTCGTACTTGCCAATCCAACGCTCGTAGATCTCGTGCAACGGCACTGGATTCAGGTAATGCAGCTTCTCGCGGCCGCGCCAGACCGTAGCGACTAGTTTCGCCTCTTCCAGAATGACGAGATGTTTGCTCACTGCCTGCCGCGTCATGTTCAGGTGCCCGCACAGTTCGCCGAGCGCCTGGCCATTGCTCTTGAACAATTCGTCGAGCAATTTCCGGCGACTCGGGTCCGCCAATGCTTTGAACACCTCATCCATGACACGCCGCCACAATAGGCAACCATATGGTTGCATGTCAACGGTTATTTTGCCCACTACAAGTCTGCGGATAATCTCGATTTAGATAATAGTAAACCGACGCGGAAATTTTTAGCCTGCTAAATCCGATCCGCACGCCGTGCGCCCGCCTTTTCTCAACGTGAGAAGCGCTGAATCGCCATCGAATAGCAACGGAGTTCACGATCGTTTCTGACGTAGAGATTCCGATTGGCCAGGGCGGGTGCGCTCCAGGCAAATGTATATTCAAACAACGGAGAGGTAGGATCGATCAAATGCGTGCGACCAAGTTCGCGATAACCGGATGGGCTCAAGTCCGCGCGAATCAGATCGCCTTTGTCCGTATAGAGAAACAAGGACGATCCGTTCGGAATAAAATGAACGCTGGCCCCGCGCCGCAGATCGGTGACGGTGTTGGTTTGCCATCGTTCTATCCCCGTCGCGGCGTCCAGGCAAACAAACGTCCCTCCGGATCGCGGACTGTAAATATAATCATCCCGGAAAAGCGGTGTCGAAGTGTCGCTCAAGATGCGCCGCGTGCCGGAGGGGGTATCCGGCCAGAGAACTTTGGCGGCTGGCTCAGTCCGATCCAGTTGCAGCATCAAGCCGCTGATGAGCAGTCGGTCCCCATTCAGCACTGGAGTCGATACCGCGGAAAAACCGGGACTCCCACCGGATACCGTTGGCATGCGCCAATAAACCGCGCCATTGGTTGGATTCAAGGAGGTAACAGATTCGCGCATCCAAACGACGAGTTGGCGGACACCACCCCCGGAAACAATCACTGGCGAACTCCAACTGGCATTCTCGGCGAGCGCTCTCCAAACCTCGCGTCCCGTCAAAAGATCAAAAGCAACGACGCCCGCGGCCGGTTTTCCGCCGATCGAGAGGATGAGTAGGTTATTATCGATGAGCGGTGAAGCGTCCAGCGAGCTTGGCGGGAGTTGATATTCAGTGACGAGATCGTGTTGCCAAAGAATTTTTCCCGTGCCCGCCTCCAGGCATTTCAGCACGGAGAACATCGAGAGGCCGTAAACGCGCCCTTTATAAATGATCGGTGTGGAACCGGGCCCGCGTAGTTGCGCCCGATTGAAAAACCAATCCGGCGGAGTCGCCTCGTGTTCTGTCATCCAAACCCGTTTGCCCGACCTCGCGTTAAAACAAGAAGTGCGCTCGTGGATTTTCGGCTGCTCGGGTGCGAGGTCCGTCAGGTAGAGCCTTCCGTCTTTAATGATCGGGCTCGAATACCCGAACCCAACGGGAATCTTCCATTTCAGAACCAGCCCATTCGAAGGAAAGGAGGAAAGAATCCCCGACTCGGTCCAAACCCCGTCTCGATTCGGCCCGCGCCACTGCGGCCAATCCGCCGCAAAAATAGCGCCGTTCATAGACAGGATCAAAACGAACAACAATCCCTTCGCAAAACAGACGTTCAGCAGACGGAATCGCAAGGGCATTGAAAAGAAGATATCCGTTCACTCGGCAGCCATCGACTACAATCGAAAACCAGTTTTTTTGTTAGTCTCTGGTGTGCGGCAGGGCCGCCTCGTGGCATAGGCCGGAAATACCCTTCCATTTGTCGGAGATAGGATCCGCACCTCGCCATGGGTACTTAAAAAAATGTAAATGAGAGCAGCATCCTGCGCCGCCTAATTTGAATCTCGTTTTCCGGCTCATCTCGAAAGGGAAATTGCGATTGTTTCGGGAACAACCCGATGCTAAACAGCACTAATGTTCCCACAAATCGATCCAGGCGTTTCAAGAAGGAGCTTTCTGCTGAAAAGCAGCGGATTATGTTCCGGACTTCTCTTAACGTCAGCTTCGAAAAGCACCGAAGCGGCGGAGAAGCTGACCGGCGCGAGCTTGCCGGCGGAGCAAACCCACTCTGATGTTGGTTCGCTTTTTCCAATTATCGAGAGTGAAGCGATTAAGTCCGATTTCCCGCTTTCGTTTCTGAACCCCCGCTTCAAAAGCGTCAAGCGATGGAAGAAAGCAGCGCGTGGAAAATTGCTGGAGCTGCTGCATTACGCGCCCGCGGCTTGCGATCCGAGAACCGAGCTCGTCGAGAAAGTGGACACGGGCGGTTACATTCGGGAAAAAATTTATTTCAATACAACGCCCGCCATTCGAGTGCCCGCTTACCTGCTCATTCCAAAAAACGGCAAGAAAAGATCGCCGGCGATTGTCGCATTGCATGATCACGGCGGCTTTTACCTCTGGGGCAAAGAGAAACTGGTGGAAACAGACGATGAGCCGGCCGTGTTGAAGAATTGGCGAAAGACTTATTATGGCGATAAAAGCGTCGCTTCGGTTCTGGCGCGGCAGGGTTACGTCGTGCTCGTAATTGACATGTTTTACTGGGGAGAACGCCGAATGTTGCTGGACGATGATCCGGCGGATTGGCGCGAGCGGCCCAATACGATTTCGAATGAACGTATCAATGCGTTCAATCAGCGTTCCGGCCAAAGCGAGCAATTGCTGGGCCGAACGATCTTTGCGGCGGGATTCACCTGGGCGGGGGTGATGTTCTGGGATGATATTCGTTCGGTCGATTATCTGGTGAAGCGGCCCGAGGTGGACCCGGACCGAATCGGCTGTGTGGGTCTGTCCGTAGGCGGATTGCGGTCGTGCCATCTGGCGGCGTTGGATGATCGAATTAAAGCCGCCGTGGTGGTCGGCTGGATGTGTTCGTTTCCCGCACAATTACAAAAGCATATTCGAAATACTATTGGGCACACGATGCTCGTGCCAGGGCTGTACAAGGATATGGATTATCCGGACGTCGCCAGTTTAACGATGCCGAGCGCTCTTTTTGTGATCAACGGCAAGAAAGACGGACTGTTCGAGCCTAACGGAGTCCAGCAGGCTTTTGGCAAACTGGCTGATTGTTACAAGAAGGCGGGTATTCCAGAACGAGTAAAAACCCGCCTCTATGACGCACCCCATGAGTTTAATGCCGAGATGCAGGACGAGGCGTGGGAATGGTTGAAACGCTGGGTGTAATTATTTTCTTAATCTATAGAATCCAGCCTGTCCGCTAGTACTTATATTTGCCGTCCCGGCGGCTGTAATCGGATTGGGCGTCCCGGTCACAGGAGTCCAGGAAGCGGCCGTACCAAGAGCGGCACTGCTTTCGAGAGTAAAGCCGACTGCGGCTGCGTCCCAGGAAATCACGAGAGTTGAACCCTGCCGAATCGCGACCACAGTTGGCTGGGCGGAGACAGGATTGACTTTGACAAGCTGAATGCCGTTGACCGCTGGTTGATGGCCGTTGCCAGCCTCAGTCGATTCCCAAGTCGTACTGATCACGAGCGAACCGTCGGCCGCCGGCGTGACGTTATCGAACTGGACATAATTTCCGCTCGCACGGTTCGCAGGATCGGTGCTGGACATGCGACGAAAGGCAGGATTGGCATTGAACTGAAGGCCGCTCTCAGCATTCACGTGGTAGGTGGGATACGTCCCACCCCCCGTAAGTTCGAACCCTTCCAAATAAGTAGCCTGGAAAGGAAACCCAACACTGTAAACGATCACATCGTAATTACCCGCGGGAATGTTATTCAGCGTAATCGGGAACGGGTCAGTGGCCGCGGCAGTGTCGATAAAACCCTGGAGCATCACCCCATTTGCGCTGCCAGCCCCGATCGTCCCTGAATACCAATGCTCAGTCGCCTGAGCGCTGAGGGTGACGGGCGTTGGCGCACCACTCGCATCAACCAAAGCGGCCTGATCGAATTGGAATCCGGTGAGATTATTCCAGTTTTCCTGGAGAACCGCTCCAGCCACATCGACCGGAGTAAGCGGCCCAGGAAGCTGATCGCCACCGCCAACGAAATTGATGCCGATATAAGGCTGCAAATTTGAAGGCTGGCCAGGATTTACCGTCAAGGTCGCGCCGCTGCTTACCGTATCTTTGCCAGCCACACTGACGACCACGGTGTAGGTTTTGGCGGAGTCGCCTGAAGCAAGTACCGGAGTAACATAAACCGGACGCGTTGCTCCTGGAATATCTGTTCCATTCACCCGCCACTGATAATAGACCGGGGCTTCAGTCGCATTGGCTTTAACTGAAAAACTCGCGCGCCCGCCGACCGTTGTCGTCACGCTGACGGGCTGCTGTGTGAAAGTGACGTTACCAAGGTCCGGGTTCACAAAGGTGCTAATGCTGCTGCCGCCGAGGACAGGGAGACTCGCCGCGGGAGTTGCGGAGGTCGAAGGCTGGGCCGCAACATTTAAATAAACATCACCGCCGTCGGATTTCACAAGCCCGACCAGCAGATATTTCTGACTTGCGCTCAGACTCGAGGATTGCGCCACGATCGCATCATCAAACACCGGCGGACTAAGCGGAAAAACGCCGAGCGATTGTAAACCTGCCTCGGTCTGATCGCTGCTCAAGAGTAACTCCGCTTCGTTGTCATTGTTGACGTAAAAATTGTACGCTTCCGAAACCTGCGGCGAAAACAGTGCGCTGATTTGCGCACCCATGTTCGGAGATCGGGGATCGTTGTTTAATTGAAAGCCTTTGACCCACCGGATTTCATCGGGAATCCGAGCTTGATACGCAGGAGCATTTTTCAAATCGTCCACAGTGGTGCCAGTGATATTCAGGTAGATCTCCGTCGTGGCCCAACCCGAGACGAGCTTCCAGGCGGTGAAGTTTAGGTGGCTATTCGCGGCAATCGCGTTTCCGCTCGTGTCGCTCACATTATTTACGGTGAGGGTGTAAACGGTTCCCTGCGTTTGCGCGCTCGTCGTCAGGTGGACCTTGCGCGCATCATCTGCGTCAATGGTCGCGCTGTTTACCTGCACTCCGTTGAGCGTGAATTTGCCGGCGCTGACGGTGGCCGGATCCAGCGCTCGGGTAAACGTCACCAGAACCGTATCCAGAGTCGCCGAGGAGACTGCTTTCGCAATTTCTGGTCCAAGCACTTTTGCGCCAGAATTCGGCAACGCATCCAGCGCGGCATCGGTGAGCGTCGCATCTGGACTAAACACAAAACGATCGATCATGAAACCGGCCTCCCGAGTGCCCACGGAAAAAACCAAAGGGACGCCTGCATCCACATCGCTCTGAGAAACGGTGTAGGTCGCGGTGTCCGGCTCGAGTTGCCAGTCGTAAACATTGTCCCCAGGTGCCTGCGTTCCCGTGTTGGATTGGCCGACGTGCAGGTTAATCTGGTCACCCGGTGTGCTGAACGCCCCGAGTTTATTGGGAATAAAACAACTATTGCCCGTAAACTGATCGGCAACGGTCCGTGCTGCATCCGCTCGCCAACGATAATAAAGACGATATGAACCAGGTTGAGAGAACTTGATCTGGTACTGCACGAAACTGTGGGGAGCGGTTCCATTTGCGGTCGTCCCCTCAATATAAAGCGCCCCGCTCGCGCTGGCGGTCGCATCATTCGTCGAAACCCAGAAAGTCTGCGTTCCATTTATAAATGTTCCTTTCGTCTCAGCTTCAAACGCCACGAAAGCATCCGAACCACCCTGCGCGACGATCGACGTATCCGAGTTCGCCGTCGCATCCAGAGCGGCATCGGTCAGCGTTGCGTCTGTGCTCAAAATGAAACGATCCAACATGAACCCCGCTTCTCGCGTGCCGATCGTGAAAATCAGCGGGATTCCAGCGTCCACCTGCGCCTGACTCACAGTGTAAGTCGTGGGGTCCGGTTCGAGTTGCCAGTCGTACACATTATCCCCCGGAGCCTGCGTCCCCGTGTTCGATTGGCCCACGTGCAGGTTCGTCTGGTCTCCCGGTGTGCTGAACGCGCCGAGTGTGTTCGGAATAAAACAACTATTACCCGTGAATTGATCAGCGACCGTCCGGCCCGCGTCTGCTCTCAAACGGTAATAAAGATTATATATCCCCGCCGTAGCGAACTTGATCTGGTACTGAACAAAACTATGCGGAGCGGTCCCGTTTGCCGTCGTTCCTTCAATGTAAAGAGCGCTGCCTCCGCTGGCCGACGAATCGTTCGTCGAGACCCAGTACGTTTGCGTTCCGTTGACAACAATCGCTTTTGTTTCCGCTTCGAAGCTCACGTAGGAACTTCCGCTGCCCTGAAGAACTACTGCAGCCATCTGCTTCGCGGGCAGTACAAACAGTGAAACCAAACCGGCCAGGAGGATCGAAATTTTCGGAGTTTTCATGCGTCTTATCTGAGTTGGCCTGCTCTTTGTGCGCGAAAATGAATGTTCCCTCAGAGACACAACTCATCCGCACGTCGAACGCAGGCACGATCTTTGGGCTGAAATGAGCGTAGCGACACGCTCTAAAAAAGCTATAAAAATTTTCCTAAATTGAAGTTAGCAACCTAATTAAAAGGATTGAACTTCTATTTTAAG
>Ga0136846_1227625_pt1 | contig 31053 bp, 35 predicted proteins | sample HopSoiMetagenom2_FD_96841 | JGI IMG/M metagenome (GOLD analysis project Ga0136846, IMG submission 96841) | Grasslands soil microbial communities from Hopland, California, USA - 2 Assembly 2016 (version 4) | ecosystem: Environmental > Terrestrial > Soil > Grasslands | place: USA: Hopland...
GCCGGTACGCCGATCCTGCTGGTGCACGGGATCATCGACAACCACACGATCTTCGCGCTGATGCGGCGGCAGCTGCTCCGGCGCGGGTTCAGCAGCATCCACACCTTCTCGTACTCACCGCTGACCCTCGACGTACGTCGTACCGCCGAACGGATGGGCCGCGAGATCGAGGCGATCTGTGAAGCGTCCGGCTCGGACCAGATCCACGTCATCGGGCACAGCCTGGGCGGGCTGATCGCGCGGTACTACATCCAGCGGCTCGGCGGCGACGCGCGGGTCCATACCTGCGTGACGCTCGGAACACCGCACCAGGGCACCGTCGCGGCCAAGTTGCTGCCGTGGCCTCTGGTGAAGCAGGTGCGGCCGGACAGCGACCTGATGGGTGAGCTGGACGAGCCGGCGTCAGGGTGCCGGACCCGGTTCGTCGCGTTCTACAGCGACGTCGACCAACTGATCGTGCCGCAGCGGCGCGCGCGGCTGCGGCATCCGGACCTGCTGTCGAGCAACGTGCGGATCCACGGGGTCGGCCACCTGTCCCTGCCGTTCCACGGCGAAGTGGTGCATCAGATCACCGGCGTACTGGCCAATCTGGACGAGCAGGACACCCTCGCGGACGGCGACCCGCAAACTGCCTGATCAGACAGCGTGTCGTGCACACAGAGCGGATGCACGTGCAGGCGCTGCGTGCAAAAGTTTCGTGAAGGACACCCGGAAAAGTGGGTGGCGGGGTTTGTCGGCTCGTGACAGATCCGTTATCGTGCCTGAGTCTCCAGCGGGAACAACCCCGTCGGAGACGGACAAAGCCCCTCCCCTGTGACCGAAAGGCCACGTTGTGTCCCAGCACCGTGCCGCGGGAGACCGCGACACGCCCGGCAACGCCGCGCGCAAGCCCGGCGCAGGACGTCACAGTGCCAAGCATCGCGTTGCCAGGCGTAGCACCCCCAGCAGTACCCAGATCGTCGGTCTGACCGCCGCGCTCGCCGCGGCCGCCGGTGCTGTCGGCTTCAGCCACAGCACGCTGGCCTCGCCGACCCAGGCCAACTCGGCGGTGAACCTTGCCGCGCTGAGCCTGGACAACGGGTCGATGTCGGGCATCACCACCGCGCGCATCCAGGCACGTCAGCTCGCCACCCGGGACTCCTCCCGGGTCCAGCTGGCCGACACCACCAAGAAGCAGTCCGCCGCCGCCCAGCTGGCCAAGGCGCGGGCCGCGAAGCTGAACGCCACCCAGGCGCTCACCGCCAAGCGGGCCACCGCGCTGGCGCTGGCGAAGGCCAAGCAGGAGGCCGCCGAGCAGAAGGTCCGCGAGTCGGCGACCCGGTGCGAGATGATGGTCACCGGCTACCACATCACCGCGACCTTCGGGCAGGGCGGCAACCGCTGGGCCCACAACCACACCGGCCTCGACTTCGCCGCCCCGATCGGCACCCGGATCGGCGCAGTGATGAAGGGTGTGGTGATCTTCGCCGACTGGGCCGGCCCCTACGGCCGCCAGGTCCAGGTCCGGCACGAGGACGGCACCGTCACCTGGTACAACCACATGTCGAAGTTCAGCGTGTCGGTCGGCGAGACCGTGTACGCCGGAGACCAGGTCGGCGCGATCGGGATGACCGGTAACACCACCGGCCCGCACCTGCACTTCGAAGTCCATCCGGACGGCGGGCCCGCGATCGACCCGGCGCCCTGGCTGCGCAACCACTGCGGACTGAACCCGTAAATCCCGGGCTCGACTCGGCCTGGCTAAGCTGCCGCGCATGCGCCCGGCACCTGGCGAGGTACTGCACTTCTCCGACGATCCGACGATCAGGATCTTCCGGCCGCACGTCGCGAAAACGTCCATGCAGGCCACCCCCTACGTGTGGGCCGTCGGTCACGACCGCGCCCCCGACTACTGGTTCCCGAGGCAGTGCCCCCGTGCGATGGCATGGGTCGGCCCCTCGACCACCCCCGCGGACCGCGACCGGATCATCGGCGCCGGCTCCGGCGATCGCGTGCACGCGATCGAGTACGGCTGGCTGGACGCGATCCGCACGGTCGAGCTGTACGCCTACCGCCTGCCCGCCGACGCCTTCGAGGAACACGACGCCGCGATGGTCGCGACCACCGAGGTCCGGCCGCTCGGCCCGCCCGAGCGCGTCAGTGACCTGTTCGCGCTGCACGACGAGGCCGGCATCCAGCTGCGAGTGTTGAACCGGCTGCACGCCTTCTGGGCCGAGACCGTCACCAGCACGCTCGAGTGGAGCGGTATCCGGCTGCGGAACGCACGCCCATGAGGTACGGCGAAGTCGCCGAAGCGGCTTGGGCCTGGGTGCTCGAACAGGTCCAGTGGGACCACGACGGCCCGTGGATCCCGGAGTACGGCGGTGGCGGGAAACCGGATGAGTACATCAACGGCCTGCACAGCGGCATCGGCGGCCTCGCCCACGTTCTCGCCGAGATCAGGCTCAGCCGCGCCTGGACGGCCGACGAGCAACACCTCGCCACGGCCGTCGCCAATCGAGTCCGCACCGCGATCCCGGCGGACACCTCCATCACCTATTTCGACGGCCTGGTCAGCTCCATCGGCGTACTGACTGCACTCGAGCAGCCCGGATCCGGTGCTGCCGTCGATCGAGCGCTCGAGATCGCGACCGCCGATGGCTGGCACGAGAGCTTCCTGGCCGACGCGACGCGATACCGCCCGGGCGCGGTCGCGAACGACGCCACGCTCGGCACCGGCGCCGCGCTGATGGGTGCGCTGTGGGCGCTCCGCCACGGCGAGGACGCCCAAGCGCTGGCCGAGCGAGCCGCCGGACTGCTGCTGGGCGAGAAGGAACCGACGTCGGCCGGACTGAACTGGCAGTTCGTTCCGCGCCGGTTCACTGACGAAGAGCCGACCGAGATGCCGAACTTCTCCCACGGACTGGCCGGGATCGCCGCCGTACTGGCCGTGGCGGGTGTCGAGTTGGGCCGGCCGGAGCTCGCGGACGCGGCGCGGCGTGGCGCCGAGCACCTGGTGAGCATCGGCATCACCGACGACAAGGGCTTCCGGGTCCCGCGGGTCATCCCGTGGGAGGAACGGCACGGCGACGAGTTCACGTTCAACTGGTGCCACGGCGGCGCGGGGACGGCGCTGCTGTTCAGCGCCCTCGAGTACGCCGAGGTGGAGCAGGTGGCCGGAGAGCCGCCGAAGACCTGGCATCGACGCTGCCTCGACAGCGTCCGGTACTCCGGCATCCCCGAGCGTCTCCATCCCGGCTTCTGGGACAACGACGGCCGCTGCTGCGGTACGGCCGGTGTCGGCGACATCTTCCTCGACTCGTGGCAACGGACCGGCGAGCAGGCGGACGCGGACTTCGCCGTCCGCTTGGGCGAGACCCTGGTGGAGAACGCCATCCACGACGGACCTACGGCGTACTGGCGGTTCGTCGAGCACCGCAACAACGAGCCGCGACTGCCACCGGGGGTGGGCTGGATGCAGGGTGCCGCCGGCATCGCGGCGTACCTGTTCCGCCTCGACCGGGTGCTGGATCAGGGACGCACCGCAGCAGCGGTCGAACGGATGGACAACTGGTGGGCGCTCGACCGGTGAGGGCGACCTGGCCGGCCGACGGATGCCTCCCGCCGGCCGGCGTCGAGACGCCGGCCCGCGGCAGCGGGTCGGGCACGCTGTCCCGCTCCGGCTCTAATGCACGCGGGCCTGAGTCTGCTCAGATCGGGCAACGTGGAGACGGACGCGGTGGCGCAGGTCGTCGCGTTGGACGATGCGGTGCAGCTCGCGGGTGGTCTGTTCGGCGGCCACCTGGACCGCGCCAAGGTCGGCGGTCGGTTCGATCGTGAGTTTCAGTTCGGCGACGAGCTGGCCTCGGTCGGAGACCACGCTTCCCGCGCAGCTGCGCACGCCAGCGGTCTGAGTGAGTGCGTGTCCGGCGGCGTTGGCGGCGGCGTCCGCATCGGCGGTGAGCCGGCCGTTCCGGTCAGCGCCCGCCAGCCGCAGCCGGCCGACACCGCGGCTGCGGAAATGCCTGACCAGCCAGGTCAGGCCGAGCAGCACCAGCACCGTCCCTGCAGCGCCCGTTGCCCAGGGCCACCAAGCGGTCCGGGTGATGTCCGGTAGCCAGCTGACCCTCAAGCGCTCGGGGGCATCAGGGATGAGGTCGAACCACCACCCGAGAGCGGCGGCACCACCCGCGATGAGCCCGATGCCGAGCACGAATGCGGCCACCCGGTCCACCGCGACCACTCCACGTCCCATTTCAGCGCTCCTCGACGATGCGGCTGCGGATCCGCGGCGGTGGCGACAAGACGGCGAGCCGTTCACCGACGGCAGTGGCCAGCTCGGTGGCGACCCGGTCGGTGTCGCCACTGGCCCGGGCCGTGATCCGCACCGTCCTGCGGCGGGACTTTGCCGTGGCCGAGATGACGGAATCCACCCCTTCCGCGGATTCGGTCGCCAGCCGAGCAATGTCGCGGCGCCGGATCCAGACGCCGTCCTGACCGACGGCGGTGTGCGTCACGCGGCGCGGTTTCAGTGCCGCGATCAGGAACAACAGCCCGACCACGACGGCGATGATGCCGGCCGGGATCATCCAGGCGGCTGGTCGGACGGTCTCCAACTGGCCGGCCAGCCACCCCGTCCATGACGGTCCACCGACCGCACCTAGGGCATGCAGGGCGTCCCGGACGCCCACCACGCCGAGGGCGATGGTGATGAGCGCGGCTACGATTCCGACTGTCGCGGCGGCGGCAGTGCCGACCGGCCGCTTGGCGGGTCCGTCGTTCATCTCACTCCCCGTCTCCCGTGCCGGTCAACGCGGGTGCTTGCGGGTCGGTCACGAAGGCCACGATGTCCACCGCGACGGCATCGACCACCAGGCCGGTCAGGTCGGAGACGTGTTCGGCTACCGCTGAGCGGACAGCCGCGGCCGTCTCCGGCAGCGGCCGGCCCCAGCGGACGACGACGTCGACGCCCAGTCGCACATGTCGACCCGCCACCTTCGCAGATGCGCTCGGGAGGCCGCGGCCGAAGGTAGCCGGCTGCCGTACCACCGCGTCGACCTGCCGGGCGGCAACTTCGGCGATGCGTTCCACTACGCGGGAACTGATCTCCAGGCGACCCCGCCGGCCGCTGTCGACAGCCACGTCGGCAGAACGGCTTGGAAGCAGGTGGCCCGGTTCTGCCTCTGCTGCCGATGTCGAGCTGCTCATGTCAGGGGTGTGTGTCAGCCACGCCCGCGGCGCGACATCAAGTCGTCGAAGGACTTCGATCCGCCACTCGCGAGCATGCCGACGATGAAGCCGGCCGCCCCCAGGACCAGCGCGAGCAGGAAACCGATGAACCCGCCGGCTGCGGCCGCGATGGCGACGAGCAGCCCGGCGAGCAGGCCGACCACAGGTGCGTTCATGAATTCTCCTTCCGGGGCCGCCCGGCGCCCGACCGGCGCAGGACTGGCGGTGGGGCAGCGGGCGGGTCACCCGCACGCTGGGATTCCGCTGCACCCCGCTGAGCGAGGTCTTCGACCGTCACGTGAACCGGCCGGTCGACCAGCGGTTGGACTGCGGATCGGACGGCATCCGCGGTGGCCCGGATGGGGCAGCCCCAGTACAGCGTCACGTGGACCTCGACCAACCCGTCGGCGATCCGGATCCCGGCAACCCGGCCGCCGGCGACATAGGTGCCGATCTCGCCGAACGTCCCACCGTGCAAGTCTGCGACGCCCTCCACCGACCGGGCAGCAGCGGCGATCTGCCCGGACAGCTCGGCGGCGTCGGCAGCCGTCACTGGACCCGGCGCTCCGACCCGGCCTCGGCCTCGTCGCCGTCGTCATCGCCCTCGACGTGGATGTCGTTGACCGAGATGTTCACCTCGGTCACCTCCAGCCCGGTCATCCGCTCGACCGCGTCGATCACATTCCGCCGGATGCCCTGGGCGAGATCGGCGATGCTGACGCCGTACTCCGCCACGATGGCGAGGTCGATCGCGGCCTGGGTCTCGCCGACCTCGACCCCGACGCCTTGGGACATGTTCGTCCGCGAGCCCGGGATCCGTTCCCGCAGCATCCCCACCGCGCGCGCCGTACCACCGCCGAGATTGTGCACCCCGTCCACCTCGCGGGTCGCGATGCCGGCGATCTTCGAGACCACGGTGTCCGCGATCGTGGTCCGGCCCTGCTCGCTGCCCAGCGGCCCGCCGAGGGTACCGGCTGCTTTCTCACCGGTCCTCACGGCGTCCGTGGCGGCCTTGGTCTCGGTCATCGGCTGACCTTCTTCCTGTCTTCCTGATGTGGTCACTCGCTGAGTTGGACGAGGCGGCGGTACGGAACCTCACGCAGCGACCCGCGAAAAGTTTCTCGTGCTGCGGCAATCGGTTTGAATCGTCGTGTGAGCGAGGTCTTTCCCGTTCCTCCGCACGCTGGACCTGCCGCGGCGACCGGCTGGGCGGCCTCAGGTGACGACACGCTCAGGCGTGCCGCGGCGCTCGGCGACCTCGATGCCTTCGCCGCGATCATCGACCGGCACGGACCATCGATGTTCCGCTACGCCCGCCGTATGCTCAACGGCCAGGGCGACGCTGAGGAGGTGGTCCAGGATGCGTTCGTCGCAGCGTGGAAGTCGCTGCCCGACTTCCGCGGTGATGCCCCGCTGCGCACGTGGCTGTTCACCGTCACCGGGCGCAAGGCGATCGACCTGTTCCGTAAGAAGCGCGCCGTTCCCGTCGAAGAGACCACCCTCACCGACCTGCCCGCACCCGGTACAGATCCCGCCGGCCAAGCTGTCCAGTCCGGACTACTCGACGCACTCGGCGCGGGTCTGGCCGAACTCCCCTGGCTCCAACGCGCGGTCTGGTTACTCCGGGAGGTCGAACAGATGAGCTACGCCGAGATCGCCGTCGTACTCAACACCACCCCGACCGTAGTCCGTGGCCAACTCGCCCGCGCCCGCACCGGCCTGCAACACCGCCTGGAGTCCTGGCGATGACGGAGGATCTGCTGAGCCGCGCCGCGCACGCGGCCCGTACCCACCCCGAACCGGGCTGGATCGACATCTCCGCCACCGTCAAGCAAAGACTCCGCACCGTCACCCGCCGATCCCGTCCGATCCGCGCCGCTGCCGACGACGGCACGACACTGTTCATCACGGACCAGGTACTGACCGGTGTCCTCCGCGTAGCCGTCGCCGGCCTGCAGTGCGAACTGGAGCGAGTACGTCTGATCGGCGACGACGACACCTGCACCGGCGCCGTACTCGATGTCGTCACCTTCTACGGCCAGGACCTCCAGGCCCTGGCCGCCCAGATCCGAACCACCGCCTACCAGACCTTCACCGACCTTCTGGGCCCGACCGATCCTCCCTTCGGCGCCGACGGAATCGACATAACCATCACCGACCTGATCCCCGAATGATGAGCTTCTCAAGTGGATGCAGCCGACGTCGTTCGACGTCGTTGCCCGTTGCGGACCGCCTGCATTGGCGTAGTCCCAGCGTGGAGGTACCGCAGGAGGCCACGACATGACTGCAGCGAACACCGCCCACGGCGCCACCGAGAGCAGCCCCGTGGTGACGAGCCTCGCACCCGCGCTGAGTGACCTGGGCCAAGCGGCCCTGGGTTACGCCACTGCGAAGGCGTCGCAGAAAGTGGACGACTGGGCTGACGATCTGAAAGATTTCGCCACAGCCGGAGGGCCCACCACACAGGCGGTCTTCGCAGGGCTCAAAGCCAAGGTGGGTGGAAGGAACCCTGTCTGGGCTGCGATCAAGGGTGGATGGTCGGGGGCAAGCCCCAAACTCAAACTGGCTGTGGTGTTGATCTTGACCCTGACGTTGTTGCTGGGTCCGGTTGTCCTGGTCGTGCTGCTGCTCGGCCTCGTGGTTGCCGCGCTGGTCGCAGGAATTCGAGCCGCCACGCGGTGATCACCCCTTCGAGGCCGTTGCCGCGGCCGGGCCTGACGCGTCGTCGACCTCCGTCACGTACGTTGCCCATGCCGTCGAACTGGTGCTGGTGGAGGTGTGCCGCCGAGATTGCGGCGTACATGGTCGTAAGGGCTCAGCGTTGCCAGACCTCGGCGGTGGTGAGGAAGGCGGACGAGCCGGGCTTGTCGGGGGAACCGTCGACCTGGACGAAGCCCGGCACCGAGGCGCCGCCGATCGACACGGTCGCCGACCGGACCGGCGCGATCACCAGGCTGAGGCTGTGGTTGCCCTCGGCAAGCTGGAAGTTGTCGGTCGCGAACAGTCGCCGGTCGAGCACGCCACCCATCTCGATCTGGATGTCGGCGGCCTTGGCGCTCAGCCCGTCGGCCAGGTTCATCGAGACCTGGACCAGGTCCCGCTCGACGGCCGGCTCGTGCCAGGGCAGTCCCTGGACCTCGAGGAACGAGCGCACGAAGTACCGCTCCAGCCAAGCCGCCAGGTCGACGTCCTCGGACACCACCCGGACGATCCCGTCGAACCAGAGCACGACCGCCGTCCCGGCGCCGCGGATGGACCAGTCGACCATCCAGATCGACGCGTACGCCGTCACTTTGCCGTGCTCGTCGAACAACCGCAGGCCGGGGTTGGCACCCGCGAGGATGATCCGGCGGTTGCCGGACGACGACTTGGGCATGGGAGGACGCTTCCGGGAGGGGGCGAAGAGCCTTGATTGTCTCAATCTCCGGCTCCGACACAAGCTCAACGCCCAAATCCTTGACCGGGATATGCCGTTCCGGACTAGAGCTTTTGAACCGGTGCGTAGCGCAGGAGGAGGCGTTTGACACCCTCGGAGCCGAAGTCGATGTCGGCCTGGGCCTGCTGACCCTCGCCGCGGACGACCACGACGGTCCCCATTCCGAAGCTGTCGTGGACCACGCGATCGCCTGGGTTCAGGCTGATCACCGGCTTGTCAGAGGCTGTCTTGCGAGGTGGCTCGTACCGGCTGGGGATGCCGCTGCCGCGGGCGGTCCCGGTGCCGGACCAGCGGGTGATCGCGGACTCGTCCCGGCGCCAGTCGAGCAGCTCGGCCGGGATCTCCTCCAGGAACCGCGACGGCGGGTTGTGCTGGGGAGCGCCGTACGCCGAACGGACGGCGGCCCGCGAGATCGCCAGCCGCTGACGGGCCCGGGTGATACCGACATACGCGAGCCGGCGTTCCTCCTCGAGCTCCTTCATGTCGGTCAGCGACCGCGAGTGCGGGAAGACACCGTCCTCCATCCCGGTCAGGAACACCACCGGGAACTCCAGGCCCTTCGCGGTGTGCAAGGTCATCAGCGTGACCACGCCACCGTCGGCGGCAGCGTCCGGGATCTGGTCCGCGTCGGCGACCAGCGCGACCCGCTCCAGGAATGCCTGCAGGTCGGCCGGCTCACCGGCCGCGGTCCGCTCCTCGACGAACTCGCGGGCCACAGAGATGAACTCGTCCAGGTTCTCCAGGCGGGTCTCGTCCTGCGGGTCCGGTGACTTCTGCAGCTCCTCGTAGTAGCCCGACCGGTGCAGCGCGACGTCGAGGATGTCGTCCGGCGGGGCGCCCGAGTCGACCATCGCGGTCAGCTCGTCGAGGATGTCGATGAAGGCCTGGACCGCGTTGACCGAGCGGCTGGCCATCGCCGGGGCGTCGTGCGCACGCCGCAGCGCCCGCGCGAACGAGATCCGGTCCCGCGCGGCCAGCGCCTCGATCGCTGCCTCGGCCCGGTCGCCGATGCCGCGCTTCGGAACGTTCAGGATCCGGCGCAGCGAGACGGTGTCCTCCGGATTCACCAGCACACGCAGGTACGCGAGCGCGTCGCGGACCTCCTTGCGCTCGTAGAACCGGACGCCACCGACCACCTTGTACGGATGGCCGGTGCGGATGAAGACCTCTTCGAAGACCCGGGACTGCGCGTTGGTCCGGTAGAACACCGCGACGTCGGACGGCTTGATCCCGTCGGCGTCGGTGAGCCGGTCGATCTCGTCGGCGACGAACTGCGCCTCGTCGTGCTCGTTGTCGGCGACGTACACCGCGATCTGCTCGCCCTGGCCCTGGTCGGACCAGAGGTTCTTCGCCTTGCGGCCCTCGTTGCGGGCGATCACCGCGTTGGCCGCGGTCAGGATCGTCTGGGTGGAGCGGTAGTTCTGCTCCAGCAGGATCGTCTCGGCGCCGGCGAAGTCCTCCTCGAAGGCGAGGATGTTGCGGATCGTGGCCCCGCGGAAGGCGTAGATCGACTGGTCGGAGTCGCCGACCACCATCAGCTCCGCCGGCGGCGCGGTGGGGCCGTTGTAGTTCGGGTCGTCCTCACCGCAGAGCTCGCGGATCAGCGTGTACTGCGCGTGGTTGGTGTCCTGGTACTCGTCGACGAGCACGTGGCGGAAGCGGCGGCGGTAGTACTCACGGACGTCGGGGAAGGCCTGCAGCAGGTTGACCGTGGTCATCAGCAGGTCGTCGAAGTCGAGCGCGTTGGCCTGGGCCAGCCGCTCCTGGTAGAGCCGGTAGCACTCGGCGTAGGTCTCCTCGAGATGGTTCGACGCCTTCGCCGCGGAGGTCTCGTGGTCGATCAGCTCGTTCTTCTGGGTGCTGATCCAGTTCAGCACGGCGCGGGGGTTGTACCGCTTCACGTCCAGGTCGAGCTCGCGGCAGACCAGCGTCATCAGCCGGCGCGAGTCGGTGTCGTCGTAGATCGAGAAGGTCGAATTGATCCCGAACCGCTTGATGTCGCGGCGCAGGATCCGCACGCAGGACGAGTGGAACGTCGAGACCCACATCAGCTTCGCCCGCGGCCCGACCAGGTCCACCACCCGCTCGCGCATCTCCGCGGCGGCCTTGTTCGTGAAGGTGATCGCCAGGATCGATCCGGGGTGCGCGTCCCGGGCCGCCAGCAGGTAGGCGATCCGGCGGGTCAGCACCCGGGTCTTGCCCGAGCCCGCACCGGCCACCACCAGCAGCGGCTTGCCGGCATGCACCACCGCGGCCCGTTGCTGCGGGTTGAGCCCCTCGAGCAGCGAGTCCGGATTGGTCCGATGCGTCTTCGGCTCCTCCAGCGGCACCGGGAGCTCGTCAGGCGAGAACAGCGTAGTCATCACCCAACACCTTAGGCGCTCTCTCCGACAGTTACCGAAAATCGGTTCGAACCGCGCGTCCGGGCGCTGGATGACCTGGCTCAGCCCTTGCGCCTCCGGGCGAGACCCGAGCGCACCCGCCGCTTTGCTGTGGGCAGAGTTGCCGTCAGCAGAAAAGCTGGGGTCACGGCGGTCCGCCCGGTCAGTGTGGAGGCATGGCAGAAGACATGAAACCGCCGATGTTCAACGAAACGGCCCGGCAGCGGCTGCTCGGGCAGCGGATCGTCGTCCTGGACAGAGCCCTCGACGACGACCTCGGGACCCTCCTGACCACCCAGATCATGACGCTGGCGGCCGAGGACCCGGACACCGACATCGCGTTCTGGATCCACTCGCCCGGCGGCTCGGTGCCGTCGATGCTCGCCATCCGCGACGCGATGCGGCTGGTGCCCTGCGACGTGGCGACGCTGGCGATCGGGCTGGCCTGCAGCGCCGGTCAGTTCCTGCTGTCGGCCGGTACGCCGGGCAAACGCTACGCACTGCGGCACGCCAGGGTGCTGATGCACCAGGGTTCGGCCGGGATCGGCGGGTCCGCCGTGGAGATCGAGATCCAGGCCAACGACCTGCGGCACATCCGCGACACCGTGCTGTCGCTGATCGCCGAGGACACCGGGCAGTCGTTCGACACGGTGCACGAGGACTCGCTGCACGACCACTGGTACACCGCCGAACAGGCCCGCGACTACGGATTCATCGACCACGTCGTCGAGTCCTTCGACCAGGTCATGCCGGGAAAGAAGGTTGCCGCATGAGCACGTACACGATTCCCAACGTGATCGCCCAGCACCCGCGCGGCGAGCGGATCATGGACGTCTACTCGCACCTGCTCAGCGAGCGCATCATCTACCTCGGTACGGCGATCGACGCCGGCGTGGCCAACGCGCTGATCGCCCAGCTCCTGCACCTCGAGGTGGACAAGCCGGAGCAGGAGATCAACCTCTACATCAACTGCGAGGGCGGCGACATGACCGCGATGCTCGCGATCTACGACACCATGCAGTACATCCAGTCGCCGGTCGCGACGTTCTGCGTCGGTCAGGCGATCTCGGCCGGCGCGGTCCTGCTGGCCGGGGGGACCGCCGGGCGTCGCGCCGTACTGCCGCACGCACGGGTCGTCCTGCACCAGCCGGCCGCGCGGGGACAGGGCACGATCCCGGACCTGATCCTGCAGGCCGACGAGGTGGTGCGAGTGCGCGGACAGGTCGAGTCGATCCTGGCTCGGCACACCGGGCAGTCGGTCGAGCGGCTGCGCCACGACACCGACCGGGATCACGTGCTGACCGCGGAAGGCGCCCGTGAGTACGGCATCGTCGACCACGTGATCAACGAGCGCGTGCCGCTCCCGGCGCTCGTTTAGCCGACGGCCGCGAGCACCTTGTCGGCGACCGCGGCGTGGTGGGCGAGGTCGGCGTGCGGACGGCCGACCCGGTTCGTGAGGTACGCGTAGGCGAGCTGCCGATCCGGGTCGGCCCACCCGATGCAGCAATTGCTGCCGTTGTGGCCGAAGGCCCGTGGGCTGCTCAGTGAGCCCAGCGACGAGACGACGTCCGGCATGAACCGCGGCCCGCCCAGCTGGAATCCTTGCGACCACCGGATCGGCGCCCGCGCCACGCGATCGAACTCGCCCTCGCTGCTCGGCTCCAGCGCGATCGCCAGCGAGTGCGGATGCAGCAGCCGCCCAGCCGGACCGATTCCACCCTGCAGCAGCGCCTGGTAGAACGCGGCCAACTCCCGCGCGGTCGTCGAGATCCCAGCAGCCGGTACGACGGCCTGCCGGGTACTGCGCCGGTTCACCACCGACTGGATGACCGGGCCGGCCGGTCCTGCCGCGCGGATCGGAACGTGTCGTCCCCACAGCTCCGGGGGCAATCCGAGGTAGGTGTCGATGACGGCGAGCGGGTCGAGAACGGTTCGACGTACCAGCTCCTCGTAAGGGATCCCGCTGCAGCGCCGGGCGACCTCGGCGAGGATGAAGCCGAAGGCCAGCGGACTGTACGCGACCGTGCCGATCGGCCACCGCTGCTTGGCCTCCTCGATCCTCCGCAGCGAACGCTCCCAGTCGGCCATCGCGCGGACCTCACCGAGGTACGAGCCGGCCGTCGACAGACCGGAGCGGTGCTGCAGCATGTGGCGGACGGTGATGTCCCGCTTGCCGTTCTCCCCGAACTCGGGCCAGTACGCGGCCACCGCGTCGTCGAGATGCAGCCGCCCGATCTCGACGAGGTGGTGAACCACCACAGCCAGATACGGCTTGCTCGCGGAGAACAGCCAGAACAGCCCGTCCGGCGTACAGCGGAAGCTCAGGTCCACGACGACCTGACCATGCCGGATGACACACAACTGCGCCGCGGCACCACGCGCCTCGACCAACTCGACCGCTTCCACCAGGCGAGCGGCGTCGAGGCCGGCGTCCTGCGGATCGCACGTGCCACCGAACTCCATGAGTTCCACTGTGCCCACCCGGGCAACCCGTTAGGGTCGTCTGTGTGACAGTGCCTACAGTGCCTACAGCGGATCCACGGCCGGACGAAGAGATCGAGCGGGTGCTGGTGGTGGTCGCCCATCCGGACGACATCGACTTCGGTGGCGCCGGTACGGTCGCGCTGTGGACCAAGGCGGGGATCGAGGTCCACTACTGCATCGTCACGGACGGTCAGGCCGGCGGCTTCGAGCCGGACCGGGACCGCGCCGAGATTCCCGTCGTACGGCGTGCCGAGCAGACGACCGCCGCGCAGCACGTCGGCGTCCGCGACCTGCACTTCCTCGGGTACGCCGACGGTTCGGTGGAGCCGACCCTCGAACTGGTCCGCGACATCAGCCGGGTGATCCGTTCGGTCCGGCCGCAGCGCCTGCTCACCCAGTCACCGGAACGCTCGTGGGCCCGTCTGCAGGTTTCGCACCCGGACCACCTGGCCGCCGCGGAGGCCACGGTGCGGGCGTTCTACCCGGCGGCCGGCAACCCCTACGCCTACCCGGACCTGGCGGAGGAGGCGTGGGACGTCGGCGAGCTCTGGATGATGGATCACCCCGAGGCCAACCACCATGTCGACATCACCGACACCTTCGACCAGAAGCTGGCGGCCCTGATGTCGCACACCAGCCAGCACCGCGACCCCATCGGTCTCCAGACCGGCATCCGGGCCCATTTCGCCCAGGTCGCCGCCGACGCCGGCCTCCCGCCCAACCACTACGCCGAAGACTTCACCGTCATCCGACTGGCCTAATTGCCTTGCAGCGGCCCACCCCAGAGGACAGGGTGCGACCATGACGATCTCTTCTGAAGCAGTAGGCGACGGACCGGCGGTGCTGCTGGTGCATGCCGGGGTAGCAGACGCGCGCATGTGGGCTCGGTTGGTCGAGGAGCTGAAGGACGACCACCGGGTGATCACAGTGGATCTGCGCGGGTACGGCGAGACGCCGCTGGAGCCGGGAGCGCAGTACTCCGATGCGGGTGATGTCCTCGAGGTGCTTGACGCGGTCGGCGCGAGCGCGGTCACCGCGGTGGGTGCGTCGTACGGCGGGTACGTCGTACAGCAGATCGCCAGCCGGGAGCCGGAGCGGTTCGCGCGTCTGGTGTTGCTGTGTGCTCCGACCGACAACGTGGAGCCGGACGGCGATCTGCGGGCGCTGTGGTCGGAGGAGAACGAACTGCTGGAGGCGGGTGACGTCGACGGTGCGACCGACCTGGCGGTACGGCGGTGGATCGGGCCGGAGGCGGACGATGACGCGCGGGAGCTGCTGCGGACGATGCAGCGGCGTGCTTACGACGTACAGCTCGCTGCCGGTGACGTGGACAACGAGGAGTGGCCGGTCGAGCCGGAAAAGATCAGCGCGCCCGTGCGGTTGATCACGGGCGCGCATGACTTCAGGTTCTTCAGTGACTGCGCCGACTATCTGGCGGACCGGCTGCCGAACGCCGAGCGGATCGAGCTCCCGTGGGCCGGCCACCTGCCGACCCTCGAGCGACCCGCCGACGCCCTGGACCTGATCCGCGAGGAAGAGGACTAGCCAGGAGTCCGACCCCGGCCGGGATCAGTCCGCGAGAGCCCCCATCGGGTCCCAGGCCGGGAGGACGATCGGCTCGTCGTCCAGGCGGGCCTGCAGTTCGGCCGGCAGCGCCGACCGGCGGACGGCGACCTCGAAGACGTGCTCGCCGAACCACGAGTCGTTCATGGTCCAGAAGCCGTTGTCGGCCTTCTCGTCGCCCCAGCTGTTCTCCACCCGCCAGCGCCGCGCCTTGCCGTCCACCACGTCCACACCGGTGAACAGCATCGCGTGCGTCATCAGCGTCTCGTGATGCACCAGCCGCTCGGCCTTGTCGAGGGTGAACTCGGTGTCGTACACCGAGCCGTAGTCGTAGAGCTTGGCGTCCCAGTAGCCGAGGTCGGCGTTCATCTGCTTGCCGACGTCGCAACCGAACCAGACCGGCTCGCCACCGACGATCGCGTCCTGGGTGAGCTGCTTCATCAGGTCGATCTCGACGTTCAGGTACACCACCGGCGGGGCGTCGATGATGTTGCCGAGGTAGTCGACGGTGAAGGTCTTGCCGACCGGGCTGGTCGGGCGCGGATCGTGCACGAGGCAGACATATTCCTCGATCGGCAGCTGCACGTACTTGGCGGCGAACTCGGTCGGGGTGGTCCAGCCGTCGCGGTGGAAGCCCTTGTCGCTGTCCTTCCACTGCCACAGGAACTTCTGCGGCGGCGTCCCGAGGTGGATGCTCAGCACCCGGTGCACGGTGGTCAGGATCTCGCGCTTGCGGTCGCGCCGCGCCTCGTCGCCGTCCAGCGTCCGCAGGTCGCGCGCGCCCTGGCGGAGCAGCTTGCGCAGTACGTCGTTCATCTGTGCGGTCGCCGAGGAGCTCTCGGTCTCCGGCATCGCCGACTTCGGCACCAGGCCGTGCTTGCGGACCAGCGCGACGAACATGTTCCACTGGCCGCCGTCACCGATCGGGTCCGACAGCAGGTGCGCGACGGTCCGGTCGTCGGCGTCGCGGTCCGCGGTCTCGATGATCGCCTCGAGGAAGAAGTTCGAACGCTCGAACTTGTCCCAGAACAAGATGTAGTTCTGGGAGAACTCGAAGTCCTTGACCCCCAGCTGCTCGGCCGCACCGACGCGGAGCAGGTTGAGTCCGGCGAACAGCCAGCAGCGGCCGCTCTTCTTCTGATTGGTGACCTTCCAGTCGTCGAGCAGGTTCGAGACCGAGTGATCGATCGACGTGACGACCTGGCGATCCAGGGCAATGCTGGTGACCGGCGTCTGCGTGACGGCGTTCTGCATCACCCGGTACTGCGGGTTCGATGCGAACTCCTTCTCGAAGAGCACGAGCTGATCGGCAGTGAGATTCCGCTCCATAAGAGTCGACGGTATACCAGCCACCAAGCCTGGGCGGCCCCGGCGGGGTGGCGAATCCATGCCCTGTCCACATCCCGCCATCGGTGGACACTTGCGCTATGGTAATTGAAAACGACATTCAACTGAGGAGGGGTGGTCATGGCCCGACGCCCGGCCCCGACCGGCAAGCGCAAGCCGAAGCAGAATCCGCTCGACCGCGACGGCATCACCTACATCGACTACAAGGACATCGCGCTGCTGCGCAAGTTCATCTCCGACCGCGGAAAGATCCGTTCCCGCCGCGTCACCGGACTGTCGGTGCAGCAGCAGAAACAGGTCGCCCGCGCGATCAAGAACGCCCGCGAGATGGCGCTCCTCCCCTACACCTCGAACACCCGCTGACCCCACACCGGACCTTTCGGAGGCCGGCGTGGGGTGACGAGTCGAGCGGCGGGTTCAGACGAGGCGGCGGTCGGTGGCCCAGCGGGTGAGTTCGTGGCGGTTGGAGAGCTGCAGTTTGCGCAGTACCGACGACACGTGCGTCTCGACGGTCTTCACCGAGATGAACAGCTCGCGCGCCACTTCCTTGTAGGCGTAGCCGCGGGCGATCAGGCGGAGTACCTCACGCTCACGCTGCGACAGCCGGTCCAGGTCCTCGTCCACCGACGCGATGTCGATCGCCCCGGAGAACGCGTCCAGCACGAAGCCGGCCAGCCGCGGCGAGAAGACCGCGTCGCCGTCGGCAACCCGGTTGATCGCGTCGATGAGCTCGGCACCGGAGATGTTCTTCGTGACGTACCCCCGCGCTCCCGCGCGGATCACGCCGATCACGTCCTCGGCCGCGTCCGACACCGACAGCGCCAGGAACTTGATGTCCGGGTGCCGCTGGTGCACCTGCTTCATCACCTCGGTACCGCCGCCACCGGGCAGGTGGACGTCCAGCAGTACGACGTCAGGCTCGGTACCGACGATCGCCTTGACCGCGGTGTCGACGTCGGATCCCTCCCCGACGATGTCGACCGCGGTGCCGATCTCGCTGCGCACCCCGGCCCTGAACATGTCGTGGTCGTCGACGACGACAACGCGCCTGCTGCTCATCTGTCCATCTCCAGTCGCACTTCGGTCCCTGTCTCCGGATCGGACCGCACCGTTGCGCGGCCGCCGTGCCGTTCCATCCTGCCCATCACACTGTGCCGCAGGCCGAGCCGGTCGTCCGGCACCTCGTCGACCTCGAACCCCTTGCCGCGATCGCGGACGAACATCTCCACCCGGTCGCCGTCCACCTCGACGAACACGTCGATCTTCGCAGCACCCGAGTGCTTCGCCGCGTTCACCATCGACTCCCGCGCGGCTCGCACCATCGACGACAGCGGTTCGGTCAGGTCGCAGTCGCCGACCGTCACGACCTCGATCGGTACGCCGTGCGAGTCCTCGACCTCGGCGGCGGCACGCTTCGCGGCGCCGGCGATGGTCAGGTCCGTCTTGTCGTCCTCGTCGTACAGCCAGGACCGCAGCTCGCGCTCCTGCGAGCGGGCCAGCCGGAGCACTGCCTTCGGGTCGTCGGCCTGCTTCTGGATCAGCGCCAACGTCTGCAGCACCGAGTCGTGCAGGTGCGCGGCCATGTCGGCCCGCTCCTGCGACCGGACCCGCTCGGCGCGCTCCACGTTCAGATCACGCGTCAGCCGGTGCACCCACGGTCCGGCAATGACGCCGAGCCCGACCACGGCCAGCAGCAAAGCGATCAGTACGTCGCCGACCATTGAGAGCCGGCCGTTCTGCACGAGGAACAGAGTGACCGCAGTGCCGATCAGGATCAGCCCGACTGCGACCCGGACCAGCGACTTCCAGCCGCCCTTGCCGAGCACCAGCCCGAGGATCGGAACCCGGATGTCCTGGGTCCACTTGTCCTTCTGGCTCTCGTCCGCCTGCCGCCAGATCAGTGCCAGACCGGTCGCGGCGAACACCAGCGGCCAGAACAGCTTCCCGGCGATCCCGAGCCCGGCGACCTGCAGCAGCAGGCACAGCCCGATGCCGATGGCCACCAGCGCGGTCACCTGCCCGCGGCTCTTCTCCCGCTTCCGTTCCTTCGCCTCGGCCACCGGCGGTGGCGGCTCGTCGGAGCGCAGCCCGCTCCGGGTGTGCGCGGCGAGTCCCGGGGCGGTCGGCACGCTCGGCGGCGCCAACGGCATCAGGAACCACAACGCCGCATAGATCAGTACGCCGAAGCCGCCGAAGACCGTGGTCGCGATCAGGATCAGCCGTACGACGGTATCCGACACCCCGAGGTGGTCCGCGATCCCGCCGGCCACACCGGCGATGACCCGTCCTTCGGTACGTCGGTACGCGCGGCGCGGCCCGTCCTCCGGCGACCGCGGCGGCATCCCGGGCTGGCCGAGGTACCCGCCTGGTGCCGAGGACTGTCCGGTGGTGGCGCCGCCGAGAGCGCCGTGCGGCTGCTGCGCACCCATGCGCGCGGCGTAAGCGGCGTACGGACCTTGGTACTGCCCGGGACCCTGTGGACCCCAGCCCTTGTACCGCCACTGGTCCTGCCCAGGCGTCGGCCCGGGCTGGGCTCCGTTCGCGGAGGACCCACCCGGAGGCGCGGCTGCTGGCTGGCTCATCACCACGATCGTCACATGTGGACCGGTCCGACACCAGCAGGCTTGTCCCGGGCCGCCTCCTCAGCGCGGGCCCGGCCTGGTCAGGGTCCGGTCCGGGAGAACCCCGAGCGGCGGGTCTCCGACCGGGTCCCGCCGTACGCCGGATCCTGGGGACTCCGGGGGCGCTCCGGGGGGAACCCCGATGTGAGCGGGCCGTCCGGCGCGCGACCATCGATGACATGGAGCAGAACCAGAATGGACCCGGCGGGTTCGACCGCGACAGCCTGCAGAACCCGCAGAGCTGGCGGCGCAGCCGGTCGGACCGGTGGGTGGCCGGCGTCTGCGGCGGTATCGGACGCGCGCTGAACATCGACCCGGTCCTGGTCCGGGTGGTGATGGCGGTGCTCATCATCAGCGGCCCGGGGATCATCTTCTACATCGCCGCGTGGGTGCTGATGCCCGACGAGGGCAGTGACCGCTCGGCGGCGCAGGGTCTGCTCGGTGACCGGGTCCGGCCCGACCACCCGTGGTTGTGGCCGATCGTGATCGGCGCCTGCGTGTTCGCCGCGATCGCGATGATGTCGTCGTTCAACGTCGGCCGCCTGGTGCCCGGTCCGCTGATCGTGCTGGCGATTATCTTCTTGGTAGCGAAGCAGCGCAAGAGCAACAGCCGGCGCGGTGGGCAGTGGACCGGCCAGGGCTCCAACTGGACCAACCAGAACCCCGCCGGCCAGGGCCCCAACTGGACCGGCCGCCCGCAGGACACCACGTCAGCGGCGCCCACCGGCCAGCAGCCGGCCTCGGCGGGCATGCCTTCGCAGAACATGCCGCCCCACAACGTGCCGCCCCACAACGTGCCGCCCCAAAATATGGCGGCTCAGTACATGCCTCCTCGGACCGGCCCGTCTGCTGCATCGACGGGTCTGTCGTCCTCGGCTCCACAGCGACCCCAGGACCGCACCGTCGAACCGGTCCAGCCGGTGTGGACCGAGGACGACCCTCTCGGCCTGTACGTCGACGAGCCGCCGGCCGCGACCACCCCGACGCGGACGCAGCCCGCCGAGCCGCCCGCGAAGGGCGTCCGCGGCATCAAGTCGATCATCGTCGTACTGACCGGTCTCGCGATCGGGATCGCCGCGCTGGCGAACGCTTCCACCGCGACCATGCTGATCATCGGCCTGGCCACGCTCGGCGCGGGCATGCTGGTCGGTGGGTTCGTCGGCCGCACGCTGGCCCTGCTGCCGCTGGGCATCCTGCTCGCGATCGGGGCCGTGGCGAGCACGGTCTTCCCGACCGTGCCCCGCAACATCGCCGACACCAACTACGTCGCACCCGCTGGCCAGACCATCACCTCGACCGGGACCAGCTACCAGTTCGACGCCGGGTCGGTGCACCTGGACCTGACCAAGGCGACCTTCGCGCCCGGCGCCAGGGTCGACGTGCACGGCGGCGTGGGCGAGGTGATCGTCACCCTGCCTGCCACCGTGGACGTCGAGGGACAACTGTCGACCGAAATGGGAGACGTGGCCTGGCAGAACGAGCACCACGGGGGCCACAATGCCGAATTGACCATCAAGGACCTCGGTCCGGACGGCAAGGCCGGCCCGGAGAAGGTCACCCTGGACCTGGGCCTCAGGCTGGGCAGCATCAAGGTGGAGCGCGGATGAGCCAGCAGCCACGCAAGTCGAAGCCGGACGTGCCCGGCGTCGTGGCCGGCACCATCCTGACCGGTGCCGCCACGATCTGGATGCTCAACGAGAACGGCGTTCTGCAGACCGACGACCTCGGCGTCACCAGCGCCCTCCTGCTGGTCGCCGCCGGCGTCATCGGCCTGGCCGCCTCCCACCGCGGCTGACCCGGTTGACGAGAGGTCCCCGCCCCTGGCATTGGTTGCCGGTGGCATCTTGCCGGCCGGTCGCTGTGGGTGAGTGCGGCCTTGGTGGGTACTGCGTGGGTGGGTACGGCGCTGGGCGCGGCAGCCGGCTCCGTTAGGCTTGTGGACCGCGAAGTACCCGAGGGGTCCGGATGAGCGGGTTCCGTGGTCAAGGAGTTTCGATGGTGCGCGGCACCGTGAAGTGGTTCAACGCCGACAAGGGCTACGGCTTCCTTGCCGTCGAGGGTCAGGACGACGTGTTCGTCCACTGGAGCAAGATCGTCTCCGACGGGTACAAGACCCTCGAGGACGGCCAGCCGGTCGAGTTCCAGATCGTCGACGGGCCGAAGGGCCGCGAGGCCGACGCCGTCACCCCGGTCTGACCGTCGGCGGTGTCTTAGGCGCGTGAGGCGTACCCCGGTTTCCGGACTGCGGCCTGGTCCGGCAACCGATAACCTGACGTCTCATCGTGTGAGGGGTGGGACGTGACAGAGCCGGTACCGGTGATCCGCAAGCTCGAGCGTGCGCTGGCCGACGACGACTTCGCCTGGTCCCTGCTGCTGGTCGGCGAGGACCAGACCGACAAGCGCACGACCCTGACCGGCGACCTGCGCGGCCCGTTCTCGACCAGCGGCGACGGCAAGCAGATCACCTCCGGTTTCTCGTACTGGGGCATCGGCCCGACGATCGCCTGGGCGAACGCCACCAACGACCCGTTCTACCTGGTGATGAAGGCGGGCACGGAGTCGTTCCTGCGGCACTGGCGCAAACTCCGGCCGCACGTCGAGAACGGCGGCTTCCACCTGGTCAGCCTCGGCGTCGGCACCGGCGTCAAGGACCGCACGATCCTCAGCGACCTGCGCCGGCAGAACCGCGAGATGTACTACATCCCGGTCGACATGAGCTCGGAGATGCTCCGGATGGGCACCCTGGAGCCGGTCCGCGGTGCCCGGTTCCCGCTGTCCCAGGTGCTGCCGGTGCAGCTCGACTTCTCGATCGCCGACAACGTCGACGAGCTGGGTCAGATGCTGGGCCGCTTGGTCGGCGAGGAGCCGATCCTGTTCACGCTGACCGGTAACACGCTGGCCAACTTCGAGAGCGACGAGGAGTTGCTCAGCACGCTCACGCGGGTGCTGCGTCCGCAGGACCGGCTCCTGCTCGAAGTGGCCAGTACGACGCGACTCGACCAGGAGACCGCCGACGCGGCGGCCGACGAGTACCACCAGACCAGGGCGTTCGCCGAATTCGTCACGAGCGCGCTGCGGTACAACACCGACCTGAAGATCGACAACGAGCGGGTCAAGTTCGTCGGTGAGGTGGAGGACGACGACGCGCTGCTGGTGAAGATCCTCTGGCAGAACGACACCGACAGCGAACTCCGGATGGGGTTACCCGACCACACCGAGGTCGTGCTCCCGATCGGCGACACCATCCGGCTCTACACGACGCGCAAGTACTCCACGACCCGGCTGAAGCGGCTCACCGAGTCCTGCAAGCTGACGCCGGTGGAAGCGATCCAGTCCCAGTTCCGCTACACCCGCCGGCCGAACCCGTTCGGTCTGGAGCTGCTCCTGCTCGCACCGGAGGCGGCCGGCGAGGCTGCGCACAGCCTCGCCGACGACATCTGGGCGACATGACCCGTTCGACCTGGTCCGCCTACCGGCGGACCGTCGTCAGTGTCGTCACGTACGGACTGCTCACGCTGGCCTTCATACTCGGTGTCGTCTGGTTCTTCTGGCCGGACAACTCGCGCTGGGAACCGGCCGTCAACTCGCTCACCCTGGTCGCTGGGCTGTCCGGCATCTTCGTGGAGCGCCTGACTGCGGAGGCCGAACGCCGTACCGAGGTACTGCGTGCGGTCGTGGACGAACTGCAGGAGAACACCAGACTGCTCAACGACGAGCGCTTCTCGCCGGCCGCACCCACCACGCGACAGGTCTACCCGCGACTGGTCGTGTCCGCTGTGGATCTTGCACTGGTCTCCGGCGCGCTCGGACTCCACCGGGACGCCGAGCTCGTCGGCCTGCTGCATCGGTGGCGCGACACGGTGCACCTGTTCAACCGGCGGCTCGACCTGACCGAGATCAGCACGTTCTCGAATTCGATCTCACCGGCCGAGCTCGCCGGTTTCCACCGGGCACTGCACCGCGAGAACAGCTACTTCGCGGCGACCCGCGCCATGCTGCAGAACTTGCTGCGGGCCATCCCGCAGGCTTGACGGCGGAGCCCGAAACCGGCGTATTCACTGCCAGTAGCGGCAAATTCTGCCGAGCCGTTGACTTGACGACGCCGTCGGAGCTTCACTTTCGGACAGGACCGTAAATACGGCATCCCCGGAGGCATTGCATGCGATCAGCCCGCTCGCTCGTCGCGGTGGCCATCGCCGCCCAGCTCGTGACGACCCTCTGCACACCCGCCGATGCGGTACCCCGGCCACCGACAGCGAACGTCGTGTCCCTCGGTACGCCGCTGTCCGACGTGCTGCTCATCGGTGGCACAGTCGCTCCCGGTCCCAACGGTGCAACCGCGATCTGGAACGTGTCCACCGGAAGTCCGGCGTACCTGAACGCCATCGACCCGGCCACCGGCGACAGTCTGCTGTCCGCGGCGCTGCCGGGCGCCGACGGCAGCTACGCGGTCGCCGCCGCCCCGGACGGCACCATCTACGCCGGCACCTACAACAACGGTCACCTGTATCGACGGCGCCCCGGCGCAGCCAGTCCGGTGGAAGACCTCGGCCGGCCGATCGCGAGCGAGTCGTTCATCTGGCGGATCACCACCGACGAGCAGGGCAACGTGTACGGCGGGACGTTCCCGAACGGCAAGGTGTTCCGGGTCGATCACCAGACCGGCGCGGTCCGCGACTACGGCACGGTGAAGCCGGGCCAGACGTACGTGAAGAGCATCGACTACTGGAACGGCAAGATCTACACCGGTTCGCTGCCCGACGCGCACATCATGGAGCTCGACGTGAACACCGGCGCGGTCACGGAACTCCCGGCACCACCCGGCCTCGGCGACCCGGCCGACAAGGTGGTCTACGACCTGAACGCCCGCGCCGGTCGCGTCTACGCGCGGATCAGCACCGCCTTCCCCGGTCCGCTGTACGTGTGGGACATCGCCAGCCGGACGTGGGTCGACGAGATCCCGAACGCACACGGCCTGGACATCTCCCCGACCGGCGCGAACGGTGAGCTCTACCTGATCCAGAACAGCGAACTGAAGAAGTACGACCCGGCCACCAAGACCCTCACCGGGACGGGTCTGACCTTCACCGGCCGGATCCAGAACGCCCGCGCGATCGGGTACGCCGACCTGGGCCTGCCCGACTACCCGGGCACGAGCGTCGTCGGCACGCTGTGGCGCGGTGAGGAGTTCCGCTACAACCCGCAGACGGGCAAGTCGGAGATCTTCCAATCGAAGGTCCGGCGGGAACCGATCGAGATCCTCTCCGTCGCGGGCGGCAAGGACAAGATCTACGCCGGCGGGTTCCTCAACGGCGGTGTCTCGGTCGTCGATCCGAGTACCGGGAACACAACGTTCAACCGGTTCTCCCAGGTGGAGGCGCTGATGGAGGGCTCTGACGGGAAGGTCTGGGTCGGTGCGTATCCAGAGGCCCGCCTCTACTCCTACGACACCACCAGGCCCTGGAGCAGTCCGGAGTACTCCCCCGGCCCACCCGGTACGCCGGACAACCCGACTCAGGTGCTCAACCTGAAACCGGACCTCCTGCAGACCCGGGCCCGCGCTCTGGCCGAAGTGAACGGCAAGATCGCGGTCGGGACCGTCCCCGACGGCGACCGGCTCGGCGGTGCGCTGGTCATCTACGACCCGAAGACCAACACCGCGCAGAAGTACCGCAACGTGGTCCAGGACGAGTCCGTCTTCGGCCTGACCGCCCGCGGCGGCATCGTGTACGGCGGTACGTCGATCGCCGGCGGCCTTGCGACCACGCCTCCGACCCGGGACGCGGGGACGGTGTTCGCCTGGGACGTGGCGAAGTCCCGCAAGCTCTGGGAGACCGTTCCGGTGCCAGGCGCGGCCACCGTCTCGTCGGTCACCATCGGCCCGGACGGACTGCTCTGGGGCGTGGCTGGCAAGACCGTGTTCGCCGTGGACCCGCACAGCGGCAAGGTGGTCAAGTCATCCACTCTCGGGACCACCGCGTCGAGCGGCGACATCGTTGCCACCTCGGAGGCGGTTTACGTGAGCATCGATCTGAACAAGATCTACCGGATCGCACCGGGCAAGAAGGCCACCCCGACGCTGTTCGTCGAGCACGCTCACCGGCGGCTCGGCGTCCGGGGCGACCAGCAGTTGCTGATGACCAGCGGCTCCGAGCTGTTCCGAGTTGATATCAGCCGTTGACAGCCGAAATTCACCCCGGCTACTTTCGGTCCTGACCGTTATTCGGTCTGAGAACTTCCGGCCCTGATTTCCGGACACCCTGGGGGTGCCATGCAATTCCTGCGACCCACACCACGACCCGGCCTGCGACGCTCACGGCGTAGCGCCGTTCACCGTATCGCCGCGCCACTGACGGCGCTGGTGCTCGCCGCCGCGCTCAGCTCCTGCGGCGGCGGCGATTCGGGCTCGTCGACGGCGAAGAAGAGCGTCACGCTGTGGATGTACCCGGTGATCGCCGACCAGGCGGCCAGCAACGCCTACTGGCAGCAGGTCGAGAAGGACTTCGAGGCCGCGAACTCCGGCATCGACCTGAAGCTGGAGATGCAGCCGTGGGCGAACCGGGAGGAGAAGGTCTCGGCGGCGTTCGCCGGCAAGAAGGGACCGGACGTCCTGCTGATGATCCCCGACCAGATCCCGCAGTACGTCGCGAACGGTTCGCTGGAGCCGGTCGACGACGTGGTCGGGCCGGAGAAGGACAAGTTCCTGCCGGCCGCGGTCCCGGGCCTGACCGTCGACGGCAAGGTGTACGGCGCACCGATCTACCACACCGTCACCACGACGATGTACAACAAGACCGTCCTGACCAAGGCCGGGATCAGCAAGCCGCCGGAGACCTGGGACGAGATCAAGGCAGCGGCACCGAAGCTCAAGGCGGCCGGCTTCTCCACGCTGGACTACTCGGCGTCGCCGGAGGCGTCGCTCAACCTGAACTTCTACCCGCTGCTCTGGCAGGCCGGCGGCAAGGTGTTCGCCGACGACGGCAAGTCGGTGGCGTTCAACCAGGCGCCGGGGCTGGCGGCGCTGACGTTCCTGAAGTCGCTGTGGGACGAGGGCGCGATCCCGAAGAGCGCGCTGACCGCGGGCAACGTGGTCGCCGACTCGCCGTTCGGTAAAGGCCAGGTCGCGATGGCGATGACCAGCGTCCCGGCCGACGCCGCGACCGTGGCGAAGACCTGGGGCGCCGCGAACGTCGAGATCGGTTCGCCGCTGACCGGCGAGAAGCAGGTCGGGTTCGGCCTGCCGGGTGGTCTGGTCGTGAACGCCGCCTCGGAGAGCACCGACTCGGCGAAGAAGTTCCTGTCGTTCATGATGCAGCCGGCGCAGCTGGACGCACTGAGCAAGGCGTCGGGCTTCTACTCGCCGCGTAACGATGCCAAGCCGCAGTCGACCGACCCGAACGCGGCGAAGTTCGCCGACGCGCTGCAGTACGCCGTACCCGGTGAGCCGAACGCGGCGGCGCGTCAGGTGATGTCTTACCTGAGCACCGAGATCCAGGCGGTGCTGACCGGCAAGAAGCAGCCGCAGCAGGCGCTCGACGACGCCGCCAAGCAGGCCAACGACCTCCTGTCGAGACAGCGTTGACCGACGCACGGCAGGTGCCGGACACGGGTCGGCATGGACCCGTGTCCGGTGCGCCCTCCGACGTATCTCGCGGGTCCGGATCGACTGCTCGTTTCCGCCGGTCCACGCCGGCCAGGGGGCGGCGCGGGCCGATCCGCCGGCCCTGGGTCGGTCTGCTGTTCGTCGCCCCGATGCTGGTGCTCTTCCTGCTGTTCCGGTTCCTGCCGGTGGTGGGTGCCGTCCTGCTCTCGCTGACCGACTACCGGTTGAGCGGGAAGTGGACTTTCATTGCCGCCGACAACTACACACGGTTGTTGTCGGACAACCTTTTCCACCAGGCGCTGCTGGTCACGCTGACGTACACGGTGATCTTCGTACCGCTGACAGTGCTGCTGTCGCTCGGCACCGCCGTACTGCTGCACCAGGTGGTGTGGAAGCGCGGGTTCTTCCGCGGCGTGTTCTTCCTGCCGTACGTGACCAGCATCGTGCTCGCCGCGGTGATCTGGAAGTGGATCTACTACGCACAGGACGGCCTGCTGAACGCCGTACTCGGACTGGTTTCGATCGGTCCGGTCGACTTCCTCGGTCAGTCGAGGTCGGTGCTGCCGTCGATCGCGGTGACGTCGGCGTGGAAGGGCTTCGGGTACTCGATGCTGATCCTGCTCGGGGGGCTGCAGGCAGTGCCGAAGTCGTATCTCGAGGCGGCGATGATCGACGGCGCCGGGACCTGGCAGCGGTTCCGGTACGTGACGCTGCCGCAGCTGCGGCCGGTGCTGTTCTTCGTGCTGGTGATCGAGACCATCGGCGCGTTCCAGGTCTTCGACGCAATGTACGTGATGACGGGTGGCGGGCCGGTGCGCTCGAGCTACTCGCTCGTGTACTTCCTCTATGACAGCGGTTTCAAGTACTTCGACTTCGGTTACGCCAGCGCGATCGGTCTGGTGCTGTTCCTGATCGTGCTGATCGTCTCGCTCGTGCAGCGCCGGCTCGTCGGGAGGGACGACTGATGGTGAACGTGCTCGAACGCCCACCCGTACGGGAGGTCGCCGAGCGGCCGGCAGCCGGGCGCCGGGGAGCGGCCCGGTTGACGTTGCCGACGTTGCTGGCGTTGACCGCGATCGTCACGATCGTCCCGTTCGCGGCGATGGTGGTGGTGGCCTTCGCCCCGCCGAGCGGGCAGACGTTTCCGGACGCCCTCAACCCGGCCAACTTCACCCTCGAGAACTTCTCGAAGGTGCTGTCCAGCTCGGACATCCCGCGGTGGACGGTGAACTCATTGCTCTACTCGCTGGTCTCGGTCGTGTGTGTCCTGCTCTTCGCGTCGATGGCGGGGTACGCCTTCGCGAAGAAGAAGTTCCCGGGGCGGGAGGTCATGTTCTGGGTGTTCATCGCGACGTTGATGGTGCCGTTCCAGGCGACGCTCATCCCGTCGTACATCCTGGTGTCGCGGCTGGACTGGGTGGACAGCTACTGGGGTCTGATCGTCCCGACGCTGGCCAACTCCCAGGCCGTCTTCCTGATGCGCCAGTTCATCAGCCAACTGCCTGACGAACTCTTCGAGGCGGCGCAGATCGACGGGGCCGCCGAATGGCGCATCTTCACGATGATCGTCCTCCCTCTGGTCCGCCCGGTGCTGGCCACGCTGGGCATCTTCGTCTTCCTGTGGCACTGGAACGACTTCCTCTGGCCACTGGTCATCGGCCAGTCCGGCAAGATGCAGACCCTCACCGTCGGCCTGGCCACCCTCCAGACCCAAGCCGTACCCATCAACCAGGTAATGGCGGGCGCCACCATCACCGTCGTCCCGAGCCTTCTGGTCTTCGGCCTCCTCCAGCGCTACCTGACCGACTCCATCGCCATGTCCGGCCTGAAGGCCTAGATCAGAAGCCTTAGGTCGCGCCGCGGGAGTTGTTGCGCTCGAGCATCAGGCGCATGTCGTCGCCATGGACGGTGAGAGCCCAGATGACCAGGACGTCCACGGCGATCACAATCGTCGACCAGATCGGGTACGCCGCCAGGAACGCGATGTTCACCACGACGCTGAGCACGGCCACGACCACCCCGACGATCCGCCCCCACAACCTGCCGTTGAGCAAGGCGATCCCGGCGACCAGCACGACCAGCGCCACGATCAGGTAGATGAAGCCCCAGGCGGTGTAGTCGAGATGGATGGCGAGGCCTTGCCTGCGCACCAGGAAGTAGGAGTCGTCGAACATCGCCATGAATCCCTGGAATGCGTGGATCAGCCCGAGCACGATCATCATCACGCCCGCGAAGATGATCCAGCCGACCCACCGACTGGGCCACTCGGGAACCTCGACCTCTCCGGGTCGCCGGTGGGATCCCAGCGTGGTGTCGTGGGCTGCCGGCGGGTTGTCGTCCGGTTCGGGCATGCTGACCTCCTTCAGGCGGCAACGTCCTTGGCCATCGCCCTGGCTCGGTACTCGCTGACCGGGTGGTAGCGGTCGTACAACATCGTCAGGATGCTGACCAGGAACACGAAGAACAGGATGTCGGCCAGTCGCAGGTTGCCGATCTTGCCCGCCAGCGCCACGTCCGCGAGGACAACGAGGACGATGTTGATCCCCAGCAGGACGACGAACGACAGTACGACCGAGTCCCACCCGTAGCCCCGCCGCGCCGCCCACAGGCCGATCGCGGAGTTGAGTACGACGAACACCGCGATGCCGATGAACAACTCCGGATCGCCCGCGTTGACGCCCGGCAGCACCCGTCCGTAGATCACGCAGATGAGCCCGATGAGCACGATCTTCTCCAGCCCCGCCAGGTCGAACACCTTGTTGTGCGCTGCCCGGAACGCGATCCGCTCGCTCGCCTCGTCCATCTCCACCGGCAATGGATCGGCACGCAGCCGCAGCGGCCAGTCGGCCGGCTCGAGCCGCGGCCGGACGACGAACCACAGCACCGCGGCGAGGGCGAGCAATGCCACGATCAGCGCCGGCAGGAACCACGGCACGTCCCGGATGGTGTCGGTCAGGTCCAGCTTGGCGACATGGATCCAGGTCTCCTGCGGCAACTTCACGAAGATCCAGATCGCGGCCGCGACCACTACCCAGAACTTCATCCCGTACCGCAGCGGGTTCCGGCGGGCCCGCACCGTCTCGTAGGCGATGAAGAAGTACTCGAACGTGTTCGGGAACACCAGCAACATCCACCGGAGGCCGGTCAACTCGAACAGCACCACGCCGATCTGCCGGTAGAAGAACAGGAACCGGCTGACCCGCAGCGCCGCCGGATTGGTCCAGTTCCGCAGAGTCGCCAAGTATGCGATCGACAGGTAGAACACGTCCATCGCCTTGTCGTAACTCTGGTAGTTCGGCGGGTCGTACCCGAAGAGCTGGAAGATCGTCTGATCCACGCCGTCGAGCAGCAAACATCCGACAATCGCCGGCAACGGATAAACCGGAATGAACAACGGCAACACGAACCGCGCCAGCACCACGCCCCAGAACACGATCTGGACGTCCATCCGCCACCCCCTCCGAGACACCTCAGGCTACGACGCTCACCACCCCCTCGGCTGCACCTCGCCCGAACTTCCCGTCGTGCCGCCGCGCCTTGGTCCTGTCAATCCATGCTGCCGGCGGTGTTTCACGATCCCGGCCGGCGGTGGTTCAGGATCCCTGCCGGCGGTGGTTCAGGATCCTTGCTGGCGGAGAGCGCGGAAGTAGCGCCTTCTGTACCACCGCTGCGCCAGGAGGGCCGCCGGATAGGCCGCCCACCATGGTCCGCTCGCGGGCCCGGTCAGCGACCGGATCGTGAACCAGACAGAACCATCCGCGTGTCGATCGACGACGAACGCCTCCTCCCCTGACACCGGATGACCCGCAAGCGTGCCGTACGCGAACCCCTTGCGATCCCGCTCGTCGACCACCGCAACCACCAGCACAGGCTCCCGCACTCGCAACGGTCCGAGGCGCGCAACCAGCCAATACCGGTCTCCCGCAACCACCACCGGCCGGTCGGCCCCCATGGCCGAGAGGCCGCAGGCCTCGACAGAGAAGCCGCTCCGAGTCTTCACGCCCCACCGGAGGACCTCAGCGGACGCAAAGTCCCACACCTCCGCACCGTTCCCAACGAACTTCGTGCGCTCGTACGCCCGGTATCCAGCCGAACCCGTCTGCCGGTCAGCACCGCTGCCGCTGTTGCTGCCGCCGTTGCTGCCACCGCCAGGCCCACGGCTTCCCCAACTGCCGGTCAGCGTCACACCCGCCGCGTCGCCCGTCACCACCCGCTTGGACAACGGCACCCCTGCCCACAACCCCATGAACCCATCATGCGACCACCTGCGACATCGGCCGACGCGGACATCCGGACTCCGACTCCAGCTACCCGTCGATTCCTGGCGACTGTTCAAAGAAGCATGGAAGCGACTCGAGCACAGCGATGGAAGCCGGCGGAAACTGCTGCGGCGGATCAACAGAGCCCTCC
>Ga0136846_1214252_pt1 | contig 31045 bp, 29 predicted proteins | sample HopSoiMetagenom2_FD_96841 | JGI IMG/M metagenome (GOLD analysis project Ga0136846, IMG submission 96841) | Grasslands soil microbial communities from Hopland, California, USA - 2 Assembly 2016 (version 4) | ecosystem: Environmental > Terrestrial > Soil > Grasslands | place: USA: Hopland...
CCGATCCGCCGGCGATCTCGTAGGACCACAGCTCGCTGCTGATCCCCACGTGAGGAGGTGCCTCGCCGCCTGACCGCTCGGCTGCGGACCGGTGCCCGTGCCCGAACGCCGGGGACTTCACCCAGGCCTGGAATGCCTCCTCGTCCCGCCACCGGGTCACCACCAGCCAGGTGGTGCGCTCGTCGGTCGGCTTGAACAGCTCGAAGCCCTCGAAGCCGTCCTGGTCATCGACCGCCCCGGCCCGGGCGGCGAACCGGCGGGCCAGTTCGTCTCCGCTGTCGGCGGGAACCGTAATCGCGTTGATCTTCACTACCGTCACCTGGCCAACGTACCAATCAACGTCAGGCGTCGAGGTTTTCCTTGCGGATGTACCAGACGTGCCAGGTGACCAGGAGGGCGAGCGAGGCGAACCACTCCACGGTGGTGACTCCGGAGATGAGGTCGATCGGCAGCGTGTAGACGAGCACGACGTGGACCACCGCGTTGGCCAGCAGCACGGCGCCTCAGACGGCCGTGTCGATGCGCAGCCCGCGCCGGAACCGGACGTCGGTGTCCCAGCGGGCCGCCCACGCGGCCGCGCCCTCGGCGCCGCGCTTGACCTCGGCGATGGTCCGGCCCAGCGTCAGCTGGGCGGGCTTGCCGACGACGACCGTGACCAGCATACACAGGCCGAACAGCCCGCCCAGCGCGGCGGTCCACCCCTCCCGGATCGCGAGGGCGCGCGGGTCGTCCGACAGCAGGCCGAGCACGACGGACAGCGCCAGGACGCTCAGCAAACGGCCAGCGTGCGGAATCATCAGACGGGAGGCTCGTGCCCGGATCGCGATTGAACTGGGATGCCAGGGGTAGCGGCCGCTGATGGCCCAGGCGGGAGCGGTCCTCGGCGGACGATACGTGCTCGATGAGCAGATCGGCAGCGGCGGTTACGGCGAAGTGTGGCGCGCGGCGGATACGGTGCTGTCCCGGCCCGTGGCGATCAAGCTGATGCACCCTCATTACGCCTGCCAGGGTGAGGCCGTAGCCAGGTTCCGCGACGAGGCGCGGCACGCCGCCGCCCTGTCGCACGAGAACATCGCGCAGGTCTACGACTACTGCGAGGCGGCCGGCGGGCAACCGCCTTATCTGGTGATGGAGCTCGTGGCTGGGCCCTCCCTCGAGACCATGCTGGCCGTCGGCCCGCTGGATGCTACCCGGACCATGGACATCGTCGCCCAGACCGCGTCAGGCCTGCAGGCCGCGCATGCCGCCGGCATGATCCACCGTGACGTCAAGCCGGCCAACCTGCTGCTCACGCCGAGAGGCACCGTCAAGATCACGGATTTCGGCATCGCGCATACGGTTGGCTCGGCATCGGTCACGGCCACCGGTGAGCTGATCGGCACGCCGGGCTACCTGGCGCCGGAGCGGGCCATGGGAGAGGGGGCGGGACCGGCCAGCGACCTGTACTCCCTGGGGATCGTGGCGTACGAGTGCCTGACCGGCGTCCGGCCGTATAGCGGTACGCCCCTGGAGGTCGCCCTGGCTCACCGGGACCGTCCGCTGCCGCCGCTGCCCAAGTCGGTAGGCCATGACGTGACCGCGTTCGTGACGTGGCTGACGGCCAAGGACCCAGCTAGCCGTCTCGGTGACGCCGCCGAGGTCACCGCGCGGGCGGCCCTGCTCCGCGATGGCGTCGGTGCCCCGTTCCCGGTTCAGGACCGGGCGCGCCGCCGCGCTATCCTCACCTACGCCTGTGCCGGCCTCGTCGCCGTCATCATCATCGTGGTCGCGAGCGTCATCGGGTTCGCGTCTCCCTCACGCCCGGCCGCCGCCTCCTCGTCCCCAGGACCGGCGTCTGCGTCCCCGGGGCCGGCGTCTGCGTCCCCGGGGCCGGCGTCTTCGTCCCCGGACCCGGTGCCTTCTTCGGGCCTGGAGCCGGTGTCGCGCGGCAACGACGTCGCCGCCCGGTCCTCCGGACATCCCGCGGCGAGCCCGGCCCGGCCGGGGGCGGCGCCCTCGGTCCGGTCTCCGGCGGCTCACCAGCAGCCGGCTGTAGTACCCGTCATCAAGGCGGTCACCGCTGGCCGCGGGCCAGATAAGGACGAGGGCAACGGCCCAGGTAAGGCTAAGGGCAAGGACAAGGGCAAGGGGAACGGGAACGGTAAGGGTAAGGGAAAAGGGCGAGGATAACGACGACGGTGCCTAAGGCCGGCGTTCCGAGCCCGTTCGGCTCCTGGGCTTTATCGGTCCCTGACCACGATGGACTTGCGGAACTGGCGCGTGGTCAGGCCGTACCAGCGGCTGGTCGTACCCTCGTCGAGCATGTCCAGCCGCGCGGCCACGGCCTGCGAGCGGACGTTGTCGAGATCGGTCAGCGCCAGTACCTGGCCGATTCCCGCTCCGGCCGCTGCGGCGAGTACCGCTTCCGCGGCCTCGGTGGCGAACCCCTGGCCCTGACCGCGCGGATGCAGGTGCCAGCCGATCTCCACCAGGCCGGCCGGGCCGTCGGCGTCCGTCAGCGGCATCAGCAGGAGCGTCCCGACCGGCTGCTGCCCCGCGGGCGACAGCGGGACCATGGCCCAGAGGCCGAGCGGAGGGCCGAGGCGGCGTCCCCCGGCGATCCACCGGTCCAGCCGCTCCCGCGCCTCGTCCGCGGTCGCCAGGGCGCGACGCGGATGCGTCCCCAGCCACCGCGTGACCTCGTCGCGCGAGTAGATGTCGAAAAACGCGGGGAGGTCGGCTTCCTCCCAGTGCCGGAGCAGCAGGCGCGGGGTCCGTGTCAGTTCCACCGGCGCTACCTATCGGCGTAACGTTCGTGGAGCCGCGCGAACCGGGCGCGCTGGGACTCGAGCATCTGCGCCTCCGTGGTCGCCTCGTCATCGTAGGCCGGGGAGATCAGCGGGGCGGCGTGGCGCACCTCGATCACGACGATCGCCTGCGCCCGCCCGGCCAGTTTCGAGCCGTCCGCGCGCATCCGCTCGACGCCCTCGCCGAACACGGCCGAGCCGGGCTGGTGGATCACCGCCGGTCCCTTGAACCGGTAGCCCTTGCGTACGAAAGGATCGACCACGTTGACCTCGACGGACGACCCGGCCGCGATGTTGGCGGTGGTCTGCGGCGAGCAGATGTCGGCGAAGAACAGGTGGTCGTCATCCCAGACCCGGGTCGACCCCCGCGGGGACAGGTTCGGCGACCCGTCCGGGCAGACGGTCGCGTGGAACGCGAGCTTCTGCTCCTCGACCAGCCGCTTCATGTCGTCGGTCAGAATTCCCATCACTGCCTGCCCCCGGTCTCGGTTCCCGCTCACGCTACCGCCGCTGATTCACCCGGCGAGGGTACCTGACGGCACGGAGCTTGGTCCGCGCGCGATGATGTTCTCGTGACCGCGAATACGCCGGCCAGCGGCGGCGAGCAGCCCGGAGTGGCCTTTCCCGTCGCGGCGGACGGCCGCCGGAGTACGTCGGCGCTGGGCCAGGCGGTCGTCGCCGACGCGCTGAGCCTGGTCGACCCGGCCGGGGCGCTCGCCGCCAGCCAGGAGGCCAACTGGCGCGCGGGCTACCTGGCGCACTTCCGCAGGCTGATCGAAGCCGGGCTGGCATCGAGGCAGGCCGCGGTATCGGTAGCCCGCGACGGCCTGGCGTCGCTGCATCAGCGGATGCGCGTCATCGGCCCGGACGGCACCGAGAGCGGGCTGGACACGCTGATCTCGGCGGCGCCCCGAAGCGAGCTGGACACGGTCACGGTGACCGGCACCGGTGCGGCCGAACGCACGCTATCGGTGCCGTACCGAGGGGAGCGGCTGAGCGGCGACGCCCTGCTGCGGCGGCTGGAGGCGTGGGTCACCGCCGGCGTCGTCGAGCCGTCGTGCGCGGACGCCGTCGCGAAGGTGGCGGCGAGCCCGCAGCTGCTGGCCCTGCCCGGCCGCACGGTCGCCGTGCTCGGCGCGGGCGCCGAGATAGGCCCGCTCTCGGTGCTGCTGAGCTGGGGCGTCCGGGTGGCGGCGGTCGACCTGCCGAGCCCGGCCGTCTGGCCGCGGGTGCTCGGGATGGCGCGGGGCAGCGCCGGAACGCTGCTCGTCCCGGTCGCGCGCGGAGGGCCGGACGACGGCACCGGGGGAGGGACCGCCGGCACCGCCGACCACCCAGATCTGGCCGAACGGGTGGGCTTCGACCTCACCGGCGACATCCCCGCTGTCGCTGACTGGCTGGCGGCCGTCGGCGGGCCGCTGACGCTCGGCAACTACGTCTACGCCGACGGCGCGGCCAACGTCCGGGTCGCCAGCGCGGTCGACGCGCTGACCGTGCGCCTGGCGGCCGGGCGCCGCGACCTCTCGCTCGCCTTCCTCGCCACCCCCACCGACGTGTTCGCCGTGCCCGCCGAGGCGGTCGCCCAGTCGGCTCGGGCCTATGCGAGCCGGTCCCCGGTGGCGAAGCTCGGCGGCGGCCCGCTGCGGGCGCTGTCTGGCGGGCGGCTGCTCCGCCCCGCCTACCCGCCCGGGGCCGATCCGGGCATCTGCGACAGCCTGATCGCCCAGCAGGGACCCAACTACGTGCTCGCCAAGCGCCTGCAGCGGTGGCGTGCCACGGTCGCCGGGGACGGCGGCGCGACCGTCTCCATGAACGTTGCCCCGCCGACCCGCACCCGGTCGGTGACCAGGAACCGGGTGCTGGCGGCGGCATACGCGGGGGCCGGCCGGTTCGGCGTGGAGGTTTTCGAGCCCGCCACTACCAGGACGCTCATGGCGGCGCTGCTCGTCCATGACCTGGAAACCGGCGGCGGCCCGGCCCCGGCCCATCCCTGGCAGGACGAGGCCCGCGCGGCCGCGCACGGCGGGCTGTGGCGGATCGCCTACACCCCGCGCAGCGCCCTCGGGCTGGCGGCGCTGCTCGGCTACGCGGCGGCCCGGCGCGGCTCCTGACGCCGGGCAGTCACGGTTCGGCAACCAGCATGTCTTTGTGTGACTACCGCTTGATATGGTCGGCCAATGATGATCTCTCATGGATCGGGCCGGGCCCGGTGGTTCGGCTCCATGCCGCGCAAGGCAGCTGTCGCCGGGCTGCTGTGCATTCCGCTGGCCGCGGCGGGCTGCAGTTCATCCAGCAGTTCGTCCGCGACGGGATCGGGGCCGGTCAACGTCCTGTACGCCGGGTCGCTGGTCAACCTGATGCAGAAGCAGGTCGGGCCGGCCTTCCAGACGGCGACTGGCTACAGCGTCACCGGCTTCTCGGCCGGTTCCAAGGACCTGGCCGCGGAGATCAAGGGCAAGGTCCATCAGGGTGACGTGTTCATCAGCGCCAGTCCCAAGGTCAACGCCACGCTCGAGGGCGCCCCGGGCGGCAACTGGGTCTCGTGGTACGGCACGTTCGCCACGTCGGCGCTGGTCATCGGCTACAACCCGAAGAGCAAGTTCGCCAGTGACCTGAAGACCATGCCGTGGTACAAGGCCATCACCGAGCCGGGCCTCAAGCTCGGGTTCACCGACCCGGCCACCGACCCGAAGGGCGTGCTCGCCGTTCAGGCGATGACCGACTTCGCCACGTCGAAGAACCTGCCGACGCTGAAGGCGCTGTCCACCAATAAGTCCGACATCTTCCCGGAGGAGAGCCTGGTCGGGCGGCTGCAGGCCGGTCAGCTCGACGCCGGCTTCTTCTACACCGCCGAGGCGACCGCGGCCAGCATCCCCACCGTGCCGCTCGCCGGCGAGGACCTCAAGGCCACCTACACGATCACCGTCCTGAACAAGGCGCCGCACGAGGCGGGTGCCGAGGCGTTCGTCAGTTACCTGCTCGGCGCGGACGGGCAGGCCGCCCTCAAGCAGGACGGGTTCGTCCTGGTCAGCCCGCCGACCGTGACCGGTTCGGGCGTGCCGTCCGCGTTGCAGAGCGTGCTGCCGCAGCAGTGAGGTACCCGGCTTCACGCAGCCCGCTCACCTGGCTGGGCGGGCTGCTGGCCCTGTACCTGGTCGTTCCGCTCGTCGCTTTCCTGGTCCGGCTGGCCGCCCCCGGCGACCGGGGCTTCGGTGTACCGGGCCTGTGGTCGGCGGTGGAAGTCTCCGTCGTCAGCGCCACCATCACGACCGTGCTGGTGGCGCTGTTCGGCATCCCGCTGGCGAACTGGCTCGCCGGGTCGCGCGGGCCGGTCGCCGCTGTCACCGGCGTCCTGGTCCTGCTGCCGCTGGCGATACCGCCGGTGACCGGCGGACTGCTGCTGATCTATCTCGTCGGCCCGTACACGGCCCTGGGCCAGTTCTTCCACGGCGCCCTCACCGACTCGGTGATCGGCGTGGTCCTGGCCCAGACCTTCGTCGCCTCGCCGTTCCTGATCGTCGCGGCCCGGTCGGCGTTCGCCGCCATCGACCCGGCGCTCGATGATCTCGCCGCCACCCTCGGGCACCGGCCCCTGGCCCGGTTCTGGCGGGTGAGCCTGCGCGTCGCGGCTCCCGGCATCCGGGCCGGTCTGCTGATGACCTGGCTCCGCGCGATCGGCGAGTACGGCGCCACCGTCCTCCTCGCCTACCACCCGTACACGCTGCCCGTCTTCACCTACGTGCAGTTCTCCAGCACGGGGATCCCCACCACCCAGGCTCCCACGGCGCTGGCGCTCGGCATCGCCATCGTCGTGCTGCTGGCCAGCCAGCTGCACCGGCCGGTCCGGACCCGGAAAGCCGAGCTGGCCGCGCCCAGCCCGCCGGCCCCCGCGCCGCCCACCACCGTGAGCTTCGATCTCGACGTCACGGTGGGGTCGTTCCGGCTGACGGTGGCCCACCGGGCCGCCAGCCACCGGATCGCCATCCTCGGTCCCTCGGGCGCCGGGAAGTCGATGACGCTGCGCGCCCTGGCCGGCCTGCTGGGCCCGGACGCGGGTGAGGTGCGGTACAACGGCCAGCTGGTCTCGGCGGTGCCGGTGGAAGCGCGCGACCTCGGTTACGTCCCGCAGAGCATGGCCCTGTTCCCGGACCGCACGGTCTGGCAGCAGCTGCTGTTCGCCGTCCGCGCCGACCCCCGGCTGGCCGCCTGGTGGCTCAGCACCCTGCACCTCGGCGGCCTTCAGGACCGCCTGCCGGACCAGCTGTCCGGGGGCCAGCGGCAGCGGGTCAGCCTGGCCCGGGCGCTGAGCCACAGCCCGCGGCTCGTCCTGCTCGACGAGCCGTTCTCCTCCCTCGACGCGCCGGTCCGCGAGGAGCTGCGGCGCGAGCTCAGGCGCCTGCAGAACGACGCCGGCCTGTCCACGGTGCTCGTCACCCACGACCCGGAAGAGGCCGCGCTGCTCGCCGACGAGATCCTCGTCATCGACGGCGGCCACCTGCTCCAGGCGGGACCGCGGGCCGAGGTCTTCAGCCGCCCGGTCTCGCCCGCGGTGGCCCGCCTGCTCGGGATCCAGAACCTGGTCGCCGGCGTGGTGGCCGGCCCGGGCGAGATCGCCGCGGGAATGCTGCGGATCGCGGCCGCCACCGGGGACCTGCCCGCGGGCAGCGAGATCCTGTGGCACATCCGCCCCGAGCGCATCACCGTCGGCGACCCCGGCGGCTACGGTGCCGTGGTCCTGGACGTCGCCGACATCGGGACCTTCACCATCATCACCGTCCAGCTCACCGGCGGCCCTGACCTGCGCATCCGGACCGCCGACGCGGCCGGGCTCGAACGCGGCGACAGCTGCCGGCTCGGCCTCGACCCGGAGTTGATCTCACTCTGGGCGGCCGGACCCGGGACCGATGAGTTCCGCGCCCGGCTGCAATCCTGAGTGCCGCCTGCCGCGGGCCGTCACCGGTTCGATGGAGCATTGAGCCGGCTGCTGCCGGTTCGATGGAGCATTGAGCCGGTAACAGCCCCGCCGCGAGCCGGTAACAGCCCCGCACGTGGCCAGGTCTCAGGCCGGGACGGACAGCGACAGGCCGAACTGCGCTGCGGCATCGGTCCACCACGAGCGCATCGCGAACCCGGCGGCCGCCAGTTCGGCCGTGACGCCCTCGCGGCGGAACTTGGCCGACACCTCGGTCCGCATCTCCTCGCCGTCGCCGAACGCGACGGTCAGCCCGATGCCCGGCAGGCGCACTGTCTGCGCCGCGCGTGACCGCAGCCGCATCTCGATCCACTCGGCCTCCGCGTTCCACACGGCGACGTGCTCGAACGCGTCCAGGTCGAAGTCAGCGCCGAGTTCGGCGTTCAGCACCGCGAGCACGTTCTTGTTGAACGCGGCCGTCACCCCCGACGCGTCGTCGTACGCGGCGACCAGCGTGGCCGGGTCCTTGACCAGGTCGGTGCCGAGCAGGAAGAAGTCGCCTGGCCGCAGCTGCGCCCGGACCCGGCTCAGGAAGGCGGCCCGCTGCACGGGCTCCAGGTTCCCGATCGTACTGCCGAGGAAGGCGACCAGCCGGGGCGCCGGGGCCTCGCCGTCGGCGGGGAAGCCGAGGCGCTCCTCGAAGTCCGAGACGACCGCCCGCACGTCGAGCCCCGGGTGCTCGGCCGACAGCGCCTGGCCCGCCGCCACTAGAGCCGGCTCGCTCACGTCGACCGGGACGTAGCAGGCCAGCGTGCCCTCGGCGCGCAGCGCGGCGAGCAGCAGCCGGGTCTTGTCCGACGACCCCGAGCCGAGCTCGATCAGGGTCCGCGCCCTGGTCCGCGCGGCGAGAGGGCCGGCCGTGGCGCGCAGGATCTCCCGTTCGGCATTGGTCGGGTAGTACTCCGGCAACTCGGTGATCTTGTCGAAGAGCGCGCTGCCCTGGGCGTCGTAGAACCACTTGGGCGGCAGCGACTTCGGCTCCGCGGTCAGCCCGGCCCGGGCGTCGGCGCGCAGTGCTTCCTCGAGGAAGCCGGGCGGTAGCCGGCGGTCGAGGGATGTCATAAGACGGTGATCCTTCCGTTGCCTGATATCTCACCGGCCGGGCCGGCCTCTTCCAGCCCGGTCACGCTGACCTGCTGCGGCGTCGCGGTGACGACGGACTCGCCGGGCACCTCGGACCAGCCGGGATCGTCGTCGCCGGGCTCCGAGGCGACCAGCACGGTCCCGTCGCCGCGGCGGTAGAACAAGGTGTCGCCAGCCGCGGTGGCCGCGATCACCCGCCCGTCCGTCAGCAGGAAGTTGAGCCGCCCGTCCAGGCCGGCCGACCGCACCGCCGCGACGGTGCCCGCCAGGGCCTGGGCGGCGGGCAGGCCGCGTTCGAGCCGCTGCCGGACCAGCGCCCACAGCAGCGCGGAGTCGACCCGGGCCTCCAGCCCGAGCAGCGTCTCCGCGGGCAGCGTCGCGGCCAGCCCGGCGGCGGAAGCCGGCCAGCCCGCCAGCACCCCGTTATGGCTGAACAGCCAGCGGCCCGCCGCGTACGGGGCGGCCGCCGCGGTCCCCGGGTCGGTGCCCGCGGTCGCGGAGCGCACCGCCGCCAGCAGCGCCCCGGTCGACGTCACCCGGGCGACGTCGGCGAAGGACTCGTCGCCCCAGATCGGGGCCGGCCGCCGGTACCGGGCCGGGACCGGGTCGCCCGCCGCGTACCAGCCGACCCCGAACCCGTCCGCGTTCGCCGTCCCGTACCGCTGGCGGCGCGGCGCCCACGCCTGCCGGTACAGGCCGTACGGCGGGTCGATGATCACCGAGCGCAGCGTGGCCGGCGGCCCGAGGTAGGCCAGGTGCCGGCACATCAGCCGCTCTCCGCGACACCACTCCGCGCGGTGCGGAACCCGGAGAAGATCTGCCTCCTGATCGGGTAGTCCCAGTTGCGGAAGGTCGCGCGGCCGGCCACCGGGCTGACCCCGAAGGACCCGCCGCGCAGCACCTTGTACTCCGGGCCGAAGAACACCTCGGAGTACTCCTTGTACGGCCACGCCTCGAAGCCCGGGTACGGGCCGAAGTCCGAGCTGGTCCACTCCCAGACGTCCCCGATCAGCTGCCTGGCCCCGCACGGCGCCGCCCCGGCGGGGTAGGAGCCGGCCGGCGCCGGCCGCAGGAACACCTGGCCGAGGTTGGCCAGGGACGCCTCGGGTTCCGCGTTGCCCCACGGGTACCGGCGGGTCAGGCCGGTCGCGGGATCGAACCGCGCCGCCTTCTCCCACTCGGCCTCGGTGGGCAGCCGGCGGCCGGCCCAGCGGGCGTACGCGTCCGCCTCGTACCAGCTCACGTGCAGCACCGGCTCGTCCGGCGGGACCGGCTCCAGCCGGCCGAACACCCGGCGGGTCCACTGGCCGCCGTCCCGCCGCCAGTACAGCGGCGCGGTCAGCCCGGCCTGCTGCCGGTGCTCCCACCCGGCTCCGGTCCACCAGCGCGGGTCGTCGTACCCGCCGTCGTCGATGAACGCGGCGTACGCCCCGCTGGTCACCGGGGTGGTGTCCAGGTAGAACGGCGCCACCTGCACGGCGTGCGCGGGACGCTCGTTGTCCAGCGCCCAGGGCTCGGTGGAGGTGCCCATCGTGAACGGCCCGCCGGGGACGAGCACCTCGGCCGGCAGCCGGAGCGCGTCCGCCGGGGCCGGCCCGGGGGAGGGCGCGGCGAGCACCGGGGCCCCGGCGCGGATCTGGTGGGTGATCAGCATGGTCTCGTCGTGCTGCACCTCGTGCTGGGCGATCATCCCGAACGCGAACCCGCCGCCGAGCAGCCGCGGACCGGTGAAGGGAACGCGGTCGAGCAGGTCCAGGACCCGCCCGCGCACCTCATGCCCGTACGCCCGGGCCTCGCCGGGCGCCAGCAGCGGCAGCGTCGGGCGCTCGGACCGCGGATGCTCGAACGCGTCGTAGAGCGGGTCGATCTCCGGGTGCATCGAGTCCCGGCCGCCGACCTCGCGCAGCAGCCACAGCTCCTCCTGGTTGGCGATGTGCGCGAGGTCCCAGACCAGCGGCGACATCAGCGGCGAGTGCTGTCTGACCAGGTCGTCCTCGTCCACGGCGTCGGTGAGCAGCGCCGTGCGCTGCCGGGCACCGGTCAGTTCGCGCGCGATGGCCGCGCGCAGTACCTCCTCGGGGGGACTACCCCCCCACGCCCCCCCGCTCAAAGCTTCCGGGTCGAGCTGGGACTCCGTCACGGTGAGACTCCGTCCAGTTGGTCGTCGGCAGGACATCGGTCTTTCAGTACGTAGCGCTCGGTGAAGTCGGTGACCGCCCGGCGGACCGCGGCGGGCGCGTCCAGCCGGGCCAGCGCCGAGCCGGCCGCCTCGAAGCAGTGCTTGCTGGCCTGGCTGATCGCCGGGTCGGCCGGGCCGGACTGCGCCGCCCGCAGCCATGGGTCCCGGGCGTCCGGCGAGCCGTCCCAGACGGGCTCGGCGGCGGCCAGCGCGGCGTCCGCGGCCTGGATGTCGTCAGCCAGCGCGGTGACCACGGCCGCGGGCACGATCCAGCCGTCGCCGGCCTGCGCGTCGATCATCCGCAGTTCCATGTGCCCATGCGGGCGGACCGGCGGGAACAGCGTGGACAGGTGGTAGTCCAGGTCCTCGGGGGTGGGCGCGCGCAGCGGCCCCGAACCGCCGTCGCGCAGCCAGTCGCGGAAGGTCACGCCGGCCGGCGCGGTCCAGTCCCGCGATCCGGGCTCGCGGACGCACATGAGCTCGGCGTCCAGCGCGTACGCGGTCCACGCGTCGCGCGGGTCACCGCCGGCCCAGGCCGGAGCCCGGGTCCGCCCCGGGTTCATGTTGGCCCACACCTGCTGCCGGGCCGAACGCCAGCCGGTCGGATTGCCCTCGCGCAGCGGGGAGTTGGCGAACGCGGCCACCAGCACCGGGCCGATCGCGTGCAGCAGCCGCCAGCGGGACCGGTAACCGGACGGGCCGCCATTATCGTCGCCGGCGTCCAGGCACACCTGGACGGACGCGGTGCCGCACATCATCTGGCGGCCCCACGGGCCCTCGCGGTCGAAGAATTCCTCCATCGCGGCGTACCGCGGGAGATCGAGCAGGCGGCGGGGCGGGCGGAGCGGGTCGAGGCCGTAGCCGCAGAGCTCGAGGCCGGCCGCCGCGGCTGCGTCCCGCAATGCGGCCAGGTCGTGCCCGGTGACCTCGTGCAGCTCACTGAGGGTTCCGGCCGGGGCCGAGCTGAGCTCGAGCTGCCCGCCCGGCTCAAGCGTGAGCGAGGCACCGGAGGGAAATTTATATGGAACGGGCTGGGGTGCTTGCCCCATGTAGCCTGCATCGCCTGCGGCCCCGAAGCCGGCCAAGGTAGCGGCTACTTGTTCCGCCTGGACCGGTAGCGCGGGATCGCGGCGATCGCGCACTAGCCACTCGAGTTCGACGCCTACCTGTTCCGGCGGCCCTGTCTTGAAGCAGATACCGTGCACCCGCGCTTCCGCGTCGGCTTCGGTAAACCGCGCCCCCTTCGTCACGATTCAACGTTACCTGACCGATCCGGACCGGCCGCGGAGCCGGGTCCCGGCCGGTCGCTCGCTAACCGCTCTCCCAGGTAAGTTTCAGTTTCGGGTGGTAATTTGCGGCTCACCGCGCGATCGTTGGTGACGATCAGTTGCTGACATAATGACACGCCGTAGTGGCCAACATGGCCGTCGGCACGTTCCTGCTCTGGCAGGATGGAACTCAATGAAGGCGCCGTCCGTGAAGATCCCGCTGCTCTCCCGGGGGAAGGCTAGCGAGCCACCCGGCATTGCGGCTGTCGCGCGCGTGGATCACCGGACGAAGAACATCACCAAGCGCCTCAATCCAGGCGAGATCGCGGTCATCGACCACGCCGACCTGGACCGGGTCAGCGCCGAGGAACTGATCCGGCGCAAGGTAGCGGCCGTCGTCAACGCCTCGGTCAGCATCACCGGGCGTTATCCCAACCTGGGCCCGCAACTGCTGATCGAGGCGGGCATACCGGTGATCGACGGAGCCGGGCAGGACGTGCTGGTCAAGATCACCGACGGCTCGGTCGTCCGCATCGACCAGGAGACCGTCTACCTCGGCGACGCCGTCGTGGCCAAGGGCACGCCGCTGACCGAGGAGCTGGTGCAGGCCTCGATGGCCGAGGCCAGGGCCATGATCGGGGTGCAGATCGAGTCGTTCGCCGCGAACACGCTGGAGTTCCTGCGGCGTGAGCACGAACTGCTCACCCACGGCATCACGCCTCCCGAGATGGAGACGGACATGTCGGGCCGGCACGTGCTCGTGGTCGTCCGCGGCTATCACTACCGCGAGGACATCGCCGCGCTGCGGCCCTACATCCGCGAGTACAAGCCGGTGATGGTGGCCGTGGACGGCGGCGCCGACGCGCTGATCGAGGCGGGCTACCAGCCGGACGCCATCTTCGGCGACATGGACTCGGTCTCCGACGAGGCGCTGTGCTGCGGCGCGGAACTCGTGGTGCACGCCTACCCGGACGGCCGCGCGCCCGGCCTGGCCCGGGTGCGCGATCTCGGCCTGGACGCCATCACCCTGCCCGCCCCCGGGACGAGCGAGGACGTCGCCCTGCTCGTCGCCGACGCCAAGGGGGCCACCCTGATCGCGGTGGTGGGCACGCACTACACGCTGGAAGAATTCCTCGACAAGGGCCGGCCGGGAATGTCCAGCACGTTCATCACGCACCTGCGGGTGGCCGGCAAACTGGTCAACGCGCGGGGCGTGCACCAGCTGTACCAGAGCCGGATCTCCGGCTGGTCACTGCTCGTCCTGGTGCTCGCCGCGGTGGTGACGGTGCTCGTCGCCGTGGTGTTCTCGCCCGCGAGCCCCGTGCTGGCCCGGTACTTCGAAGCTACCTGGCATTCCTTTACCTACTGGCTGACCGGAAAGCTCTAGTGATCGATTTTCGCTATCACCTGGTCTCCATCGTGGCGGTGTTCCTCGCGCTGGCGATCGGGATCGTGCTCGGCTCCACCGAATTGCAGGGGCCGGCCTACAACTTGCTGGACAAGACCACCTCCAAGCTGCAGAGCGAGCTTGGCCAGGTGAGCGGCCAGCGGGACGCGGCTCAGCAGCAGGCCACCGAGGGCGAGATGTACGCCCAGGCGGTAGAGCCCACCGTGCTGCGCGGCCTGCTGGCCAAGCAGCGGCTGCTGATCGTCACCGAGCCGGGCGCCCAGTCGTCGGTGGTCAGCGGGATCAGCACCGCCGCGCTCGCCGCCGGGGCCAGCATCACCGGGCAGATCAACCTGGCGACGAAGTTCTTCGACACCAGCGGCACGACGCAGGACAGCCTGAACCAGACCACGCTGGACGTGGCCCAGGCGGCCGGCGTCCAGCTCGACACCAGCGCGACCTACCAGCAGCAGGCCGCCCAGGTGATCGCCAGCGAGATCCTGACCACCGCGGCGGCATCCGCGGACGGCAAGCCTCCCGCCGACCAGGCCGCCAACGCCGCGACGATGCTCCAGGCCTACGCCGCGTCCCAGTTCCTCAGCACCACCGGGCAGCCGGCCAGCCCGGCGACGCTCGCGATCGTCGTGACCCCGCAGAACCCGCCATCGGACGGCAGCGCGGATCAGGTCGACCAGGTGCTCATCCCGCTGGTCACCGAGCTCGCGGCGAAGAGCTCCGCGACCGTGGTCGTGGGTTCCTCGGCCGGCTCGGGCGCGGGCAGCCCGATCGCGGTGCTGCGCTCGAACAACGTGTCCAGCCAGGTGTCCACGGTCGACGACGCTGACCTGGTCGCCGGGCAGACCGTCGCCATGCAGGCGCTGGCCGTGGGACTGGCCGGCGGCAAGGCCGGCAGCTACGGCTTCACCGCCAACGGCGCTACCGCCATCGCGCCGAGCCCGGCGCCCTCCCCGTCCGCGTCCGCGACGGCGACCGCGACGCCTACCTCCTCGACGAAAAAGAAGGTCAAGAAGTGAAGCAAGCGGGATCCGCGGTGACCGCCGGGGCCTGTGCGGCGGCCGCGGCCAGGCTGGCCTACTCGGTCATGAACCGCCGTCCGCCGGGCGGCCCGAAGGCCTGGTCACGGACCAACCACCGGGGCGAGCCGGTCACCTTGCTCGAGGGACCCGCCGTGGCGGCCGGGGCGATCGCCGGCGTCCTGGCCCAGGCGGCCCTGGCACCCGGCTCTTCGGGACGGCGCCGCGCCGCGGCCATGATCGCGGGCGGGGCGGCCGCCGCGGCGTTCGGGGCCTATGACGACCTGGCCGGCTCCGGGGACCGGCGGGGTTTCCGCGGTCATCTCGGCGCGCTGCGCCACGGCGAGGTCACCACCGGCGCGGTGAAGCTGGGCGGCATCGGCGCCGCCGGGCTGGCCAGCGCCGCGCTGACGGGCGGCTCGTCGGCTGACGTGGTCATCAACGCGGGCCTGGTCGCGGGCGGCGCGAACCTGCTCAACCTGTTCGACCTGCGGCCCGGCCGGGCCGTCAAGGTCGCGGCCGCCTCCGGCGCCCTGCTCGGCGCGGCCGGCCAGGAGGGCGTCGCCGCGCCGCTGGGGGCGGCGCTGGCGCTGCTCCCCGAGGACCTGGGCGAGCGGGCCATGCTCGGCGACGCCGGCGCGAACGCGCTCGGCGCGCTGCTCGGCGCCTCGGCGGCCGGCCTGTCCCGGCCGGCCCGGATCGCGCTGCTGGCCGGGATCGCCGGGCTGACCGCGGCCAGCGAGAAGGTCAGCTTCACCACCGTGATCGCGCGGACCCCGGCCCTGAACTGGCTGGATATGCTCGGCCGGCGGCCCGCGGCGCAGCCGTCACCTCCGCCGCCGGTCCCGCCGCAGTCGGCGTCTCCGCAGCTGGCCGGCGTTACGATCCCCGCTCAGCGGCCCGAACCAGCCGGGTGAGCGCTCCCGTGGCCGAGCGGGGGAGTGCTCGGCAACGGGGCGGGGGGATCGGCCGCGCGGCGGTGCTGATCGGCGCGATCACGATGCTCGCGCGGGTCATCGGGTTCGGCCGCCAGGTCGTGTTCGCGCATACCGTCCAGGCTTCGTGCCTGGGCGCCGCGTACACCACGGCGAACATGGTGCCGAACATCATCTACGACATCGTGCTGGGCGGGGCCCTGACCGCGGTGGTGGTGCCGGTGCTCGCGGGCCCGGCGCGGGCCGTCGGCGCGCGAGGTCAGAGCGCAGACGCGGACCGCGCGCAGGTCCGGCAGATCTCAGCCGCCCTGCTGAGCTGGGCCGTCCTGCTGCTCGTCCCGGTCAGCCTGGTGGTCGCGGTCATCGCCCGGCCGCTGGTGTCGGTCCTGCTCGGCGGGACGCCTGGATGCCCGCGCGCCACCATGGTCACCCTCGGCGCGCGCATGCTGGTGGTGTTCGCGCCCCAGATCGTGCTCTACGGCCTGGCCGTGGTGCTCTACGGCATCTTGCAGGCGCACCGCCGGTTCGCCTCGCCCGCGCTGGCTCCGGTGGTGTCCAGCCTGGTCGTCATCGGCGCCTACTTCTGGTTCGGCGTCATCGGCCACGGTTACCAGGACCTGACCCGGCCGGTGCCCGCCCTGGCCTGGATCGTGCTGGCGGCCGGCACCACCGCCGGGGTCGCGGCGCTGGTCGTGACCCCGCTGTGGCCCGCCGCCCGGCTGCGCCTGCGGCTCCGGCCCACGCTGCGGTTCCCGGCCGGGGTCAGCGCCCGGGTCCGCGCCCTCGCCGCCGCGGGCATCGCCACCCTGATCGCGCAGGACGCCTCGACCGCGGTCGTGATCGTGCTGGCCAACTCGCGCGGCGGCAGCGGCTCGCTGGTGCTCTACAGCTTCGCGTGGGCGGTCTTCTTCGTGCCGTACGCGGTGCTGGCCGTGCCCATTGCGACCAGCGCCTTCCCCGAGCTATCGGCGCGCAGGGCGAGCTTCGACGACACCAGCGCCACCTCGACCCGGGCGGTCACGGTGGCGTCCTGGCTGGGGGTCGCGGGGATGGCCGGGACCTGCGTCCCGCTGGCGCGGGTGTTCCAGTCCCACGTCAGCCAGTCGGCCGACGCCCGGCAGCTGGCGATCGCGCTGGCCGCGTTCGCGCCCGGCCTCGTCGGGTACGGGCTGAGCGCCAACCTGTCCCGGGTGCTCTACGCGGACGGCCGCAGCCGCGCCTCGGCGCTGGCGGTCAGCGGCGGCTGGGTACTGGTGATCGCCGCTGACCTGCTGATCATCCCGTTCGTGCGGGGCTCGGCGGTGGTGCCCTGGCTGGGCGCGGGCACCACCCTCGGGCTGACCGGCTCCGGCATCGCCCTGCTCATCCTGGTCCGCCGGTTCCGCGGCCCGGCCGCGCTGCGCGGCTGCGGCCGCGCCACGCTCGCCGGGCTGGCCGGCGCGCTGGCCGGCGCCGCGGCCGGGCTCGGCGTCTCCTTCGGGCTCCGGCCGGCCGGCTTCCTGCCCAGCGTCGGTGTCACCCTGCTGGCCAGCGCGGCCGTCCTGGCGGCGTTCTTCGCGGTACTGGCTGTCACCGACGGCGGGGACCTGCGGGCCGTGATCCGGAAGGTGGTCCGGGCGTGAAGGTCGCGTTCGTGCTCGGGACCAGCACCGGCGGTACCGCCCGGCACGTCCGGATGCTCGCGGCCGGCGCGGCGGCGCGGGGCATCGCCGTCGAGGTCTTCGGCCCGGCCCGGACCGACGAGGACTTCGCCTTCGGCGCGCTGGCCGGCGTCGACTTCACCCCGGTCGAGATCGCGGACCGCCCGCGCGTGCGCCGTGACCTGCGCGCCATCCGGCGGCTGCGACGGCTGGCCGCCGCCTGGCGGCCCGACGTGGTGCACGCGCACGGCCTGCGGGCCGGCGCGCTGACCGCGGTCGCGCTGGCGCTCGTCCGGCCCACCGTCTATCAGCCGCGGCCGGCGCTGGTCGTCACCGTGCACAACGCGCCCCCGGCCGGCGGCGTCACCGGCGCGGTCTACCGCGTGCTGGAGCGGATCGTGGCCCGCGGCGCCGACTCGGTGCTGTGTGTCTCCGCCGATCTCGAGGACCGCATGCGCGCCGCGGGCGCCCGCCGGGTCGGCTACGCCCCGGTGCCCGCGGTGCCCCTTCCCGCGCCGCCCCTGGCCGCGACGGCTGGCTCCGCGCCCGGCGTTTCCGCGGAAACGCCCCTCGCCTTGTCCCTGCCCGGTGACCCGGCTCCGGAGCGCCCGCTGGTGCTGGCGGCCGGGCGGCTGGCGCCGCAGAAGGGGTTCGGCACCCTGCTGGAGGCCGCGGCCAGGTGGCGGGACCTGCGGCCCGAGCCGCTCCTGGTCATCGCGGGGGAAGGACCGCTCGCGGCCGAGCTGAAGAGCGAGACCGCCCGTCTCGGGCTGGACGCGCGGTTCCCCGGGCACCGCGACGACCTGCCGGCCCTGCTCGCCGTGGCCGCCGTGTTCGTGCTGCCCAGCGTGTGGGAGGGCCAGCCGCTCATCGTGCAGGAGGCGCTCCGGGCCGGGGTGCCCGTGGTGGCCACCCGGGCCGGCGGAACGCCGGCGCTGACCGGCGAGGACGCCGCCGTGCTGGTCCCGCCCGGCGACGCCCGGCGGCTGGCCGACGCGGTGCGGGCCGTGCTCACCGACGAGGTGCTGGCCGCCCGGCTGCGCAAGGCCGCCGCCGCCCGCGCGCTCACCCTGCCGGACGAGGATGCCGCCGTGTCGGCCGCGCTCGCCGAGTACCAGGCTGTATCCCGGGGGCGCTCGCCAGCGTGATGACCTCGATGGTTACCTGGCGTGGTGATGCCAGTCCTACCGCAGGCCATACCAGGCGATGATCCCGCCTGCCCGGGTGTCGGGCGGACGGCCGAAGAGCCAGCCGAAGAAGGGCACGACCAGGTCCGGCCGGCGCCCGGCCGGCTGTACCAGTACCGTGTCCGCCCGCCACGCCCGCAGCTGGGCCAGCAGTGCCTGCCGCAAGGCCGGAGTCAGCGCGGGAGGCTGCCCGGCGGCGAGCTGGCCGAGGACCCGGCCGGTCAGCGCTGGCCGGCCCGAGGCTGGTGTCCCCGCCGAGCCAGGTGCCGGGACCACGAACCGCCCGCCCGGCGTCTTGAACCGCATGCCCGCCGCGACCTGCCACAGCACCGGGATCGCGTCGGCGGACGACGGGAACGGGTACAGCACGGCCACGCTGCCCTCCGGCACCGAGGTGACCATAGACGAGGAGAAGTAGCGCGGCACCTGGGTGATGCGCGTCCAGTACGGCCAGGCGGGCACCAGGGGGAGCAACGCCAGGCAGGCCAGCGCGGCACAGGCCGCGACGGCGGCGCGGACCGGGCGCAGCCGCTCCCGCAGTGCCTCCAAAGTGCAGGCGAGGATAACGGCCGCACCGAGCATCACGTAGAGCGAGTAGCGCCCGGCGATCGTGTTGTCCAGCAGCGGAACATGGGTCAGCACCGCCTCGGGCAGCGGGACCGCCTTCCAGGTCCAGCGTCCCACGGTGAGCCGCGAGCCGAGCGACAACACGAAGGCGGCGGCCGTCGTCAGCGCGGCCACCCTCACCACCGGCCGGTGCCGCAGCACGACGGCGCCCGCCGCCAGCAGCACGAGCAGCGGGAGCCCGATGTACAAGCCGTTCTCGCTCGTGCCGCCCGAGAACGTGTTCGCCAGCGGCAGCCACCCCGGCACCCGGAACCGCATGGACGAGTCGGGGACCAGCGGCGCCAGCAGGTTCCCCCGGTACAGCGAGGTCTCCTGCACCGGGCCCGGCACCCGCTCCGGCCCCGCCGCCAGCAGCCACAGCGGGTACGCCAGCAGCACGGCGGTGACGGCCGTCGCGACCCCGAACGCACGCGCGGAGGCTCTCCACCGTTCCCGCGCGGCCTCCTTTCCGGCCGCGGCCGCGAGGCCCAGGGCGATGACACCGGTGATAACCGTCGAGGCCAGGACTTCGGCCGAGATGAGGAACTGCGCGACGCACAGCAGCGCCAGGATCGTGCCCCGGACCCGCGCCCGCCGCCGCGGCCCTGGGCAGGCCCGGGAGCCGGACTGGGCGCAGATCTGGCATGCGACTCCGAAGATCAGCGGCGGCAGCGGCACGAACACCAGGTTCAAGTGCGAGCCGCCGTGGGCCAGCAGGTACGGCGAGAAGCCGTAGAGCAGGCCCCCGCCGAACGCCGCCGGCCGCCACCGCACCCAGCGCTGGATCAGTGCGTACCCGGACAACGCTGACAACGGGAACGCCAGCGTGAACAGCACGGTGGTGGTGACGAAGGCGCCGCACGCCAGCGTCACCGGCAGGCCGAGCACCCCCAGCAGCGGCATGCTGAGATTGACGGCCCCGTTGACCCCGTACGGGTAGTTCCCCCAGTCGGTAACCAGCGGATTGTGCAGGTGGACCACGGCGTAGCTAACCCAGCTGAGGAACCAGGCGTCCGTCGCGGGATCCCCGCCCTTGCCCGCGATCCTGGTGCCGCCCGCCGTCCAGAACCCCCAGTACGGCACGACGGAAAGCCCGAGATAGACCACGGCAGCCAGGGCGTCCGGCCATCGTGGCCGCGGCGCCCGCGGCGGCACCGTCGCTGCCGCAGCGGGCCCGGAAGTGACCGCCGCTTCCGGCCCGGGCCGATCCGTGATTGGCTCACCTCCAGAACGGAGAGGGCCAGACTATCCCGCGGGCGGGGACCACAGGCCCCGCACGTTTTCCCAGTCGGCCTCGTCCGGGGATTCCGCGGCCGGAATGTACCGGGCGCCGGGATGGGCCTGGGCCGGCCGGGTGAAGCTGCCGCGGGCGACGAGGCGGTTGATGTTGGCCCGGTAGATCTCGTCGACGTCGGCGTGCTGTCGTGGCTCGGCGTCCAGCCAGAGGTTCTTCGGGTGGACCGGCTCGTCGTACATGTGCCGGAAGATCTCCGTCCGCAGGTCCTTCATCCAGTTGGAGTTGAGGTTCATGGTGCGGAACTGGCGCAGCGCCTCGATGTCGATGATCCCCGCGACGAACGTGTTAGCGCCCGATGCGGTGTGCCCGAGCACGTTCCCCTGGTAGTCGACAACGTGGGAGTTGCCGCCGCCGATGTCATACGGGTGCTCCATCTGCGGGTGCACGTAGACCGGGCCGACGTTCGGGCAGACCATGTAGACGTTGTTGAAATGCGCATGCGCCCGGTTCTGCAGCAGCCACGTCCCGCCGGGCTCCATCCCCACCTGGGTCATCGGCACCGCCTCGCTCGGGCGGTAGACCACCTCCGCGCCGTTGAACGCGAGGGCGCGGACCGCCTCGGGATACTCGCCGTCGGAGCAGCAGATCGTGCCGATGTTGCCGATGTCGGCGGTGCGCAGCACCGGGTAGAACGCGTCGATCCCGTCGCCGAACAGTTCCACCCACCGGTCGTAGACGTCGTGCGGGACGCACGAGCGCTCCCGGCACCACAGGTGGTTCTTGGCCGCCTTGTGCACGATCTCCCCCTGCGGCGAGATGACGAACAAGGTGTTGAAGAACCGGTCGTCGATGACCTCGGGCCAGCGCGCCTTGCACTGGACCGCGATGTACGTGCCGTACTGCCGGGCGAGTGCGGCGAGCCGGTCCGTCTCCGGTCCGGGGATGTCGATGAACAGCTCGCGCGCCGCGGTCACGTGCGGGATGTCGAAGATCTCGTCGGTGAACCCGGTCAGGGCCCCCTCGGCCAGGGCGATCAGCCGCACCGGCATGTTGATGCCGATGATCGCCACCGCGGCGTGGATCCCGTCCTCGACGATCGCCAGGTTGCGCTCGATGTCCTTACGGCTGCCGATGCCGTGCACGATGGTGGAAAGCCCTACCGCCATGTAGGGCGCTACCTGCTGCTGCGTGGGTTCGTTCACGTGTTCTGCTTTCGGTCAGGGTACGAGCCAGTCCCGGGCGACGCGTTCGGCCAGGTCTTCGAGGAGCGGTCCGGCCTGCTCGCGGCAGCGGGTGAGGTCGGGCTCGATGTCGGTGAGCGCGTAGGCCCGCGCGATACCCGCCGAGCGGAGCTGCCCAGGGCTGAGCGAGCAGACGCCGGACACCGCCACCACCGGCAGGTCCGGGCTGGCCGCGGCGGCCGCCCGCGCCACCCCGGCGGGCGCCTTGCCGTGCAGTGTCTGCTCGTCCAGGGCGCCCTCCCCGGTGATGACGAGCCGCGCCCCGGGCAGGTGGCCGGCGAACGACAGCAGGTCCAGCATCAGCTCGATGCCCGGCTGGGTGGTGGCGCCGAGGAAACCGAGCACGGCGAAGCCCAGGCCGCCTGCCGCCCCCGCGCCGGGCTCGTCCCGCCGGGCGAAGCCGAACGACTCCTCGGCCACGTCGGCCCAGCGGGCCAGGCCCTGCTCCAGAAGCGCCACGTCCGCCGGGGACGCGCCCTTCTGCGGCCCGTAGACTGCGGCGGCGCCGTGCGGCCCGAGCAGCGGGTTGTCCACGTCGGTGGCCGCGATCACCTCGGCGCCGGCCAGGTCCCGCAGCCGGCGGACGTCGATGCGGTCCAGCCGGGCCAGCGCCGCCCCGCCCGGCGGCAGCTCAGCGCCCGACGCGTCCAGCAGCCTGCCGCCGAGCGCGGTGACCAGGCCCGCGCCGCCGTCGGTGCAGGCCACGCCGCCGAGGCCGAGCACGATGCGCTTCGCGCGCATCCGGATCGCGGCCACGATGAGCTCCCCGGCCCCGCGGCTGGTCGCGGTCAGCGGGGCCGGCCTGCCGCCCGGCAGCCTGGTCAGCCCGCAGGCCTGCGCCGACTCGACGACAGCGGTCTCGTCGAGCAGGGCGAACGACGCCGTGACCGGCTGGCCGGTCGGCCCGCGGACCCCGATCTCGACCCGGCGGTACCCGGCCGCCTCGGCCGCGTCGACGGTGCCGTCACCGCCGTCCGCTACCGGCGCCTGGACGACCGCCAGCTCCGGCCGGACCCGGGCGAGCCCGGCGGCGACGTGCCTGGCCACCGCGGTGGCGGTAAGAGTTCCCTTGAACTTGTCCGGAGCGACCACCACGTGGCTCATGGGGACATGAGATCACGAGGGAGGGCGGCCGTCACCCGGGAGAGATCAACCTGTTGCGTCCCAGCGGCGCCGGATAGCCGCGAGGCCGTCGTCGGTCAGCGACCCGTACAGGCGCAGCCGGGCCACGCCGCCGTCGGGGAAGATATTCAGCCGCACGTGGGTGGCCGGGCGGCCGGTGACCCGGAACCGGTGCGGGGTGTCCGGCAGCAGCCGGACCGGCGGCAGCAGGTCCTGCCACGCGGACTGGTCGGTGAGCGAGGCGCCGGTGGCGGCGTCCAGCGTCTGCAGCGAGGCGGTGTCCGGCTGGTTGCCGCGGTACCAGGAGGTGTCGATCTCCGCGAGGTCGATAACGCCCCGCCCGGCCAGCCGGATGACCAGCCACTCATGTCCCGGCCGGCGGCGCCTGCGGGTTTCCCAGCCCTCGCCCATCACCCGGGACAGGCCAGGGGAGATGACGTTGCGCGGCGCGGAGAAGGAGTTCTGGTCGCTGCGGGCGGCCACGTCCGCGCCGTTCTCCAGCGCGGCGAGGTCGACCGTCAGGCCCGCCAGCAGCGCCGGATCCGGCACCACCTCGCCGTGGACGCGCAGCCGGGCGACGCCGCCGTCCGGGAAGATGTTCAGCCGCACGTGGGTGGACCGGCGTCCCGAGCTGACCTTGAAGGTGTGCCGGGCATCCCCGGTCACCAGCACCCGCGGCACGATCTCCCGCCAGGTCACCGCCGCGGAGTCCGCGGCGATCTCCTCGAAGACGGGGTACCCGTCGGCCGAGCAGGCGTCGGCCGAGCAGGCCTGCGGGTAATTGCCGGTGAAGAACGCGGTGTCGACCACGATGGAGCGCACCACGCCCGGCACGCCCAGCCGGACGATCACCCAGTCGCGAGCCGAACGGTCCGGCAGCGTACCGCCGGGCCCGCGCCGGCGCCTGGTCTCCCACCCGTCGTACACCTGGCCCTTGGCGTCGTAGGTGTCCGGCACGAATACCGGCGCCGTCGCCTTGGTCAGGTTCTCCTTCGCGGCGAAGAACTCGTCGCTGGCCGCCACGACGGATCCGCGCAACCGGAGCAAATCGGGGAGAAGCTGCTCATCCATAAGGGCTTCATCCCCGTTTTAGCAGCCGTCCAACGGGAGTTTCTCCGTCACCTTCAAGCAGGCCTTCATCATCGAGCAGTGCAGCACCGCGTAGCCACGTCTGCCTCACCCGCCCGGTCAGCTTCCGGCCGGCGTACGGGGTGAGCGGGTGCCGGTGGTACAGCCGGGCCGGGTCCACCACGTAGGTCTCGCCGGGGTCGAAGGCCACCATGTCGGCGTCACCGCCGGGCGCCAGCTGTCCCTTGGCCGTCAGGCCGGCCAGCGCGGCCGGGGCCGACGCCATCCACCGGGCCACGTCGTCCAGTGTCCGGCCGCGGCGCTGCGCGACCGTCCACACCGCCGGCAGCCCGAGCTGCAGCGAGGCGACTCCGCCCCAGGCGGCACCGAAGTCCCCGGCGGCGGCGGTTTTCAGTTCGGGCGGGCAGGGGGAGTGGTCGGACACCACGCAGTCGATCACGCCGGCCTCGAGCGCGCGCCACAGCGCCTCCCGGTTGATCGCGTCCCTGATCGGCGGGCAGGACTTGAACTCGGTAGCTCCGTCCGGGACCTGCTCGGCCGCGAAGTAGAGGTAGTGCGGGCAGGTCTCGGCGGTCAGCCGGATGCCCGCCCCCTTCGCGCCGGAGATCATGGCCGCGCACTCGGCCGCGGACAGGTGCACGATGTGCGCCCGCGCCCCGGTGGCCGCCGCGGCCGAGATCACCTTCTCGATCGCGCGGCGCTCGGCGACCGGCGGCCGGGACGCCACGAAAGCGCCGAAATCGCGTCCGGACCCCGGCTTGACCTGCTTGATCTCCGCGCCGTCCTCGGCGTGCACGGTGAGCAGCGCGTCCACCGCGGCCAGGGTGCCGAGCACGGCCCGCAGCCCGGCCGGGTCCAGCGGCGGGAACTCGGGTACCCCCGAGTCGAGCAGGAAGCACTTGAACCCGACCACCCCGGCCTCGTGCAGCGGGCGCAGCTCGGCCTCGTTGCCCGGCACCGCCCCGCCCCAGAACGCCACGTCGACCCAGCACTTCCCGGCCGCGGCGGCGCGCTTTTCCGCCAGCGCCGCCACCGAGGTGGTGGGCGGCAGCGAGTTGAGCGGCATGTCGCAGATCGTGGTCACCCCGCCGGCCGCGGCCGCCCGGGTCGCGGTGGCGAACCCCTCCCACTCGGTCCGGCCGGGCTCGTTGACGTGCACATGCGTGTCGACCAGCCCGGGCAGCAGGGCGAGGTCGCCGAGGTCCACGTCCCGGGCGGCTTCCAGCGGGGTGTCGTAGCCGGCGATGGCCGCGATGGCCGAACCGCTGATCGCGATCGCCGCCGGCTGCGTCCCGCCGGGCAGCACCGCCCGCCGGGACCGGACCACCAGGTCATACTGCTGTGTTCGCACGGCTACCAGTGTGTCACCTCCGGTCAGCTGCCCCGGTAGGTCGAATACGCATAGGGACTGAGTAGCAGCGGTACGTGATAATGCTCGTCCCGCCCGGTGATCTCGAAGGTGATGGTCACCTCCGGGTAGAACGACGCGACGCCGAGGGCGCCGAAGTACGCTCCGGTGGCGAACGTGATGCGGTAGACGCCGGGCTCGAAGTCCGGGCTGCCCTCGTCGCCGGCCAGCCGCAGGCGCCCGTCGCTGTCGGTCTGGCCCTGGCTGGCCGGCACCCAGCCGGTGGCGTCTCCGCGTTCCAGCCGGATCTGCATGCCCGCCGCGGGGCGTCCGGTCGTCGCGTCGAGAACGTGCGTGGATAGCGTCAAAGGCCTAGCTGCTTCGTGATCCGCAGGCGGGTGATCTTCAGCAGTTCGGCTCGCACCTCGGCCCGTTCGGCCGCTTGGTCGTTCTCCAGCCTGGCCCGGAGCCGGGCCAGCATCTCCTGGCCGGACAGGCCGGCGGCGCAGATCAGGAAGATATGGCCGAAGCGCCGCTCGTAGGCCAGGTTGCCGTCGGCGAGGCCCTGCCTGACCTCATCGGTGGTGGCGGCGGCGCCGGACTGTTCCGCCGCGGACGCCGTGCCGGGGCCGGTACGGTCACCGATACGCGGATGCCCGTTCATGCTCTCGGCGATGTCGTCCCAGCTCAAGGTGGCGAAGGCGGCGTCCACGGCGGCCAGCAGCGCGGCCGCGTCCGGGTACGGGCGGCCGGCTGCGACGGCCTTCGCGAACCTCGTGGAGGCGCAGCAGGCGTAGACGTCGCGCTCGGCGTCCGGGGCCGGGGCGGCGTTGAAGGAGCCGAGAGCCGGGCCCGGGTTCGCCATACGAACATCCAACCAGGCCGGGCCGGTCGCCGGGGAGGCGGCTGCGCCCGGATCGCCGGTAACCTGACTCAGGCTCTTTGCAGCTTTCGCTAGACAGTAGCCAGCTAGGGTGCGCGGGAACGCTTCACCGCGGGAGGTGATTGCGTGCGGGTCAAGGACCTGTTCGGCGTGACCGGCCTCGGGCTCAGGCTGCTGACCGACGTGGCCGGCCTGGACCGGACGATCCGGCACGTGTACACCACCGACCTGCCCGACCCCAGCCGTTACCTGACGCCGGACGTCTTGGTGCTGACCGGGCTGATGTGGTGCCGCGCGCCCGGCGACGCCGACCGCTTCGCCGCGGCCCTGGACCGCGCGGGGGTTGCGGCGCTCGGCGCGGGCGAGGCCATGGGCGACGTACCGGCCGAGGTGATCCGGGCGTGCGCCCGGCACGGTATCCCGCTGATCGCGGTACCGGCCGAGACCTCGTTCGCCGCCGTCACCGAGGAGGTGAGCCGGCAACTGGGCGGGGACCGGGCCACCGCGATGACCCGGGTCCTCGGGCGTCGCCGGCTGCTGCTGTCCGCCGTGGCCGAGGGAGCCGGGCTGGACGCGATGTTCCGGCTCATGAGCCGTGAGCTCGGTGTCGGGTGCTGGCTGCTGACGGGGCTCGGCCGCGTCGTGGGCGGGACCAGCCCGTCGCTGCCCGGACCGCTGGCGCTCAAGCTGGCGTGCGAGTACCTCAAGGCGGACATGCTGCCCGCCGCCGCCGAGGTGTCCGGGCCGGAGGCGGCCGGGGGCTGGTACTCGCTGTTCGGGGTGGGCGGCGAGCCGAGGATCACCAGCTGGTTCCTCGCCTGCGCCGGCCGCGAGCAGGACTGGCCGCACGAGCTGCGGGAGTCCGTGGCCGAGCTGGCCGCCGACGTGGCGCTCGAGCGGGCCCGGCTCGCCGCCGCCCGGGCCGGTGACCAGAAGCTGGCCGAGGCGATCGTCGGCATGCTCGGCTCGGGCGGCGAGGGCGCGGCGCCGGCGTGCTCCGTTCCTTCCGGGAGCGCCTGCTCGGCCCGCTGCTCGCCTACGACGACCGGCACCGGGGCGAGCTGCTGCCGACGCTGCGGGAGTTCCTGGCCTGCTCGGGGTCCTGGAACGGGTGCGCGGCGGCGATGCACGTACACGTCAACACGGTGCGGTACCGGATCAGGCGGATTGAGGAGCTGACCGGGCGGGACCTGTCCCGGCTGGACGACCAGGTGGATTTCTTTCTCGCGCTGCAGATTCGCTAGCGTGTCCGGGTGGTGAAAATCCGGGCTGGCTCGGCCGCGGATGCCGCACAGGTCGCGGCGGTGCAGCGGGAAAGCTGGTTCGCCGCCTACGCGGACATCATCGCGCCGGCGGTCATCGACCGCGTCACCCTTCCTGACAACGGCGCCCGGGTCCGGCAGTCGTTCCGGACCCGGCCCCGGCAGCGCATGCTCCTGGCCGCGGATACCGCCGCCACCGGCCCCGACGCCAGCGAGGTCGTCGGCTACGCGCTCTACGGGCCGGAGACGGACGTGCTGAACGCGCCGTGGCCGCATCCGCTGACCGCGGACGGCGCAGGCGGCCGCGTCGCCGAGCTCTACGCGCTCTACGTCCGCCCCGCCTGGTGGTCGACCGGGACCGGGCGGGCGCTCATGGAGCGGGTCCTGGCCCGGACCGGAGCCGCCGGCTACCAGGCCATCACGCTGTGGGTGCTGCGGGACAACGAGCGGGCCCGCCGGTTCTACGAACGGGCCGGATTCACGCCAGACGGTGCCACCAACGTGCTCGCCGGGCTCGGCGACATCCTTGAGGTTCGCTACTGCCGTTCGCTTGAGCTGGATTTATAACGGTTGCTTCCGAACGTCATAAGAACTATCTCTTGGACTTCTAGAGCATGGCGCGGCAGGCTGGACGGGAAGCGAGACGACAGGAAGGGGGCGTCATGACGGACGCCAAGACGACGGCCGCCACCTACTTCGATGCCTGGAAGGCGAGGGATTTCGCCCGGCTGCGCTCGGTGCTGGCCGATGACGTGGACTTCGACGGGCCGCTGGCCCGGGTGCAGGGCGGCGACGACTGTCTCAAGGGCCTGCAGGGCATGGCGCAGATCATGACCGGCCTCGACGTGCGCAAGGTGTTTCTCGACCGGTCCGACGTGCTGACCTGGTTCGACCTGGCCACCAGCGTCGCGGACACGGTTCCGGTGGCCAACTGGATGCACGTCGAGGACGGCAAGATCACCCAGATCAAGGTGGTCTTCGACGCCCGGGGCATCGCCGGCGGATCCGGATAGAGCCGGCCGCGGCGCTCGAGCCCGCCTCATCCTGGCCGCCGGCTCAGTCAGGTGACTCAAGCGCCGCCTGGCACCCGGCGGCCAGGATGAGACCAGGAACTGAACCTCGCCTTGGAGGGCACTAACCATGACCGGCACTCCCGTTGTCTTCATCCACGGCCTGTGGCTGCACGCCACCTCATGGGAGTCGTGGGCCGAACTGTTCAGCGCGGCCGGGTACGACCCGATCGCGCCGGGCTGGCCCGGTGATTCCGACACGGTGGAAGCCTCCCGGGCGAACCCCGACAGCATCGCCGACCACGGCATCGATGACGTCACCCGCCACTACCAGGCCATCATCGACACGCTGCCGGCCCGGCCGATCCTGATCGGCCACTCGTTCGGCGGCATGATCGCGGAGAAGCTGCTCGGCCTGGACTACGGGGCGGCCGCCATCGGCATCGACGCCGCCCAGATCAAGGGCGTGCTCCCGCTTCCCCTGTCGGCGCTGCACTCGACCCTGCCGGTGTTCAAGAACCCCGCCAACAAGCACAAGGCGGTCTCCCTGACCGCTGAGCAGTTCCGCTTCAGCTTCGGCAACGCGGTCAGCGAGGAGGAGTCCGACGCGCTCTACGAGCGGTGGGCGATCCCGGCGCCGGGCAAGCCCCTGTTCGAGGCGGCGGCGGCGAACTTCTCGCTGCACTCCCCGGCCAAGGTCAACACCGGCAACGAGGGACGCGGGCCGCTGCTGCTCATCATGGGCGGCCGGGACCACACCGTGCCCGAGGCGATCACCAAGGCCACCGTGAAGCAGTACCGGCATTCCCCCGCCGTCACCGAGCTCGAGGAGTTCTCTGACCGCGGCCACTCCCTGACCATCGACAGCGGCTGGCGCAAGGTCGCCGACCTGTGCCTGGCCTGGCTAGCCAAGCAGGGGCTGTGACGGCTCCGGCCAGACCCGGGGCGGACGCCATGATGGCGCTGCGGGCGCACGCCCGGGGCGGACCCGAGCAGTTCGTCTACGAACAGGCCCCGGCCCCGGCGCCGGGGCCCGGCGAGGCACTGGTCGCCGTGCACGCCGCGGGCATCACGTTCGCCGAGCTGACCTGGGACCTGAGCTGGACCACCAAGGACGGCCGGGACCGTACGCCGGTGATCCCGGCGCACGAGATGTCCGGCACGGTGGCCGGCCTCGCCGACGGCGTCACCGGGGTCGCCGTCGGCGATGAGGTCTACGCGCTGATCGACTTCGACCGGGACGGCGCGGCGGCGGAATTCACCACCGTCCCGGCCGCCGAACTGGCCGCCAAGCCCCGTTCGGCCTCGCACGCGGAGGCGGCGACGCTGCCGCTCGCCGCCCTGACGGCGTGGCAGGCGCTGGCCGACTACGCCGCACTGGAACCCGGCGAGCGGGTGCTGGTGCACGGCGGCGCCGGCGGGGTGGGCGCCTTCGCGGTCCAGCTCGCGGTCATCCTCGGCGGCCGGGTCACCGCCACCGGCCGCAGCGGGGACGCCGCCTTCGTCCGGAATCTCGGCGCGGAGGCCTTCGTCAGCGCCGGCGACCCGGTGCCGGCCGGGTTCGACGTCGTCATCGACACCGTCGGCGGCGCGGTCCTGGACGGCTCTTACCGTCTCCTGCGCGCCGGCGGACGGCTGGTCACGCTCGGTGCCCCGCCGTCGCAGGAACGCGCGAAGGAATTCGGCGCGCATGCCATGTTCTTCGTGGTCACGCCCGACCCGGGCGAACTGGCCCAGCTCGCGAAGCTGGTGGACGAGGGCCGCCTGCACACGGTGGTGAGCCGGTCGTTCCCGCTCGAGGACGGCCGCCTCGCCTTCGAGAGCGGCAGTCGCCCCCGGCCGCCCGGCAAGACCGTCCTGACCGTCCGCTAGCGCGCCGCCGCCGCGATTACGAAGCGCCTTGGAGTGCTACCGAACTCTCGATCACACCTGTCTCTCAAACCCTTCCCCGGGCATCGTCCCCGGCGTTTCGTGATCGCGAAGAGTTTTATATCAAAATCCGTAGAAAAGTCTTCATGATCATGGAAAGCCCCGTATAGCAGCCGTCTCGAGCCCTCAATTTCATGACCGTGAACAGTTTCGGGCACTATGTAACGGCGAATACCGGTCGCGATCGTGAAGCGCCATAGGCGGTGGCTGCGCCCGCGACCACCGCAGCCCGGCAGGAGCGGGGTCAGGCGCGGCGGATCTGGGTGAAGGCGGTGGCGTAGGCGGCGGCGATGTCGTCCAGGTCGCCTGGGCTGAGCGCGGTGGACAGGTTGATCATGCCCCGGGGCGTGGTGTAGACGCCGCCGAGCAGCAGGGCCAGGTGCAGGTCAGCCAGCTGTCCCAGGTCCCCGAGGTGCACGTTCATGATCGAGCCGGCCCGGGTGACCTCCGCGGCCACCCCGGCCGCCGTCGCGCCCGCGTCGATCCGGGCGGCCAGGGCCGCCGCCGCCGAGTTCAGCCCCGAGATCGCCGCCTCGTCCAGGTACCGCAGCGTCATCGTCCCGGCCGCCGCCGCGGCCAGGTGGCCGTTGAAGGTGCCCGCGTGGGTGACGTAGCCCGGCGTCAGCGCCGCGACGGTGAGCTCAAGCAGGTCCGCCCGCCCGCCGACCGCGCCGATCGGGAAGCCGCCGCCGATGATCTTGCCGAGCAGCGTCAGGTCCGGCGTGAGCCCGAGCCGGCCCTGCTCGCCGCCGGGGCCGTTGCGCAGGCCCTGCACCTCGTCCAGGACGAAGAGCACGCCACGCTCAGCCGCCACGCCGGCCACCGCGGCCAGAAACCCCGGCTCGGC
>Ga0136846_1229050_pt1 | contig 31045 bp, 25 predicted proteins | sample HopSoiMetagenom2_FD_96841 | JGI IMG/M metagenome (GOLD analysis project Ga0136846, IMG submission 96841) | Grasslands soil microbial communities from Hopland, California, USA - 2 Assembly 2016 (version 4) | ecosystem: Environmental > Terrestrial > Soil > Grasslands | place: USA: Hopland...
AGGGAATTGGTAGGCGCGATTGGACTCGAACCAACGACCCCCACCATGTCAAGGTGGTGCTCTAACCAGCTGAGCTACGCGCCTAAGGACTGTTCGAAGCTCGTATTGTAGCAAAGCAAAACGACGTTCCTGGCTCGCGCTTAAAAAATGCTGAAAAAAGAGCGCCGCAGCCTTTAGCGACGGCGCGCAGAGCGCACACCCGGCACTTCAGCCACGATGCCCAGCACCTGGTTGAGACGGCCTGACTGTGCCACTTCCACCGTGAACGTCATCCAGGCCGTGCCGCCGCGGTTGTCTTTCACCGACTGCGTCTGCACGCCAATCACGTTCATTTTTTCCTTGGCGAACACCTCTGAAATATCGCGCAGCAGTCCCTGGCGGTCAGCGGCCTCCACAGCCACATCGACCGGGTACACCGCGCCGTCGGGCGACTTGGGCGAGTTCCACTCCACCTCGATCACGCGGTCGGGGCTGCCGCTGGCCATGTTGCGAAAATTGCTGCAGTCGCTGCGGTGAATGCTGACGCCCTTGCCTTTGGTGACGAAGCCCAGGATTTCATCGGGCGGCGCAGGCTTGCAGCACTTGGCCAACTGAGTCAACAGCGATCCCATGCCGACGACCAGCACGCCACCTGCGCCCTTTTTGCCCGGGCTGGGCGCGCGCGCCTTTTTGGCCAGCACGTAATCGTCCTGGCTCATGACGGGCTCCGGCGGCCTGAGCATGTTCTCAATGGTGCGAAGCGACAGCTCGTCCTTGCCCACCACCTCGAACAAATCATCGGCCGTCTTGAAGCCGAGCTGCGCCGCAAGGTCGTCCAGCTTCATGGACGTCTTGCCTTCGCGCTGCAGCAGTTTTTCGACCGCTTCACGGCCTCTGGCGACGGTCTGCTCCATCGCCAGGGCGTTAAACCACGCACGCACTTTTGACTTCGCGCGGTGGCTGCACAAAAAGCCCAGCTCCGGGTTGAGCCAGTCGCGCGAAGGTCCACCTTCCTTGACAGTGATGACCTCCACCGTCTGGCCGTTCTGCAGCGGTGTGTTGAGCGGCACCATGACGCCATCAATGCGCGCGCCGCGGCAGCGATGGCCCAGGCTGGTATGAACGCTGTAGGCAAAGTCCACGGTGGTTGCGCCCTGCGGCAGCTCCACGATGGCCGCGTCAGGCGTCAGTACATAAATGCGGTCTTCGAACAAGCCCTGCTTCGCATCGCGCGCGCGCTGGGCCGCCGGTCCGGAAAGATCACGCTCCCAGGCCAGCAACTGGCGCAGCACCGCAATCTTGGCGTCGTATTCACTGCTGGCCGACACACCGGCATAGCCCTTGGCTCCCGCCTCCTTGTAGGCCCAGTGCGCCGCCACGCCGTGCTCGGCATGGTCGTGCATTGCCTGCGTACGCACCTGAATCTCTACTGCCCTGCCTGCGTCGTCGCGCACCACCGTGTGCAGCGACTGGTAGCCGTTGGTTTTGGGCTTGGCGATGTAGTCATCGAATTCGCCGTCTACCGGGGTAAAGCGTGAATGCACAAAGCCGAGCGCTGCATAGCAGCCCTTCACATCGGCGGCAATCACACGCAGCGCGCGAATGTCGAACACCTGCTCAAAGTCGAGTGACTTGCCACGCATCTTTTTGACGATGCTGTAGATGTGCTTGGGCCGGCCCTGCACCAGCGCGGCAATGCCGTTCTGGTTCAGCTCGCGCTCCAGCTGCGCGCGCAAGGCTTCCATAAAGCCTTCGCGCTCCACGCGCTTTTCGTCCAGCAGGCGGGCGGTCTGCTTGTAGGTGTCAGGCTCCAGGAAACGGAAGGCCAGGTCTTCCATTTCCCATTTGATCTGCCAGATGCCCAGGCGATTGGCCAGCGGCGCAAACACATGCAGCGACTCATACGCCAGCGCCAATGGCGCCGTCTGGCGCGTGGCCGCATAGTGGCGCAGCGTTTGCAGGCGCGACGCCAGGCGCAGCATCACCACGCGCAAGTCGCGCGAAAACGCCAGCAGCATCTTGCGCACGTTCTCGGTTTGCGCAGCCGGGTCATCCAGCAGTTGCGCCTTCGCATTGGCTGAGCGCGCCTGGCGCTGCACCTGCACCAGCTTGGTGGTCTCCATCGCCAGCGCCGCATAGTTGGCGCCGAAGGCTTTGGTGATCACTTCCTGCGGCTTGGTCAGGTGCTGGCAGGCATACACCAGGTAGGTCGCGGCCTGCATGGCTTCCGAGCCGCCTATGGTTTTCAGGATGGCCGCCACCGCATCGGCATGCGCCAGGATGTTCTCGCCCGTGTCGTGCGTTTCGCTGGCGATCAGGGGCTCGGCAAACGCGCGGGCGCGCGCCAGCGCGTGCGGCTGGTCCGGCAGGCTGTCGGCCGTGGCGGTCACGATGGAGGCGTTTGCCCCCTGGGAGGCTGCCGGGCTACCGGGCCCGGCCACATTGCTTTTCATGAAAACTCAGTCAAATAGTTGCGAGGCTGGCCGTGCATGACGCCGGCAATAACGGGGTCACCCAAGCAGGAAACCGGCCACCGCCGCCACCTGGTCAGCCGCGATCAGTGTGGGCGCATGCCCTACCCCTTCAAATTCCACCAGACGGGCGCGCGGTCCGCGCTGCGTCATGGCCTGGGCCGTCTGGGAGCTGAGCAGGTCAGACTGCTTGCCGCGTATCACCAGCGTCCCGGCCTTGATATTGTCGTAGAGCTGCCAGAGCATGGCCTCACCCTGACGCGCGGATTCCTCGGTTTCCTGCTTGAAGGGCACGGCGATGGCCGGGTCGTAATGCAGCCGCCACGGCGCATCGGCGGCATCAGAGACACGCCTGAGCATGGGACGCGACAGCGCCAGCCACTGCTCGGGCGTATGCGGGCCAAAGCTCTGTGAAATCGCCCACATCGCATCGGCCGCTTGCTGCACCGACGCAAAATGGCCCGCCTGACCCAGATAGGCTCCGATCCGCACGATGGCCTGCCACTGGATAGCCGGCCCCACATCGTTCAACACCAGGCAGCGCACCGGCGCCGGCAAGGGCAGATCAGGCGTGCCGCACACCGCCACGCCGATCAGGCCGCCCATACTGGTGCCCACCCAGTCCAGCGAGGCCACCGGCGCCTGGGCATGCAACTGACCCAGCAGCGCCAGTATGTCGCCCGCATAGGTCCGCAACTGGTAGCCCATGGGGTCTTTGAGCCAGTCGCTTTCGCCCCGGCCCACCACATCCACGCAAACCACACGCAAGCCGCCCGGCCGCCCGGCGCCTTGCTCAACCAATGCCTGCGCCAGCACGTCAAAATCCCGCCCCTGGCGCGACAGGCCATGCACGCACACCACCACATGCGGGCTGTCGGCCTGGCCCCATTGCCAATAAGCCATGCGGTGTCCGCCCGTGGCATCGGGGCAATTTACGTAGTTCAGCGTAGGTTGGGTCATGGTCGTGGCGTTTCAATCAAAGGCTTGATAATTGCTTGAGACATTGAAGGGTCGCAGCGCCTGCCGCGCACCCGTCAAAGCCCCAGTTCAACCATCGTAAATCATCCGGAGAAACAACATGCTCAAAGGTAAAACAGCCCTCGTCACCGGCTCGACCAGCGGAATCGGCCTGGGCATCGCCAAGGCGCTGGCGGCGCAAGGCGCCAACATTGTCATCAACGGCTTTGGCGATGTTGATGGCCCCAAGGCCGAGGTAGAAGCGCTGGGCGCACGCGTGGCCTATCACGGCGCCGACATGAGCAAGGTCTCCGACATCGAAGACATGATGCGTTATGCCGCCGCGCAGTTCGGCCAGGTCGACATCCTTGTGAACAACGCCGGCATCCAGCATGTGGCGCGGGTCGAGAACTTTCCCGTTGAACGATGGGACGCCGTGATCGCCATCAACCTCAGCAGCGCCTTTCACGCCACGCGCCTGGCTTTGCCCGCCATGCTGGCGGCCAACGGCGGCAAGGGCTGGGGCCGCATCATCAACGTGGCCTCGGTACACGGCCTGGTCGGCTCGGCTGAAAAATCCGCCTACGTCGCGGCCAAGCACGGCATCGTGGGCCTGACCAAAGTCACCGCACTCGAAAACGCCACCAGCGGCGTCACCTGCAACGCCATCTGCCCCGGCTGGGTGCTGACCCCTCTGGTGCAAAAACAGGTGGACGCGAAAGCTGCCGCCGGCAACATCAGCAACGAAGCGGCCACGAAACAGCTGCTGGGTGAAAAAGAGCCTTCGATGCAGTTCACCACCCCCGAAGAGTTGGGCGCACTCGCGGTGTTTTTCTGCTCGCCGGCTGGCAACAACGTGCGGGGCGTAGCGTGGAACATGGATGGCGGCTGGGCTGCGCAATAAGCAGCTGCCAGTCGCCAGCCTTTCTTAGCCTTTCAGCATCCGGCTCACATAGTCCCCAATCGCCAGCGAGCTCGTAAGCCCCGGCGACTCAATGCCGAAAAGGTTCACCAGGCCCGCAACGCCGTGATCACGCGGTCCCTGGATGAGGAAGTCTTTGGCGGCCTCATGCGGCGCCTGGATCTTGGGGCGCATGCCCGAATAACCGGGCATGAGCGAACCATCCGCCAACGCCGGCCAGTACTTGCGCACCTCGGCATAAAAGGCCTCGCCGCGCGCCGGATCCACCACCAGGTCGTCGGGTGAGTCGACCCACTGCACATCAGGCCCAAACTTCGCCTGGCCGCCCAGGTCGATGGTGAGGTGCACGCCCAGGCCGGCGGCTTCGGGCACAGGGTAGATGAGACGGCTGAAGGGTGAACGGCCGGGCAAGGTGAAATAGTTGCCTTTGGCGTAATGGCTGGGCGGCACATGCCCGGCGGCCAGGCCGGCAAAGCGGCTGGCCAGGCGTTGCGCCTGCAGCCCCGCCGCGTTGACGACGGTTTTGGCCTCAAGCTCCGTTTCGTCTTCTGCTATCAAATAGATAGCTGACTGACCACATTCCGCCTGGGCTAGAGGCGAATTAAGCACTACAAGACCGCCCGCATTCTCCAGGTCACCCTGCAGCGCCAGCATCAGGCCGTGGCTGTCGACAATGCCAGTGCTGGGGGAATGCAGCGCGGCCACGCATTCAAGCTGCGGCTCCATCGCGCGCGCCTCTTCACGCGTGAGCAGCACCAGGTCATGCACGCCGTTGGCGGCGGCCTTCTCGCGTATGCCTTGCAATTGGGCGACTTGCGCTTCGCTCGTGGCCACGATGAGCTTGCCGCAGCGCTGGTAGCCTATGCCGCGTTCGGCGCAGTAGTCATACAGCAGGCCTTTGCCTTCAACGCACAGCCGGGCCTTGAGTGAGCCTTGCGGGTAGTAGATGCCGGCGTGAATGACTTCGCTGTTGCGCGAGCTGGTGCCGGTGCCTATGGCGTCCGCGGCTTCCAGCACCATCACGTCGCGGCCCTGCAAGGCCAGCGCGCGGGCCACCGCCAGGCCCACCACGCCCGCGCCAATGACCACACAATCGACCTGGTCCATTCAGCGAGCCTCGAAGCCTTCAATGACGTTGACGGCATTGATGCCCAGTTCTGCAGCGGCATAGCCGCCTTCGAGCACAAACACGGTGGGCAAGCCCAGCTCTCGCAGGCGCTCGCCCAGGCGGATGAAGTCGCCCGGCTGCAGCGCAAATTTGGAGATCGGGTCTTCGGCAAAGGTATCCAGCCCCAGCGACACGACCAGCGCATCGGCACGGTAGCCGGCGATGCGCAGGCACGCGGCTTCCAGCGCCTCGAACCAGCGGGGCACGGTGCAGCCAGCCGCCAGCGGCAGATTGAGGTTGAAGCCTTCGCCCTCCCCTTCGCCGGTTTCATTCGCATGGCCCAGGTAGAACGGGTACTCCGTCATCGGGTCACCGTGCAGGCTCACAAAGAGCACATCGGCACGGCTGTAAAAGATGCTTTGGGTGCCGTTGCCGTGGTGGTAGTCGACATCGAGCACGGCCACACGTGCCGCGCCGCCGTCGCGCAAGGCCTGGGCGGCCACGGCTGCGTTGTTCAAAAAGCAGTAGCCGCCCATGAAGTCGGGCCCGGCGTGGTGGCCGGGCGGGCGGCTGCAGCAGAACACGGCGCGCTCGCCCTTGTCCGCCAGCAAAGCGGCGGCGCTGGCGGCAGCGTCTGCCCCGGCTTTGGCGGCCTGCCAGGTGCCGGCCGACAGCGGCGAGCCGTTGTCCATTGAATACAAGCCCAGCCGCGCGGTGAAGTTAACGGGCTCCACATCGCTGCGCAAGGTACGCACCGGCCACACCGAGGGAAACGGCTGGCGCTGGTCGTTACCGGCCTCGAGCGCCGCCCAGTCGCGCCAGGCGTGCTCCAGAAACGCGAGGTAGCGGGCGGTGTGCACCTTGGCCAGCACCGCGCGGCTGTCTGCATGCGGCGTGCGCATAACGTGGCCGCGTTCGGCAAGCCGGGTTTTGACGAATTCGGCACGAGCCGGGGTTTCAAAACACGGAACGCGCTCACCACGAAAAAATTCGTACTGAGGGGCATGGGCGTGGTGGCTGTCGCTGAAGAAAGTGAGCATGACGGCTGACGGTTAGGCAAAAAAAAGTGCAAGCCGCAGGCTGCGGCGTTCACAGCGTGCGCGGGTCGGTCTTCAGCAGCATCTCGACCAGGGAGCGCAGCGCGGCCTTGAGCGGCTCGGCGCCGGGTGTTAACTCGAAGGTGGCCTCGTCCATGTAGAGCTTGCGGTTGATTTCCAGCTGGATGCTGTGCCGCTGCCCGGCCGGGTTGCTGTAGCGGCGGACCAGCTCGACGCCTTTGTAGGGGTGGTTATAGGCCACGCTGTAGCCGTGCCCCTTCAGGTGTTCGCACACCCGCTGCGACAAGGCCGCATGGGCCGTGGTTCCCTCGCGGTCGCCGACCACGAAGTCGGCGTGTTCTTCGCCCGGAAAATCTGTCGCGCTGCTCGATGCGACGGCCGGCATGGAGTGGCAGTTGATGTGAAGGCTGTAACCATGCTGGCGGTGCGCCGCGTCAATGGCCTGCTCTACCGCCGCGTGATACGGCACCCAGTATTGCGCGATGCGCGCCTGGATTTCCGCCACGCCCAGCTTGCGGTCGTAAAGCGGCACGCCTTCGTCGGTGGTGCGCCAGATCAGCCCCTTGCCCAGGCGGACTTTGGACATGATTTTGGGATCGGTTTCCACCGGGCCGGGCCAAGCCCCGTCGAGCAGTGTCACGTCCATTTCGGTGGTGTTGCGGTTGGCGTCGAGGTAGCTGCGGGGAAAGTGCGCCTCGATCCAGTGCACCCCCATCGCAGGTGCAAAGTCGTAGAGCTTTTCGACATGCGTGTCTTCAGCGCTGCGCAGGACGGCGAGCTCGCAGGCATGCCTGAAATCTGCCGGGTACACGGTACCGCTATGGGGGGAATCAAGAACCAGCGGAGTGCTTCCGGGCACGTGGGTAATGAACTGCATGGCTTGACTTTAGCAGCAGCGGCTGGCGCTAAAACCAGCGGCACCCGTGCGGGTAAGGCATGAAAAAGCATAAACAAAAGCATGGACAAAGACGTGAACAACACATCGGCTCAACCCGATGTTGCAGTGCGCAAACTTCCGTTTGTCCTACAGGCGTTTAACGATTGCACCCACAAAAATGCGCCTGTCGAGCCCCTAAATTTCATGACGGAAATCATTCAACCCCCTCCAACGCTTCAACGCGCCCGGTTTGTTCCGGGCGTGAAAAGCAATTCATCCATTGAAGGAAGCACCATGCAATCATTGACCCGAACTCTTTCCGCGACCGCGCTGGCTGTGGCCGCACTGGCAGCCGCCACCGGCGTTCAGGCCCAAAGCTCCAGCACCAGCACCAGCAGCGCCTCAGCCAGCAGCAACTATTCGTTTTACGCTCCCGGTTCCCGTTATTTGGGGTTGAACATCGGCCAGTCGGATTTCTCGGTCCCCAACGGTGCGGGCGCCTTTCCTTCTGATAACAAGGACACCTCGTACAACATCTACGGCGGCAGTTATTTCAACAACAATTTCGGCGTGGAGCTCGGCTACACCGATTTCGGCAAGATGAACCGCGGCGGCGGCCAGACCGAAGCCGAGGGCATCAACCTGAGCCTGGTGGGGCGCCTGCCGCTGAGCAACTCTTTCAACCTGCTGGGCAAGCTGGGCACCACCTACGGCCGCACCCGTGTGTCCGCCCTGCCGGCCTCTGGCCTGGCCACGGGCAACCAGAGCGACTGGGGCCTGTCTTACGGCATTGGCGCTGAATGGGCTTTTACGCCCGCAGTGTCTGCCGTGCTGGCGTGGGATGAGCACAACCTGAAATTCCCCGGCTCCGGCAAAGACCGCGTGAGCACCGCCAGCGTGGGCCTGCGCTACCGCTTCTAAGCAGCGATTGGCTTGGCCGGCTTGGCGTTTGCCTCGTCCGCAGCAAGCATTCGCACCCAAACGCCCGCACGCCCCAAAAGGCTGCGGGCTTTTTGCTGCCCGCTGCGCCTGGCCTGTCTGGCCTGTATCAATTCGCTATGAAATAAATAGCAAGATCCCGATTATCTGTAAGGGCTAGAGCCACTTTTTACTCATCAAGCCGGCTGCGTGGCCGACGCAGTTACCGGCGCCACTGCCGGCGCCAGCATCTCCTGCAGCAGCCAAGTCCCGGCGCGGCCCAGCGGGCGCTGGCGCGACCACACCGCGTCCACCGGCACCCGGCGTGGCCAGCCGCGCGCGTTGAGCTCCACCAGCTTGCCGGTGGCAAAGCGTGTGACCATCCAGCGCGGAATGGCAGCCCAGCCAAAACCCAGCACTGCCATTTCCATCAGCATGAGGTAGCTGGGCGCCGACCAGGCGCGGCGCGACTGCGGCGCCCCCTGCGAGCCCTGCTCTTCTATGTAGGTGGCCAATCGGAGCGCCCTGAAATTGGCCAGCACGTCGGGTGTGATGTCCTGCATGCCGGCCAGCGGGTGGGCGGCGGCCACAAACAGCGTGATTTCAGACTGCTCGGCAATCGTGGCCGAACCGACGTCGGGCGGGTAGGCGTTTTGCGCGGCCACCACGCCGATGTGCGCCCGCCCCGTCTGCACCAGGGACACCAGGTCGCCGTGCTCGGCAATCAGGCACTCAAACTCCAGGTCAGGGAAGCGGTTTTCAAAGGCCAGCAGCATCTCTTCGAAGCGGTCGGACTGGTAGGTGTCCGACCAGACGACGCTGAGCCTGGGCTCCATGCCCCCGCCCAGCTGGCTGGCGGCGCGGTCCAGCCGGTCGCTGGCGGCCAAAATTTCCTGCACCTTGCCCAGCATGACCTTGCCCTGCTCCGTCAGGCCCGGCTTGCGGCTGCTGCGGTCAAACAGCGTGATGCCCAGGTCAATTTCCAGGTTGGCGATGGCGCTGCTCACGGTCGACTGGCTTTTGCCCAGCTTGCGGGCTGCGGCCGAAAACGACCCCAGGGTGGCGGCTTCAGCAAAGGCGGTCAGGGCTTCCGGGGAATGGCGCATGCAGGACTCACGATCTGCTAGTTATCTATTTTTACGATAGTTATTGATTTTAATGTATTTGAAATAGCGATGAAAATGTCCTCATCGCCGCCAAGCACCCGCCAAACGCAGCGCTTATGGGGCCGAACCAGTCAGAAAGTGAACCGCATCGTGAGTCTCCAGAAGTCCCTCAAAGAACGTTTTTTCCACGCCCTCGGGTTTGAAGTCCTGGCCATTGCCATCTGCGCGCCGCTGGGCGCCTGGCTGCTGGGCTATTCGCTGGCGCACATGGGCCTGCTCACCCTCATGGTGTCGCTCATGGCCATGACCTGGAACATGGTGTTCAACGCCATCTTTGACCGGGCGCAGCGACGCATGGGGTTTCGGCGCACGCTGGGCGCACGTGCGGTACACGCGGTGCTGTTTGAAATCGGCCTGGTCATCGCGGTGGTTCCGCTGGCGGCCTGGTGGCTGGGCATCGGCCTCTGGGAAGCCTTTGTGCTGGACATCGCCATCGTGCTGTTCTTTTTGCCCTATACCTTCGGCTTTAACTGGGCTTACGACCACATCCGTGCAAAGGTGGTGGCGCGCCACAGCCTCAAAAACCGCCGGGCCGCCGGCACGCCTCCCCAACCCCTTACTTCATCTGCACAGAGCCCGACACGTTAACCAGCACCGTGCTCTTGCCGGCCTCCACAGGAACCGATGAATCAGCCATTTCGGCCTTGGCCGACATTGCCATCATCCGGGGGCGCGGAATGGGGCCCTGGTCGTTGGCATTGACGGAAACTTCGCGCAGGGAGTAGCTGCCAAAGCCAAAGCTGCGGGCCACTTCGGTTGCCTTGGCCTTGAAGCGCTCAATCGCCTGGGCCTGGGCTTCGCCCTCGACTTTGGCGCGCTGCTCGCGGCTCAGGGCAAAGCTCACATTGCCCATGGTGAGCGTCTGAATCTTGCCGGCCGTGCTGGTGATGCGCGGGAAGTCCTTGCCTTCCAGCAGCAGCTCGGTGGAGCCCTGCCAGCCGTTGATCTTGCCGTCCTTGTTGTAGCGCGGATAAAGGCTGAAGTTGCCGGTGCGCACGTCCATCTGGCCGGGGGCGGCGGCCTGCTTGGCCTGAGTGAGTGCGGCATCCAGGGCCTGCTTGAGCTGGGTTTGCACGGCACCGGCGTCAGTGCCGTCGCGCGTGGTGGTCAGGGAAATCGACAGCAGGTCCTGCTGCACTTCGACAGTGCCGGTGGCCGAGATCTGGGCCACATTCTGCAGGGGCTCATGGTGCGTGGGCTGGGCCATCACGCCAGAAGCGAAGGCGGCGCCCGCCAGCAGGACACAGACGGCAATCGATTTGGAAGTTCGCATTGGAAATTACCTTTCAGGTGGTTGATCTTGCTTTTGGCCACAGTTGTGTGGCCGGGAAAGACATGAAACGAAGAAGAAAACAAAAAGGGGTTAACCCGGGCCAGGCATTGGGTTGTGGCAAGTCATGCCTGTCCTGCGCTTGGGGAGCCGATCAGTCACCTGCATCTTGCGAAGTTGCCGACCGGCGGCTATGAAGAGGATTCCGCCCTTTTTACGGCGGACACAACGCGTGGGCCGCGATTTTCACACGCCCGTTTCCAGGCGGGTGTAGGAGGATTTCCATAATCAATTCTTGCGCATGCATGCGTCCGCAACTTATGTAACAGTGTGTCAAAGTGACTGAAAAATGAGACATCTCGTGTTTTCAGCCTTCAAAATGGCTCTGTTACAAATTACCAGATGACTATGACCCAAGCTCAACCCAACGCCCGCGCCGACAAAATCCTGATCCTTGACGACGATGCCCGCATCCGCGACTTGCTGCGCCGCTATCTGGCCCAAGAGGGTTTTGAAGTCATCCTTGCCGAAGACAGCAAGGCGCTGAACCGCATCATGCTGCGCGACGCGGTCGACCTGATCGTGCTGGACCTGATGATGCCGGGCGAAGACGGCCTGTCCATCTGCCGCCGGCTGCGCGCGGCCAACGACCGCACCCCCATCATCATGCTGACAGCCAAGGGTGAGGACGTGGACCGCATCGTCGGACTGGAAGTCGGCGCTGACGACTACCTCGCCAAACCTTTCAACCCGCGCGAATTGCTGGCCCGTATCCACGCGGTGCTGCGCCGCCGGCCCACCGCCGAAGTGCCAGGCGCCCCGTCCAGCGACCAGGAGGTCATCACCTTCGGCCCCTTCTCGTTTGACATGGGCCTGCGCACCCTGCACAAAAACGGCGAAGAACTGCCGCTGACCACCGGTGAGTTCGCCATGCTGAAAACCCTGGTGCGCCACCCGCGCCAGCCGCTGTCGCGCGAAAAGCTGGCCCAGCTGGCGCGCGGACGCGAGTTCGAGCCCTTTGACCGCAGCCTGGACGTGCAGGTTTCGCGCCTGCGCAAGCTGATCGAGGTCGATGCCGCCGTGCCCCGCTACATCCAGACGGTCTGGGGCATTGGCTACGTGTTCGTGCCGGACGGCACTAACTGATAGCCCCCACGGTCGCTCACTTCGTGTAGCTCCCTGCCCCCCGGGGGGGCCGCCCGCCCTGCGGCCTGGCAAAGCCAGTTCCGCGGGCTCATGCTGGGTTAAGAGTTCTTTGGGCACAGCCAGTGGGGCTATATCACATGACGCGCGCTTGCAACAGGCGGCAACAGCTTGGCTGCCGCCGCGCTGGCGTATCGTGCTAACGTCCGTCGATTGCCTGCACGCGGCACCTACCCACCACCTATGGACGCCACCAATCCTGCTCCCCTTGAAACCGCCCCGGCACCGCTGGAGATGCGCCCACGGCGGGGCTTCAGCCTGTTCTGGCGAACCTTCTTTTTCCTGGCGCTGCTGCTGTTCGGCTCTATCGTGGCCTGGCTGCAGACCTTTCGCGCGCTGGAATCCGAGCCGCGTGCCATCCAGAGCGCGCAGCAGCTGGCCTCGCTGGTCAACCTGAGCCGGGCCGCGCTCCGCTATTCGGACGCCATCGCCCGCGTGTCGCTGATCAAGACGCTGGCCGACGAGGAGCGTGTGCGCATCACGCCGCGCGAGCCCAAAGACAAATTCGAGCTGTTTGAAAGCGACGAGTTTGGGGAGCGCACTGCCGAGGAACTCAAGGCGCGACTGGGCATGGGCACTGTGGTGGCCAGCAGCGTCAACGGCCAGAAGGGCCTGTGGGTGGGCTTTGCCATCGACGGGGACTCTTACTGGCTGCTCACTGATCCGTCCAAGATCGGCCCGTCGCGCAACAGCACCTGGGTGATCTGGCTGATCACCGCCGCCGCGTTGTCGCTGGCGGGTGCGGCCTTTATCGCCAGGCTGATCAACCGGCCGCTCAAGCAACTGTCTTTTGCGGCCAGCCGCATGCGCGACGGTGACTTTGACGCCAGCCTGCTGGACGAAAAAGTCGCCACGAGTGAAATCCGCGAAGTCAACATCGGCTTTAACCGCATGGCCGAGCAGCTCTCCAAAATCGAGCAAGACCGGGTCATCATGCTGGCCGGTATCTCGCACGACTTGCGCACGCCATTGGCCCGGCTGCGCCTGGAAACCGAGATGAGCGTGGCGGACGCCGATGCGCGCGAGCACATGGCCGCCGACATCACGCAACTGGACGCGATCATCGACAAATTCCTGGACTACGCCAGGCCCGAGCCGCCGCGGCTGGAGCGCGTCTCGCTCAATGCCGTGGTCGATGCCGCGGTGTATGCGATCGCCGACTACGAAGACATGCGGGTGACTGTCACGATTCCCGACGACATGGCCGTGCTGGCCGACGAGGTGGAGCTGTCGCGGGTGATTTCGAACTTGCTGGAAAACGCCAGGCGCTACGGCAAGACACCGGAAACCGGCATTGCCCTGGTCGACATCGCCGCCAAGGCGCGTGACCAGTGGGTACTGATCAAGGTGCGCGACCACGGCATGGGCGTGGCGCCCGAGACGCTCTCAAAACTCACACGCCCGTTTTTCCGCGGCGATGCCGCACGCACGGCGGCCACCGGTGCGGGCCTGGGCCTGGCGATTGTCGAGAAAACCATCCACCGCATGGGCGGTGTGTTTGGCCTGGCCAACACGGGCTCGGGCGGGCTGGCCGCGCACATCAAGCTGCGCAGGAGCTGAACTGAACTGAACTGAACTGAACTGAACTGAAGGCTGAACCGTCTTGGTTCCATTTCAGGCAGCCTCAGTCAATTTAAGAAAAATCTTGATTTCCAAATCGAATTGCGACACCCCCAAGCGCATCAAGAAGGGCTGAGGATGGAGTGAATTGGCTAGCCTTTAGGTTCCTACACCGACAGGGTTTGCCAATGACTCACAACCACCTCAGCCCAACTGAACGCTACCAGATTCAAGCCTGGCTTGAACAGAATTTGAACAAGTGCCAGATCGCCCGGCGCCTGGGGCGCCACCGAAGCACCATCTACCGCGAACTGGCGCGCTGCGCAGGCGCTTACAACGCCGAACGTGCCCAACGTCACCGCCTGGGCTGCGCGCTGCGCTGTGCCGCCAACGCCTCGCGCTATGCGGCCGCTGTCTGGGCGCAGGTGCGCAAAGCACTGGTGAAGACTTACTGGTCGCCCCAGCAGATCGCCGGACGGGCGCAGCTCAAGGCCTTGCCCGCGCCCGCCTGCGGGGGCCTTGGGGCTATGCCCAGCATGCAGGCCATCTATGCCTGGGCAGCCCGTATCTGGCCCGAGCGCCACGAGCGGCCCCTGCGGCGCGCGCGCCCGCCTCGCCCAGGGGGCAACGGCCCGAGCAGCGTGTTCGGCTGGGCCCGCTCGGTGCAACCCATCGCCCAGCGCCCGGCCCATGTGCGCCAGCGCCTGGAATTGGGCCATTGGGAGGTTGACACCATGATCGGCGTGCGCGGCGCCTACAAGGCCCGGCTGCTGGTGTGCGTGGAGCGGCTCAGCCGGTACACCCGGCTGGTGCTACTGGACAACGGGTTGCCCGAGACGGCAGCGGCTGCGCTGCGCAGCTGCCTGCTGGGCGACGCTCGCTGGCCGGTGCTGAGCATCACGACCGACCGGGGCAGCGAGTTCGCCAGGCTGCACACGGTGATCCAGCCCCAGCGGCTGTACGTGTGCGATGCACGCCGGCCCAATCAACGCGGCACCAATGAGAACACCATCGGACTGGTGCGCCAGTTCATCCCCAAGGGTGAGCCCTTGAGCTTGCAGACACCTGCCTCAATTGCCCGGATCGAGCATTTGCTCAACACCAGACCTCGTGCCTGCCTGGGCTTTAAAACTTCTGATGAGGTACTCTTCGAGCAGCGCAGCCAATGTCGCAATTCGAACTAGAAATCAAGAAATAGGCCTCTAGCCCAGGCAGGGACTTGGCCTTCAGCTATCAAAAATATAGCAATCAACCTGTAGCGCGCGGCGGCGGCCTAGCGGTGCAACAGCACCACGGCACGGGCTTCCATGCTCAGCCCCTGCCCCACCGGGCCCAGTTTTTCTGCCGTCTTGGCCTTCACGTTCACCTGGCCGGCGTCCAGCCCCAGGGCCGCGGCGATATTGCCGCGCATCGCCGCGATGTACGGAGCCAGCTTGGGCGCCTGCGCAATCACGGTGCTGTCGATGTTGCCGATCTTCCAGCCGAGTTCAGCCAGCTTTCGCCCGACTTCCTTGAGCAGCACCGATGAATCCGCACCCTTGAAGCGCGCGTCGGTGTCGGGGAAATGCGAGCCGATGTCGCCCAGCGCCGCCGCGCCCAGCAGCGCGTCGGTAATCGCGTGCAGCAGCACGTCGGCGTCCGAATGGCCCAGCAGGCCCACGGTGTGCGGAATGTCGACGCCGCCGATGATGAGCTTGCGCCCTGGCACCAGGGCGTGCGTGTCCCAGCCTTCACCGATTCGAAAATTCATGGCGGTCATCGTGAGGCCTTGTTTGCGTAACGTGGGTGATGCGAATTGGATGGCATGGCTTATTTTCTGCGCCGTTCAAAGATGGCCTCGGCCAGCGCGAAATCCTCCGGATAGGTGACCTTGAAGTTCTGCGCGCTGCCGCTCACCAGCCGGGGCGACAGGCCGGCCGCCTCCATCGCGCTGGATTCATCGGTGACGGCGTCACCGGCCTGTTGCAAGGCATCGATCAGCGCACCGATGCGAAACATCTGCGGCGTTTGCGCCAGCCATTTGTCACTGCGATCCACGGTAGAAGCCACGCGGCCGTCCCGTTCGGTTTTGAGCGTATCGGGCAGTTTTTGCGCCAGCAGGCCACCTACGGCGTCATGGCGGCACTCATTGATCAATGCCTTGATCTGCTCGGGTGTGACCAGGCAGCGCGCGGCATCGTGCACCAGCACCCAGTCGGTCAGGGCCGCGCCGCCGGGCTGCTGCTCCCGCATGGCTTTGAGGCCATTGAGCACGGTGGCCGCCCGTGTGGCGCCCCCGCCCACCAGCAGGACTTCATTGCCCCGGTTGAAATCGGGAAACACATCCAGAAAGTCGTCGTCAGACGGCGAAATCACCACCCAGACCGCCGCAAAGATGTCTGAGAGAGCCCTGAACGCTTCGACCGTATGCCTCACCATGGGCAGGCCGTCAATCAGGTGGTACTGCTTGGCCTTGGCAGTTCCGGCCCGGCTACCCTGCCCCGCACAGGGGATCAGCACAAAAAAACGCGAATCGGGGCGGGTATTGGCAGGGCTTGTCGTCATAACTTCATCATAGATTCTAAAATCAGGGGATTGAACGCAGGCACCCCACTCCGGATGGTTTGGGGTGCTTGGCTTTTGGCGATTGATTTCCTGACTTCAAGCTCACATCCGAACCAACCACCCCAGCGGCCCCGATTCATGCAGCTACCCCCACTCGTCACTGGCAAACGCTACACCCTGCCCCAGCCTGCCGGCTCTGCCGATGCCCTGCTGCTGGCCCGCCTGGGCACCCGCGAAAAGGCGGCCGGCAAGCTGACCGCCATCATCACCTCAGACGCCACCACAGCCCAGCGCCTGATGGACGAGATCGCGTTTTTTGCACCGGACTTGCGCTGCGCGCTGTTCCCTGATTGGGAAACCCTGCCCTACGACACTTTCTCGCCGCATCAGGACCTCATCAGCGAGCGCCTGGCCACGCTGTGGCGCATCCAGCAACGCGACAAGGAGACCGGCGCCGACGTGGTCATCGTGCCCGCCACTACGGCGCTGTACCGGCTTGCGCCGCCCAGCTTCCTGGCAGGCTACACCTTTCAGTTCAAGGTCAAGCAAAAGCTTGATGAAACCAAACTCAAAGCCCAGCTCACGCTGGCCGGCTACAGCCACGTCACGCAAGTCGTCAGCCCCGGCGAGTACGCGGTGCGCGGCGGTTTGATTGACCTGTTTCCCATGGGCAGCCCTGTGCCTTATCGCGTTGACCTGTTTGATGACGAGATCGACAGCATCCGCACCTTTGACCCCGACAGCCAGCGCAGCCTCTACCCCGTGCCCGAGGTGCGCCTCTTGCCCGGGCGTGAGTTTCCGATGGACGACGAGGCGCGCGCCCGGTTCCGCAGCCGCTGGCGCGAGCTGCTGGATGGCGACCCGACCAAGAGCCGCATCTACAAAGACATGGGCAACGGCGTGGCCACCGCCGGCATCGAGTACTACCTGCCGCTTTTCTTTGAAGAAACCGCCACGGTGTTCGATTACCTGGGAAGCAACGCCACGGTGGTGCTGCACGGCGACCTGGAACCGGCTTTCCAGCGCTTCTGGCAAGACACCAAAGACCGCTACCGCCTGGTGCGCGATGCGCCCGACCGCCCGGCGCTGCCGCCCGAGTCGCTCTTCCTGGGCACCGAGCAGTTTTACGCACGCGCCAACGACTACGCACAACTGGCCATACGCGCCACGGTCGAAGACGTGGCCGACAACGCGCAGTTTCAAAAGCTCGGTGAAATGGCCGTGGTGCGCGGCGCAGAAGACCCGCTCTCCCGGTTCAAGGGCCATGTACGCAACACCGCCCACCGCGTGCTGGTGCTGGCCGAAAGCGAAGGCCGGCGTGAAAGCCTGCTGGACTTTCTGCGTGCCAGCAGTGTCAGCCCGCCGGCATTTGACTCGCTCCAGGACTTCCAGGCCAGCGACGAAAAGCTGGGCATCGCCACTGCGGCGCTGAACACCGGCTTCAGCTGGCTCGAAGAAGGCATCGACTTCATCACCGAAACCGAGCTGTTTGCCGCAGGCGCCACGGTGCGCCGCCGCAACAAAAAGCAGGAACAGGTCAGCGACGTAGAAGCGCTGATCAAGGACCTCTCCGAGCTCAACGTCGGCGACCCGGTGGTGCACAGCGCCCACGGTATCGGCCGCTACCGGGGCCTCATCAACATGGACCTGGGCCAGGGCACCAACGCCGACGGCACGCCGCTGCTGCAGGAGTTTTTGCACCTCGAATACGCCGACAGCGCCACGCTGTACGTACCTGTCAGCCAGTTGCACCTGATCAGCCGCTACACCGGCGTCAGCGCCGAAGAAGCCCCGCTGCACAGGCTGGGCAGCGGCCAATGGGAAAAAGCCAAACGCAAGGCGGCCGAACAGATCCGCGACTCGGCCGCCGAGCTGCTCAACATCTACGCCCGCCGCGCCGCGCGCGAAGGCCATGCCTTCCGCTATTCACCCGGGGACTACGAGACCTTTGCCAACGACTTCGGCTTTGAAGAAACCGCCGACCAGCGCGCGGCCATCCATGCCGTGATCCAGGACATGATCAGCCCGCGCCCGATGGACAGGCTGGTCTGCGGCGACGTGGGCTTCGGCAAGACGGAAGTCGCCCTGCGCGCTGCCTTCATCGCCGTCACAGGCGGCAAACAGGTTGCCCTGCTGGCGCCCACCACCCTGCTGGCCGAGCAGCACTACCAGACGCTGGTGGACCGCTTCGCCAAGTGGCCGGTCAAGATCGCCGAGATGAGCCGCTTCCGCTCTGCCAAAGAAATCACCGCCGCCATCAAGGGCCTGGCCGACGGCACGGTCGACATCGTGGTCGGCACGCACAAGCTGCTCAGCCAGGACGTGAAGTTCGAACGCCTGGGCCTGCTCATCATCGATGAAGAGCACCGCTTCGGCGTGCGCCACAAAGAGGCCATGAAGGCGATGCGCGCCGAGGTGGACGTGCTGACGCTGACGGCCACGCCGATCCCGCGCACGCTGGGCATGGCGCTTGAAGGCCTGCGCGACCTGAGCGTGATCGCCACCGCGCCGCAGCGGCGCCTGGCCATCAAGACCTTTGTGCGCAGCGAAAACAACGGCGTGATCCGCGAAGCCGTGCTGCGCGAATTAAAACGCGGCGGGCAGGTCTACTTCCTGCACAACGAGGTCGAAACCATCCAGAACCGGCGTGAAAAGCTCGAAGAGATACTGCCCGAAGCCCGCATCGCCGTGGCACACGGCCAGATGCCCGAGCGAGACCTGGAGCGCGTGATGAAGGACTTCATCGCCCAGCGCTACAACCTGCTGCTGTGCTCGACCATCATCGAAACCGGCATCGACGTGCCGACCGCCAACACCATCGTGATGAGCCGCGCCGACAAATTCGGCCTGGCGCAGTTGCACCAGCTGCGCGGGCGCGTGGGCCGCAGCCACCACCAGGCCTATGCCTATTTGATGGTGCCCGACATCGAGGGCCTGACCAAGCAGGCCGGCCAGCGGCTTGAAGCCATCCAGCAGATGGAAGAGCTCGGCTCAGGCTTTTACCTGGCGATGCACGACCTGGAGATTCGCGGCACCGGCGAAGTGCTGGGCGAGAACCAGAGCGGCAACATGCTCGAAGTCGGCTTTCAGCTCTATAACGAGATGCTCAGCGAAGCGGTTGCCTCGCTCAAGGCCGGGCGCGAGCCCGATCTGCTGTCGCCATTGAGCGTCACGACCGAAATCAACCTGCATGCCCCCGCCCTGCTGCCTAACGACTATTGCGGCGACGTGCACCTGCGCCTGTCGTTCTACAAAAAGCTGGCCACCGCCAAAAACACCGACCAGATCGACGCGCTGCTTGAGGAAATCGTCGACCGCTTCGGCAAGCTGCCGCCGCAGGCGCAAACGCTGATCGACGTGCACCGCCTGCGCGTGATTGCCCGGCCGTATGGTGTCGTCAAGGTGGATGCCGCGCCCGGCGGCATCAACATCACCTTCAAGAAAGACCCGCCTATCGATTCAATGGCCATCATGCATCTCATCCAGAAAAACCGGCACATCCGGCTGGCCGGCAACGACAAGCTGCGCATAGAACGCGAACTGCCCGAACCCAAAGACCGCGCGCAGATGGTGCGCGACGTTTTGCGGAGTTTGGGACAGCCAAAACCGGCGCTGGAAGCGGCCTGAAGCGGCGGAGCCAGGCGCTACTGATTTGATAGCTACTAGCACTCATCCCTATTGGCTTTAAGGCCAATTTGATGCCTGAAGACGGGGTCAGAAATTCTCCAACTCCTCCAAGACGGGGAGTCGTCAAAAATGACATATGCCGAAGCATATGCTACAATAAAAACTTATTGGACAAGGAGCAGCCCATGGCCACTTCACCCCCTATCGCCTCTGAAAACCTGCTGCCCTACGTCGCCGATACGGGTGCCAGGCACGTTCGCTTGTTCAAAAACGGCGCCAACCAGGCAGTGCGCATTCCAAAGGAGTTCGAACTGCCCGGCAAGGACGCCATCATGCGGCGCGAAGGCAACCGGCTGATCATCGAGGTGCCGGAGAAACCGCAAAAAGGAACCCTCGCTGCGCTGGTGGCGGCACTGGATGCCATCCGGCACCTTGGGCCAATAGATGAGCCCTTTCCGGATGTTGATGAAGGCCTGCTGCCCCTCGACGACATCATCCTATGAGCCTGCTCCTGCTGGACACCAACATCATTTCGGACATGATGCGCAACCTCGAAGGACCCGCCGCACAACGCGCCCGGGAGGCAAGCCGGACACGGGGCGCTGAACCGCTGTGCACCAGCATTGTGGTTCAGTGTGAATTGGAGTTCGGCCTGGCCCGAAGAAAAAATAGCCGCCTGGACGTGGCCTACCGCGCAGTCATGGAATCTGTTGACGTCATGCCTCTGGGGGCCGAGGTCGCCGACCACTATGCCAACCTGCGCGCCAGGCTCGAATATGCAGGACAGCCCATGAGCGGCAATGATTTGCTGATCGCCGCGCACGCCCTTGCGCTCGATGCCACCCTTGTCACTGCTGATGCGGCCTTTGAACGTGTTCCCGGCCTGAAGCTTGAGAACTGGCTGGCAGCGCCTTCGCGCGCCCTCATCTGATTCTCCATACCCACCGCCACTCACCGCACCGCCAGCACCCACCCCATGACCCCTACCGAAATCTCCCCCGGCCTCGTCGTCAACGTCTCTACGCCTGACTTGAAGCTCAGCGACTTCAAGCTGATCGCCTTTGACATGGACTCCACACTCATCAACATCGAGTGCGTGGATGAAATCGCCGACGCTGCCGGCCGCAAGGCCGAAGTGGCGGCCATCACCGAAGCCGCCATGCGTGGCGAGATCAGCGATTACAAGGAAAGCCTGCGCCAGCGTGTGGCGCTGCTCAAAGGCGTCAGCGTGGCCAGCATGGACGAGGTCTACCACAAGCGCCTGAAGCTCAACCCCGGCGCCGCCGAACTGGTGCACGCCTGCAAGGAGGCCGGCATGAAGGTGTTGCTGGTCAGCGGCGGCTTTACTTTCTTCACTGACCGTGTGCGTGACGAGCTCGGCATCGACTACACGCGCTCCAACGTGCTGGAGGTGGAGGATGGTTTTCTCACCGGCAAGATGGTCGACCAGCCCTGGGGCGACATCTGCGACGGCGAAGAAAAGCGCAAGATGCTCCTGGAAACCTGCGGCAACCTGGGCATCAACCCGCTGCAGGCGATTGCCATGGGCGACGGCGCCAACGACCTGCCCATGATGGGCGTGGCCGGCCTTTCAGTGGCCTACCATGCCAAGCCCCGCGTGCGCGAGCAGGCCATGGTCGCCATTGATGAAGGCGGGCTGGACCGCCTGCTGGAGCTTTTCAGCTAAAGCATCCGCGCCGGCATCACGGCGCATCAATCCCTCCCGAATAAGTCAACGATCCCGCAGCCATAAGGCTTTATAAGCAGACACCTGAACCAAAAGACAACCGACATCCATGGGTTTTTTCAAACGATTCGAAAGCCAGCTTCCCGCCTACCCTGACGCCGACCCTTCCTTGCCGCCCAAGGGTTTCATGGCCTTCCTGTGGGCCTGCACCGAAGGCGCACGCGGCTACATCCTGCTGCTGGCATTGCTCTCGGCGGTCATGGCGATTTTTGAAGCCCTGATGTTCGCCATGCTGGGCCGCATCGTCGACTGGCTGGGTACGACGGCGCCCGCCAACCTGTGGACCGAGCACGGCAATACGCTGGGCTGGCTTGCGCTCATCGTGGTGGCCAGCATCGGGGCCGTGGCGCTGCAGACCACTGTGAAGCACCAGACGCTGGCGATCAATTTCCCGATGCGGCTGCGCTGGAACTTTCACCGCCTGATGCTGGGGCAAAGCATGTCCTTCTACCAGGACGAGTTCGCCGGACGGCTGACCACCAAAGTCATGCAGACCGCGCTGGCGGTGCGCGACACGCTCTTCGTGCTGGCCGATGTGCTGGTGGCCATGGGTGTCTACATCGCCACCATGACGGTGCTGGCCGCGGCCTTTGACATGAAGCTGGTGGCGCCCTTCCTGGTCTGGCTGGTGCTCTACATTGCAAGCCTGTATTACTTCGTGCCCCGGCTGGGCCGCATCGGCAAGCAGCAGGCTGACGCCCGCTCACTGATGACGGGCCGCATCACCGACGCCTATACCAACATCACCACCGTCAAGTTGTTCTCGCACACGCGGCGCGAGGCCGGCTTTGCACGCGATGCCATGAGCGAGTTCATGAAGACCGGCTACACCCAGATGCGCCTGGTCAGTGCCTTTGAGATCGTCAACCACACGCTCAGCATGGGCCTGATCCTCGGCATGGCCGGTACGGCGCTGTGGCTCTGGCACCTGGGCCAGGTCGGCGCGGGCGCGGTGGCCGCGGCCACCGCCATGGCGCTGCGCCTGCAGGGCATGTCGCACTGGATCATGTGGGAAACCACCAGCCTCTTTGAAAGCGTGGGCACCGTGCAGGATGGCATCAACACGCTCTCGCGGCCCTACACCATCGTGGAGGCGCCCGATGCGGCCGCGCTGGACGTGCCGCGCGGCGAGGTACGCTTTGAAGCCGTGAACTTCAGCTACGGCAAAAACAAGCCGGTAATCGACCAACTGACACTGACCGTCAGACCCGGCGAAAAGATCGGCCTGATCGGGCGCTCCGGCGCCGGCAAATCAACACTCGTCAATCTGCTGCTGCGGTTTTACGACCTCGACGGCGGGCGCATCCTGATCGACGGCCAGGACATCGCCAGCGTGACGCAAGACAGCCTGCGCAGCCACATCGGCATGGTGACCCAAGACACCTCGCTGCTGCATCGCTCGGTGCGCGACAACATCACCTACAGCCGCCCCGGCGCCAGTGATGAAGATATGCGCCTGGCCGCACGGCGCGCCGAAGCCGACGCCTTCATCAACGACCTGACCGACCCGCACGGCCGCCACGGCTACGACGCGCATGTGGGCGAACGCGGCGTGAAGCTCTCGGGCGGGCAGCGCCAGCGCATCGCGATTGCGCGCGTGATGCTCAAAGACGCGCCCATCCTGCTGCTGGACGAAGCCACCAGTGCGCTTGATTCTGAAGTCGAGGTCGCCATCCAGAGCAGCCTGAACACGTTGATGCAGGGCAAGACGGTGATCGCGATTGCCCACCGCCTCTCGACCATCGCCGCGATGGACAGGCTGATCGTGCTCGACCAGGGCCGCATCGTCGAAGAAGGCGACCACCGCAGCCTGCTGGCCAACGGCGGCCTCTATGCGCGCCTCTGGGCGCACCAGAGCGGCGGCTTTTTGCACGACGACCTGGAAGAGGAAGAGCTGGTGGCTTGAGCTTGTCGCGCGTCCCGGCCCGCACCAGGCGCTATTGTTTTAATAGCTACTTGCCGAGGTAATTAAAGGCTAGAGCCCGATTTTTCTTATAAAAGACCTCAGAAGCGCTTGAGCCGCAGGCCGCTGCATTCAGACTGGGCTCAGGCTTTTTCAATCACCGGCCGCCCGGCCTGCACCGCAAACTTCGCCAGCGTTTGCACGCCGCTGTCGGCACGCGTCACATCGTCCACCACACGCAGGGTGGTTGTGAGCTTGCTCGGAGTCAGTTCCACTACGCCATAACCTTTGCGCTCCGAGTCTGCAAAGACAAAGTGCGGGTTCTCGGCGAGGGTGTCGGGGATCTTGGCGTTGCCGTTCGAGCGTGACGTGAGGCTGGTGCCGCAGAACTCTGTCCCTACGGACGCGCTGCCGGCATCGGCGTAGTCGGCTTTGACATGGCCGACCCAGTTTTCATGCACGTCGCCGCCCAGGACGACCGGGTTGGCGACAGCGTGCTTTTGCAAGGCGCCGGTAAAACGCGTGCGCGCCGCCGCATAGCCGTCCCAGCCATCGTTCCAGAAAATCTGCCCCGGCCCGCGGTGGAAGTCGCGCTGGCCCAGCAGCGATTGCTGGCCGATGACGTTCCAGCCGCTTTCTTTGCTGGCGGCCCTGCCCCACTCAGCGTCCAGCCAGCTTTCCTGCTGCGCGCCCAGCATGCTGCGGGCCGGGTCCTTCCATGCCGCGCAGTTTGCAGGGTTCAGTGTGCTGGAGCCGGCTTTGCCTTCCCGTGTGCAAACTTGCGCATCCTTGTATTGCCGGGCGTCGAGCATGTAGAGCGAGGCCAGTCGGCCGTAGGGCACGCGCTGGTAAATGCGCATCTCGGCGCCGCTGGCCAGACCTGCCATCGCCTGCGTCAACACCGATGCGCGAACCGGCATGTGCTCATAAAAGGCCTGGTAGGCCGCCGCGCGACGGGCGGCAAAATCAGGCGCAGGCGGCCCGCTGTCACCAGGTGTGGCGCCCGCGTAGTCGTTTTGCACCTCATGGTCGTCCCAAGTCACCATCCACGGGCAGCTTGCGTGCATGGCCTGCAGGTCGGCATCGCTCTTGTGCAGGGCGTAGCGCTGGCGGTAGTCGTCCAGCGTAAGCAGCCAACCGCCCGTGGGGGCGCGCACGGCCCTGGCTGCCGTGGGATATTCATAGATGTAGTCGCCCAGGAACATCACCAGGTCCAGCGCTTCATCCCGCATGTGACGGTAGGCGCTGTAGTAGCCGTGCTCCCAGCGCTGGCACGAGGCGTAGGCCAGCCGCAGGCGCGCCACGACGGCGTCGGGTGCAGGAAAGGTACGGGTGCGGCCGGTGGCGCTGACCGCATCGCCCACCACAAAGCGATAAAAATACCAGCGGTCGGGCTGAAGGCCTTGCACTTCCACATGCACCGAATGGGCCAGGCCCGCCACGGCCTGGGCCTGCCCCGTTTGCACGATGCGGGAGAACCCGTCGTCATGCGCGAGCTCCCATCGCACCGCAACAGGGCCCGGCTGCAAACGCGAGGCGTCTTCTTTTTCAAAGGCCAGCCGCGTCCAGAGCACCACGGAATCATGCGTGGGCGAGCCGCTGGCGATGCCGAGCGTGAAGGGATTACCGCTAACCCGCGCCTGGGACCATGCGCTGCGCGGCAGGTACATGCCGGCTCCCGCCGCCGCCAACGACTGCAACAGCTGGCGTCGCTGAACGAGGGCGGAAGCAGTCATCGCGGCAACCTTCAGCGCCGTGCAGGCAGCCGCACCGTAAAGCGCGTGCCATTCCCCGCGCTGCTCTGCACATCGATGGTGCCACCATGGATGTCGACCGCGTTGCGCACAATCGCCAGCCCGAGGCCCGTGCCCTGGATGGTGCCTACGTTGCTGGCGCGATGAAACGATTCAAACAGGTGCGGCAATTCCTCCTCCGGGATGCCGATGCCTTCATCCGCGACTTCCATGACAACCATGTCCCCGTCGGCGCGCACCTTGAACAACACCAGGCCGCCCAGCGGCGAGTACTTGACGGCGTTGGACAGCAGGTTGCCGAAGATATGCCGCAAGAGCTTTTCGTCATACATGCCCAGGCCGGTTCCGGCGGTGTATTCCAGGCGCAGGTCGCACAGGCTGTCGGGCTGCTGCATGCCGGCTTCTTCCAGCACCTGATTGCACAGCTTTTCCAGGTCAACCGGATGCGGCTCGAACTCCAGCATCTGGGCGTCCGCTTTGCCCAGCAGCAGCACGCGGTCCAGCATGCCGGTCATGCGCTTTACTCCGGCGGCAATGCTGTCGAGAATTTCCAGTTTTTCATGCTCCGGCAACCGGCTGCCGTAGTGCCTGAGCAGTTCTTCAGCCGACAAAATGCCGGACAGCGGTGTACGGAACTCATGGCTGGTCATGGCCACGAAGCGGGTGCGCAATTCATTGAGCGCCTTTTGCTGCTCCAGCGCTTCGTGCGTATCCGCTTCGGACTTTTTCCGCTCGGTGATGTCCAGGAAGGCCCAGATCACGCCCGAGTCGGGGTCTTTGGGCTGGATGCAGCTACCGGCCATCTCGGCCCAGAAGAGCGTTCCGTCGCGGCGCTTGAGCTGCCGTTCGGCGATATAGCTTCCGGTCTCTATGAGGGTCTGGCGTGCTTCCCTGCCGAACTGCTCCCAGGTGGTGAGGTCCGGGTGGATGTAGCTGGACGGCTGGCCGATCAGCTCTTCGCGCGCGCAGCCCATGATCTGGGCGAATTTCTCGTTCACCCATTCATGGCGCCGGCTCACCGACAGCACGATGCCCACCAGCGCGCTGTTGAGGATGGCCTCGCGCTCGGATGAGGTGCGCACCAGTTGTGCCTCCAGCTCCTTGCGCCGCGTGATGTTGATGATCACCCAGACGGTGCCCTGGCTGAGGTCGCGCTCGCTGACGGACTTGCCTGACAGCGACACCCAGATTCGCGTGCCGTCGAACTGTTGCACCTGGATTTCGGCTTCGTAGTTTTCACCGCGTGCAACGCAGGCGGCTACCTCGCCGCCCACGCGGATGTATTCCTCCCGCGACAGGTAAAACGGCTCCATCGAGGTGAGCGCGTTGCTGCCGGCGCCAAAGACTTTCAGCATGGCCTGGTTGGCCCAGCGAAAGCGCCCATCAGGCGTGAGAAAGGCAATGCCGACGATGGAGTTCTCAAGAATCATCTCGCGCTCTTTGAGCTGCGTGCGGAAGTTCTCTTGTGAGGCGCTCAAGGCTTGCACCATGGCGTGCTCGGCCATGGTCCGGGCCTGCGCCTGTTCTTTTTCGCGCCGGGTCACGTTGATGCGGTCTGCCAGTGCAAACGACAGCACCACCATTTCCAGCGCGGAGCCGATCAACAGGGAGTTGGCCGTCAAGGCGTTGGAAGGCAGCACGCCGGTATTGTGCAAGGCCAGCGTGACCACACCCACCAGAAGCAAAGCCCAGGCGGCGAGAAAGTATTTCGCGCCAGGGTGGCCCGAGCGCAAGCTCAGCAGCCCCACGACCACCAGGGTGATCACACTGAAGACGGCCAGCACCGTCACCATCAACGACGACACCACGTAGGGCAAGGTGAGCGCTGCCAGCAGCGTCAGCAGCCAGCCGGCCACCAGCGTCAGCATCAGGCGGTCCAGCCGCGGCATCTTGAGCGCGCTGGACAGAAAGCTGCGCGCAAACAGCAAGCCGAAGACCGCCGTGGCGGCCATGCCGGCCGGCGGCGAAACGCTGTTCCACCACAGCAGCTCCGGCCAGAGGAACTGCGCGCCGAAGCCCGTCAAGGCTGCCTGCGCCATGGCCATGCAGGCCACGAAAGCCACATAGATCAGGTAGGCCCGGTCGCGCACCGAAAAAAACAGCAGCAGGTTGTAGAGCAGCAGGCCGATGAGCAGGCCAAAGTAGAGGCTGATCGTGGCGTACTCGGCCTGGTCGTGCGCCCACAAGGCGGCGGGCTGCCAGAGTTTCACCGGCGCCGACACCGTGCCGCCCGACGTCACACGCAGGTAGAGGTCATTGGCCGCGCCGGGCTTCAGGCGCACCGGCATGACGTGGTTGCGGTGCACGACAGCCCGCCCGGCAAACGGCAAAAGATCGCCGCCCACCTGGCGGGTAAAGCCGCCTTTGCCGTCGGGCGCATAGAGCTCCAGCCGGTCCAGCGGAGGGTAGGCCAGCTCCAGCATCCAGTCGGCGGGGGCGCTTGGCGCGGTGCGCAGCGTCACGCGCAGCCAGATGGCCGAGCTTGTCAGGCCGAAATTGGTGGACGAGCCGGTTTGCGGCACGGGCTGAAAGCGCGACCGGACATCAGGCTTCAACACGTCGGCCAAGGCCAGCTCACCGCCGGCGTCTTCAAGGTAGCTGAAGGAGCGCGAAAGCGCGTAGCTGCCTTCGTTGCCGATGGCCAGCTCCCCGCTTGGATCAGCCTCTGGCGCGAGTGCGGGGGGCGTGGCGTTGGTGGCGTTCGCACTGGAAGCCTTCGCCGGCGCCGGCTTTTGTGCAGCGGCCGGCAAAGCCAGGTTCCCCAGCAGCACGGCCAGCAGTACCAAAGCGCCATACCGCCAGAGCGGCTTCATGCCGGAGCGCCAGAGTTGTTCGCCGCGCGCCTGAGCACCCGCCCGGGTGCGTCCGCAGCCGCCGGCACCTCGCCGGTGGCATGCCGCTGGCCGTTGCAGACTTCATGGCTGATGGCCAGGTTTTCCGCGTGGCTGTTGCCGCCTTCGCTCAGGGGCAGGATGTGCTCCAGGGTTGCAGCCTCCCGCGTGACATGCTCGCCGCATACCCAGCACGGCACCACACCGTGAAGCTGCCGCGCCACGGTCTTGTAAATCTTGTCCCGGGTGTGCCCCAGCCTGCTCACGATGGCGTTTTCGTCTGGGCAGAGCGTGCCGGGGCACGCGCCTGCTGGGGGCCAGCGCTCATTGGGCTCTTCCTACCCGCGCCTGGCCGGCCGCGTATCCGCTGGCTGAATGAAGGAGTCTTCCCACTGCGCGGCAAACCGGTCGCCGTTGTCGTCCCTGTTGATGCCGCTGCTGCCGTCGGAGCTGAAGCCGATGTTGCGGGTAGCGGCGGCCTGGGCGGCCTCTTGCTGGGTTTCTTTGTTGAGTTCCTTGAGCGCGGCATCCTTGGCGGCCTGGACGCGCTGCTTGGTGAAGGATTCGAGGTCGGCGTGAAAACTGCTGTCGCCGCCGCGCGTTTCCTGGTCTTCCTGAATGAGCTCCTCCGGGATCTCGCCCAGGAAAGCGGCGCGCATGGCGCTGGCCGTGGGCGGGCGGCTGGCCCTGACCGTGGTGTAGGCGATTTCACAATCGGACAACAAGGTTTCCTTCAGCTGGCGGCTGGCCTTGCTGACGTCGCGCTTGCCGCGCAAGTCGACGCAACCGACGACTTTGCCGTCCAGGGTGCAGACGGTGAAGGTGGTGTAGACGCCATTGAGCAGTTCGAGCAGGCGCGCGTTCTTTTCCTTGTTCTTTTCCTTGTCTTTGTCTTTTTCCACCGGAATGGTGAAGCGCAACACCGGCAACTTGACCATCACCGCGTGGTCGTGGAATGTGCTTCGCAGCCATTTCCACACCTCGTATTCGTCGTTGGTCACCACGCCGCGAGCGGCCAGCGGCCACTTGTGGGGTATACGCAACTTTTCACCCGCTTTTTGCCTCAACCAGCGTGCGTACAGCAGAACGCCGGCTACCGCGCCCACGGCGACGCCCACCAATGCCATCAGCCATGAAATCAGGTTCAAGATACGGTTCTCCTCGGTTTTTGGGGGCCACGGCGCCACTGACCGTGCAGTCAGCTGACCCCGGTGAACCCAGTGAGTCACAGAACGCCAGCCCTGTCAATCAAAGCGGCTCGCGGCCTGAGATCATGAACAGGTTCTAAACCATTATTAAAACAGTTTTTACAGGCTTCCAGACAATTCAAGAGCCAAATACGCCCCCAGCCCAGCCGGCACGTGGACAAGCAGCTATGTTTTTCATAGCACGCAGGGTTACACGCCCGTGACCTGCGGAACATGGAGGCCGGTTCACGGTCTAAAGGCTTTGCCAGCCAGTGCCTGAATCGGTATGCTGGATTTTTTGCAGGAGCCATCATGCAACGCAAGACCGCCCAGGACTTTGACCAGGAACTGTTGATTCTGTTTGATGCCTATGTGCACGGCACGCTGGACCGGCGGGGGTTTTTGGAGCGCGCCCAGAAGTTTGCTACCGCCGGCATGACCGCAACGGCGTTGCTGGCGGCCCTGAGTCCCAATTTTGCGTTGGGACAGCAGGTCGCCAAAGACGACAAACGCATCAAAACCGAGATGGTGAGCTACCCCTCCTCCGCCGGCACGGGCACGGTCAAAGGCTACCTGGCCAAGCCCGCGAATGCCACCGGCAAACTGCCCGGCGTGCTGGTCATCCATGAAAACCGGGGCCTGAACCCGCATATCGAAGACATCACGCGCCGCCTGGCCCTGGATAACTTTGTGGCTTTCGCCCCGGATGCGCTTACGCCCCTGGGCGGCTACCCCGGCGACGAAGACAAGGCCCGCGAGCTGTTCGCCAAGCTGGACCAGCGCAAGTGCGTGGAAGATTTTGTGGCCGCTGTCACCTACCTCAAAGGCCGCGACGACTGCAGCGGCAAGCTGGGTGTGGTCGGCTTCTGCTACGGCGGCGGCATGACGCACACCCTCACCACGCGCCTGCCCGAGCTCAACGCCGCCGTGCCTTTTTACGGCAACCTGCCCGCGCCGGAGGACGCCGCCAAGGTCAAAACCCCGTTGTTGATCCATTTTGCAGCGGTGGACGAGCGCATCAACGCCGCCTGGCCAACTTATGAGGCCGCCTTGAAGGCGGCGGGCGTGACCTACACGGCCTACCAGTATCCGGGCACGCAGCACGGCTTCAACAACGACACCACCCCGCGCTACGACCCCACGGCGGCCAAACTCGCCTGGGAACGCACCCTGGCGTTTTTCAACAAACAGCTCCGAACGGGCTGATTCCCAGGGTCCTGCCGGGGCCGGCCCCCTCCAGAGCCAGCCTGGCTCTTGGCGAAAACCCTGCCCGGAACCCTCCGGGCACGGCTTTTGCACGCGTTACCATTGGCTACTTTCGCTTTTTCGTCCCTCCTCCCTGCTTCTCTGCGGGCCGACAGGCACTTTCATTTCCTCCCTTTCTGGACATCACCATGAATCTCTTTCACAAAATCGCCGCCACGGCCGGCCTGCTCACCCTTGCATTCGGTACTGTCCACGCCCAAAACAAGGAGCTGGTCGTCGGCTCCAGCGCCACCTACCGCCCGTTTGCCTATGAAAGCCCGACCAAGGAAATCGTCGGCTATGACGTGGACATGATCAAGGCCATCGCCCAGAAGGCCGGCCTGCAGATCAAGATCGTCAATACGCCCTGGACCGGCATCTTTGCCGCATTGAACAACGGCGACGTGGACCTGGTCATCTCGGGCGTCACCATCAACGACAAGCGCAAGCAGTCTTACGACTTCACCACCCCCTACTTTGAAGCGCGCCAGCTGATCGCCGTGCACAGCAGCAGCACCGCCAAGGGCCTCAAGGACCTGGCCGGCAAAAAAGTCGGCGTGGTGACCTGGAGCACCGGCGACGACATGGCTTCGCGCGAATTCGGCAAGACCAACCCCGACATCCGCCGCTTTGAAAGCACCCCCGTGGTGATCTCCGAGCTGGCCAACAACGGCCTGGACGCCGCCATCGGCGACAACGGCGTGATCGCCTTCCGCAC
>Ga0136846_1235428_pt1 | contig 30989 bp, 28 predicted proteins | sample HopSoiMetagenom2_FD_96841 | JGI IMG/M metagenome (GOLD analysis project Ga0136846, IMG submission 96841) | Grasslands soil microbial communities from Hopland, California, USA - 2 Assembly 2016 (version 4) | ecosystem: Environmental > Terrestrial > Soil > Grasslands | place: USA: Hopland...
GGGGGTGTGCCCGGGAAGCCTGGGGCGCCCGGGGCTCCGGGAGCGCCGGGGAAACCGGGAGCGCCTGGCGCGCCCGGGGCTCCGGGTACACCGGCAGCCGGGGGCGGCGGGGGCATGCGGGGGCCGCCGACCGGGGGACCGGCCAGCATCGTCTCGGCGCGGTGCACGGCGCCGGGGGCCCCAGGGGCGCCGGGAGCACCGGGAGCAGCACCCGGCGGCTGCGGAGCACCGGGAGGACCCGGCGGGCGGGGCACGTTGCCGGGGCCGCCCTGACCGGGGTCGGCGAACATCGTCGCGGCCTGGTGCACTCCGTCCGGAGGGGTACCCCCGGGCGACGGCGGAACGCCGGGCCGGTGCGGGGCGCCCGGAGCGCCGGGCGGCTTCGGCGCACCCGGAACCCGCGCCGCACCCGGAACCCCGGGAGCCGCCGGAGGCTGAGGCGCACCAGGCCCACCGGGCCGCCCCGGGTCGGCGAACACCGTCGCGGCGTGATCAACGCCCCCAGGAGCCGCGCCCCCGGGCGGGCGACCGGGCGGATTCGGAACCCCCGGGACACCAGGCGCAGCACCCGGCGCACCCGGCGCACCCGGCGCACCCGGCGGATTCACTCCATCCGCCCCCTCGTCAAAGTCACTTCCCCCGAGGTGCGACACGAACTGCGTGGGCACATACCCACCCGCAGGACCAGGACCAGGCGCCGACGGAAGCGGGGCAACTCCCGGGCGCGCGCCCGGAGTTCCCGGTGCGCCCGGCGGAGGCGGGGCGCTCGCGCCCCGGGCGCCACGTGGCGGCGGCGCCTTGCTGGTCGCCGCGTCGGCGATCTCACCCGCGTTGGACGCGAGGGCACGCCCCGGCGGATTGGACGCACCCTGGGGGTACCCGTACGAGGAACCACTCGCCCCCTGCGGATACCCGTACGTCTGAGCCAGCCCCCCGTCGAAGGCATCCCGCGAGCGCGGCACGTCTTCGCTCAGCGGCGGCGCGAACACCGTCGCCGGCAGCGGCACGGAACGGTCCTCGCCCGCGTCCACACTGGTGGTGTCGGTCCCGGTCCAGGGCGTGGCCCCCGCAACCGAAGAAGCCCCGGAAACCGAGGGAGCCGGGGAAACCGAGGGAGCCGGTGGAGTCGGTGGAGTCGGTGGAGTCGGGGACGCAGACGGAGCCGGAGAAGACGGGGTCGCGGCCCCGCCACCACCCGCCGGGGAATCCGCCCGCCGATCCGGAACCCCCAACCTGTCCGCCGCCTCCTGCAACCACTCCGGCGGAGTCAGCAGGAACGACGTCTGGTTCAGGTCCACCCGCGCCGGAGGCGTCGGCACCGCGTCCTCCACGGCCGCCGAACGGCCGTACTCCTCCTCGTACCGGCGAATCACCTCACCCACCGGCAGAGCGGGCCACAGCGTGGCCTCACCGCTGTCCCGCGCGAGAACCAGCCGCTGCGCACCGCCGTCCGAACGCGGACCCTCCGCACGGTCCTCCGCCCAGACCACGAACCCGAGCTCGAACTCCCGCACCCGCACCTCCCGGTGCTGATACGACGGCACATCCCCGTTGACCCATTCCTCGGCGCGCTCCTGCGCCTGCGCGAAAGTCACCATCGGTCAGTTCACTCCCCCACCGAAGACGCAGAAGACGCAGAAGGGGCCGATGACGCCTGGGACGGCACCGGAACCGCCCGCGCGAAACCGCCGTCCACCATCAGGTTCGCCACCGTCTCCAACTCCGGCGGATTACCCGCGAGCCGGGACAGGAACTCGTCGAAGTCGTCGCCGCACGGCAACAGCAACCGCTGCACCCGGTCGGCCGGCGGCCACGTCGGATCGACATCCCGCGCATCGTCGTACGCGCAGAACCACACCGAACCCGGCCGCTCACCCTTCACCTTCACAGCCAGCAGACCGCCCTGGACGAAACCCACGCCCAGATAGTCCTTCGTCAAGTGATCACGCAGACACTTGTTGACATACACGAGGTCGTTCACCGCAGCCTCGTCCCGCACCGTGAAGAACGGCTGATCCACCAGCAGCCCCAGCTCGGCATCGAGCGCCGCACCCACCGGCGCACACCCGCCCGCCGCCTTCAGGAACGACCGGTACGCCCCCGGCAGCCGATAACCGAGGTCCTCCTCGACACCCTGCACCTGCTGCTCGGTCACCGCCACCGCCGACTTCGGCAACGCGAAATGCGCGGGCCGCGTCTCCTGCAACGGCCGCGTACCCCGCTTGTGCTGGTCGACCGGCGACGTCGCGATCCCACCGTGATGCCGCAACAGCGCCTTCACCTCGACCGGAACGAGCTCCAACCGCCGCCCACCCGGAACGTGATGCCAGGTCCAGCCGTGCGGAGTCGCCACCGCCGGAATCGTGTCCCACAGCTCATGCCCGGACGCGGCCAGCGCCGCGTTCGCCGACACATAGTCCGTCAGCCGCAACTCGTCGACACCGAAACCCTCCGGCGGCTCGGCGATCTCCGCCACCGCACGCGCGTAGAGCGAGAAGTCCGGATATCCGCCCTCGTCGACCCGCACCCCTCTCGGATGCCGAGTGGCCCGTACCGGATCCGGGAAGTGCACGACCTGCCCGGCATAGGCCGCGTTCGGCGGCACGGCTCGCTGACCGAGCCGACCTGTCGTCATGGCGGTTGCCCCCTGCGGCGCTCTCTAAGGCCCGTACGTCAGTACGAACCCGCACGTCTGTCACATCACGTCACGCCGCATCACCCCCGTACCGCCTGTCAGCACATCAGTACGGACAGCGGCCCGAACGGCGCTGCGGATCGCGGCTGCCCGACAGCCTATGCGGTACGCCGACACCGGTCACCGGCGCCAGTCACCCACCCCCGGCTTCCGTGACCTGCCGTCACCCTGTCGTGACGGTACGGCGAAGCCCTGGCGTGTCACACCGCCCCAGCTACCGCATCAGCCACGCCATTTGGCACTCTGTGACCGCCGGGAAGACGCACGGGGGAGGCACCGGAGGGGATGACGATCATGAACGCGACACAGACAGGGACCCACGGAAGGCCGGCCGAACGGCCGCCGACAAGCCCGACGGGAACACCCACACCCGCCACACCCGGCACAGCCGGCAGACCCGGCGGCGACCCACGCGTCGGCTGGAGCAGCAGCAACGCCCCCCGCGTCCCCACCCTCCGCCACCGCCGCGACGGCATACTCCCCACCGTCGCCGCCGCCCTCTCCGTACGCGGCGCCACCCTCACCGGCACAGCCGCCCGCGCCGACCAACCACCCGCCCTGCACCCACTCGTCCAGGACTTCCTCGACACCCTCACCAGCGCCCAACGCGACCGCGCAACCGGCCGCTGCGCCGAGGCACTCCTCATATCCCGGCAGATCACCCTCGCCGACGAAGCCCGCAGCCGCCGCGCCGCCCGCAAACCCATGACCAACGGCGAAGCCCGCAGAGCACTCAAACAAGCCAAACTCACCACCCGCCACATCCGCGAGGACGGCGACCCCCTCCACGGCAGCTTCGCCACACCCTGCCGCGCCTGCACAGCACTCAGCGACCACTTCGGCGTCCGCATAGTCGACCCGTCAGCCCCCACCGGCTGACACAACCCCGCCAGGCCCACCCCAGGCCCACCGCACGACGGCGCGGCCCCGAAAAACACCACCGCGCCGGTCCATGACCTCGACGATCCAAGGGCAGATGCACACCGACCGCACCTCCTCCCCCTCTCCCTCGGCTCCGCTCGGGCCGGGGGGACCCCCATCCCGCTTCCCCGTAGCCGTCGACGCCGCGCTGCGCGCCGCCGGCTGGCAGCCAGGCCGCTGGGACATAAAGCAAGCCGAAATCTGGGCCGACGCCCTACGCGGCCACATCTCCCCCGCCGGCCACCGCCACGCCGTCTTCCCCGCCGCCGTCGAAGCCTGGGCCGAGTTCGGCGGCCTGCACATCACACCCCCCGGCCCCGGCCGCCAAGTCGCCCCCACCGCCCTGCACTTCGACCCCCTCCACGGCCTCCACCTGGCCCGCACCCTCGCCGACCTCGGCCGCGCCCTCGACACCGAGGTCTGCCCCCTCGGCGAGGAACCCGAAACCCAGTCCCTCCTCGCCATCGACACCGCCGGCCACATCTACGCCCTCGACCACACCGGCGACTGGTACCTCGGCCCCGACGTCGACCACGCCCTCGCCACCCTGGTCACCGGCCTGGAACCGGTACGCCTGACAGCCCCCTGAGCTAAGTCGGGGGCGCGGCGATCTGCGGCTCCGCCGCGGGGCGCGACCAGCCCCCACCGGACCCGCAGCCAAAGAACCGCACAACCAGCGGAGCGCCCAGGCGGAGCGTCACGCCGGAATCACCGCCGACACCCGAAACCCCCCGGCCTCCGTCGGACCCGACACGAACACACCACCCAACGCCGCAACCCGCTCCTTCATCCCGAGCAGACCATTCCCCCCCGACGGAAACCGCACCGCCGACCCCGAAACAGGCTCCGACGGCGGCTCGTTCTCCACCTGCATCGCCACCTCATCACCCCGATGAGCCAGCCGTACGCGCGTCTTCGCACCCGCCGCATGCTTGTGCACGTTCGTCAACGCCTCCTGCACCACCCGATACGCGGTCTGCTCCACCTCCGCGCCGTACAACCGCACCTCCCCCTCCACCGACAGATCCACCACCATCCCCGCAGCCGCCGACTGCCCGATCAACTCCTCCAACTCGGACAGACACGGCCCCTCCCCCACACCCTCACCACCCGGCACAGCACGCGAAGCAGCCGCCGCGGCAGCCACCCCCACCGCCGCCAACGGCACCCCCTGCACCCGCCGCTCCAGCCCGTCCCCCGACCGCAGCACCCCGAGCATCTCCCGCAACTCCGTCAACGCCTGCCGCCCCATGTCCCCCACCAGAGCGGCATTCCGCACAGCCTTCTCCGGATCCTTCCGAGCCACCGCCTGCAGAGCCGCCGCATGCACCACCATCAGACTCACCCGGTGCGCCACGACGTCATGCATCTCACGGGCGATACGCGTCCGCTCCTCGTTCCGCGCCCACTCCGCCCGCTCCTCGGCCCGCTCCGCCAGCAACTGAAGCTCCCGCTCCAGACTGTCCGCCCGCTCCCGAAGACTCTCCATGAGCCGCCGACGGGCCCCCACGTACAGCCCGAGAAGCAACGGCGGCGCCGTCACCCCCAGCGACATGGTGATCGCGACGACAGGGACCAACCAGTCCCCGATCTTCAGACCCCCGTCCGGCACATCCTGATGCGACCGCACGAACGTCACGATGAGCGTCCCCACCATCGCCATCCCCGCGAGCGCCCCGATGATCCGCCGGGGCAACTCGGAGGCGGCGAGCGTGTACAGCCCGACGACGCCCATCAGATAGCCCATCTGGGCCGGCGCGACAGCGATGGACACCAGCACGACGGCGATCGGCCACCGCCGCCGCAACAGCAACGCGGACCCGGCGACAACCCCGAACACGAACCCGACGGGCAACGGAATCCCCGCGTCCCTGGCGAACCGGATCCCCTCCCCCGCGCACTCCCCGGCGGACAACAACGCGAGTCCCACATCCAGCCCCGCACCGCGCCACCTGGCCCACCACCACGGCCCGGTCAAGGCCGCGGTGTGGACTTCCCCCGTAGTGGTCATGCGTCCAGCCTACGGTCGGCGGCACCCCGTTTTCCGGCGAGTTTCGACGACTGACGCACACCACGGGCCGCGATCAAACAGATTCGAAACCTGCCGGAATCCCTCGAACTGCTGAATCGGACACCGTTCGACCCCGGAAGCGATGATTCCGCCCGAGGGTTTACCCATGGAACATGCATGCGGCAAGTACGCGGACTTCGAGGGGCTGCGGGAACGGGCGGTGGCGTTGCGACGGGAAGGGTTGAGTCTCCGACAGATCCGCGACGAGCTCCAGGTCCACAACAAGGACGTCCTTCAGCGACTCGTCGAGGGCGAGCCGCCTCCGGCGTGGACGAAGCGGCCACGCGCGAAGGACGACCTCCGCGAGAGGGCGCGGGAACTGCGGAAGCAGGGCTGGACCTACAACCGGATCCAGACAGAACTGGGCTGCTCGAAGAGTTCGGTCTCCCTTTGGGTGCGGGATCTGCCACACCCGGAGCTCAAGTGCACACCGAAGGAACAACGGGAGCGGATGAACGCGGGGCTCGCTCGGCTGCAAGCCTCTCGGCAGCAGGAGCGTGAGGCTGCAAAGCAGGCAGCGGCGACAGCCGTCGGTGAACTGTCGGATCGCGAGTTGTTCCTTACAGGTGTCGCCCTCTACTGGGCCGAGGGAACCAAGGACAAGCCGCACACTCGCCGCGAGTGCGTGGAGTTCGTCAACAGCGACCCGGGAATGATCAGCGTCTTCCTCGCCTGGCTGGATCTCCTCGATGTGAACCGGGACCGACTGCACTGCCGCGTCATGATTCACGAGTCCGCCGACGTCACCGCCGCCGAACACCACTGGGCAGACCTCGTCGGCATCGACAGGTCAGCCCTGGGCAAGACGATCCTCAAGAAGCACAATCCGACGACCGTGCGCAAGAACACGGGAGACTCCTACCGGGGGTGCCTCGGCATCAGGGTGCGGCAAGGAGTGGATCTGTACCCTCGCATCGAGGGGGCCTGGTACGGCATAGTGGTGGGTGCCAATTCGGCGACCTGACCAAATGTCCGGTTTAGTCGAATTTACTCCCCCGTGGTGTAATTGGCAGCACTGTGGCTTTTGGTGCCATCTGTCCGGGTTCAAGTCCTGGCGGGGGAGCGATGCTCGGTTCGGGCCCTGACTGCTCAGTCAGGGCCCTTACTCATGTCCCCCACGAAACCCCCCGGTATCCTGCGGATGTCCACCCACCCCCTCCGCAGCCGAAGGGCACCACCCGTGAGCGCCAATCGCCCCGCCGCCGTAGTCGTACTCGCAGCGGGTGAGGGCACCCGTATGAAGTCGGCCACACCCAAGGTCCTGCACGAGCTCTGTGGCCGTTCGCTGGTGGGTCATGTGCTCGCCTCCGCCCGTGAGTTGGACCCCGAGAACCTGGTCGTCGTCGTGGGCCACGCCCGTGAGCAGGTCACCGCGCACCTGGCGGAGACCGGCACTGACATCCGTACCGCCTTCCAGGCGCAGCAGAACGGCACCGGTCACGCCGTGCGGATGGGGCTGGAGGAGCTGGGTGGGGTCGTCGACGGGACGGTGGTGGTCGTCTGTGGCGACACTCCCCTCCTCACCGGCTCGACCCTTCGCACCCTCGCCGCCACGCACTACTCCGACGGCAACGCCGTGACGGTGCTGACGGCCGAGGTGCCGGACGCGACGGGGTACGGGCGGATCGTGCGGGACGGGGCGTCAGGCGCCGTGACGGCGATCGTGGAGCACAAGGACGCCAACGACTCGCAGCGGGCGATCCGTGAGATCAACTCCGGTGTCTTCGCGTTCGACGGGCGGTTGCTCGCGGACGCGCTGGGGAAGGTGCGGACGGACAACAGTCAGGGTGAGGAGTACCTGACGGACGTCCTCGGGATTCTGCGTGAGGCCGGGCATCGGGTGGGGGCCTGTGTGGCCGGCGATCATCGTGAGATCGCGGGGATCAACAACCGGGTGCAGTTGGCCCAGGCGCGGCGGATCCTCAACGACCGGCTGCTGACCGAGGCGATGCTCGCCGGGGTGAGTGTGATCGATCCGGCCAGTACGTGGCTCGATGTGACGGTGACGTTCGAGCAGGATTCCGTCGTCCACCCGAACACGCTGCTCCAGGGGTCGACGCATCTGGCCGAGGGTGCCGAGGTGGGGCCCAATTCGCGGCTGAGGGACACGCGGGTGGGCGCGGGGGCCAGGGTGGACAACACCGTTGCCGACGGTGCCGTGGTGGGGGCGCGGGCGAACGTGGGGCCGTACGCCTATCTCCGGCCGGGAACCCGTTTGGGTGTGCAGTCCAAGATCGGTACGTATGTGGAGACGAAGAACACGTCGATCGGTGACGGGACGAAGGTGCCGCATCTGTCGTATGTGGGGGATGCGACGATCGGTGAGTTCACGAACATCGGTGCCGCGAGTGTGTTCGTGAACTACGACGGGCAGGACAAGCATCACACCGTTGTCGGGTCGCACTGCAAGACGGGTTCGGACAACATGTTTGTGGCGCCTGTCACTGTCGGGGACGGTGCGTACACCGCGGCCGGGTCGGTGATCACGAAGGATGTGCCGCCCGGTTCGTTGGCCGTGGCCCGTGGCCAGCAGCGGAATATCGAGGGCTGGGTGGCTCGTAAGCGTCCGGGGAGTGCGTCGGCGAAGGCGGCCGAGGCGGCTTCCCGGGAGCCGGGCGACGAAAGCTGACCGGAAACACTCGCGTCCGACTCGGGCTACCGTGATAGACGCACACCCGCACACCCCCAGCTGAGCAGGCCTCTCATGGCTGATCACGGCTGAGACACCTCCGAGGAGACAGTGCTGTGACCGGGACCAAGACGACCGGCGGGACGAACGGGAAGAAGAAGATGATGTTCTTCTCCGGCCGCGCCCACCCCGAGCTCGCCCAGGAGGTCGCCCTGCAGTTGGGGGTCGACGTGGTGCCGACGAAGGCCTTCGACTTCGCGAACGGTGAGATCTACGTTCGTTACGAGGAGTCGGCGCGCGGCGCGGACTGCTTCGTGATCCAGAGCCACACGGCTCCGATCAACCAGTGGATCATGGAGCAGTTGATCATGATCGACGCACTGAAGCGTGCGTCGGCCAAGTCCATCACCGTGATCGTGCCGTTCTACGGTTACGCGCGGCAGGACAAGAAGCACCGTGGGCGTGAACCGATCTCGGCGCGTCTGGTGGCGGACCTGATGGCGACGGCGGGTGCGGACCGCATCCTGACGGTGGATCTGCACACGGACCAGATCCAGGGCTTCTTCGACGGCCCGGTCGATCATCTCTTCGCCCTGCCGCTGCTGGCGGACTATGTGGGCGCGAAGGTGGACAAGGGCAAGCTGACGGTGGTGTCGCCGGACGCGGGTCGTGTGCGGGTGGCGGACCGTTGGTGTGACCGGCTGGGTGCGCCGCTGGCGATCGTGCACAAGCGGCGTGACAAGGATGTGGCGAACCAGGTGACCGTCCACGAGGTCGTGGGTGAGGTCAAGGGTCGTGTGTGTGTGCTGGTCGACGACATGATCGACACGGGTGGGACGATCGTGGCGGCGGCGGACGCGTTGTTCGCGCACGGTGCTGAGGATGTCATCGTGACGGCGACGCACGGTGTGCTGTCGGGTCCCGCTGCGGATCGTCTGAAGAACTCGCGGGTGAGTGAGTTCGTGTTCACGAACACGCTGCCGACGCCGGGTGAGCTGAGTGCCGACCTGGACAAGATCAAGGTGCTGTCGATCGCGCCGACGATCGCGAGTGCGGTGCGTGAGGTGTTCGAGGACGGTTCGGTGACGAGCCTGTTCGACGAGCAGTAGGTCGGTGGGTCTCCCGTTCCACGGGAGCTGCTGGATCGCTTCTGCATGATCGCCCGTGCCCGGAGGGCACTGAAGATCAACTTCTCTGCGGCCTCCTTTGCCGAGTACTCTGTCCAAGTTGCTCGGCGAGGGAGGCCGTACCCGTGTCATTCACGGGGCCGGTGATCCGTTATCGACGCGCTCTTCGTAGCAGGCCGTTCGTGGCCGGGTGACCTGTCCGTCTCTCACCTGTACGAGGAGTGCACAGCATGTCCGACGTCAAGCTCACCGCCGAGACCCGCACCGAGTTCGGCAAGGGTGCCGCCCGCCGCATCCGCCGCGATGGCCAGGTTCCCGCGGTCGTCTACGGCCACGGTGCCGAGCCGGTCCACATCGCGCTGCCGGGCCACGAGCTGCAGCTCGCCCTGCGTACCCCGAACGTTCTGCTGACCCTGGACATCGAGGGCCGGACCGAGCTGGCGATCCCGAAGGCCGTCCAGCGTGACGCCCTCAAGGGCTTCCTCAAGCACGTCGACCTGCTCACCGTGAAGCGCGGCGAGAAGGTCACCGTCGAGGTCTACGTCCACACCGAGGGCGACCTGGCGCCGGGCGCCTACCTGCTCGAGCACGTGCTGAGCACGCTGACGGTCGAGGCCGAGGCCACGCACATCCCCGAGTCCGTCACCGTGTCCATCGCGGGCCTGGAGGCCGGTGCCTCCATCCTCGCCAAGGACATCCCGCTGCCCGCGGGCACCACGCTGGTGATCGACGAGGACGCGGTCGTCCTCCAGGTCCTCTCCGCGCAGGCGGAGGAGGCCCCGGCCGACGCCGAGGCCGCGACCACCGAGGCCTGATCCTCCCCGTAAGTCTCAGTCCGTCGGCCGCCGTTCCCTCCAGGGGCGGCGGCCGACGCGTATCAAGGAGAGATGGACGTGACGACTGACGCGGGCGGCCCCTGGCTGATCGTGGGGCTCGGCAATCCCGGGCCGGAGTACGCGATGAACCGGCACAACGTGGGGTTCATGGTGGCCGACCTGCTGGCGGGGCGGATCGGCGGGAAGTTCAAGCGGGCCGGGAAGGCTCAGGCGCAGGTCGTCGAGGGGCGGGTCGGGCCGCCTGGACCGGCCGGCCGTCGGGTGATCCTGGCGAAGCCGACGTCGTACATGAACCTGTCGGGTGGGCCGGTGAACGCGTTGCGCGAGTTCTACAAGGTGCCGCTGGACCGGGTGGTGGCGGTTCATGACGAGCTGGACATCGACTACGGCGTGCTGCGGCTGAAGCTGGGTGGCGGGGACAACGGTCACAACGGTCTGAAGTCGATGACGAAGGCGATGGGCGCGGAGTATCACCGGGTGCGGTTCGGGATCGGGCGTCCGCCGGGTCGTATGCAGGTGGCGGATTTCGTGCTGAAGGATTTCTCGTCGGCGGAGCGCAAGGAACTGGACTACTTCGTGGACCGGGCGACGGACGCGGTGGAGTCCTTGGTGACGGAGGGCCTGGAGCGGGCGCAGAGCGCGTACAACTCCTGACGGTTGCCGAGAACTCCTGAGCGCCGGGCTGGGGCGACCGCCGGGGAGCGCGGCATCAGTTGTCCGCGAGCCCTCCACTGCCCCCCCCCTCCCGCCACTACGGAGTCAGCCCCATGTCCTTCGCGCTGTAGCGGGGCAGGTCGGTGGTGTCGACGGTCCAGGTGCCGAGATCCGTGGCGATGACGACCGGCTTGCCGTACGGCAGGTGCAGACGGTTCTCGTACGCGGGACGGCCGCCGGCCCGGCCGATCTCCCACTGGTAGGTCCAGGTGCCGTCACGCGGATCAAGGATCAGGTAGTGGGGGATACCCATGGCGGGATAGTCGCGGGTCTTGTTCCCGTAGTCGTTGTCCGGGCTCGAAGGAGAAACCACTTCGGTCGCCAGGACGATTTTGCGAGGGTCCAGGGGGCCGTCGGTCTCCATCGCCTCACGCGAACAGACCAGAATGTCCGGGATACGGAGTGTGCCGAGAGCCTCGTCGTCGGTGTCGGTCGCTTCGAAGGCGAAGATGCCGTCCGGGAGCTGGTCGTCGAGCTGCCTGGTGACCCACTTGGCCGTGAGCTGATGACGAGGGCGCGGGTTCGTCATCATCACAAGTTGTCCGTTGCTGATCTCTGGCCAGGCAAAGCCCGGCGGCGGAGTGATGCGGTCACGGCGGTCGCGCAGCTGCCGATACAGGGTCCGCTGTGTCATGAGTCCTCCCGGACCCCAGTATGCGGGCGTGAGGCCGGGGACAGGTGCGTACAACGGCCGACTTTGCCGGGCAGGGGTTGACCGATCGCCCGGCCATGGCCAATGATCCCGGCCATGCCAGCCACCGCCCACCGGCGCAAGCACGCCTCCGTCGCACCGCGGCTCGGGCGTCTTGGGCGTCTTGGGCGTCTTGGGCGTCTTGGGCGGTTCGTGGTGATGGGCACGGTCGCCGCGCTGATCCTTGTCGCGGGTGTGTGGGCGTCCTGGGGGACGGCTCAGCACGTGATGCTCAGCAAGGGGCGCGAGCAGGGCACGATGACGGTGGCGGGGTGTGGGGACGGCGTCTGTACGGGGCCGTACCGGCCGGTGTCGGTGGGGTCCGAGGCGCGCGGCCGGGTCGTGCTCGACCAGTCGGTCGGGGTCAGTGAGGGTGAGACGTACACCGTGGTGGTGAAGCCCGGCAGCGGTGCCGTGGTGCGGTCGGGGCCCGCCGGTTTGCTGTACGCCTGGGTGCCGTTGGGTGGGGCGCTACTGCTCGCGTCGGTCGTGGTGGCGGGCGGGCTGGGGCTGAGGCGGACCGGGTGGGCGCTGGCCGGCGGTGGTCTGGCGCTGGTGACGGCGGCCTGGGTCGCCTTGTGAACGGGGTGAGGGTTCCCTCGTACGCGTGATCATGTGACCGCGTGACCACGTGATCCTGATGATCACGCGTACGGGGCCACCCTCGTGCCGTTCGCTTCCGTCCGTCCGGGTCAGCCGGTGTTGCGCAGGCCCGCCGCTACTCCGTTGACGGTGAGGAGGAGGGCGCGGGCGAGGAGGGGGTCGGGGTCGGCGCCTGCCGCTGCGGCGTCGCGCTGGCGCTTGAGGAGGGTGACCTGGAGGTAGGAGATGGGGTCCAGGTAGGCGTCGCGGATGGTGAAGGTCTGCTGGAGGACCGGGTTGGCGTCGAGGAGCTTGTTCTCGCCGGTGATGCGCAGGACTTCGCGGACGGTGAGTTCGTGTTCGGCGCGGATGGTGTCGAAGACGTGCTTGAGGTGGTCGGGGACGAGGCTGTCGACGTAGTGCTGGGCGATGCGCAGGTCGGTCTTCGCGAGGGTCATCTCGACGTTGGAGATGAAGTTGCGGAAGAAGTGCCACTGTTCGTGCATCTCGTCGAGCACGGTGTCGAGGCCGGCTGCCCTGAGTGCCTTGAGGCCTGAGCCGACGCCGAACCAGCCGGGCACGATCTGCCGTGACTGGGTCCAGCCGAAGACCCAGGGGATGGCGCGCAGGCCGTCGAGGCCGGCGCCTGAGTCGGGGCGGCGGGAGGGGCGTGAGCCGAGGTGGAGGTCGGCGAGTTGGTCGACGGGGGTGGCGGCGAAGAAGTACGAGGGCAGGTCCGGGTCTTCCACCAGCCTGCGGTAGGCGGCGTGGGCGGCGTCGGAGACGAGGTCCATGGCGGCGTCCCAGCGGGCGAGGGACTCGTCGGACTGGCGGGGTGAGGTGTGCAGGGCGGAGGCCTGGAGGGTGGCGGCGACGGTCAGTTCGAGGTTCTCGCGGGCGAGTGAGGGGACCAGGTACTTGTCGGAGATCACCTCACCCTGTTCGGTGACCTTGATCTCGCCTTCCAGGGTGCCCCAGGGCTGGGCGAGGATCGCGTCGTGGGAGGGGCCGCCGCCGCGGCCGACGGTGCCGCCGCGGCCGTGGAAGAGGCGGAGGCGGACGCCGTAGCGGTGCGCGACGTCACGCAGGCGGCGCTGGGCGCGGTGGATCTCCCACTGGCTGGTGGTGATGCCGCCGAACTTGGAGGAGTCGGAGTATCCGAGCATGACTTCCTGGACGTCGCCCCGGAGCGAGACGAGGCGCCGGTAGGACGGGTCGGAGAGCATGTCCTCGAGGATGGTGTCGGCGGCCTTGAGTTCGTCGGTGGTCTCCAGGAGCGGCACGATGCCGATCTTGGCCCAGCCGGCGTGGAGGTCGATGAGTCCCGCTTCGCGGGCGAGGACGGCGGCGGCGAAGACGTCGTCGGAGCCCTGGCACATCGAGATGATGTAGGACTCGATGACCTCGGGTCCGAAGACGGCGAGGGCCTTCTTGACGGTTTCGAACACGCCGAGGGTCTTGGCGCCGGCGGCGTCCAGGGGTGCCGGGGTGGGGGCGAGCGGCCTGCGGGAGCGCAGTTCCTTGGCGAGGAGCTTGTTGCGGTACTCGCGGGGCATGTCCTCGTAGCGCCAGGATTCCTCGCCGAGGCGGTCGAAGAGCTGGCCGAGGGTGTGGTGGTGGGCGTCTGCGTGTTCGCGTACGTCCATGGTGGCGAGCTGGAGGCCGAAGGCGGCCAGGGTGCGGATGGTGCGGTCCATGCGGCCGTCGGCGAAGAGGCCGCCGCGGTGTTCGCGCAGGGAGGTCTGGATGAGGGTGAGGTCCGCGAGGAGCTGGCCGGTGCCGAGGTAGTCGCGGCCGGGCTGGTGCGGGATGTCCTTGGCCAGGCGCTGCTTGGTGTTTTCGAGCTTCTGGCGGATGCAGGTGGCCTTGAGGCGGTAGGGCTCTTCGGCGTTGAGGCGCTTGTAGCGGGGGCTGATCTCGGGCAGGAGTTCGATGTCGGCCCGGAGGGATTCGAGGAGTTCCTCGGTGGCGCCCGTGTAGCGGATGGAGTTGGAGAGGAAGCCGCGCAGCTCGTCGATCAGTTCGAGGGCGTCGTTGATGCCGTGCTCGTGCTGGAGGATGAGGACGTCCCAGGTGACCTGGGGGGTCACGTTGGGGTTGCCGTCGCGGTCGCCGCCGATCCAGGTGCCGAAGGTGAGGGGCCGGGTGTCGTCGGGGAGGCGGACTCCGACGCGGTCCAGTTCCGCCGTGAGGTCCTCGAGTACGTCGCCGACGGCGCCGGCGTGCAGTTCGTCGAGGTAGTAGATGGCGTTGCGGGCCTCGTCGGCGGGTTCGGGGCGCACGACGCGCAGTTCGTCCGTCTGCCATACGAGGTCGATGTTCTCGGCCAGACGGGTGTCGTAGCGGCGTCGGTCCGCCTCGATGACGGGGGTCTCCAGCAGGGCGGCGATACGGCGCAGCTTGTTGAGGACGGAGCGCCTGGCCGCTTCCGTGGGGTGGGCCGTGAAGACTGGCCGAACGTTGAGGTTCTTGACCGTGGCGCGCAGGTGGTCGGGGTCCGCGTCCTTGAGGCGGTCGGCCGTGCGGGCGAGGAGGCTGCCTTCGGCGGCGCGCTTGGCGCGTAGTTCGCGGCCTCGGTGGACCTGTTCGGTGACGTTGGCGAGGTGGAAGTAGGTGGAGAAGGCGCGGACGAGCTTGGCGGCGGTCTCCAGCTCGGTGCCGCGCAGGAGTGCGGCGGCGGCCTCGCCGTCCTCGCGGGTCAGTTGGCGGACCTTCTCCACGAGTTCCAGCAGCTCAGGGCCTTCTTGGCGGACGAGGGTCTCGCCGAGCAGGTCGCCCAGGCGCCGGATGTCGGCGCGCAGTTCGGTGCTGGTCGTGGTGGCCTGGCCATGGTCGTCGGCACTGCTCACAGGTGCGGCTCCTTGCAGTGTGGAGGCTGGGCGGGAGGGTACCCGGCCGGTGTCCGGACGGCCGTGGGCCGCGCCGGGGGCCGAGCGCAGGAGGCATGGGGGGCGGGGCATCCGGGAAGAAAGGGGAGCGGACCGCGCTGTCCGACCGACTCAAGGATAGGTGTCGAGGGGGACGCGCAGAATTTCGGGCTCTTGCCGCCGGGCAGCGCGCTGACATACTTACGACGCCGTAGGTTACGCAAGCGTAGGGAGCCTGAGGATCTGAGGGCGCCCTCGGATTCCGTATCCCGGTATCTGACTGGACCCACACCACCCCCCAGGGGACGCGCATGACCACCTCACCTTCCGACGCGCTCGAAGACGCTGGGAAGACGCCCGACGACTCCTCACTGCCCTCGGCCACGCTGGGTGGCGAACAGAAGCGTTCGCTCGAACAGATCACGCTTCTTCTCTTCATCATCGTCCCGTTCCTCGCGGTTGTGGCGGCGGTGCCGCTGGCGTGGGGGTGGGGGGTGAGCTGGCTGGACCTGGGCCTGCTCGTCTTCTTCTACTACCTGGGGTGCCACGGCATCACGATCGGTTTCCACCGGTACTTCACGCACGGCGCGTTCAAGGCGAAGCGGCCGTTGCGGATCGCTCTCGCCATCGCGGGTTCGATGGCGGTGGAGGGTCCGCTGGTGCGCTGGGTGGCCGACCATCGCAAGCACCACAAGTTCTCGGACGCGGAGGGTGATCCGCATTCGCCGTGGCGGTTCGGGGAGACGGTTCCGGCGCTGCTGCGGGGTCTGTGGTGGGCGCATATCGAGTGGATGTTCGACGAGGAGCAGACTCCGCAGGACAAGTACGCGCCCGACCTGATCAAGGACCCGGACATCCGGGCGATCTCCCGGCAGTTCATCTGGTGGGCGATGCTGTCGCTGGCGCTGCCCGCGCTGATCGGCGGTCTGGTGACGATGTCCTGGTGGGGCGCGTTCACGGGCTTCTTCTGGGGCTCGCTGGTCCGTGTCTGCCTGCTGCATCACGTCACCTGGTCGATCAACTCGATCTGCCACGCGGTGGGCAAGCGCCCGTTCAAGTCACGGGACCGCTCGGGCAACGTGTGGTGGCTGGCCGTGCTCTCCTGCGGCGAGTCCTGGCACAACCTGCACCATGCCGACCCGACGTCGGCGCGGCACGGTGTGATGCGCGGGCAGGTGGATTCGTCGGCGCGGCTTATCCGCTGGTTCGAGAAGCTTGGATGGGCCTATGACGTGCGCTGGCCGTCACGCTCGCGTATCGATTCCCGCCGGAACACGGACGAGGACGGCTCTCGACGCCGGAAGGAACCGGCAAAGGCGGCATGATTGACAGCGTGGTGACCGACTCCAGCAGCACTGAGAGCAATGAGAAACCGCGGCGCCCCCGCCGCACCCGGATGACGGGTGCCGAGCGCCGGGCCCAGTTGCTGGAGATCGGCCGCACGCTGTTCGCCGCGAAGGGTTTCGAGGCCACGTCGGTGGAGGAGATCGCGGCAAAGGCCGGCGTCTCCAAGCCGGTGGTCTACGAGCACTTCGGCGGCAAGGAGGGCCTGTACGCGGTGGTCGTGGACCGCGAGATGCGGCGCCTGCTGGACATGGTGACGAGTTCCCTGACGGCGGGGCATCCGCGTGAACTGTGCGAGCAGGCGGCGTTCGCGCTTCTCGACTACATCGAGGAGTACACGGACGGCTTCCGCATCCTGGTCCGCGACTCCCCCATCCCTCAGTCGACGGGTTCCTTCGCGTCGCTGATCTCGGACATCGCCACCCAGGTGGAGGACATCCTGGGCCGCGAGTTCAAACGCCGCGGCTTCGACCCCAAGCTGGCCCCGCTGTACGCCCAGGCCCTGGTCGGCATGGTCGCGCTGACGGGCCAGTGGTGGCTGGACGTACGCCGTCCGCGCAAGGCGGAGGTGGCGGCCCATCTGGTGAACCTGGCGTGGCACGGGCTGGACGGGCTGGAGGCGAAGCCGCGGCTGATCGGGCGCCGGAAAAGCTGAATAAACGTTCCTCTAGATTCACCTTGTGACATCATTCAGCTATGACTGAGATTGCGATCAGCGCAGCCCGCTCCCAGCTCGGCGACCTTGTCCGCCGGGCGGCCCACAGCCGCGAGACCATCGCCCTCACCGACCATGGGCACGTGGCCGCCCTCCTCGTCTCTCCCCAGGTGATAGAGGATCTCGAAGACGCACTGGCGCTTTCCGACTATCAGAGGCGCAAGGCCGAGGGCACGCTCGGAGAGGGCATTTCGCACGAAGAAGTCGGACGCATGCTGGGGCTGCGCCCGTGACCTACAGCATCATCTGGGAGCCACTGGCCACGAACGCGGCAGTGCGGTTCCTCAAGGACGATCCCGTGGGTCTGGCCGCCGTGTACGAGGCCGTGGACGCACTCGCCGAAGCACCACGCCCCTCGAACTCCACCGCCTACGGGCTGGACGTCCGACGCCTGCGCATCGACGACTACCGGGTCCTCTACGTCATCGACGACAAGGTGATCCACATCCTCATCACCCACCTGGGCCGAACACCCTGAGCCCCGTCATCCGGGGACCGGTTCCAGGAACTCCAGCCGGTTGCCCACCGGGTCGCAGGAGTAGAACCGCCGGTGCCCCGGCAGCTCGGCGTCCCAGGTGACCGTCGCGCCGCGGGCGGCGAGCAGTTCGGCGTACGCCTCGATGCCGACGACCCGCAGCCCGGGGTGGGCTTTCCCCGCCCCCCTGAAGTTGTCCTCCACCCCGAGATGCAGCTGAACCGCCCCCGCCCGGAACCAGCACCCACCCCGCGCGGCCAGTGCCGGCGGCTTCGGGACCTCGGTCATGCCGAGGACGCCGGCGTAGTACGCGCGCAGCTCGCCCTCCGCCCCGGGCGGCGCGGCCAGCTGCACATGGTCGAGGGCGACGATCACCGTCCCGCCCCCTGTCCCCCGCCCTTCCGGGCCACCGCGAACAGTCGCTGGAAGGGCAGTACGGTGCCGTACGGCTCCGTCGGGTACACCGCGCGCAGGAGGTCGCGGTACTCGGTGACGAACGCGTCGCGGGCCTCCGGGTCGTCCGCCAGGGCGGTGAGCACGGGGCGCAGGCCGGTTCCCTTGACCCAGTCCAGCACCGGGTCCTCCCCTTGCAGGACGTGGAGATACGTCGTCTCCCACACGTCCGTCTCGCAGCCGAGCCGGGCGAGACGGTCGAGGTAGACGAGGGGCGGGTGGACGGAGTCCTCGCGGCGCAGCACCTCGCCGATGCGGCTTCCCCAGCGGGCGCCGGTGCCCAGTTCGCGCATCAGGGCGTGCAGGGGCGCGTCGATGTTGCTGGGCACCTGGAAGGCGAAGGTCCCGCCGGGGGCGACGGCGTCCAGCCAGGCCGGGAACGCGTCGAGGTGTCCCTCGACCCAGTGGAGGGCGGCGTTGGAGACGATCAGGTCGTACGTCTCGGCGGGCGTCCACCGTGAGGCGTCCGCGTGGGCGAAGTCGAGGCGTCCGCCGCCCGCTGTGGGGCCCGCGTACCGGGCCGCCTGTTCCAGCATGGGTGCGGAGTTGTCGTATCCGGTGATGTGGGCGGTGGGCCAGCGGTCGGCGAGTACGGCGGTGACGTTGCCGGGGCCGCAGCCGAGGTCGGCGATGCGGGCAGGCCGCGCGGGCTGTCTGGCGGGGAGGTCGGGGACGCGGGCGAGGAGGTCGGTGAAGGGGCGGGCGCGGTGGTCGGCGTGGCGGAGGTACTGGGCGGGGTCCCAGGTGGGTGTGGTCATACGGCCACCTTCCCGCGAAATATATCTCGACGTCAAGAGACTTGACATCAAGAGACTTCATATCGACACAACCACTACACTGATCGCCATGGAGGACGAGGTCGATCGGCTGGTCGCTGCGTGGCGCCGGGAGCGCCCGGACCTCGACGTGGAACCACTCGAAGTGCTCAGCCGGGTCAGCAGGCTCGCCCGGCACCTGGACCGTGCGCGCAGGCTGGCGTTCGCCGAGCACGCGCTGGAGCCCTGGGAGTTCGACGTCCTGACCGCGCTGCGGCGCGCCGGAGACCCGTATCAGCTCTCCCCCGGACAGCTCCTCACCCAGACCCTGGTCACCTCGGGCACGATGACGAACCGCATCGACCGGCTGACGAAGAAGGGTCTGGTGGAGCGCCTCCCCGACCCCACCGACCGGCGAGGAGTGCTCGTCCGGCTCACGACGGAGGGCCAGGACAGGGCGGATCAGGCACTGGCGGGGCTGCTGGACCAGGAGCGGGCGATCCTGGCCGAGCTGTCGCGCGCGCAGCGGGGCGAACTGGCCGGGCTGCTACGCCAGTTGACGGCGCCGTTCGACAACATACCCGGCTGACCGCCGGGGGTGTGCCGCCGGCTGGTCAGGCGCTGCTGCTCTCCTCCACCGTGATCCGCCCACCGTGTCCCAGGTCGGCGGGGCCGACACCGGCCCGGCGGGCCAGGGCGACGGCGGCGAGAGTGGAGTGGACGCCGAGTTTGCCCAGCACGTTCTGCATGTGCGTGCGCACGGTGTGCGGGGAGAGGAACAGCCGTTCGGCGACGGCTTTGCGGCCCAGCCCGGCGACCATGCAGCGCAGCACTTCCCGCTCCCTGGGCGTCAGCGACTCGACGAGCCGCTCGCTCTCGGTGCGGTGCTTGCGGGCGGCGGTCAGCTCGCGCAGCACGCCGGTGAGCAGGGCGGGCGGCAGATGCGTCTCGTCGCGCAGCACGCCCCGGATGACGGTGAGCAGCCGGGACAGCGAGCAGTCCTTGGCGACCCATCCGGAGGCGCCCGCCTGCAGAGCCAGCGCGGCCCTGCGAGGGTCGTCCTTCTCGGCGAGAACGACGGTCCGTACGTGCGGATGTCCCGTACGGACGCCCGCGACCAGCGAGATGCCGTCGACCAGCCCTTCCTCGTTGCCCTCCTGCACGGGCACCGCCGGGCGCGCCCCGGGCACGTTGCCGCCCAGGTCGGAGTCGACGAGCAGGACGTCGAACCGGCGGCCCTCGGCCACCGCGCGCTCCAGGCTGCGCAGCGCGGCGGGACCGCTGCCGGCGGCGGAGACGTCGACGTCCGGCTCGGCGGCCAGTGCGGCGGCGAGCGACTCGGCGAAGATGCGGTGGTCGTCGACGACCAGGACTCGGATGCGAACCACTGAAACCCCCTTCCCCGAGCTCCTCAGGAGCTGGGGACACCCAATCGTCGAGGGGACAGCTCGTGCGGACACGACGCCCGGAGCAGTCCCCGGCTGCTGTTGCCGGCCTGGGACGGGGCTGCCGCAGTCACTGACGCACGGCCGCCGCCGTGCGATGACTGCTACCCCCACTCCGGGCGTCGTACCCGGCTGTCTCGCCCCCTGATCAGCACCGGCCCCCACCGATGCTGTTCATCAGGGTACGGCTGGGAGGCAGGAGCGGAAGGTAATTCGCAGAACTGATTGGCCAGCGCGTTTATGGTGTGCCCCATGTTTCGTATGGAGACAGAAGTCGACAGGGAATGGCTCTCCGTGCTCCGATCGCGGTTGCGCGACGCGAACACGGCCGCATCGCCTGTCCTGCGGGCCCTGCACGGAACCCCGGCGGAGCGTGAACTCCCGCTCCACGTATGGGTGTTGGACGAGAACGGAGGCCTGGCCGGCGGCCTGGTGGGCCACACCTGGACGACCTGGCTGCATGTGACGTACCTCTGGGTCGACACTCCGCACCGCGGCAAGGGCCTGGGCTCCCGCCTCCTCACGGAAGCGGAGCGCGCGGCACGCGAGGAGCGCGGGTGCGCGAACGTACGCCTGGAGACATGGGACTTCCAGGCACCGGACTTCTACCGGAAGCAGGGGTACGAGGTGGTGTGCGCGATCCCGGACTATCCACCGGGGGTCACGGAGTACACGCTGACGAAGCGGCTGGTGCCGGGGATCTGAGGGCCGGGGCTCAGAGTTCCCTGAGCGCGTCCAAGGTGATGTCGACGTCGATGTCGTAGGGCACGGTGAGCTTGAGGTGGTCGTGGTGGATGCCGGTGAGGGCGTACGTCTTGTTCACGGGGTCGATCTCGTAGGCACGGACGACCGGGTGCTGGTTGGGGTCGGCCATCTCCACGAGCCAGAAGTACGGGATGCCCGCGGTGGCGTACTTACGGGGCTTGGCGTCACGGTCACGGGCCTCGGAGTCGGGGGAGACGACTTCCACGGCGAGCAGGACGTCCTTGGCTTCGAACCGGGTGAGATCCGGTCCGGTGACAGCGCCCGCGCGGACGACGCTGACATCGGGCTCAGGCCCGTTACGGCGGTCCAGGACGACGGTCATCTCTCGGCGTACCTTCAGCTCCTTGGGGACTGCACGGCGCAGACCGGTCACCAGAAGGTCGATCATCGTGCTGTGAAAATCCCGCTGCGGACTCACAAAAACCAGGCTCCCGTCGATCAGCTCGGTGTGCGGCGGGAGGTCGGGCAGCGTGAACAGGTCGTCCACGGTGTACCCGTCCCGGGGCGGCACCGGCCAGCGGCAGCCGGGCTCAGCGGTCGGCTCGGCGACGGGCTCGGCGGTCATGATTCCTCCCATGGACGGAATTCTCGGCCTGCCCCCTCACGGTAACGGCCGCAATCCGGTGGCGTCATCACACAGGGTGACGCGTTGATCGGGAAGAACCTTTCCGCAGCAGCCGCCGCCGACGGAAGTCGGCTGCGGCTGCTCGATCAGCTCTGGTTCACGCCGGGGTGAAGCTGGTCAGGCCCAGCAGCCGTTCACTGTCGCGGCGAGGCCGTCCATCGCGTCCTTGATGGAGTTGGCGTCGGCGGTGGAGCCGTTCTCCACGAAGGAGAAGATCTTCCAGTTGCCGTCCGTGCCCTTCGTCAGGCCGCTGAGGGCGATGGCGCCGGTGAGTGTGCCGGTCTTCGCCCGGACCTTCCCGACGGCGCACGAGGAGTCCGGGTCGTCGAAGCGGCCCCACTCCGGGGCGAGCGTGCCGCCGGCCTCGCCGGCGACCGGAAGGCCGTCGACGATCGAGCCGAGGACGCTCTCGTAACGCGGCTCGGTCGCCCGGTCGAGGATCTCGGCGAGCGTGGCGGCCGGGATGCGGTTGGCGCGGGAGAGGCCGCTGCCGTCGTGGATCTCGACGTTGTCGAGCGAGACGCCGTACGTGTCGCTCAGCACACCGCGCACCACGGCCGCGCCGTCCTCGAAGGTGGCCGAGCGGCCGGCGCCCAGGGCCGTCATCCGCAGCAGGGTCTCGGCGATGTTGTTGTCGCTGACCTTGAGCATCTGGTGGACGGTGTCCGCCAGCTTCGGGGACTGGTGCCGGCCCACCGGTACGTCGGTGGAACTCGCCTGCGCGCGGGCCACGGCGCCGTCCACGGTGATGCCGACGGCGGCGAGTTTGGCGGCGAAGACCTGTCCGGCGTCGATCGAGGTGTCCGTGACGCCGTGTCCGTCGACGACGAGGGCGCGGACCGGGGCGACGGAGTCGGGGAAGTAGCCGTCGTTCCAGCCGTTGGCGAGAGTCGGTTCGGGGAAGAGGCTGTCGTCGACCCGGACCTTCACGGTGGTCAGGCCCGCGGCCTTGAGTCCGGCGACCGCCGACTGTGCCAGCTCGGCGAGGTCCGCGCTGGTCAGCAGGCGGTCGCCACCGCCGATGAGGGTGAGGGTGCCGTTGCCGTAGCTGACCTTGGTGGTGAACCGGTGGTCGGGGCCGAGCACCGTGAGGGCGGCGGTCGCGGTGGCGAGCTTGGTGTTGGACGCCGGCATCAGCGCGGTGGAGGCGTTCTGGCCCCACAGGGGGCGGTCCGTCTTCGCGTCCAGCACCACACCGCTCACGTTGTTGCCGAGTCGGGCGTCGACGATGCGCTTGGTGAGGTTGGCGATCATCTGCTGGTCGCCGGGGTCCGTGTCGGCGGTCGTGTCCGGGGCGGAGTCGGGGGTCGCCTTGAGGGTGTTCCCGTCGGCGGCGAAGGCCGAGGGGCCGGCCAGCGCCGCCGAGGTGACCGGGACGGCCATGGCCAGCACGAGGGCGCGGCGGGCGCCCGGCCCGAACGGCTTCGGCTTGCGGTGACGCCGTCGGCCTCCGGGAAGGAAGGCGGGCTCGGTGGAGAGAGCCTGGGGGGACGGAGACTGCGCGGGGGAAGTCTCGGGAGCCGCTGGGGCTGAATCGCTCATGGAGTTTCCAAGGGGCCGGCGTCAGTGGGGGTCCTGCGGGGCGAAGAAACGCGCGCACAGTACCACTGGTCACACGCGCCCCACAGGTCACACAGGTCACACAGGCCCTGTCAACTCCCTTTCCCTGTCAGGAGATTCGGCGTGCTCCCGCCGAAGGCACCGCGGCGAAAGTGCGGGGCGCCGTGTATCCGGCCGAGCCGAACGCCTCCTCCACCGCCTTGGTGATCCGTTCCGCGTCTCCCGCCTCGACCAGCACGATCGCCGAGCCGCCGAAGCCGCCGCCCGTCATGCGGGCGCCCAGGGCGCCGGAGTCGAGCGCGGTGTCGACCACCAGGTCGAGTTCCGGGCACGAGATCCTGAAGTCGTCGCGGAGGGAGGCGTGGCCCTCGGTCAGGATGGGGCCGATGGCGCGGGTGTCGCCGCCCGACTTCAGCAACTCCACGACCCGCTCGACCCGGTGGTCCTCCGTCACCACGTGGCGTACCAGGCGCCGTACCTCTTCGTCCTCGGCCAGGCGCTCCAGCGCCGCGTCCAAGGCGTCGTACGCCACATCCCGCAGCGCGTCCACGCCCAGGAGTCGTGCGCCGCGTTCGCAGCCCGCCCGGCGCTTGCCGTACTCGCCCTCGCTGTGGGAGTGCTTGACCTGGGTGTCGACGACGAGGAGGCGCATGCCCTCGGCTGCCAGGTCGAAGGGGATCTGGTCCTGGGAGAAGTCCCGGGTGTCGAGGAAGAGGGCGTGGCCGTGCGTGCAGCACGCCGACGCCGTCTGGTCCATGATGCCGGTCGGGGCGCCCACGTACACGTTCTCCGCGCGCTGGCACAGGCGGGCCAACTGCTGGCGCTCCAGGCCCAGTTCGTGCAGGTCGTTCAGGGCCAGGGCGACCACGACCTCCAGCGCCGCCGACGAGGACAGGCCCGCGCCCGTCGGTACCGTCGACGTGAGGTGGATGTCCGCGCCGGACGAGACCGACGCGTGGCCCGCGTCCAGCAGCGCCCAGATCACGCCCGCCGGGTACGCCGTCCAGTTCCGGTCCGACTCGGGGCGCAGGGCGTCGACCCGCAGCTCGACGACCCCGCCCTCGATGTCCGACGAGTGCAGGCGCAGCACGCCGTCCGTGCGGCGGGAGACCGCGGCCAGCGCCGTGTGCGGGAGGGCGAAGGGCATGACGAAGCCGTCGTTGTAGTCGGTGTGTTCGCCGATCAGGTTGACCCTGCCCGGCGCCGCCCACACTCCCTCCGGTGCCGATCCGTACAGCCCCTCGAAAACCTCGGCGACCTCGGCGACATCCACAGTCGTCATGCCCTCTACCTCTTGCCTCTCGTACGTTCCAGTACCGCTGGTTACCGCTGGTTACCGCTGTGCCGCTGCGCGAACTCCCACGCGTCCGCGACGATTCCCGCCAGGTCGGACCGGGTCGGGGTCCAGCCGAGGCGGGCCTTGGCCCGGTCTGCGGAGGCGACCAGGACCGCCGGGTCGCCGCCCCTGCGCGGGGCCACGACCTCCGGGATCGGGTGCCCGGTGACCTGCCGCACCGTCTCGACGACCTCGCGGACGGAGAAGCCCTCGCCGTTGCCGAGGTTGCAGATCAGGTGTTCGCCCGCTGTCGCGGCCGTGAGGGCCAGCAGGTGGGCGTCGGCCAGGTCCGCGACGTGGATGTAGTCCCGTACGCAGGTGCCGTCGGGGGTCGGGTAGTCCTCGCCGAAGACCGAGATCGCCTCCCGCTTGCCCTGGGCGACCTGGAGGACGAGGGGGATCAGGTGGGACTCGGGGTCGTGGCGCTCGCCCTGGGCGGCGTACGCGCCGGCGACGTTGAAGTAGCGCAGCGATACCGCGGCCAGGCCGTGGGCGGTCGCCTCGCTCGTGATCATGTGGTCGACGGCCAGCTTCGAGGCCCCGTAGGGGTTCGTCGGGGACGTGGGGGCCGTTTCGACGATCGGGGTCGTCTCCGGCTCGCCGTAGGTCGCGGCGGTCGAGGAGAAGACCAGCTTGCGTACGCCGGCCTCGCGCATCGCGGTGAGCAGCGCCATGGAGCCGCCGACGTTGTTGTCCCAGTACTTCTCGGGCTTGACGACGGACTCGCCGACCTGCGAGGAGGCCGCGAAGTGGAGCACGCCGTCGAAGGAGGCGTCCAGCCACTTGGCGGCGTCCTTGATGTCGCCCTCGACGAACGTGGCACCTGCCGGGACGCCCTCCCGGAAGCCCGTCGAGAGGTTGTCGAGGACGACGACCTCGTGTCCGGCCTCCAGCAGATGCTGGGCGACCACCCCGCCGACATAGCCCGCACCGCCGGTGACCAGGTATTTACCGCTCATCAACTCGCTACCTCTCGAAGTCGCTGGGCCGCGGTTTCCGGCTGGATGTCGTTGATGAACACGCTCATCCCCGACTCGGAGCCCGCGAGGAACTTCAGCTTGCCGGATGTACGCCGAATGGTGAAAAGCTCGAGGTGGAGCGCGAAGTCGTCGCGGTTGACCCCCTCGAACTCCTCCAGCGTGCCGAACGGCGCCTGATGCCAGGCCGCGATGTACGGCGTCGGCGGTTCGCCCTCGCCGAAGATCCGGTCGAAGCGCCTCAGGAGTTCCAGGTAGACCTTGGGGAACTCCGCGCGGGCGTCCTCGTCGAGGCCGAGCAGGTCCGGCACCCTGCGGCGCGGGTAGAGGTGCACCTCGTACGGCCAGTGCGCGGCGTACGGCACGAAGGCCACCCAGTGGTCGGTGGCCAGCACGAGGCGCTCGCCCGCGAGTTCCTTCTCGAGGATGTCGTCGAAGAGGTTCTCGCCGCCCGTCGCCTCCTTGTGCGCGGCCACCGAGCCGAGCATCAGGGCCGTACGGGGGGTGGTGAAGGGGTACGCGTAGATCTGGCCGTGGGGGTGGCCGAGGGTGACGCCGATCTCGGCGCCGCGGTTCTCGAAGCAGAACACCTGCTCGACGGCCGGGAGGTTGGACAGCTCCGACGTCCGGTCGGTCCACGCCTCCAGGACCAGCCGCGTCTGCTCCTCGGTGAGGTCGGCGAAGGTCGAGTTGTGGTCGGAGGTGAAGCAGACCACCTCGCAGCGGCCGGAGTCGCCGGCGAGGGAGGGGAAACGGTTCTCGAAGACGACCACGTCGTACGAGGAGTCCGGGATCTCGCTCAGCCGGTCGCCCTCGGTGGGGCAGAGGGGGCACTCGTCGGCCGGGGGGTGGTAGATGCGGCCCTGGCGGTGCGAGGCGATGGCCACCTCGTCGCCGAGGAGCGGGTCCCGGCGTACCTGCGATGTGGTGACCGTGCGCTCCAGGGGGCGCCGGTCCACCGCGTCGCGCACTGTGTCGTCGCGCAGGTCGTAGTAGATGAGCTCACGACCGTCGGCGAGCCTCGTCGAGGTCTTCTTCACGCCGGACTCTCCATCCGTACCAAACCTAGCTTCAAACAGAATCGAACACATCAAATCATAAATCCACAACCATGTGTATAGCCGGGCGGGCCATGAAACGTGAGCGGAGCCGGAGTTCACGGGAACTCCGGCTCCGCGGCCTGTGACAGCCAGAAGGGTCCAGGAAAGTGGGGGACCTCGTCAGAAGTCCGCCTGGGGAGGTACGCGCTGGGCGACCGGGCCCGCCCGGTCCAGCAGTCCCGTACGGGCCGCCAGCGCCGCCGCCTCCAGCCTCGACCCCACCCCCAGCTTCATCAGCACCCGCTGCACATGCGTACGGGCCGTACTGGGCGCGATCCCCATGCCGGCCGCGATCAGCCGCGTGTCCTCGCCGTCGGCGACCCGGACCAGGACCTCGACCTCCCTCGGCGTGAGCATCTGGAGGAGGCGCTGGCCCTCGTCGTCGGGCTGGGCGGCGGGGTTGAGCAGTTCACTGAACGCGCCCTGGAGCAGTTGCGGAGCGACCGCCGCCTCGCCCGCCCTGGCCTTCATGATGGCGCGCTCGACCCCTTCTATGCGCTCGTCGTGACGCACGTACCCGGAAGCCCCCGCGGCGAAGGCGGCGGCGATGCCGCGCGGGCTGGGCACCGGGCCCAGCACCAGGACCGCCACCTGCGGACGCTCGCGCTTGATCCGCACCACCGGGTCGAACATGCCCGGCTCGGCCGGTGTCGCCGTGCCCAGCAGGCACACCTCCGGCGCGCGCGTGATCACCAGTTCCGCCGCGCCCGCGGCGGGCGCCGCCGCCGCGAGCACCCGGTGCCCGCGCAGCTTCAACGCCGAGGCAAGAGCCTCGGCGAGCAGTCGGTGGTCGTCGACCACCATCAGCCGGACTCCCATCGAGCCACCCCCCAGTCCCCCCAATGGTTGTCCCTTCTGGATGCCCATTGGTCCACACGGACGGGAGCCCCCCGGCTCCCCCCGCTTTCTATGCCCCCGGAAGCTACACGCTTGTTCGACGTTGCGCTTCCCCTACGGGAGAGAAGTGCCCCGGATCGCCGAAAATCCTCTCATTCGAGGGTGATGAGTAGTACGTGCACGGCCCCGCCCCTGACCAGGGACGGGGCCGTCAACAACGGTGTTCGGCGATCAGCCGTTCGTGTTCGTTCTCAGCTCGTGCCGTACGCGATCGCCAGGTCCCTCTTCTCCCCCGTGCTGGAGGGCTTGCGGGCGTAGACCTGGGACATGTAGAGGCGGCCGTCGGCGTAGATGATCTCGGCGTAGTCGGGCTGCATGCTGAACTCGATCTCGCGCACCGCCTTCGTCGCCGGGTTGCGCATCAGCGTCGTCTGCGCGAAGGAGCCGCCGTCGATGCTGACGACCTCGCCGCCCTTGTCGTAGGGCGGGCGCTTGTACGCGATCACGTTGCCGTCGTCCATGGTCAGCGGGGAGATGGACCAGCCGTTGCCGGCGTCGGCCCGCTGGCCGTCCAGCTTGCCGGTGGCGAGGTCGAAGGCGACGATCTCGTTGGTCCTGCTGTACTCGCCGCTGCCGTCGTGGTCCTCGGTCGGGACGTACAGCTTGTCGTTGCCGACGGCCAGCTTGGTGCAGTACTCGATCCGCGTGATGCCCTCGCACTTGGCGGCGTACTTGTCGCCGGGCGCGGAGATCTTCGTACGCAGCTGTCCGCTCGCGTTGTCGATCGAGAAGAAGTCCGAGATGCCGCTGCCGTCGCCCGCGGAGTGGTTGACGTCGGCGGCCACGACCAGCGGGTTCGTCGACACGACGCTGGCGTCCTCGATGCCCTTGGCCATCTTGTACTCGGAGAGGACCTTGCCGGAGACCGGGTCGATGGTCTGGATGCCCAGCTGCCGGGCGCCGTAGGTGCCGCACTTGCGCACCGCGACCAGTTTCTCGCCGCCGCCGTAGCCCGCGTCGTAGCAGGCGTCGCCCGGCTTCGGGGCCCACAGGGACTTGCCGGTGATGTCGAAGGCGGCGCCGCCGCTGGTGCTGCCCACGGCGACCGTGTTCGCGCTGATCGTCACGTTGTTGAGGCTGATCGCCTGGTCGCCGGACTTGACCGTCCGCGTCCACAGCTTCTTGCCCGCCTCGATGTCGATCGCCGCGACCTGGCTGCAGCCGTGCGAGGGCTTGTCCTTGGTCGGCATGGCGGGCTCGTACACGATCGCCGTCCGGTGATCGGCCGTGGTGTGACGGCTGGCCTCGCACACCGGGCCGGGCAGCGGGACCGTCCAGAGCTTGGTGCCCTTCACGGGGTCGTATCCGACGATCTCGGCCCGGCCGCTCTTGGCGTACACCGTGTCGGTGAGCCAGGAGCCGACGACCGTGGCGCTGTTCTCGTCGGCGCCGACGAGAGGCTCGGGGACCTGGAAGAGGACCTTGGAGGCGGTGTTCGCGGGCGCCTTGGCCGCGCCGCCGTCACCGCCGTCACCGCCGGATCCCCCGGTCGTACCCGTCGTGCCCGTCGCGCCGTTGGTTCCGGCGGCGTTGTTCTTGTCGTCGCCCTGGCCGTCCTTGGAGGAGGAGTACCAGACACCGCCGCCGATGATGAGCGCGATGGCGGCGACGGCCGAGACGATGATGACAGCCTGTGCGTTCAACTTCCTCTGGGGCGCCGGGGGTTGAGGGGGATAGACGGGCTGCGGCTGCTGCGGGTGGCCGTAGCCGTACGGCGGCTGGGGCTGCTGTGGCGGCTGCGGCTGCGCGTACGGGTTCGGGCCCTGGGGATAGCCGTAACCGGGGGGCGGCGGGGGCTGGTTGGGCGGGGGCGGCGGCGGCTGGGTCATGACGTTTGGTACCTCGGGTGAGCGGGAGCGGGGAGAGACAAGGGAGGGGAGAGCGAGGCTTACTTGCCGTAGGCGAGCATCAGCTTCTCCTTCTGCTCGTCCCTGCCGCTCAGCCGCGTGGTGGAGAGAAAGAAGCGGCCGTCGGCCCAGTCGTACGCCTTGGAGAAGAAGCCGTTCTCGACGTCGGCGGCTGCCGCCGGGTTCTTCAGGAGCGTCGTCGGGGTGTGGCTCGTACCGGTGACGGGGATCGACACGACCTGGCCGCCGGCGTCGTACGACGGCTCGACATAGGCGATGAGCGCGCCGCCCTCGGTCTTCAGCGGCAGCATGGACTCCGCGGCCGGTGACTTGACGCGCCACTTCTCCTTGCCGGTCGCGAGGTTGAGCGCGACGATCTCGTTGGCGCCGGTCGTCGCCTGGGTCGGCAGATAGAGGGTGTCGGCGTCGGTGGCGACGCCCTGGCAGCCCTGGAGGTCGCGTTCGAGGATCGCCCAGCCGCACTCGGGTGCGAAGGACTCGTCGACGGAGACCTCGGAACGGAAGCTGCCGTCGGCCTTGAGCGTGGAGATGTTCCACGACTTCTTGTTCGTGTCGGTGAGATAGAGGACGACAGGATCGACGGAGTACGTCCGCCCGACCCGCCAGCCCTTCGGAATCGGCCGGGTCCACCTGGCCGCACCGGTCCTCGGGTCGAGTTCCTGCACCTCGTCGTGCTCGGTGGAGGTGGAGGCCCCGCAGGACGACACGACGATCAGCTTGGCGCCGCCCGCGAAGGCGGCCGGGAAGCAGGCGGCCCCGTACCTCACCTTGTCGAACAGCTTGGCGCCGGTGCCCAGGTCGTACGCGGTGCCCGACTGCGAGCGCCCGACCATCAGGGTCTTCCCCGTGAGGGTCAGTTCGACGCTGAGCGCGCTGTCGAACAGCGCCCCGTCGGCGACCTCACCGCTCCAGCCCTTCGCACCCGTGTTCAGGTCGAGCACCTGGAGCTTGTTGCACTTGGCGCGTGAACTGGCGCCACTCATATAGGCGACCACGATCTTGTCGTCGGCCGACTTCTGCGGAGTGACGGCGCAGATCTTCTGCGGGAAGGCGATCGGCCCCCAGGCGGCGGCCCCGGTCCCGGTACGGAACGCGAACACCTCCTTGTACGCCGTCTTCACGGCCACTGTGTCGGTGATCCACATGCCGCCGGCGTCGGCACCGGAGGCGGGCGCGTCCGGTGCGTCCTTGGACCAGAGCACCTTCGACTCGCCTGCCTGGCGGCCCTCGTTGAGGTTGTCGGGGTCGGCGCCGGCCACACCGCCGCCGCCGTCGCCCTTGTCGCCCTTGTCGTCACCGGGCTTGGCGGGACCGGAGGCGGGCGCGGAGAGGTCGGGGTCGGCTGCCGCGGGCTTCTTGTCGTCGCCGCCGCCGCTCGTCACGGTGACCACCGTGCCCACGATGACGAGCAGCGCGGCGACCGCCGCCCCGAGCAGCAGCGCGGGCCGCCCCTTGAGGGCGTTGCTCTTGCTGACAGCGCCGCCGGGCGGCGGGGGTACGGGGGCGCCGGGGAACTGAGGGGGCTGCTGGGGGTAGCCGTA
>Ga0136846_1237657_pt1 | contig 30979 bp, 21 predicted proteins | sample HopSoiMetagenom2_FD_96841 | JGI IMG/M metagenome (GOLD analysis project Ga0136846, IMG submission 96841) | Grasslands soil microbial communities from Hopland, California, USA - 2 Assembly 2016 (version 4) | ecosystem: Environmental > Terrestrial > Soil > Grasslands | place: USA: Hopland...
CTGGCTTGCGTCGACCGGGACCGCGCCGGCGTACATTCCGAGGCCGGTGCCTCGCGACGCGATCGGCGCAAAGGACTCGCGGATCTCGGTGTTGCGAAGGAGCTGGCCGGTATTGCCGTCGACGATCACCGAGAAGACGCGATGGTTCGCGAGCTCGAGGTTTGCCTGGTAAGCCCAGACGTAGGGCGCCGCCGGGCGTGCGTGGACGACGAGCCGGCGGTCGAAAGCGCCCTCCGGCAGGCCGCCGGTGAACTGCGCGGGGAAGACGATGCGCTCGATGGTCGGCGAGCCCACCGGCGTCCCCAGCGGCGAGACCCGGTCGATCGCGAGCGCGAGCGCGGCATCGGGTTTGAGGAACGGCTCGCCCGCGACCGAGACGTTCTGCAGCAGCCCGTGGGTCGACGTGCGCACGGTCCCGCCCGGCAGCACCTGAGCGACGGCATGGCTGCCCAGGACGCGGTAGCCGTCGTAGGTGTGGGCGAGTTGGACGATGGCCGTGCCCTGCGCGCTCAGGAGCGTGCTCCGCGCGCTCAGGCCCTCGCGGGTGGAAAGGGCGGCGGCGCTCCGTACCGCGGAGGCGGCGCGGTCGGCGGGCGCAGCGGCCGCGGCGACGGAGAGGAGAAAGACGGCGAGCGCCTCAGTCCGCATGGAGGGCCCCGACGGCGAGGGTGAAGTCCGAGAGGTGCCCCTTCGCGACCATCTCCAACGTGCCGCCGGCGTCGAAGGCACCGATGTCGTCGGGGAGCAGCTTCGACTTGGCGACCACCGGCGTCAGGTCGTCGCCGACATGGGCTTGCGCGGCTGCGGCCAGCTCCAGCGCGATCTGTAGCACCGGAGCGCCGGAGTGTTTCGCGGTCACCCGCCGGTCCTTCTGGAAGATGCCGACGGTGAGCTTGTTCTCCTTCTGCACCGCGCCGGCGAGGAGCACGGGCTCGAGCGGATCAGGGCCCGCCCTCGGCGCCGAGTTCTTCAAGTCGTAGACGCCGAGGTCGCGGATCGGGAAGCCCGTCTCGTCGAAATAGATGAAGTGCAGGGCGGGTGGCGCCTTGAGGTTGAACCCGACGCCGCGCGTCTTCAGGCCGGCGGGCCCGACGAGGTTCAAGAGGAGGCGCGCCTTCGTCGACGCCGGGTCGCGGACGAGTCGCCACCCGCTGGAGGCCGGGTCCTGATAGTCGAGGCCGGTCGCCATTGGGGCACGAGGCGTGGGCGGTGCCTCCGGCGCCCTTCCGCAGGCGACGAGCGCCGCCGCGAGGAGCAGCGTGCGACTCATGGCGAGAACCCCACCATCGAGCCCGCCGAGACCATGCGGAACTCGGCCGGCTCGCTCAGGATGTCCACGGCCCCGCGGAGGATCCGGAAGCTCTCGGAGGCGAGCTGCGCCTCGAGCGATCTCCGGTCGCTGAACGCCAGGAAGAGGATGAAGCGGGGGCTGCCCGAGACCTCGCGGGCAACCACGCACTCCACGCAACCCGGGGCGCGCGCGAGGTCCCGCCCGAGGGCCTCCAGCGTCTGCAGGAACTCCGTCTGCTTGGCTGGATTGGCCGTCAAGAGAACGGTCAGGAGCTTCGTCACGCTGGTTTGTTTTGGAGCCATGGGATGGACGGCGACCTCGTTGCCTGGCGCACATGTGCCAGACGGGTGCCAATGGCTCACAAAGCCACGGCAGCGGCTGAAAGAGCCTTGAACTCAGATGGTTGAAGATGCGCTCACGCCCTGTCGCGGCGCGTCGCATACACGTTCCAACCCCACGACCTGCCGTGGCCCACGACATGTCGCGGCCGAACGGCTCATGGGTTGCGGCGCTGGATCCCCAATTTCGCCATCCGAGAGCGCAGGGTGCTGGGCTTGAGGCCAAGGATCTGCGCGGCGCCTTCCCCGCCCTCGAGCTTCCAGTTGCACGACTCCAGCACCTTGACGATGTGATCGCGCTCGAGGTCGACGAGCGAGGAAAGCGCGCCGGCGTCATTGCCGGGCGGCCGGTTGGAACGAAGGACGTCGCCCAGACGGAGCGTCGGCCCGTCCGAAACCAGGACTGCCTGCTCGAGGACGTTCTGCAGCTCGCGAATGTTGCCCGGCCAGTTGTACGCCTGCAGCGCCTGGACCGCTGCGCGGGGAAGCTCCAGCACCGCGCGGCCCATCTTCTCGCAGAGGTTGATGACGAACGCATGCGTGAGCGCCGGGATGTCCTCGCTGCGCTGCCGCAGCGGCGGCACGGTGATGGGGAAGACGTTGAGGCGATACCAGAGGTCTTCTCGGAAGCGGCCCGCGGCCACCTCCCTGGCCAGGTCGCGGTTGGTCGCCGCGATGATGCGGACGTCGACGTGGAGCGTCCTGTCGCCGCCCACCCGCTGGAAATCGCCGTCCTGCAGCACCCGGAGCAGCTTCGCCTGCAGCTCGAGCGGCAGCTCGCCGATCTCGTCGAGGAAGAGCGTGGCGCCGTCCGCCACTTCGAAGCGGCCCTTGCGCTGCGCCTGCGCGCCGGTGAAAGCGCCCTTCTCGTGTCCGAACAGCTCGCTTTCGGCCAGCGCGTGCGGAAGCGCGGCGCAGTTCACCTTCACCAGCACCTTCCCGCTGCGGACGCCCAGGCGGTGGATGGACTCCGCGACCAGCTCTTTTCCAGTGCCGGTCTCGCCCTGGATCAGCACGGTGGTGGCGGAGGGCGCGACCTGCCCGATGCGGAAGCGCAGGTACTTCATCGGATCGCTGTCGCCAATCAGCTCGCTCGCGCCCTCCACCGACTGGATCTTCCCGCGGTAGTAGGTGTTCTCCGCCTCGAGCTGATCCTTGAGAGCCGCGATCTCCTGATAGGCGCGCTTGAGGTCCAGCTCGGCCTGCTTGCGCGCCGTCACGTCGCGGATGCTGCCGCGGGTGCCGCCGAAGCTGCCGTCCTCGAAGCGGACGGGGTTCCAGATCTGCTCCAGCCAGCGCACCTCGCCGTCAGGCCGGCGAAAGCGGATCTCGATGGGCCCTTGCTGCGTCCCGGCGAGGGCCTTGCCCTGCATCTCCTTCCACGCGGTGAGGTCCTCCGCGAGGATCCGCTCCTGGAGGATGTGCGGGTCTTTCGAGACCTCCGCGACGGGGTAGCCGGTGATCCTTTCGCAGGAGGGCGAGATGTACTCGAAGCTGCCGTCGGGCTTGCGCCAGAACTCGAGGTCGTGCGTGAAGTCCGCAACCGTGCGGTAGCGCGTCTTTTGCGCGTCCAGCTCGCGCTCGATGCGCTTGCGCCGGCGGAGCTGCGCGATCAGCGCCGCGACCAGGATCGACTCGACGAGGATCAGCCCGATGCCGGCGCTGATCTCACGCCACCACACATCCCACAGGGTCTTCTCGCGGAAGCGGATCTGACTGCCGAGCGGGAGATCCCGCTCGCGGATGCCGAAGCGGCGCAGCTCGCGGAAGTCCCAGAGGGGCACGACGCCGGCCTCGACCATCATTGGGATCGCCGAGGCTCGCTCGCCCTTGAGCACGCGCAGTCCGAGCTCCGCCGCCGCCTTCCCGGACAGCTCCATGCTGAGCAGGTAGCCCCCGACGATCCCGTCCCCCAGGTCCTCGGCCACCAGGCCGAAGATCGGGCCCCGGGAAGCGCGTGAGATGCGCTGCAGGGCCTCGTTGGTGTTGAAGTCCTGCCCTGACGCGTCCCGAAGCATGCTGCCGTAGAGCGCGAGCTCGGTGTCGGGGAGGGCCGCGAGGCGCGCCTCGACCTGCGCGAGCGTCAGATCGTTGAGGTAGGTCAGCTCCACCCGCCCCTCGAACGACGCGAAGATCCGCTTGCCCGCCGCTGCCTGCGCCCGCTCGTACTCGCTCGCGCCGAGGATGACGTGGATGCGCTTCGTCCGCGGGAACATCGAGAGCATCAGCTCGATGACCTTGGGCGCGTTCTGCGACGGCATCGCCGCGGTCAGCTCCGGGCGCTGCGCCTTCGCCGCTTCGACGAAGCGCCTGGCCACGTAGCAGGAAACGATCGAGACGTGCGGCAGCACCTTGCGGGCGACGATGAAGTCGAGCGCCGCCGGCCCGACCGCGACCACCAGGTCGATCTTCCGCGTGCTGTACTTCTGCTGGTACAGCGAGACGAGGATCTTCTCGTACTAGTCGCCAGAGAAGCGATCTAGGCCGGTGTACTCGACGAACAGGTCGAGCGGGGCGTGGCTTTCCTGTCGCAAACCCGCGGTGACCGCCTCGACCAGCTCGTGCAGGCCGGGGACGTCCTGATCGAAGGAGAGGAAAATGACTGCTGCGCGCCGGGCGGGCGCGTCGCCGTGCGCCGGCGCGGCGAGCGCGAGCAACAGCGCGACCAGCAGCGGACTCCTTCGCACGCAAGGAGTGTAGCCGATGTGCCTCGATGAAAGCCCGGTCGTGACGCGACGCGCCGGTGCGGTCGTCACGGGACAGTCACCTGCAAGTCGCCAAAGCTTGGCGAACGCCGTTCGAATCGATCCGTAGGATGCGCGCCTTCGCTTCTGAAAGGGGGGCGCATGAATCGCAGGATGCTGGTCGTGGTCGCAGGGATGGTCGTTTCCTTCGTCACCGCCGTGGCCGCCGACTCCGGGCGAAGCGGGTCGCTCACCGGCGTGCCGGCCAACGCCAAAGCCCTTGGCTTCGCGCCGGCGTCGGCGACTTTCACCCGAGTTGCGCCAGGTCGCATTGGCCCAAGGGTCTACGGCGTTGGAGAACCCCGAGGGAATCATCGGCTGGTACGGCTACGGGGACGACACGCCCAGCCCCGACAACGCCGCCGTTCCGCAGGCGGTTCCGACGTTCGCCGCCGCCAATCCGACAGAGGCGCAGACCCGTAGTCCCCGCGTCGGGGAACGACGACGATCGCGATCGCAGCTGGCCCTGAATCGGGGGCGGTAGCCGGGAGTCAAATCGGGATGATCCCGTACTTTGAGTTCCCCTCGCTGCGGCTGGGGCCGGTCACGTTGCAGTCTTTCGGCGTGCTGGCCGCAGCCGGTGTGACCCTTGCGGCGTGGCTGCTGGTTCGGGAGGCGAAGCGCGCCGGGCTCGATCCTTTCCCGATGCGCGAGGCTCCGGTCTGGGCCCTCGTCGGCGGCATGCTGGGCGGCCATCTGATGCACGTGTTCCTCTACCATCCCGAGGAGCTGCACGGCTGGCAACTCCTCAAATTCTGGGATGGCCTCTCGTCCACCGGCGGCGTCCTGGGAGGGACGCTCGCCGTCGTTCTCTGGTTCAGGTTGCACGGTCGGCGGTTCACCGATTACGCCGACGCCTTCGCGGTCGCGGTTGCGCCGGGATGGGCCGTCGCCCGCCTCGGTTGCTTCAGCGTTCACGATCATCCCGGGTCGCTGACGTCATTTCCGCTCGCGGTGAGCTTTCCCGGGGGCGCCCGGCACGATCTCGGCTTGTACGACGCACTGCTCCTCGGCGCGATCACGGCGGCCTTGTTTGCGCTCTCGCGGCGGAAGAAGCTCGCCGGGCGCCTCTTGCCGCTGTTGGCATTGCTCTATTCCGTCGGACGCTTCTTCCTGGACTTCTTGCGCGCCACGGACGTCGCCTACTCTGACGCGCGGTACTTCGGGCTGACGCCAGCGCAGTACGTGTGCATGGCGCTGTTCGCCTACGGCTCGATCCAGCTGCTGCGCGGCGCGTCGCGCCCGGTGCATTGCCTCATGTAGACTGCCATTCGGGGGGGGCAAAACATGGAAAAGCAGAAGCTCACGCTCTGGTTGCTCAACAGGGTGGTCGAGTGGGAGCAGGATCTTCTTCTCGCCAATCTGATGAACCGATTCGACGTGCGAATCGGGCGGCGCGTTCGAAACGGCGGCGCCAGGGCGCCGAATCCCGACGCGATTGAAATGGAAGTCAACGACGGCGAGGACGGGAAAGACGGCGAGTTGATGCACGAAGGCGCTTCCCTGCCCGAGGGCGAGACGACAAAGTACGACGAATACTTCATGCCCATTCCGCTCAAATGCGTCGGCGAGCTGGGAACGGACTTCTGGAAGGAGGTCGCCTCGCCCGACGGTTTGAACCGTCTGGCCGAGCTCGGCGGGCATCTCGAGCGGCGGTTTCCAAAAGAAAACCCGTTCAGCGCCGCGGACGCGGAAGCGGCCATCGGTCCGATGTTCGGCGACGTCCGGATGAACTTCGCCGACCAGTCGCTGGGCTATTACGAGCTCCTGCAACGGACCGCGCTGAAGAGCGGCGCGCAGAACGTCCTCATCGGCTACAGTCAAGGGGGAACGGTCGCGCGCTACCTCGCGTTCCTCGACGAGCACGTCGCGCAACCCGGGAAGCGGTGCATCCATTCGGTGATCACCGTCCAGTCACCCAACCGCGGATCTCCCGTGGCCGCGAAGGCGAAAGCGGCCGACGTCGCGCGGGCGATGCTCGGCATCCTGCTTGCCCTTCCAGGCTGGCTTCCGGAGAAGTTTCGCGGGACCCGTGTGTGGTCGTTCCTGATGGAACACCAGCAGCGCAGCTCGCTGGTCTCGTTCGTCAACCAGCTCCTCGACGCCGAGCTGTTGACCTGGACCGGACCCAACGACAACCGACGCCTCCGGGAGACCTGGCTCGCTGCTCGCAAGTGGGCGTCTGGACTGTCGGGCCTCGAGGACCTGGCGTTCTGGGACCTCGATCCCGCGAGTATGGGTGAGGTGGGATCGGTCCTTCATGCGATCGCCACCTGGCGGCTGTTGGACATCCAGCACGGAGCGGTGATCGGCACCGACAGCGGCATGCGCGATCTGGTCGATGCGGCCATGCATGATTCAGCCTGGTACCTGAAACTCGGCGCGGGTGTGGTGGCGGCAAAGGTCGAACAGTTCGTCAGCCAGGCCGAGGACATCTACAGGGTCGACGGCATCTCGTTTCCGCCGGAGACGCCCGGGACCGTCGCCGGCGAGTACCTGAACGGCATCCCCGCCGGCGAGCATGGGCTGGAGAGCGCGCTTGCGAAGGGGGCGCATGACTTCGTCATCCCTTCGGCCTCGCAGTTGCTCCTTCCAAATGGTTCGCCCTCGCACATCGGCAATCTGGTGAACCCTGATGCGAGTCATCTGAGCGGCGCGCGGCGTTGGGACGGCGCAGGTACCCGGACCGACGAGGAGCTCGTCGTCAAATTGATCAATCGCCTGCGACCAGGACGCGGGTTCACCGTACCCGAGGAACGGGCGGATACCGGGTAGCGGTCGCCGTCAGTTCGTCACCGTGCACATCGTCGCGTCGACCTGCACGTAGGAGTTTGGAGTGGTGATGGTGTCGCCCAGGTGCGCACCGCGGACGTCCAGCGCCCCCCCGGTGTCGAGCTGGCCGAGGATGAAGTCGCCTCCCCAGAACGACGGCCGGAGCCAGATGGTGCTGCCGTACATGGCGGCGCCCTGCGGGTGGGTGAACTTGAACGGCTTGCAGAGATCGTGGAGCACGCGGTTGGTCACGTTGATCACGGGCCGCAGCGCCGCGGGAATCGCGGGCAGCGTCGAAGGAATGGCACCGCGCGTGTCGGGCGTCTGGAGGGTCCACCGGCCGGGCGGTCCGGCCGGATCCTGATACGCTCCGTTGCGGATCGTGTCCCAGCAGGATCCGAACTGGTAGGTGCCGCCGTGGTGGGGATTGGCGGTCTGGTTCGAGCATAGCTTGGACGTGTAACCCTGATGGTCCATCGCGCAGGATGCCTGTGGCGCATCGACCTTGAACGCGGGGCTGACGTTGTCGTGTACTGCCTGGGTACAGAAGTGCGGCCCCGCGCCGAAGCCGATGTATTCGTCCTGCAGGCCGAAGCCGAGATGACCGAACTCGTGGATGATGGTGTTCGGGGACCGCGACGCGTACATGTTGTCGGAGAAAGGTGCCATCCGGATGATCGGCGACTGGAGACCGACGGAGCCGAGGTATCCACCCGTCCAGGTCGTGAACGGGCGCAAGGTGTTGTCGACGTGGAACTGGAACTCGGCGGAGTCCCAGAGCTGCCCGTCGTCCGCCAGCTCGACCTGCTCGATGACGAACTGGCCGTCGGTCAGGTTGTAGAGGTATTCGGAAGCGAGGACGAATCGGTCCCGCAGGGCGTCGAGCTCCTCCTGCGTCGCGTCCCAGTACAGCGAGACCACGAAGTGCAGCCCGATGAGCGCATTGGTGGGCGCGAGCACCAGCGTCGGCGCCGCGGACGGACCGTTGGCGACGACGTCGCTGCGGCTGCCGTCGTTCTGGACGACGAGGCTGGTCTGGTAGGCGCGGATCACCCAGCCCTGTCCCGCGCCGTGGTTCGGCCGGTACGAAGGGTGCTCATACATGAGCTTGCGCGCGAAGAGATGATCGCCGCCGTTCATCGCCACGGCCAGGTTGCCGGTGGAATCGGTCGCGCCGGCGCGGGAACCATTGATGTACACGTCCGCCTGTGGAATGGGCGTGCCCGGCGTGTCGCGCACCAGGATCTTGGTCACCGTGCAGCCGGCGAGGACCACGGCCAACAGCGCGAGGCGGATCATGGAAGCACCCGCCCGACGAGGAGGTACGTGCCAGGTCCGGCGAAGCCCGCCACCGCCAGCGCATGCGCGGGCAGCACGGTGACGGCGAGGCTCGTCCAGCTCGTGCCTCCTTCGGGCAAGAAGAGCAGCGAAGGCGTGGCGGGCCTGGGCCGCGGATCGCTGGCGGCGACCTTCCAGTCCGGCGTTGCGGAGGCGGCTCCTCCCGTGAGCGCGACCGCGTGGACCGAAAGGACGTCGGCGGGCGCAAGGCCGCGCGGCAGCGGCTGCAGGGGAAGCTCCAGCGTGGCGACGACCACCTGCGCGCCCTGCGGAAGCGCGTCCGGCGTCGTGTACACGGAAAAATTTCCCTCCACTGACGACCGGGACATCGGCCCCGTGGTCGCGTGCTCGCGCACGGCGATGGCCACGGCGTGGAGCTCCGACACGCGCACCGCCCCATCGGAGAGCTCGACCTGCAGCGTGCCTTCTCCCGAGCGCGGCGAGAGGCGGAAGGCGGCAGCGTATCGACCGCTGGCGCGATCGTAGCTCACGGGTAGCGTGGCGCGTTCGCCGTGTGGCGCTGCTGCCGCGAGCCACACCACGGGAGCCCGCGGCGGCGCCGGCTGCAGTTGGAACACGAACCGCATCTCGTCCGGCGTGGCGCCGCGCTCGAACTGTCCGTGCAGCGCGAAGGCGGACGGCTCTGCTTCGCTTCGAGAGGCGAACAGCGCCGCAATCAACAGCGCGAAAAGGCGCACGGTTTGCATGGTCCCCCCGGTCCACGCGAGCGTCCCGTCTTACAGGATGAGCGAGGCAATTGATAGCGCCAGGCGTCAGCGGGCCTGCTTGCGCGTGCCGCCTGTGGCACGCTTCCGCTGCGCGTCGTGCGCCCTGAGGATGGCGGGCAGAAGACCGGGAAAGCGCCGCTCGATCTCCGCGCATCGCGGCGAGTTCTGCATCTCGACGCCGCGGCGCTCGCTGCGGATCAGGCCGGCCTCCCGGAGCACCTTGAAGTGCTGCGACAGCGTGGACTTGGGGACGGCCTGGTCGCTCACCCTGGCGAGGTCGGAGCAACTCTGCGGGCATTCCGATCCGACGAGGCGAGCGTAGATGGCGACGCGCACGGGGTCGGAAAGCGCATGCAGGATGGCCTCCACGGTGACCTCGTCGATGGCCGGGTGGGAGAGGCTCCGCATCGGGTCCCATCCTAGCCTCGCGGGGGCTGTCGTTCAATAGTTCGAATCTCCGGAACTACAGGAGCATCAACCTTGCGTTCGGCCAAACCCGTTCCGGAAGGGGACTCCCATGGGCAAGCTCACGGACAAGGTCGCAGTGGTCACCGGCGCATCGAAGGGGATCGGCGCCGCCATCGCGAAGGCGCTCGCCGCGGAGGGCGCGTCGGTCGTGGTCAACTACGCCTCCAGCAAGGCGGGCGCGGAGGGCGTCGTCGCCTCCATCAAGGCAGCCGGGGGCAGGGCGGTCGCCGTCGCCGGTGACGTCTCCAGGCCGGCGGAAGCGAAGGGCATCATCGACGCAGCCATCCAGCAGTACGGGAAGCTGGACATCCTGGTGAACAACTCCGGCGTCTACGAGTTCTCGCCGCTCTCCGACGTCACCGAGGAATCCTTCCACCGGCTCTTCAACGTGAACGTGCTCGGCGTGCTGCTCACCACCCAGGCGGCGGTGAAGCACCTGGGCGAAGGGGCCAGCATCATCAACATCGGCTCAGGCGTCAGCCGCCTCACTCCGCCCAACAGCGCGGTCTACACCGGCACCAAGGCCGCGATCGACGGGATCACCGGCGTGCTCGCCAGGGAGCTGGGAGAAAAGAAGATCCGCGTGAACTCCATCAACCCTGGAATGGTGGAGACCGAGGGCACGCATGCAGCGGGCTTCATCGGCTCCGACTTCGAGAAGAGGATGGTCGCGCAGGCGGCGCTGGGGCGCATCGGCCAGGTGGGCGACATCGCTTCCATCGCGGTCTTCCTGGCCGGCTCCGACTCGGCGTGGCTGACCGGCGAGCAGCTGCTCGCCTCGGGCGGCCTTCGCTAACGCGTCGCCGCCTGCAGCCCGCCGTGCAGCCGCAGGCCCAGCGCGCCCGCGATCGAGCGCGCTTCTTCCTGGAGCAAGCGCGTGTTGCGCGATCCCATCCGCAGCAGCTGTTTCTCCACGGCGCCGGCCGACTCGAGGCGCGGATCAGCGAAGACCCAGAGCCGGCCGGAGCGGCGCACGGCGACCTGATCCCGGATCGGAGCGTCGACGATCCGCTGCAACGCGCGCGTGACCACCTCGTCGAGCGGCCGCCCGGGGTAGCCGAGCGCGTGGTAGGCGCTCTCCAACAACGGATGAAGCGTCCGGTAGGCGCTCGCGACCTGCCGATCGTCGAGCGAGGAGACGACCTTGACGAAGACGTCGTATCTCGCTGCGCTGCCGGCCGACATCACCATCCCGGTGCCCGAGCGGGTCGCCGTGAACCGCCGTGACGGCCGCAGGAAAGACAGGCTCCGTGTCGGGCTCGCGTCCTCGGCGATGTTGACCGTCGACACCACCAGCCTGTCGAGGAGCTCGTCCTCCTGGAGCCACCGCTGGAAGACCTGGCTCGGACTCAGGGCGGAGAGGATCTCGCGAATGCGGCTGTCGCTGTCGACTGCGGGCGGGATCGCGACATCGGCCTCCGGGGCAGCCTTGGGCGCCGGTTGGTCCGCGGCGGCGGGAGCAGGCGCGTCCTTGCGAAGCGCGGTGGTGACGACGAGTGCGACGGCGGCGGTAGCGAACAGACCCAACAGCCACTGCCAGCCGGAGCGAGAGTGGAAGGTGCGCGACTGCATGAAGTCCTCCTGGGTGAGATGGCCTTCAGGGGACGGTGTGCACGGAAGCAAGCGTGCGCTCGCCAGGCCGAAGAAAAACGTTGGTAGTCAAACGAAATGCCAGCGCGCCGTCCGTCGAGGGTGCGCTACTCGCTGACCAGGAAGATCAGCGGGCGCACGTCGTCCTCCGGGGTCGAGTGCCAGTACCGGACCAGGATCTGGTACACGAGCAGGCCGATCTCGCCCTCGCCCCAGAGGAGGTACTTGAGCGCCTGCGTGAACGGGTTCTGTTGGGAGAGCTCGAGGAACAGCGCAATCGGGTCGAGTTGCTCGGAGACCCAGGCGATGGTGTTCGCGATCGCCACCGCGCCGTGCATGTGGATGACGAAGTCGCCCTCTTCCTCGTGGACGCTCGCGCGCAGGATGCTCTGGAACTCGCTGGTGTCGTCGGCCAGCTCGACGTGGAGGAAGACCATGGGGCCATGCGCGCGGTAGTGACGCCGCAGGTTCTGCGCCTTGTCTCGCCGGCCCGCCGTATCGGTGTGCCGCAGCGGCACCAGGTTCACCTGCTTGTCCTTCATCGCGAACCAGAGGAGCTGCGAGACGCCGTCCTCGAACTCGACCTTTTCGACGCGCATCTCGGTGGCGCGGCGGTAGCGGCTGAGCGCGCTGAGCACGATCACCGCGGCGATGAACGCGGCCGAGATCACCACGCCTTCGGGCCGGGTGATGACGTTGTCCACGAAGGTGTAGCCGAGCATGGCCGCGACCAGGCAGAAGAGCGAAGCGCGTCTGCGCCTCCGTTCCTTCCAGAGCGCGATCACCACCGCGACGGCGGCGGACAGCAGCAGGGCGAGGACGCCGGTGGCGTACGCGCCCCCCTGCGCCTCGACGTCCGCGTCGAAGAGCCAGGTGACGGCGATGTCGACGAGAAAGAGCACGATCACCAACGGGCGGACGTGCTGGGCCCATTGCGGCGCCATGCCGAACCGCGGGAGATATCTGGGAAGCAGGTTGAGGAGCCCCGCCATGGCGGAGGCGCCGGCGAACCAGAGGATGACGACCGTGCTGAGGTCGTAGATGCTGCCAAAGGTTTCGCCCAGGAGCAGATGCGCCAGCCAGGAGAGAGCGCGGCCGGAGGCCTTTCCACCGGGGGCGTACGCGTAGGTGGGAATCAGCAGCGTGGTGACCAGGCTCGAGCCGAGCAGCAGTGCGGACATCAGCAGGGCGGCAGTCAGCATCAGCCGGCGGGCTCCCCGGATCCGGCCCGCGGCGCTCCCTTCGCTCGCGCCGTCGTTGCGGATGAGAGGCATCACCGAGACGCCGGTTTCGAAGCCGCTCAGTCCGAGCGCGAGCCGCGGAAAAACCAGCACCGCGGCCACGAGCAGCGCGCCGTGGTCGCCGTGCGCCTGCAGCACCTCGCGCCAGTGCAAGAACGGTTGCGGATTCCGGTAGAGCTCCAGAAACCCGCGGCAAATCACCGCCGCATTGAGCATGAGGTAGGGCACGGCGACGGCGGCGGCCACCGCGATGGCCTCGCCGTACCCCCGGAGGAACACGGCAGCGAGGGCCGCCAGGAGGCCGCAGGTCAGGTAGAGGCGGTCATGGAGCACCGAGCCGAACAGCGGGTTCTCGACCACGTGTTGTGCGGCGTCCGCTGCCGACAAGGTCATGGTGATGACGAAGTCGGTGGTGGCAAAGCCGAGGAGCGCGAGGACGAACAGCTTGCCAGGCCATCCCGGGATCAAGCGCTCCAGCATCGCGATCGATCCCTGGCCGGCGTGCGACCTGCGGGCGACCTCCGCATAGACGGGCACCACGCCGGCCAGCGTCACCACCACCAGGACCACCGTCGCCAGCGGAGACAGCGCGCCGGCGGCGAGAAGGGCGATTCCTGGTTGGTAGCCGAGGGTCGAGAAGTAGTCGACGCCGGTCAGCCAGAGCACCTTGTGCCAGGGATGGGTGGTCGCGGGCGCGTGGCCCTGGACCCCGGGCGCTACCGGGAGGAAGAAGCGCCGCAGCGCACTGTCCCGGGTGGAGCGTCGTGGAGAAGGGATTCGCAGGGTCATGCAGTCCGGTCACGCCCGATGAAAGGGCCGGCCATGATTGCCACGCCGCGAGCGAGTTGTCTTTACTTCGGCCCCGGAGGCCGGCTTCCCTGCGGGGCGCGCAGGCGGGAAACGAGCAGGGCGGCCGCGGGAGCGACGAACAGCGTCGCCGCGGTCGAGAACGTCAGCCCGCCGAGGACGACGACGGCCAACGGACGGTGAAGCTCCCCGCCCGTGCCGAATCTCAGGACCAGCGGGAGCAGCGCCGCCACCGTCGCGAGGGTGGTCATGAGGATGGGTCGCAGCCGCGCGCGCGCGGCGTCGAGCAGCGCGTCGTGCAACGGCCGTCCGGCCTCCTGGCCCCAGAGCGCATGGTCGAGAAGCAGGATCCCGTTCTTCACCACCAGTCCCACCAGCAAGATCGCTCCCATCATCGAGGAGACGTTGAGGGAGGTCCCGGTGATCGCCAGCGCAGCGACGCCTCCCGCGAGGCCCAACGGAGCCGCCACCAGCACCGACGCGGCGAGGCCCCAGGATCGCAGCTGGAAGAGCAGCACCGCCACGATGGCGCCGATGGCAAGAAGCAGCACGAGGACGAGCGATCGAAAGCTGTCCTGCTGCTGCTCGTAGAGGCCGCCCATCTCCCAGCTGTACCCGACCGGCAGGTTCCATCCGGCAAGCTTCCGGCGGACCGCGGCGACGCCGCCGCCAAGGCTGATCCCGGAAAGCCGCGCGGTCAGGTGCACCATGTTGCGCTGGTTGTGTCGCAGGAGCGCCGCGGGGGGACAGGATTCCTCTGGTTGCGCCACCGCCCGGATGGGCAAGGCCATGCCGGTTGGCGTCAGCACGGTGCTCTGCTCGAGCGCCTCCTGGGGCGGCGTCGCGTCGCCGGAGGACTGCCGCAGGCGCACGCGCACGTCCTCGAGCCGGTCCGGCTTCCGCAGCTGGGTGGCGACCTCGCCGAGGAAAGCGCCGGCGAGCTGGTCGCTGATGGCCTGGGCCGACAGCCCCTGGCGGCCGGCCTCGCCGGGAAGCACGCGCAGATCCAGCTGCGGCGCGCATCCCTCGTCGCCGTCGAAGCGATCGACGAGGCCGTCGACGTCCTTGGTCCGCTCGCTGGCCTCCGCCACCAGGCGGCGCAGGACCGACGGCTCCGGACCGAAGATGCGCACCTCGATGGGCTCCGGCGAACCCTGCAGGTCGCCGAGCATGTCCGCGAGCACCTGGATGAATTCGATGCGCAGGCCGGGGGCCGCCGCCGCCATCTTGGAGCGCTGCTCGTCGGCGATCTCCTCGAAACCGCGCTTGCGGTCATCCCGGAGTCGGACCGAGAGGTCGCCGCGCGACGAGAGCGTCGCCACCGGCGGCCCCAGCTCGGTGCCCAGCCGCCGCGAGAACGAGACCACCTCGGGCGTGTCGCGCAGCACCGTCTCCAGCCGCGAGGCGAGGGCGTCCGCATCGTTCATCGAGGCTCCCACCGGAGCGAAGTAATCGACCACGTAGCTGCCCTCGTCCGCCTCGGGCAGGAAGTCGCTGGGGAGACGCGCCCCCAGGAACGCGCCTCCGATGCCAAGCGCAGCAGCAAGCGCTACGACCAGGCCCGGGTGGGCGAGCGCCGACGTGAGCATGCGGGCATAGAAGCCTGCCGCGCCGCTTCCTGCCGACGGGCGGCGCAGCGGCCGGAGGAACCGCGCCGAAAGCGAAGGGAGCACGCCCAGGGCGACCGGGAGCGAGAGCACCACCGCGACGGACAGCGCGAGCGAGAGTGAGGAGAAGAACTGCCCTGCGACTCCCGAGAGGAGGCCGAGCGGCAGGAACACCACCACCGTCGTGGCGGTGGTGCCGACGACGGGCCAGAACAGCTCCTCGGTTCCGCGCCTCGCCGCCTCCTCGGGCGCGAGGCCCTCCTCGAGATGGCGGTGGACCGCCTCGACGATCACCACGGCATCGTCGATCACCAGGCCCACGGCGATGGCGAGACCGCCGAGGGACATCAGATTCAGCGTCTGGCCGAGCTGGCGCAGGATCAAGAGCGTCGCGCCGAGCGCGAGCGGCAGGGAGAGCGCGGCGATGAGCGTGGCGCGCACGTCGCGCAGGAAAGCCGCCAGGACCAGCACCGCGAAGAGGGCGCCGAACAGCACCGCGTCGCGCACGCCCTTCACCGCGTCGGCGACGAACTTCGCCTGCTCGTACACGGGGCGGAACTGGATCCCGGGCGGGAGCGAGGGCCGCAGCTCCAAAAGACGTGCGCGCACCGCCGCGTCCAGCGCGAGGATGTCGCCGCTCGCGCGGCGCGCCACGTTGAGGATCACGCCCGGCCGGCCGTCCACGCGGATCAGCGTCGTCCGCGGCGCGACTCCGGAGGTCACCGCTCCCAGGTCGCCCACGCGCACCGGCGCCTCGGGCGTTCCGCCCACCACCACGCGCGCGACGTCGGCCGGCGATTGCAGCTCCCCGGTGACGATGCCCAGCGACTGCTCGTGCGCCTTCACCAGCCGCGCGACGGCCTGCACGCGATTCTGGGCCTTGATCCTCTCGGCCACCTGCGGCACCGAAAGATGCGCGGCTGCAAGCCGCGACGGCTCGAGCAGGACCTGGGTCTCGGGAATGTCGCTCGACTGCACCGTCACGAGCCCCACGCCAGGCAAGCCGGAGAGCGCCGGCCGCACCGTGTACTGCGCCACCTCGTAGAGCTGCTGCGGCGGGTAGGGGCCCTCGACGTTCATGGAGAGGATGGGAAAGCTGCTGGGGAGCACGCGTTCGGCAACCAGTTCCGTCTCCGGCGGAAGCGAGGCGCGCGCCTCGGCGAGGCGCGAGAGCACCAGCGGGTGCGCCTTGTCCATGTCGGTGTCCGCGGAGAAGAAGAGGGAGATCTCGACGGCGCCGCGAATGGTTTTCGCGCGCACCTGCTCGACGCCCGGCACCGTGGAAAGCTGGGCCTCCAGCGGCCGGGTGAGGCCGGCCAGCACCAGCGCGGGCGGCGCTCCGGCGAGCGAGGCGACCACCTGCTCCCGCGGGAAGGTCACCTCCGGATACACGCCTTTCGGCATCTGCGCTGCCGCCCAGATGCCGCCGGTGGCGGCGGCCGCCGCCACGAAGAGCAAGGCGCGGCCGTGGCGTAGCGCGAGCGCTGCGGTGCTCATCGCGAGGCGCCTGCGTCCGGCGTCACCGCATCCTCCTCGCGCTTCTCCGCCTGCACCGGTGTACCGTCGGGCAGCGCGTAGTTCCCCTGCACGATGACGTCCGCGCCCTCCTTGAGGCCGCCCGTGATCCCGGCCCACTGGCCGTCCCTGGCGACCACTTGCACGGGAGCGCGAACCGCCTTTCCCGCGTCCACCACCTCGACCGCTGCGCCGCCCTCGCCCGTGAGCAGCGCGGCTTGCGGGACCCGGATGACGCCCCGCCGCACGTCGATGACAATCCGGGCGTGCGCGAAGGTGCCGAGCCGGAGCGCGCCGTCGGAGTTGTCGCACCGCAGCCGCACCAGGGCGGCACCAGTCGCGGGATCGACCATCGGCGCCACCGCGATGACTCGAGCAGAGAACGTCCGCTCCGGAAGCGCGTCGGCGGTCATCTGCGCCTCCTGACCGGCGCGAACGCGGGCGGCGAGCTGCGGCGCGAGCGGCGCGCGCAGCTCCACCGTGTCCAGCCGCGCCACCTCGATCACCGGCTTGTTGGCGTCCACCGGCTCGCCTGCGGCTGCGAAGACATGCGCCACCACGCCGGCGAACGGCGCGCGCAGCTCGCTGCGGCCGAGCTGGTTTCGGGCCGTGGAGAGCGCCGCCGCGGCCGTGCGCGCCTGCGCCTGCGCCTGCGCAAGCGCCAGGCGGCCGTCGTCGACTTCCTGCGCGGCCGCCACGCCGGCGTCCAGCGCCTTGACTGCGCGTTCCAGTTTCGCCTTCGCGTTCTGCTCCTGGGCCCGTGCCTGCTCGACCTGGGCATGGCCCTGCGAGACGCTGTCCCGCAGCGGCGTCGCGTCCATCCGCGCGAGCACCTGGCCTTCCCGGACCCGGTCTCCTTCCGCCACCAGCACGGTGCCGAGCCTGCCGGCGACGAGCGGGCCGAGCTTCACGTCCAGGCCCGGCGGCGCGCCGAGCTCGCCCGAAACCTCGACCACCTCGGCGACGTCTCCGCGTGTCGCCTTCGCGACCTGCACGGTCATGGGCGGCGGCGCCGCGGGTTCCGCCTCCTTGCGGCAGGCCAGCAGGGCCATCATGGCGACAAGGCTAGAGCTCCGCACCAGCGGCCTCCTCCAGATCGGCGACGGCCTGCCACGCCGCCAGCGCCGCGTCGGTGCCCTCGGCCTGCGTGACCGTGAGATCGGTCTGCGCCTGCAGGAGCGTGGTGAGGGGCGCGCGACCGAGCTCCCAGGCGTCGCGCGCCATGCCGACCAGCCGCCGGGACGCCGGGACCAGATCGTTCGCGAAGGCCTCGGCGCGCCTGGACGCCGCCTCGTACCTGGCGCGCGCCGCGCGCAGCTCCGATCGGCGCCGGGAGAGGGCGCCTTCCGCCTGCACGGAGGCGAGCGCAGCCTGCGCCTGGGCCTCGTGCACGCGCCCTCCGTTCCACGACAACAGGGGGAGTTCGAAGGCGACGCCGGCCCGCAGTCCCGGACCGACGCGGTCCTGGAGCTTCTCCAGCTCCAGGGACACGTCGGGAACCGGCACCAGGGCCACCCGGTCCCGCGTGGCGCGGGCCAGCGCGGCCTCGCGCTGCGCCGCGAAAGTCCGGACCTCCGGATGGCGCTCGCATTTCGCCAGCAGCTCGTCCAGCAGCGGAACTTGGGGAACTGGCAGGAGGGGATCCGCCGCTTCCAGCGTCCCCGCGTCGGCGGCGATCAGACGCCCCACCTCCTCGCGAGCGCCGGCCAGGGCGGCAGCCTTGTCGGCAGCATCCTGCCGCGCGCGCCGGCGCAACACGTCGGCCTGCACCGCCTCCAGCTCCGGCGCCAGCCCGGCCTGCACCTTCGCGCGCGCCCGCGTCGCGAGGTTGGACGCCAGCTCGGCGGCGTCCTCTCCGAGCCGCGCCCGCACCTGGGCTGCCGCGAGCGCCGCATAGGCACGCCGCACCCGCGCGCGGGAGGCGATCTGGCGCGCCTCCGCGTCGGCGCGGACCGCCACCACGTCGCGCTCCGCGGCGGTGATCGCCGTCTGCCTCTGTCCGAGGAAGGGCAGCTTCACCTCGAGCGTGCCGGAGATGGTGGGCTCGTCGGGACCGACGCTCACTCCGACGGTCGGATTGATCAGCTGGCCCGCGGTCTCGACCGCCGCCCTTGCCGCGCGAACCGATTCCCGGGCGGCGCGCACATCGGGATCGCGATCGCGTGCGCGGGCGAAGGCCTCTTCGAGATGGAGCGGCTGGGCGAGCGCGATGGCGAGCAGGGCGAACACGGAAGTCCGGCACGCTATCGCATCCGCGGCAGGAGTCATCGGACCAAAAGGCCGTCTTTCTCCTAAGAAGCTCTTCGGCAGCAGGTCGCGCCAGCAGCATTCAGAACGGGGCGAGCACTTCGATGCTCGCCGCGGAGCGAAGGGCGTGCAGCTTTTCCTGTAGTTTGTCCCGGGCCGCCTCGCCAGCGCCGAATTGGCGCTCGATCCAGAGCTCGATCGAAAGCTCCCGGCCGACGTGTTCGGCGTAGGTCGCCTCGGTAAAGCCGCCGCGGCCAAGCCTGCGCAGGTACGCCTCGCGGGAGGGGAACCCCGCCTTGATCCGGGCGACCGCGTGGTCCACCTGGTCTTGCGTGGCCACCACCCTTGCGCGCGTGGCCTCCTGCCAGAGGAGCTCCTCGTCGAGCAGCTCCGCCAGCGCCTCGCGCCGGAAGCGCTTGTAGACGGCCGGCGTACGGATGGCTCCGGGCTTCTTGCCGGAGGCTTCGAGCCATTCCGAGAAGTACCGTTCGAAGCGTGCCACGGGAACGGCGACCCCGTTCACGCGCGCGGCAAGCGGCTCATCGGCAGCCGCGGCGGCCGCGATCGCGACGAGGAGGCAGCAAGTCTTGCGCAAGGCAGGTCCCCCCTGGTCACTCCACTCCGATCCACCCGCTCACGGGCCGGACCGTGCCCTTCGTCAAATCGACCGCCACCACGTACGCGCCCCGCGCGCCGACCCGGCGACCAGGACCGTAGGCGAGAGGCGGTCCCAGCCCCGCGTCGAAGTCGTGCAGCTTCTCCAGATTTTCCATCAGGGCTTCCCTGGTGAGGTGCCTGCCGGTCCGCCGCAGCGCCTCGGCGAGGATGGCGCCGGCGGCGCGAGCGAAGACCCGGGCGGCGGCGTGACGCTCCCGGGTGCCCGCACGCGGCCCGGCAGTGGCAAGCACCTCGCGTCTCTCCGCGGCTGGCCGCGCCGGATAGGCGAGCAGGATCTTTCCGTCGAAGAGCCGGGGTGCCGCGGCCGCGGCCCTGGCCGAGAGCGCCCCCGGCGCGAGGATGAAGGGCGCCCACCCCAGCCGCGCCGCCTCGGCAGCGAACGCCGCGAGCTCGCTGCCCTCGCCGAGGAAGATGACCGCATTCGTCTTCCCCGCGCGCACCCGCGACACCAGCGCGGACTCAACCTCGCCCCGCGCGTACTCGACCCGCCGCGCGCCCCGGCAGCGCCGCGAGCGCAGGCGCTGGACGACCGCTCGCGCCACGTCGGCATACCCATCCTGCGCGGGATGAACGACGGCGATGCGCCCGGAGGGAAACTCCTGCGCCGCCCAATGCGCCAGCGCGAGCGACTGGTCGCGCAAGCCTCCGACGAGCTGGAAGGTGAAACGGGCGCCCGCGTCCGCGCGCAGCGTGAAGGGCGCGAAGGGACCCACCAGTGGCACCCCCGCTTTCTCGGCCAGCGACGAGAGATCCTGTTCCGCCCCTGGCGCGAGGCCGGAGACGAGGGCAAAGGCCGGGTCGCGCGCCAGCAGCTGCCGTGCCTCCTCCAGCGGCCGCGCACCGGCGTCGCCAGGGGGCAAGACCGCGAGCTCGAGCTTGCGCCCGTGGATCCCGCCGCGGGCGTTGATCTCGTCGAGCTGCTCCTGCAAGGCGTCCCGGATGGCTCGACCGACCTCCGCGGGCGGACCTTCCAACGGCAGCACGGTGGCAACCCGGATCCGGGAAGCCGACACGCCGTCGTCCTGCTCGTGCTCCAGGATCTCGAGGTACGCGATCAGGCTTGCCATGTCGTCCTGCGAGATCGCGTACCGCGGCATGGCCGCGTCAAGGGCATTGCCGCCGGAATCGATGCCCGACGTGATCGCGCGCGCGAGGCTGCGCTCGTTGAAGCCCGGGTGGCGCCGTCCGTTCTCATGCGCATGGCCGTAGCTCTTCATCAGCTCCGACCAGAGCAACTCGGGAGGCGACAGACCGCCCTCGGGCCGGCCCAACCCGTCCGCTCCATGGCAGCTCGCGCACGGCACCAGGGACGCCGCCACCGTGGTGCCGCCGGCGATGGTGGCGCGAAACGCATGGCCTGACGGGCTCTCACCTTCGACATAGATGCGCTTTCCCGCGCGCTCCTTGTCGGTGAGCGCTTGTGAGGGTTGCACCGCGGCTCCCGCGGCGAGAGCGGCGCAGAGGAGGGTGGCAGCGCGGGGCGTCACGGCACGCGGTTCGCCGCCGCCGGACGGGAGCCGGCATCGCCCACGTCTGCCCGAAGGCGTTGGACCTCCTCGGCGATGAGGTCGGGTGAGATGTCTGGCCGGAGGCGGGTCCAATGTCCGGTGCGGGTGTTGCCGGCGATGAAGGCAGTCGAGTGATCCGTGGCCGAGCTGGAAATGTCGCCCAGCTTCTTGCGGACGAGCTCGACGCGCTGCTCGTCGCCCGAGAGGAACGTCCAGCCCGGGTGGAGCGCGCCTTGCTTCTTGGCGAATGCGTGCAGCTGCGAGGGGCCGTCCCTCGACGGATCGACGCTGATGGAGACGAACCGGACGCCGTGGCCCAGCGCGTCCCCGAGCTTCGCCTTCGCCTGCACGAGCTTTTGCGTCAGCAGGGGACAGGCGTCAGGGCAGTGCGTGAAGATGAAATGGATCACCACCACCTGGTCCCGCAGGACGTCGCTGAAGAAGCGCACCCGGGCGCCGTCCTGCGTGACGAGCTCGGTGTCGGTGAAGTAAGTCCTCTGCTTCTGGACGCGCTCGGCGGCGGGATCGGCAGTCGCCGGAAGGGCGAGCAGGACGGCGACGAGCGCTGCCTGGCGATTGGTGATCATGCATCACATCCTTTCCCTGGAGGCGGTATGCGAACGTGCCGCGAGCAGCTCGTCCACGCGCGCCACCAGGCGCTCCGGATTGGGGAAGCCGTTGAACCGCTCGAAGACGCCGGTGCGCGCATCGCCTACCAGGACGACGGGCGTGTGCGCCGACGCGTCCGGCGTGTACGCCCCAAGCGCCTTCAGCACCGTTTCCACGTCGTGGCTCGGACCGGTGAGCCAGCTCCAGTGCGGACCAGCGTGGTGCCGGGCCGCATAAGCCCGCAGCCGTTCGGGCGTGTCGCGCACGGGATCGAGCGACACCGAGACGATCTGGACGTCGCGCGCGAGACGATCGCCGAGCCGCTCTTGCAAGCGGGCGAAGGTCGACGACAGCAGGGGGCAGATGGTGGTGCAGGTGGTGAAGACGAAGTCGATCACCACGACGCGGCCGCCCAGCACGTCGCTCCGGAACCGGACGCTGCGCCCGTCCCGGTCGACCAGCACCACGTCGGGGACGCGGGCGGCAGGGCGCGGATCGCGGTCGTCGCCTGCGCGCGCCGTCCCCGACAGCATCGCCAAGGTTGCGGCGCACGCGACCGTTCGTCCTGCGAGGCTACTTGTCCGCATGGAGGTCCTCCTTCGCGGCAACGTCCACCCGCGGCTGCTGCCTGGAATCGCCGGGTGGCTCGACATGCACGGTGCGGAACGGCAGATCGCCGAACTTGATCTCCAGCGACCGAACGGAGACGTACGCGTAGTAGGCGCCCGGCTCCGCCAGTTCGAGCGGGGCCTCGTACACGCCCGCCTCCACCTCGCGCGCGGGAACCTCGCGGTGGAACACGCCGGGCACGAGGAAGTAACGCACCAGCGCGTCGTCGATCCCCTTCCTCGGCAGTTGGTTCGATCCGTTGCTGAGCGTGAAGCGCAGCGGCACCGTACCGGCGGCCACCGCGGGCAAGGGATCCAGGTACTTGATCTCCAGCGCCTGCCGCTTTTCGGGCTGGTTGGGATCCTCCTTTGCCTCGACGCTGAAGCAGTGGACCAGCGGCGGGCTCTGGGAGAGGAATGCCACGTCGTACCGCCCGGCCGCGGGAATGCGGATCGTTCCGGAGTACACGCCCGGCTCCACCTGTCTCATGCTCCGGTCGGCGATTGCCACCGCGCGCGCGCGGTGGCCGTAGTTGCCGAAGTTCCCCATCGGACCGTTCATTCCTTCCATGTAGTAGTAGAGGTGGCTCTCTGCAGGGTCGGTGACGAACACCGCGGCCTCGGTGGAAGCGGGCGTGATGGAGTCGGCGATGCTCAGGTCTCCCGCCAGCTTCGGGGCCATGGTGCCTACCGCGAAGCCCTTGACGATGGGCTGCTTGCCCGCGCCCAGGCTCGTGAGATTGACCATCTGCACGTTCTCGGAGTCGAGCAGGCGGACGTAGGCGAAGGCGCGGGTGAAGGCCACCTGGTAGGGCTGGCCGGGCATCGGAATGGTGTGCAGCAGCTGGTTGTCGGCCGCGTCCACGACGTGCACCGCGTTCTGCGAGGTGTTGACCACGAACCCGAACCTGCCGTCGGGCGAGAAGCGCATCGGACCGAGCCCTGGCCGGAGCGCGATCCGCCCCACGATGGAGAGGGCCTGCGTGTCGATGACGGCGACGGTGCCCTCCTTCCCGTCCGCCACGTAGATCTGCCGCGAGAGCGGCGACCAGGCGATGGCGAGCGGCGCCGGTCCGGTTGCGAGGTCCTTGACCTTCTTTAGCAAAGCCACGTCCACCACCGAGACCGTTCCCTGCTTGCGGTTGGTGACGAAGGCGTAGCGGTTCTCCGCGAAGGCGATCTCGTGGTGCCCGCTTCCGGTCGGCAAGCGCGCCGCCGTCTCCAGCTTGACGGTGTCGATCACCACTGCGCCGCCTTCGCCCGTGCCGTCGGAGTCGTCGCCCACCCAGAGGTACCGTCCGTCCGGCTGCAAGAGGACGCGCGTGGGAGCGCGGCCGGCGGCGACGTTGGCCGCTACCCGGAACGTGTCGGTATCCACCACCGCCACCTTGCCTGCCCCCGGCATCGAGACGTAGAGACGCTTCCCGTCGCCGCTGCGGGTCCAATCGGCGGGCGACCCATCGAGGACCGCGGTGGCGTAGAGGCTGGTCATGCCCGTCATGCTGACGACGGGGTCGATGACGCTGATGCTCGGGTCGTGATTGAGGACGAGCAGGTAATAGCCGTTGAGATCGATCATCGGCCGGATGCCCACCATGCCCTTGAGGTAGAGGGCCACCTTCTCCTTGCAGTCCTGCTTTTCGTGGCCGGGGGCGGGTAGCCGGTCGCCGATGTCCATCCACGCAGCCGGTTCAGGGGTGGCGGCGGGCGCGCCGGTTCCCGGATCGGTGAGGCGGAACTTCACCTCGGCGAAGTCGCCGACCCGCAGCGGCTCGCCTTCCGCCGCGCCTGCCACGCTGGCGATGGAGAAGTCGACCGCCAGTCCGTTCTTGACCACGCGGCCCTTGGCGGAGGGCCCTGCTTTCTTTTCCGCACGGCCGTCCTCGCCGCCCGTCTGTCTGGCCCAAGCGAGCGCCAGGACCAGCCCCACCGCCACCGCCGCAATTGCCAATCCGGCCCCAAACCAGCGAGCCGACTTTCCCGATCTCATGGCGATCTCCATTGCCATCGTGGAAGAGCAGCGCGGCGAGTGCGGCCCCCTCCTGGACCCGCACTCGCCGCGCCGCCGTCTAGCGCGTCAGCGGACGCGCACGATGCCCCACAGGCCTTCGAGGTTTCCCAGGCCTGCGTGGTCGCGATACAGGTAGTCGCCGTTGATCCCGGCCGTGCCGCCCGCATGGTCCATGACGAGGTCGAAGTGGTCGGCGGGGCTGATGGATTCCTGGCCGCCCAGGTAGAACGAGGTGGGGTTCTCGCCGATGGCGCGCGAGGCCACCTCGAATTGGCCGCCGGTTCCGGTCAGCGTCGGGAACCACCCCGTCGGCCGGCAATTTCCCGGCAGTCCCAGGAAGGCCGAGCCGGGGCAGACGTACGGGGCCCGCTGCCAGTCGTGGCCGTGCAGGTTGAACGCGCCGGCGCGGGCATTTCCCGTGGGCTCGACCGGATGGATGCGGAACTCCTGGAGGTGGGTGACGGTGAAGACTGGAGTCACCGGATCACCGCCCACCAGCCCGTTCGAGTAGGCCACGTGCGCGTTGGGGACTGCTCCCAGGCCGCCCGGCACGTTGCCGAGCTCCGAGTTCGGCGCCAAGCCGAACCGGAACCACATCGGCTCCGAGCCGTAGTTGAGGGCCGACTGGCCGGAGTCTTCCGAATCCTCGGGCGAGTCCCCGGCGTCCGCCTCCTCGGACTTGATGCTCTCGACGGCGGTGCCGTCCTTGTACCGCTGGTTCACGGCCCTCTGGAACACCACCGAGAAGTCGCGGAAGAGTCCGTTCACGGTCGCCGAGGCACGGGTCTCGCGCGTCGCCACCGACGAGTTGACCTGGTGGTCGAGCACACGGTCCGTCTGCACCCAGGTGGAATTGACCGGTTCGATCACCAGGGTACCGACCAGACCCTTCTGTCCCTGCTTGATCTTGTCGGCCGGGGTCAGGTTGGACCCGCCGAACTCCACCGGCGTGGCCACCGCGTTGAACGACCCGGCGGTCGCGGTCGGGGCTAGGCTGATGTCTCCCGCGTACCACTGGAAGACCTTGGCGTTGCCGCGCGCAACGAGGGGAAGGCCGGGTGGGTTCGCTCCCACCAGGGTTCCGTCGCCCCGCAGCACGTCGTAGGAGACGAGCTGCGGGTGGAGCCCCACCATGCTGGGAGGTCGGATGAGGTTGTTGTTGAAGGTGGTCACGCCCTGCGCAGACCCGTCGTCGCGGTGCACGATGGGAGGCAGGGAGGTGAAGCCCGCCAGGTCCGGCGCCGGATTCCGGAGATGGTTGCGCAGGGTCACGTTGACGCACTCGCCGGCAGCCGCGCGGAGGACCACCGGTTCCACCGGCGCGCCGGCCCGCAGCTTCAAATCGCACGCGAGCGCGGTGGGATCCGCGCAGGCCGGGTCGGCGGCGTTGACCGGAACCAGATCGTTGGTCCGCACGTAGAGCATGCCCGTGGGATCGTGCAGCGGTCCGGACTTGTGGTTGCTGAGCGCCGTCGGCCTGGGGTTGTAGACCAGCGTGCCGCCGGCCGGGTCGAGCGGGCCGCCCTCGTGCTGGGTGGCGGAGTCGTCGGGCGGCACGATGACCACGCCAAGGGCGTTCGCCAGCACGTCGTTGGCCTGGACCGCGGTGATGTCATGCGCGCGCTGCGGCGACGTGTTCGGGCAGACGCCGGTGAAGTCGGCGCGGTTGGCGATGGTGACCGCCTGACCGTTGTTGGGCAGCCTGATCAGGTCCGCCTGGTCGTCGCGGTAGAAGCGCATCACACCCCAGACGCCGTTCCACAGCCCGTCCTGGCTCGCGTCGGCGCTGTAGAGGTGATCGGCCTGGATTCCGCCGTTCAGCAGCGGGATGACCGGCGCCGCGAAGGTGAACTGCTCGGCGATGCCGGTGCCCTGCGCGTTGCGCCACCCGGAGTTGGGGCTGAACCCGAAGCCCGATCCGCCCTGCAGCCACTTGAGCCCGTGGATGGTGAAGAGGTGCGTCTCCTCGTGGGAGCCGATGTTCATCTTCACCCGGACGCGGTCCCCATAGTAGGCGCGCGGCATGGGCGTGTATGGGTCGCCGGGTCCCAGGCCCCCTGTGTTCACGGGCGGCGGGAAGATGGTGCCGTTGATGTTCGAGCCGGGCAGCGGTTGCACGTTGAGGAAGGCAATCGCGCGGTCGGTCCGGCTCTGGTAGGCGTAGGCGAGGCTGCCCGGCTCGCCGGCCGCCTGTGTTCCAGGCTTGCCGTCGGGGCCGATGGCGTTCGGATCGAATACGCGCAGTCCGATGGGCTCGTTGCGGTAGTTGACGACGAAAGTGCCGACGTCGTCCGCGTCGATGGCTTCGGGGCACGGCCGCGGCACGCCGCCGGGGCAATTCGGCGGAATGAGGATGAGGTCCGGGAAGACCGGGACCGCGACCTGCCGGAAGGGCGGGTTGATCGCGGCGCGGAACGAGGTGGCGTTGGCCGGATTCGCGGTCATCCCTTGCTGGTCGGCGCCCACGTAGACGCCCGCCTCGTACGCGTTGTTGAAGTCGCCGGGCTCGAAGTAGAACTCGCGGTAGCTGTCGTTCTGCCCGTCGCCGTCGATGTCGCCGGTGAGGACCGCCGCCTCCCAGCTGGTGGGTCCGCCGTCGTCACGCGTGTAGAAGGGGACGCCGGTCTCGTTGTGGACCCACGTCGATGCGGCCGGTTCGGCGAGCACCGTGGCGTAGAGCCCGACCTCCTGGTGCGTGGAGGGGCTCATGTGATCGTGGGTGAAGATGACGCCCAGGCCGCGGTCCACGCCGGGCACGTTGACGATGGGATCGAAGAACCAGCGCTGGATGGTCGTGCGAGCGCCCAGCCAGTCGGCGCGGCCGAACCGGCCGAAGAACGGGTGCGGCTCGGGCCGCAGCGGAGTGTTGACCGCCCTTCCGGCGGCGTCCGGAGGATTGCCGGCGCCGCTCGGGTTGAAGGCGTTGATGGCGTCGATCCGCTCCTGCACCGTTCCAGGCGAGAGGGTGCCGTCCTCGTAGTTCCAGCCGTTGGCCGAACCGTCGGAGGAGGGGAGATCCCACTTGGGGACATGGATGTGCTGGCCGATGACGTCGGTGGGCGTGCGCACCTGGAAGTCGTCCAACTCGTAGATCTTGGGGACCAGGTTCACGTGCAGGTACTTCGTGCAGTCGAAGGTGTCGTTGCGCAGCACCATCGGCTCGCCGCCCCGCTGCTTCTGGATGGTGGGCACCACGTCCTGCCAGAGCGCGAGGATGCGCTCCTGGGGCAGGTGCCAGGCCACCTTGTTGAAGACCGCGTCGTACTGGAAGGCCGCCGCCTTGTAGACGCGCGGGTGGTCCACGTTGAACACGGAGCTGCCGGTGATGCCGAGGCCGCCATTGCCGTCGAAGAAATGCCCCGTGACTCCTGCCTTGAGGAGCACCCCAGCGTCGTCGATGCAAGGCTCGAAGAAGGGCGCTCCCGGCTGCGGCGGCGCGCCGTTGGTGATGTACTTCGCCGCTACGGTGCCGCTGGGGATCAGGTTCGCCGTGCTGACGCGGGCGCGGACGGAGTGGAAGGCCATGGCGGCGCGCTCCACGTCTGTGCCCGTCTCGGGGAAGAAGACTGCCTTCGCCTTCTTCAGCTCCTTCTCGAAGCTCAGCCGGGTTTCGACCGATACGGCCACCCCGCCGGCCGCGAAGCCGTCCAGGGTGTGCCTGGGGAGCCCGCCGTCCCAGCCGCCGTTCTGCGGATTGGCGCCGTCAGGCAGCATGTCGAGCACGGGCGTGGTCGAGCGTTGACCCACGGTGTGCTCGATGCCGGCGATCCAGAACGGGTAGCCGGGATTCCTGAGCCCGGTGCGGTTGAAGTCCGCGTCGACGAAGTCGGCGCTGGTGTCCGCCCGATTGATGACCGCCACGCTCCCCACCGGGTGGCCGTTCACCACGCGCGGCTTGATGTTCACGCGCCCCGGGACCACCGGCATCGCCTTGCCCGGAAGCGGGACCAGCGCGGGGATGGGCGTGCCGACGGCGATCTCACCGTCCGGCAGGGCACGCACGCGGAGATTGTTGGCGGGATCGACCGCGGGCGTTCCGTCCTGCAGCGCGAAGGGCGTGGTGTGGAACCCGCCTCCGCTCACGGCCAGCACGGTGCCGGTTTCGAGGACGTCATGGTTGCGCCACAGCTCCCACATCCCCTGGGCGAAGTGCGGATAGAAGTGGCAGTGGAAGATGGCGTCCCCGGCCGTCTTGTTCCGGTTCCCGCTGCCGCCGAAGGCGATCTCGTACGTGTACCCCGAGCTCGAGCCGATGGCCTGCACGTCGAGGTAGTTGGAGTCGTCGTCGTTGGCGTCGAACAGCCACTGGTGGTTGTGCAGGTGGAACATGTGGTGCTCGGCGCCGCTATGCGTGTTGCGGAACTTGACGAAGTCGTTCTGGTAGGAGTGGTGCACGTTGGAGGGGTCGTCGGGATAGAAGGCCTTGTTCGCCTTCGGCCCGACCTTGGCGCAGGCCGCCCCCCTGGCCGGCCCGCAGTTCTCCAGGCCGATGTTGGCGGGGACGTCCACCACCATGGCGGGATCCGACACCGTCCAGGAGCTGAGGAAGAACTCCTCGAAGGCGCAGTCCAGGCAGTCGTGCATGGGACCGACGCGGAGCCGGTTGGCCAGGATCTCGGTGCCGATGCCACCGGAGCCGTAGTTGATCATGAAGGCGTCGCGAACCGAGTGCAGCGTATGCTTGAGCACCGGATCCTCGTAGAAGCCGGGGAATGCCTGCGCCACGGTGTTCTCGTCGTGGAAGACCACCGTGAACTCGCGGAAGGCCTCCAGGCGATTGGGGACCGACGGGTTCCTCTTTCCCACGCTCTCCAGCGGATAGGTGGAAGGCGGAAAGGTCCCGTCCGGGTTCGGGCCCGCGATGATCGCGCTGATGTCGGCGTGCACGATCTCGGTTCCATTGAGGATGGCCAGGACCGGCAGGCCCGCCTTCCCCTCCTTGCACCAGACGCCGTTGGGGCAGTCGTTGGGATAGGTCGCGTTGTAGTTGATGATCGGCTGACCGGCGGCGGTGTGGTTGATGGTGGCGAGGCGCAGCTCCTCTTCCGTCACCTGGCTCCGGAAGAACCGGGCGCCGACCGGCTCCACGTTGACGGCGCCGAACAGGCCCGATGAGGACTGACCGGTCGAACCCTCGCCGCCGAAGGTGGCGCCGTAGCTCGATACCAGGAAAGCTCCTTCGTGCGGCGCGAGGAAGGTGAAGACACCGGTGCCGCCCGCGCGGACCAGGCTGTTGACGTTCGTGCCGGTGAACGAGCTGTCGGAGTTGATGCTGTTGACCAGCTCGAGCCCCGAGGGGTGGAAGCCGGCGAAGCGGTCGGCGACCTGATCGTCGATGGCGAGGTTGAAGGGCTCGTTGTTGAAGAGCAGCGGTGGCTGCCTGGGGTTGGCCGCCGGCGTGAGCAGGTTCTGGAAGCTCACTTGCAGGCAGCTGCCTGCCGCGACGCGAAGCACGACGGGCCTGGGGTGCTTGTCGGGTCGAATGGCCACGTGGCCCGGCGTCGCGGCGCCGCCCGCCGTCAGCGGGAGGCGGGTATCGAGGTTGATCACGTCGCGCCGCAGCGCGTACACCATGCCGTTGATGTCCTGGGCCCCCAACCGGTTGAACATGAGCGGCTGATCGAACGCCACCACGTTCGCGAACACGGTTGAGGTGCATTGCGCTTCGGCGCGGGCTCCCGTGAGCAACAAGAGCGCTCCGGCGATCCGCAGCACCCATCTGATGGTTCTGGGCTTGCGAGACATTTTCGAACCCCTCCTTCGATTGGATCTGCACGCGCGCCCTCTGGAGGTGAGCCGGGTCGTCGTGGACGCGCGGGCCAGCCAGTACGCCCTTGCGACCGTCACGCGAACAGCGCCTGGACGAGCACGCGGCTCCCGCGTCCCGGGATCGACAGCGGCTACGCGTTTTCCGTCAGCGGCGGGTGTTCATTCCAAGTGCTCGCACGCGCCGTCACCGGCGGATGCATTTGTTCACGCGTGGAAATCCTAGGTGCGTGCGGTTTTCCCAATGAGAGAATGAACACTCTCCCCGCACGTCCGATTGGCGCTCGACCCTCCATCCATCCGCCACTCGCAGCCCCCCCGACTAAGGTCTCAGGTCGCTCAGACGGTTTCTCCCGCGACGACGAAGCGCTTGGATGCGCGCTTGCCGGAACGTTTTTGTGACGGGACAGTGAAGTTTGCGCAGGCGCACGCGCTCGTCGTGGACAAGCAGATCCGCAGGCGACATATTTCGCGCCGCTGGCACCCCTCTACTCCGAGCTAGATGATGAAACTCGTCGTCTTCACGAGTCTCCATGATGCGGCACGGACCGCGATGGCCGCGGGGTTCTTCAACGCTTTCACCCTTCCTTCGCTGGTGCGCGGCATGGCCGGCGCGCTCCTCCACGAGCCTCCGGTCGGCCGCGAGATCGTCGAGGCGATGAGCGACGTCGGCATCGACGCCGTTCCGCCTCGGGTGGTGAAGCCCGAGGACCTCCGATCCGCCTTCATGGTGGTGACGTTCGCGGATGCGCCTTCGTTCCCGGTGCCCGGCGTCCGCGCCGAGAGGTGGGACGTGCCGGACCCGCGCAAGCTTCCGCCGGCGCGGCTTCGGGAAGTGCGCGATCGGCTTCGCGAGCAGGTGTGGAAGCTGGTCGCCCGCGAAGGCTGGTACAAGCTCCAGCCGGCGAGCATCGTCGCGCGGATGGCAGCGCAGCCCAGGTAGGCCAGTACGGTACACTTGCGCCCGTGGCGGGCGACGAATTCTCCCATCTGCGACGAGGCGTGGCCGCGATGGCTTCGCGCGACGGGACCGTGGTCCACGACGCGTACCGGGCGCGCCTGTTCTTCGTGCCTGCGGGTAAGGGCGGCAGCAAGCTGCGGGCGTGGCTTCGC
>Ga0136846_1229003_pt1 | contig 30954 bp, 27 predicted proteins | sample HopSoiMetagenom2_FD_96841 | JGI IMG/M metagenome (GOLD analysis project Ga0136846, IMG submission 96841) | Grasslands soil microbial communities from Hopland, California, USA - 2 Assembly 2016 (version 4) | ecosystem: Environmental > Terrestrial > Soil > Grasslands | place: USA: Hopland...
GCTATGAATACCAAGACTACCAAGGCGATTCCCAAAGCCATCAAGGGCTACTGGTCCAACGGGCGCTTCGTCAAACCCGAAGAAATCGCGCTTGAAGAAGTCGGCCCGCCCAGCAAAACCCAGCTCAAGGCCGAGGCCGACGAGAAGCAGGCCCTCGGCGAAGCGCTGCTGACCCTGCGCGCCGACCTGATGGCGCGCCTGGACCTGCCCGACAAGCTGCGCGACGCGATCGCCGACGCCAAAAAGATCACCAATTTCGAGGGCAGGCGCCGCCAGATGCAGTTCATCGGCAAGCTGATGCGCCCGCTGGACCCGGAACCCATCCGCGAAGCCATCAACGAGCAGCTCAATGGCTCGGCCGACCTGACGCTGGCCCTTCACCTGGCCGAGCAGTGGCGCGACAAGCTGATTGCTGACGACAACGCACTGGGCACTTGGCTGAGCGAACACCCTGATACAGATTCCCAGCAACTGCGCGCACTGATCCGCCAGGCCCGCAAAGACGCCAAACCCGAAAAACCCGGTGAAGCCGCGCGCCACGGCAAGGCTTACCGCGAAATCTTCCAGTTGGTTCGGCAGGCGCTGGCAAAGGGGCCTGGCGAAGCCGAAGAACCCGAGGAGCCTGAGGCATGAGCCAAGCCCTGGAAGCGTTCGATGCCGTCAAGATCGGCATCGTTTCGGTGAGCGACCGCGCCTCGTCCGGCGTCTATGTCGACAAAGGCCTGCCGGCGCTCAAAGACTGGCTCACACGTGCCCTGCGCAACCCCATTACTTTTGAAGAGCGCCTGATCCCCGATGAGCAGGCGCACATCAGCACCACGCTGATTGAGCTGGTTGGTGCCGGCTGCTCGCTGGTGCTGACGACCGGCGGCACCGGCCCCGCGTTGCGCGACGTGACGCCTGAAGCCACACTGGCTGTGGCCCACAAGGAAATGCCCGGCTTTGGCGAGCAGATGCGGCAGATCAGCCTGAAATTTGTGCCCACGGCCATCCTGTCACGCCAGTGTGCGGTCATCCGCGACAAAAGCCTGATCCTCAACCTGCCCGGCCAGCCCAAGTCCATCCAGGAAACGCTGGAAGGCCTGAAAAACGAGGCCGGCGAATCCGTGGTGCCCGGCATCTTTGCTGCGGTGCCTTATTGCATCGACCTGATAGGCGGCCCTTACCTTGAAGCCGACCCGGCGGTATGCAAGGTTTTCCGTCCCAAGTCGGCTATCCGTACACCAGCCCCGTGAACCCGCTGCCGCCGTCCGCCATCGCGGGACGGCCGCGCAGCCGTGTTGGTGCGCCGCATGCGGACTGTGCTTGCGTGCAAGCCGCCTTCCTTGAGCAAACCCTGAAAGCTCGCTAAAAAGCAGCGCCTTATTTGCCGACGAGCTGGTTCAGCTTGTCGGCCTCAAACGTCTCGGTCAGCGCCGCGTCCTTGGGCACGCAGTCCTTGCTCATGGCGGTTTGCGGGCCCGAGAGCTTTTCAATCGCCTGCCAGAGCAGTGCGATCTGGTGCTCCTGGGACGACGCGTTGTCGATCAGCCCCTTCATGGCCTGCCCGAGCGGGTCGTCGTCCAGGGTGATGCCGTAGGCGGAGAACTTGGGCGAGGTCGTGACGTCGGCGCTTTCGCCCACTTTGGATGGGATGATGCGCGCCGGGATGCCGACCGCCGTGGCGCCGGCCGGCACCGGCTTGATGACCACGGCATTGCTGCCGATCTTGGCCCCGTCACCGACGATAAAGCCGCCCAGCACCTTGGCGCCGGCGCTCACCACCACATCGCGGCCCAGCGTCGGGTGGCGTTTGGCTCCCTTGTAAAGCGAAGTTCCGCCCAGCGTCACGCCTTGGTAAATCGTGCAACCGTCGCCGATCTCGGCGGTTTCGCCGACGACAACGCCCATGGCGTGGTCAAAAAACACCCTCTCGCCGATCTTGGCGCCGGGGTGGATCTCAATGCCCGTCATTCCACGCGAAATATGCGAGATAAACCGTCCCAGCCACTTCAAGCCGTGGTTCCAGCACCAGTGCGCCCGGCGATGCAACACCAGGGCATGCAGGCCCGGGTAGCAGGTCAGCGCTTCCCAGGCCGTACGGGCGGCGGGATCGCGGTCGAGGATGCACTGGATGTCGGAGCGGAGTCGGGAAAACATGGTGGGAGTTTAGTGGCCGCCCGCAGACCCTGCTGAAGCGCTGTCTTTAGGCGGCGTTTGGGCGCCTTGGGCCGCCGTTTGCAGCATGGCCTTGGCCACGCCCCGCAGGATATGGATTTCCTCGGGGCTGAGCTGGGCGCGGTTAAACAGCTGGTTCAGCCGCGGCATCAGCTTTTTGGGCGACGCCGGGTCCAGAAAGCCGATGCCGGTCAGGGCTTCTTCCCAGTGTTTGAGCATGCCGGCCACCGCCGCGGCATCGGCCAGCGCAGGCTCGGCCGTGGCCGGCTGCACGGTGAAACCGCCCAGCGCCTGCCGCCAGTCGTAGGCAATCAGCTGCACGGCGGCCCCCAGGTTGAGCGAGCCGAACTTCGGGTCGGTCGGGATGCTCAGCGCCACATGGCAGCGGTAAACATCTTCGTTCTGCATCCCGAAGCGCTCGGAGCCGAATAAAAAAGCAACCGAATCGGGCTGTAGCCCAAGCGCCGCCTTGGCTGGTAGCTCCTCTTTTAATAGCAAATCAGGCTGCCCCAGCAAACCGGCGAAATGCTCCCGCGGCGCCCGTGTGGGCGGGCCGAAATCGCGCGGCGTCATGGCGGTGGCACAGAGATGTGCCATGCCGTCAACCGCCTCGTCCAGCGTTTCGACGATGCGGGCGTTTTTGAGTACGTCAAGCGCGCCGCTGGCCCGCTGGATGGTTTCTTCTCGGTTCAGCACATTGGCCCAGCGCGGCGCCACCAGCACCAGGTCGTCAAAACCCATGGTCTTCATGGCGCGGGCGGTGGCGCCCACATTGCCGGCGTGGCTGGTGTTGATCAGGATGAATCGGGTTCGCATAGGCTGGATTGTCCCGGATACGGATTCCAGGGTTGGCGCGATGGCCCAAAACAGGGGTAAATCCCATTTATGGGAAAATAGCCCCACTGCCCGCCGCCCGCATCGCCAGCGCCGGATTTTCCCGTTCTTCCCTACAAACTATGTCCAGCAATCTCCATCCCATGCTCAACGTGGCCATCAAGGCTGCGCGCGCTGCCGGCGCCATCATTAACCGCGCGGCGCTTGACGTTGAATCGGTCCGCATCTCGGTCAAGCAAACCAACGACTTCGTCACCGAAATCGACCAGGCCGCCGAAGCCGCCATCATCGAAACCCTGCTCACCGCCTACCCCGGCCACGGCATCCTGGCCGAAGAATCAGGCAGCGAGCATGGCGCCAAAGACTCCGACTTCGTCTGGATCATCGATCCGCTGGACGGCACCACCAACTTCATCCACGGCTTCCCGGTCTATTGCGTCAGCATCGCGCTGGCCGTCAAAGGCAAGGTCGAGCAGGCCGTGGTGTACGACCCCACCCGCAACGACATCTTCTGCGCCACCAAGGGCCGCGGCGCCTACATGAACGACCGCCGCATCCGCGTGGCCAAGCGCACCCGCCTGCAGGAGTGCCTGATCTCTACCGGCTTTCCCTACCGTCCCGGCGACAAACTCAAAAGCTACCTCAACATGCTCGGCGAAGTGATGAGCCAGTGCGCCGGCGTGCGCCGCCCGGGTGCGGCCGCGCTTGACCTGGCTTACGTGGCCGCAGGGTTCAGCGATGGCTTTTTTGAAACCGGCCTCAAGCCCTGGGACGTGGCGGCGGGCTCGCTGCTGGTGACCGAAGCCGGCGGCCTGATCGGCAATTTCACCGGTGAAGCCGACTTCATGGACCACAGCGAATGCGTGGCCGGCAACCCGCGCATCTACGGCCAGATGGTGGCCACCCTGGGCAAGTACAGCAAATTCGCCGGCGTCGGCGACAAGGCTGCGGTGCGCCAGGCGCTCAAAGACGAACCCGCACAGGCTGAATCGGAAGACGGCGCAGAACCTGCCCCGGCCCCGGCAGCGGCTGAGAAGCCCACGCTGAAAGCCAAACGCATCAAGGCAGGCGACAGCGCAGCGACAAAGGCGCCGGACGCTCCGTTCTAAACCCTCTGCCCTGCCCCACCCACAAAAGCCCGCCACGCGGGCTTTTGTTGTTTTGAAGCCTTCGGCGCTTGCACCAAACCCTGTAGGCAAAGGCCCCGATGCAGGTTTGGCCCTCTAGCGCCTCGGCTAAAATTTCCGCTACCCGGGGCTTGCGCATACGCGACGGCCTGCCCTTATTTCTCTTATCTATCAAGCACCATGCCGGAATCCACTGTCAAAGCCTCTTCAGCGTCAGCCGACGCCGCCTTGCTTCGTGAGGTCGCGGAACTGGTCGTGAGCGCCTTGAACCTGGAAATCAGCGCCGACGAGGTGCAACCGGACGAGCCGCTTTATGGCGACGGCCTGGGGCTGGACTCGATCGACATCCTGGAAATCGCACTCGTGGTGTCCAAGCATTACGGCCTGCAGCTCAGGGCGGACCACGAAGACAAACACGCCATCTTCCATTCGCTGCGCAGCCTGAGCGACCATATTGCCGCCTGGCGAACGCAGTGAACAAAACCGGGGCGGCATGGTTGACCCAAGCCTGTCGCTGGGGCGGCCTGCTGGCCCTTGGCATAGGCTACGCGCTCATCTCCCACCTGGCCGCATCGGCCGCACCGGGTTTGCTTCAGGCCGGTATTGCCATGCTGCCCCTGCTGGCACTGGCCATCGTCCTGGCCTGGCGCTCGCCGCAGCGCCCGGTCATGCTGGCCCTGTGCGGCCTTGCCTGCCTGGCGTTTTATGGTTCCAGAAACTGGCTGATTGCCCACTCCAGCTGGCTGTTTTTTCTGGAGCATGCGGGCACCTATTCGTTGCTGTGCGCCACCTTCGGCAGAACACTGTTCCATGGCCGCACGCCCATGATTTCACAGTTTGCCCGCATCGTGCATGGTGAACTCTCACCGGCGCTCGCAGCCTACACCCGCGCGGCCACCTGGGCCTGGACCTTCTACTTCGCCGGCATTGCGGGGCTCTCCCTGCTGCTGTTCTGGCTCACGCCAATGTCCGTCTGGTCCACATTCGCCTATCTGCTGGGCATTCCCCTGCTGGTGCTCATGTTCGCCGCGGAGTATGCGGCGCGCTGCTACGTCCTGCCGCCAGGAGAGCGCGCCGGGCCGCTGGAGGCGATCCAGGCCTACAGGCAAGCCTCATCACAAAGCCGCGTTCCCCGGTCATGACAAGCCTGCCCTTGCTCGCTCATGGCCACGAAGATGACCTGGTGGCGTTCCGCCACGGCCAGCCCATCACCGCCTGGCAATTCCTGGCCAACGTCAGGCGGCTGGCAGCGGCCTTCCCGCCTGGCGGGCATGTGTTGAACGCCTGCGCGGACCGCTACCACTTTGCCGCCGGTCTGGCAGCCGCGCTGCTGGCGGACAAAGTCAGCCTGCTGCCACCCACCTTGACCCCGGAAATGGTCAGGCAGGTTCAGGCCTTTGCGCCCGACGTGTTCTGCCTGTCGGACCAGCCGCAGTCCGTCGCGTTGCCTCGGCTGGTGTGGGCGGACGTGATGACGCCCTCATCACCGAACCCGGCAAACGAAAATGGCGGCCCATGGGACATACCGCACATTCCCGCGTCACGGACCGCCTCCATCATGTTCACCTCCGGCTCCACAGGTGCACCGGTGGCCCACCGCAAAAGCTGGGGCAGCTTGGTACGAAGCGCCCGCGCTGAGGCGCACAGCCTCGGCCTGCTTGACGGCCGGCGGCACAGCATCGTGGCGACCGTGCCGCCCCAGCATATGTTCGGGTTTGAGTCCACGGTGTTGCTGCCGCTGCAAAGCGGCGCCGTCCTGGGCGCGGCCCATCCGTTTTATCCGGCCGACATCTGCGCCGCGCTGGCAGCGGCGGCACGCCCTCGCATGCTGGTGACCACACCTGTGCATTTGAAGGCGCTGCTTGCTTCGGGCCTGGACATCCCGCCAATCGACCTGCTGCTGTCCGCCACGGCCGCCCTGCCGCTGCAACTGGCATTGGACGCAGAAGCCCGCCTGCAGGCCCCATTGCTTGAAATCTACGGATCCACCGAAACCGGCCAGATCGCCACCCGGCGCCTGAGCCAGGGCAAGGCCTGGGCGCTGTTTCCAGACGTCAGGCTCAGCATCGCCCAAGGCCAGGCCTGGGCTTCGGGCGGCCATGTCGAGCAGGCCACGCCGCTTGCCGATGAAATCGAATCCTTGTCAGACAGCAGCTTTTTGCTGCATGGACGAACCGCAGACCTGGTCAATATCGCCGGCAAGCGAAGCTCGCTGGGCTATCTGAACCACCAGCTCCACGCTGTTCCAGGCGTGCTCGACGGCGCCTTTTTCATGCCGGACGACAGCGGCGACGACAAGGTGGTGAGACTGATGGCTTTTGTGGTGGCCCCGGGCCTGACGGCGCCCACCCTGCTGGCGGCGCTGCGGGAACGCATCGACGCCATCTTCATTCCACGGCCACTGGTATTGGTCGATGCCATGCCGCGCAACAGCACGGGCAAACTGCCGCGCGAGGCGCTGCAGGCCCTGGCGCGCGAGCACCTTCGCAAAAGGGCTCCCATGCACAGTGACACTACCTTCGTCATTGCGGCGGACCATCCGGCGTTTGCCGGGCATTTTCCCGGCGCACCGATTGTTCCTGGCGTGCTGCTGCTCGATGCCGCCGTGCATGCGATCCAGCAGAGTCAGGCCGCAGCGCAGACCTGCCAGATCAGCACTGCCAAGTTTCTCAGCCCTGTGGGCCCTGGTGAAACCCTCACGATCTCCTGCAGGCCCGGTGCAGGCAACACCCATTTCGAGATCCGCAGCGGCGCGCGAAAAGTAGCCACCGGCACACTTGTGCTGCCTCCCTCCCCATGAGCGCGCCACAACGGGCCGCGAAAACACCGGGCGCCGAATGGCGCAATCAGCCGGAGCGCAGCAATGGCTTCATGCTGCGCGTCATGACCCTGATTTCCCTGGGCCTGGGCCGCAGCGCCAGCCGCATCGTGCTTTACGGCATCGCGGCCTACTTCCTCGCCTTCGCCCCCACGGCGCGGCGCATGTCGCGCAACTACCTGTACCGTGTGCTCGAACTGCCCTCGCCCGCCGCGGTCCGCTGGCGCCAGCTGTTCAGGCATTTCCTGAGTTTCGCCTCGGCCGTGCACGACCGCGTATTCCTGCTCAACGACCGGTTCGAACTGTTTGACATCCGGATACACAACCAGCACCTGGTCGACCAGGTGGTGGCACAAGGAAACGGCGTGTTCCTCATGGGCGCCCATCTCGGAAGTTTTGAAGTCCTGCGCGCCATCGGGCGCAGGCAGCCCGGCCTGCGCATCGCCATGGCGATGTACGAGGAAAACGCGCGCAAGATCAACACCGCCATGGCCGCCATCAACCCCAATGCGATGCTGGACGTGGTGGCGCTGGGGCATATCGATTCGATGATCCGCGTGAATGCACTGCTGGACGAGGGCGCCGTGGTGGGCATGCTGGGCGACCGTTCGCTGGGCACGGACGACACCCTGCCTGTGGACTTCCTGGGAAGCAGCGCCGAACTGCCGCTGGGGCCTGTTCGCATGGCCGCCGTGCTGAAACGCCCGGTGCTGTTCATGACAGGGCTCTACATGGGCAGCAACCGCTACGACATCCACTTCGAGGTGCTCGCGGACTTCTCCGCACTGCCGCCGCGCGGCCGCACGCCCGCCGTGCGCGACGCGGTGACGCGCTATGCTGCATTGATGGCGCAGTATTGCCGCCATGCGCCTTACAACTGGTTCAATTTTTTTGACTTCTGGCATGCCGCACCGCAGCAAGGCGGCAGTCCCGAACAACAGCTTTGAGCAACGCATGACACACCTTTTCCAGCGCACCGCACCGGCCACTCCCGGCCCTCAACCGGCCAGGCACAGGCCAGTCTGCGCCGCGCTGGCCGCCGCCATGACGGGGATGGTCCTGGCTTTGTGGAGCCCAAGCGCATTCGCCGCCTGGGACTTGCAGCAGTTGATGGATACGCTGGCCCAAACGAAATCGGCCCGCGCCACCTTCGTGGAGAAAAAACACATCGCGCTACTCGACAAGCCCGTGGAATCGTCCGGAGAACTGCTCTACACCGCGCCCGACCGGCTGGAAAAGCGCACGCTGAAACCGAAGCCCGAATCCATGGTGATCAACGGCGGCGAGCTGCTGATTGAGCGCGGCCGGCAAAAACACCAGTTGCAGCTGCAGGCCTACCCTGAGCTTGCCGCCTTCATCGACAGCATTCGCGGCACGCTGGCCGGCGACCGGAGTGCGCTGGAGCGCAGCTACCGGCTCAGCCTGGAAGGCAGCGCCGAACGCTGGGTCCTGCAGTTGCAGCCGCTGGAGCCGAAAATGCTGGCCGTGATCCAGCGTATCCGCATCACGGGGGCGCACAACCAGGTGCGCGGCATTGACATCACACAGGCCGACGGCGACAGCTCCACCATGACCATCGAGCAGGTGGCCGCGCCGTGACGACAGGCGCGCCACGCCGCCGCATGGCCGCCATTGTGTTGTGGCTGGCCTTTCTGGCCGGCTGCCTGCTTGTCATCAGCCGCACGCACTTCACCACCGACCTGTCGGCTTTTTTGCCGCGCACGCCCACACCTGAGCAGCAGCTATTGAAAGACCAGCTCACAGAGGGGCTGGCGTCGCGTCTGGTTCTGGTGGGCATAGAAGGCGCCAACCCGGCAGACCGGGCGCGAATTTCAAAGCAGGTCGCCCAGCAATTGCGTGCCGACGCGGCATTTGCCAGCGTGTCGAACGGTGAACCCGTCAACACCGAACGGGACCGGGCATTCCTGCTGACGCACCGCTATGTATTGAGCCCCGCCGTGACGCCCGAACGCTTCAGCGAGCAAGGCTTGCAAGCGGCCATCGGTGAAAGCATCGAGCTGCTCGCTTCGCCGGCGGGCTTGATGGTCAAGCCCCTGTTGCCGCGCGACCCGACCGGTGAAATGGTGCAGCTGCTGGGGCAGCTGAGCAGCGGCAGCCAGCCGCGGCAAATCGACGGCGCCTGGGCTTCGCGGGACGGAAAACGCGCGCTGATGCTGCTGCAAACCCGGGCGGCCGGCTCCGACACTGACGCCCAGCAGCACGCCATGGCCGTGATCCGCCGAGCCTTCGACGCCGCGGCAGGCCAAAGCGGCGCGGCGCTGGTGATGACAGGCCCTGGCGTGTTTTCCGTCAACTCACGCGAAACCATCCAAAGCCAGGTGAGCCGGCTTTCGCTGATCAGCGTGGTGCTGATCGCGGGCTTGCTGCTGCTGGTGTACCGCTCCGCCGGGGCGCTGGTGCTGGGTTTCCTGCCCGTGATCAGCGGTGCGCTGGCAGGCGTTGCCGCGGTCAGCCTGGGGTTTGGATCAGTGCACGGCATCACACTGGGATTCGGCACGGCCCTGATCGGCGAGGCGGTGGACTATTCGATTTACCTGTTCGTGCAGTCCGAGGATGCCCGCGAAAACCCGCAGCATTGGGTCAAGCGCTTCTGGCCGACGATACGGCTGGGCGTGCTGACCTCTATCGCCGGCTTTGCCTCGCTGCTGCTGTCCGGGTTTCCAGGCTTGGCGCAACTCGGCCTGTATGCGATCGCCGGCCTGGTCGTGGCCGCCGCGGTGACCCGCTATGTGCTGCCGCACCTGTTGCCGGCTGGCTTTCGCATCCACGACGTGTCGGCCATCGGGCTTTTGCTGCAGGGGCTGGCCACGCGCGCCCCGGCCTTGCGCTGGCCTGCGGCGCTTGTGTTGCTGGCGGCTTGCGCCTTTCTTGCCGGCAACCGCACCAGTCTGTTCAACGACAAAATTTCTTCGCTTAGCCCGGTCTCGAAGGCTGATATAGCGCTCGACGAAAGCTTGCGCGCCGACATGGGCGCGCCCGATGTGCGTTACGTGGTGGTGGTCTTCGGCGGCAGCCGGGAAGCGGTGCTGCAAACCGCAGAGCAGGTGTCTACCGTGCTCCAGGCACAGGTCGAGCGGGGCCAGATCGCCAGCTTTCAAAGCCCCAGCCGCTATTTGCCCAGCCTGGCCACCCAACGCGCCCGCCAGGCCAGCCTGCCGCCGCCCGAGATGCTGCAGGCGCGGCTGGCCCGGGCGGTGCAAGGCCTGCCGGTTCGTGCGCAAGTGTTCGCACCCTTTCTGGCAGACGTCGCCGCGGCCCGCACCCTGCCACCGCTGCAACCGGCCGATCTTGAGCAGACCTCCATGGCCATGGCGCTGGACGCCTTGCTGATCGAAAAAGAAGGCCGCTGGAGCGCCTTGCTGCCGCTGACCGCACCCAAAGAAACAGGCATTCAGGCAGGCGACGTTCACGCGGCACTTGCAGCTGCCGCCCTGCCCGGCGTGCTGTTTGTTGACATGAAAACCGAGTCGGACCGCCTGTACTCAGGCTACCTGCATGAGGCCATCACGCTGTCACTGGGCGGGCTGGCCGCCATCGTCGCCCTGTTGCTGGTGGTGTTCCGCTCACCGGCCCGCGTGCTGCGGACTATCGCGCCGCTGGCCGCCGCGGTCGTCACGGTCACCGCCGGTCTGGCCCTGCTGGGCCAGCAACTCATCATCCTGCACCTGGTCGGGCTGCTGCTGGTCGTGGCGGTGGGCTCCAACTATGCGCTGTTCTTCGACAGGCCCGACCCGGATGCGCCCATCGCGCCGCGTACGCTCGCCTCCATGCTGCTGGCCAACCTGACCACGGTGGCGGGCTTTGGGCTGCTGGCGTTTTCCAACGTCTCCATCCTGCAGGCCATGGGTGCGACCGTTGCGCCCGGCGTCATCCTGGCGCTGGTGTATGCAGCGATTTTTGCCAGGAAGACCCATGCTTGAATCCATGCCTGAGCCCATGCCCGGGCACGCCTGGAAACCCGGCACCCTGCTGCGCGCCAGCGCCGCGCTGCATGTGCTGGCGATGGCGGCTGTCCTCGTCGACTCAGGCCTGTGGCCCTGGGCGCTCGCCGCCGTGGTGCTCAACCATGGGCTGATCGCGTTTGCCGGCCTGTGGCCGCGCAGCGACTGGCTGGGCCCGAACTGGACACGCCTGCCCGCCGCCGCCGCCGCCCGGCGCGAAATCGCGCTGACGATTGACGACGGTCCCGACCCCACCGTGACCCCGCTGGTGCTGGACCTGCTGGACCGCTATGCGGCCCGTGCCACATTTTTCTGCGTCGGCGAGAAGGCCGCACGCCATCCCGAACTGTGCCGGGAACTGGTGCGGCGCGGCCACGCCGTCGAAAACCACAGCCAGCACCACCGCCACCATTTCTCCGTCACCGGCCCGCGCAGCATGCTGCGTGAGCTGCAGGCGGCCCAGGACACCTTGGGCCGGGTGAGCGGCCAGCGCCCCCTGTTTTTCCGCGCCCCGGCCGGTTTGCGCAACCCTTTCCTCGACCCGGTGCTGGCCCGGCTGGGGCTCAAACTCGCCAGCTGGTCGGTGCGCGGTTTCGACACACGTACCGGTGATGCCGGGCTGGTTGAACGCAGGCTCAAGGCAGGGCTGCGGCCGGGCGCCATTGTGTTGCTGCATGACGGCAACGCGGCACGCACGCCGCAAGGCGTTCCGGTGATCCTGCAGGTGCTTCCACCCTTGCTCGAATCCATCGCAGCAGCCGGGCTGCGTACGGTGACGCTGCGCGAGGCCCTCGCATGAGGCCGTCACCAGCCCGCTTCAGCCCGTGGTCCCGGATGGCCCAGGCCATTGCCCGGCATTTCGTGTTGAAAGGCGTGGGAACGGCGCTTTTCATCGGCCTGTTTTTCGCTGCCTACTTCTACCTGCTGAAACACCCCGCCTATCCAGTGTCCGTGATGCCCCGCACATCGCTCGACCATCTCATCGGTTTTGCGCCGCTGGCCCTGCCGGTCTATCTGTCGCTGTGGGTCTATGTGTCCTTGCCGCCGCTTTTCTTCAGCGACCGGCGCGAACTGCTGCGCTATGGCCTGGCGATGGCATTGACCTGCCTGTGCGGTTTACTGGTGTTTTATTTCTGGCCCACGGCGGCCCCCGCAGCCGACGTCGACTGGGTGAAATACCCCGACATGCAGTTCCTGAAAAATATCGACGCCGCCGGCAACGCCTGCCCCTCGCTTCATGTCGCGACGGCCGTTTTCTCGGGGGTGTGGCTGCACCACCTGCTGCGCGGCTTTTCCGCGCCGCCGTGGTTGCTGTTGCTGAACATGCTCTGGTGTGCCGGCATCGCCTGGTCGACACTGGCCACGCGCCAGCACGTCGCGGTAGATGCCGTTGCCGGCATCGCGCTGGGCGCCCTGGCGGCCTGGCTGTCTTTGCGGCTGCACCGGCAACGCAAAGTGCCGGTGTGAGCGAGTGTTTTTTGTCTCGAAATGTGTCGATTCACCCGGCCCTGATTTGCTAAAGTCTCTTTTTCTGTAGATTGGCGCATCCCCTGTATCCCCTCCGGCTTTCTCACTTCACCGCGACCAGCTGTCTGGGCCGCGGCCTGACCGAAACCCTGGACGCACTGCGCGCACGGCGGGGCGGCCTGGCGCCGTGCAACTTTGACACCGTAGACCTGCCGACTTTTGTGGGCGAAGTGGCCGGCACCGACGACGTCGTGCTCCCCGCGCAATGGGCCCGCTTCGACTGCCGCAACAACCGGCTGGCCTTGCTGGGACTGCAACAGGACGGCTTTGAAGCCGCCGTTGCAGAGGCCGCGGCGCGGCACGGCCCGCAGCGTGTGGGCGTTTTCATCGGCACCAGCACATCGGGCATTTTGCAAACCGAGCTGGCCTACCGCCGGCGCGATCCGCACAGCGGCGCGCTGCCGGCGGATTTCCATTACGGCACGACGCACAACACGTTTTCCGTTGCCGACTTCACGCGCCACCACCTCGGCCTGACCGGTCCGGCCGTTGTCGTCTCGTCGGCCTGCTCGTCCAGCGCCAAGGTCTTTGCCTCGGCGCAAAGAATGATGCGCGCGGGCCTGATAGATGCCGCGGTGGTAGGTGGCGTGGATTCGCTGTGCCTGACCACCTTGTACGGATTCAACTCGCTGGGCCTGATTTCGGAACAGGCCTGCCGCCCGTTCGATGCGGCCCGCAACGGCATCTCCATCGGCGAGGCAGCGGCGTTCGCGCTGCTGGAACGCGCGCCGGCCCGGCCCGGACCCGGCGACGTGCTGCTGCTCGGCGTGGGTGAGACCAGCGACGCGCACCATATGTCTTCGCCCCACCCGGACGGGCTGGGCGCGCGGCTGGCCATGGAGCAAGCCATGGCCATGGCCGGCCTTCGCACCGCCGACATCGACTACATCAATCTGCACGGCACCGCGACGCAAAGCAACGATGCCGCGGAAGCCAAAGCCGTTGCGGCATTGTTCGGCACGGGCGTGCCCTGCAGCTCCACCAAGGGCGCGACCGGCCACACGCTGGGCGCTGCCGGCGGCCTTGAGGCCGTGGTGTGCGCACTGGCGCTGCAGCACGGCCTCCTGCCCGGCGGCATCAATACCCGCGAGCGCGATCCCGCCCTGCCCATTCATTACCTGACCGACAACCTGGAAGCGGCGCCCCGGCATGTGCTGAGCAACTCCTTCGGCTTTGGCGGCACCAACTGCAGCCTGCTGCTCGGCCGCGCCGGCTAAGACACTGACATGACGCATACGCCATCTCATCTGCCGCCGGCCATCACCGTTTTCGTGCAAGGCGTCGGGCTGCTGGGCCCGGGGCTCGCAGGCTGGGGCCCCGGCCGTGAGCAGCTCCTGGGCACCGCGCCCTACCAGGCCACGCGCTGCGTGCTGCCGCCGCCCATGGCTTTGCCGCAGGCCGAGCGCCGCCGCGCCGGCGCCGTGGTCAAACTCTCACTGGCGATCAGCGAAGAGGCGGTGGCCGCATCAGGGCTGCAGGCCTCTACGCTGGCCTCGGTTTTCACATCCTCCAGTGGCGACGCCGTTAATTGCCACGAGATTTGCAGCGCGCTGGCCTCCAGCGACAGGCTGATTTCCCCCACGCGTTTTCACAACTCGGTGCACAACGCCGCCGCCGGCTACTGGAGTATTTCAAGCGGCTCCATGGCGACCTCATCCGTGCTGTGCGCGCGCGACGCCAGTTTTGCGGCAGGCCTGCTCGAAGCGATGGTCCAGGTTGCTACAGAGCAGGTGCCCGTGCTACTGCTTGCCTACGACACCGATTACCCGGAACCGCTGCACAGCACGCGCCCCATCCCCGACAGCTTCGGGGTGGGGCTTGTGCTGGCGCCCTGCCGCAGTGACATTACACAGGCGCAATGGACGCTGGAGCCCACAGCCTGCCTCAGCAGCTTGCCCGCAGACCGGCTGGACGCCCCCGTGCTTGAGAAACTGCGCCAGGACATTCCGGCGGCGCGCTGCCTGCCCCTGCTGCAAGGCATAGCGCGACAGCAATCGGGCCGCGTCGTGCTCGACTATCTTGAAGGCCTGCAACTGGTCCTGCAAGTAGCGCCCTGACATCCAGCACCCCCATGCCCATCACTGCCCACCCGCCTTCCAGCTTTGGCCGCGAGGAGATTGCCCGGCGCATTCCGCACCAGGGCAGCATGTGCCTGCTGGAGCGCGTGGCTTCCTGGGACATGGACCGGATCACCTGCGAGGCCACCAGCCATCTTGATGCCCATAACCCGCTGCGCGCCCATGGCCGGCTGGGCGCGGCCTGCGGCATTGAGTACGCGGCGCAGGCCATGGCGGTGCATGGTGCGCTGGTCGCAGAGGCGCAAGCGGGCTCACCAGCCCAGCCCGCAGCATCTGGCACGCCCAAAGCCGGTTACCTGGTCAGCGTTCGCGGCGTGACCCTGCATGTGCCAAGGCTGGACGACCTGGCTAGCGCACTGACCGTACAGGCCGAACGCAGCAGCGGCAACGCCGGCAGCATCCTGTATGGCTTTACCCTTCACGCAGGCGCCACGCTGCTTGTTTCGGGCCGTGCCGTAGTCATGCTGGACGCGGCAGGCCTCAACCCCTTAGCCCTGCCCACCCAGGAGACCCCATGAGCCACCCCGTACCCAAACGCGCCCTGGTCACCGGCGGCAGCGGCGCCATCGGTTCAGCCATTTGCCGGCAGCTCGCTCTTGACGGGTTTCATGTCCTGGTGCACGCCCATCGCAACCTGGACGCCGCATCGGCCGTGGCCGCAGCCATCCAGGCTGCAGGCGGACATGCAGAGGCCGTGGCCTTTGACATCACCGACGCCGGCGCAACGGCTGCCGCCCTGGAGGCGCTCCTTGTGCAGGGGCCGGTACAGGTGGTCGTGAACAATGCCGGCATTCACGACGACGCGGTCTTTCCGGGCATGCAGCTGCGGCAATGGCAGCAGGTCATCGACGTCTCGCTCAACGGTTTTTTCCACGTCACACAGCCGCTGATGATGCCGATGATCCGCACCCGCTGGGGACGCATCATCACCATTACCTCAGTGGCCGCAGTGGCCGGCAACCGGGGCCAGGTGAACTACTCCGCGGCCAAGGGCGCATTGCATTCAGCCACCAAATCACTGGCGCTGGAAGTCGCCAGCCGCGGCATCACCGTCAATGCGGTCGCGCCCGGCATCATCGCAACACCCATGAGCGAGGAAAGCTTTGGCGCCTCCACGATTGCCCAGCTGGTGCCGATGAAGCGGGCCGGCCAGCCCGAAGAGGTCGCCGACCTGGTCAGTTTTCTGGCCTCGGAGCGCGCGGCCTATATCAGTGGGCAAGTAATCTCTATTAACGGCGGGATGATCTAAAGATATGGCCCCCACGCTTTTTCACTGCGTGTAACGCTGCCCCCGAGGGGGCTAAATTTCCTTGGGGCGGCCCGGCGGAAATTTGCTGCCGCAAAAGCCGTCAGGCGCCCCTGATCCTGCGTGCAATCAGCAAAGGCAGGCGCAGCACAAAGCCCAGCAGAAGACGGCCGTGCATCCAGCTCAGCAACAGGTTGTCGCGCAGGTAATTGAAGTGCGACACGCCGCCCTCGTCAGGGCGGAAATACCTTACGGTGGCGGGCAGGTTGACCGGCTTGACGCCGCGCCAGCACATGCGCACCACCGCCTCCGGGTCGAAGTCAAAGCGGCGCATCCAGCGCTGCCCTTTCATGACGTCGCGCAACGGACCTATCGGATAAACGCGAAAGCCGAACAGGGAGTCGCCGATGCCGGCCCACAGGGTTTCCAGGTCGGCCCAGCCGTTGGACACCTTGCGGCCGTTGACGCGCAGGCGCGGTGCGTCCGCGGCAAACACGGGCACACCCAGCACCATCGCGGCGGGCTGGCTTTGCGATGCGGCCATGAAGTCCGGGATCAGGTGGGCCGGGTGCTGGCCATCGGAGTCCATGGTCAGCGCGTGCGTAAAGCCCTGCGCAGCCGCCAGTTCAATGCCGTGCAATACAGCAGCCCCCTTGCCGACATTGCGCGGCAACACCAGCACGCGCAAACGGTCGTCGTTCGCCGCCATCGCCAGAAGGCGCGCAGTGCTCCCGTCGTTGCTGCCGTCAACCACCACCCAGACCGGCGCCCACTGCGCCATCGCACCGCGGACAGTTTCATCGACCTTGACGCCGGGGTTGTAGCTGGGAATCAGCACCAGGTGAGTGGCGGACGCGGCGGGGGAAGGAGTGTTCATCGGGGAGGCAGGGATCGGCAGGACAGAGTTGCTCACGAACCAGTCGCTTGGGTCAGGCGGGAGGCGCGGGAGCAATGCTTGAAAGCGGCCGGGACCGCTGGAGCTCGGACTCGAAATAGCGCTCCAGCTCCGCCGTGAAATCGGCGGTATCACCGGCGGGTTCAAAGCGCTTGCCCAGGCGGACACGGTAAGTGACGGGCATTTTCGGCGTCCACAGCAGGGACCAGCCCTTGCCCAGAAACGCTGAATCGGTTTCGATGAAAACAGTCTGCACCGGTGCGCCCGCATGCTTGGAAATCAGCCCGGTCGTGCCCTGCACGCGCCCGACGGGAAACTTGCGGGTGCGGGTGCCTTCCGGAAACAGCAGCAGGCTGCTGCCCTGGCGCAAGTCGGCCACAGACAGTTGCACCATGGTGCGAAGCGGCGTGTTGCGGATGTAGCCCACCAGCCGCGCACCGGCGCCAAAGAAAACGCTGTTGACGATCTCGGCTTTCATGATGCAGGTGGCGTCCGGCAGACGCGACAGGATCATGACGGCATCCAGCAGCGAAGGATGGTTGGGTGCGATGATCACTGCCGGGCCTTCGCGCAATACATCCAGCGCCTCCAGGTCAAAACGGCAGGCGCCCATCAGGGCCAGCAGTCGCAAATAGCCGCGAAAGCTGGCCGCGGCAAGCCTGCGGCCCCAGCGCTTGCTCAGCGCCCTCGGCAGCAGGGCACGCATCGCGACGGCCAGCACTGAAATGCCCAGGCAAAGCAGCACCAGCAACGCATAGCCCAGGCACAGCCGGAGCGTTTCATGCACGGCCCCACTGCCCGCAGTCACTGCGGTAGGCTGGTCGAGAACGGCATCTGATTCAGGGGGCATGGAACGGGGTCGCAGCGGTATTCAGCTGGCGCCGGCTTTTACACGCCCCAAGGCGCCAATATCGGTCATCGTGTGTCCCCTCCGGTTGAATTTCGGGTTGTGGCCTGACCGGGGTCAGGCGTCTTTTCTTTAGTCTACCTCTGCGCCGCGGCGCCGCTTGCCATCATTTGTCGCCAGAGCCCGTCATTTACCGCCTCCTGTTTCGCGAACCATTCGCGTCTGGCCACGTCCCGGGGGAGTAAAGGACAATCGGGCATGCGGGGGAGAACCGAGCGTTGCCGCAAGCCTAAGATAGCGGTTGAGTAGATTGAAAATGTCAAAAGAAGGAGGCGCCAGCGCGCCAGGTCATTGATGCAAAAGGAAACAATTCGAAGCAAAATTTCTGCAGCAGGGACAGCCGACGACACGCCCATGATGCAGCAGTACAAGCGCATCAAGGCCGAATACCCCGAAACGCTGGTTTTCTACCGCATGGGCGACTTTTATGAAGTCTTCTTTTCCGATGCCGAAAAAGCCGCGCGGCTTCTCGACATCACCCTGACGCGGCGCGGCCAGTCGGCCGGAGAGCCTGTAGTCATGGCGGGCGTTCCCTTTCATTCGCTGGAAGGCTACCTCGCCAAGCTCATCAAGCTCGGCGAGTCGGTCGCGATCTGTGAGCAGGTCGGCGATGTCGCCACCAGCAAGGGCCCGGTCGAGAGAAAAGTTGTGAGAGTCGTGACACCAGGCACGCTGACCGACACCGAACTGCTGAACGACAAGAACGAATCGATTTTGCTGGCCGTCCACCAGGGCCCGCGCAACACCTGCGGCCTGGCCTGGCTCAGCGTGACGCAGGGCGAGATTCACCTGGCGCATTGCGCCAATGACGAGCTCGAAGCCTGGCTGGCGCGCGTGGCGCCCAGCGAGCTGCTCTACAACGTCGACGTGACACCGGCCTTTGAGCAGCGCCTGAAAAGCCAGCGCTGCGCATCGTCTGCCCGCCCTGCCTGGCAGTTTGATACCGCCCTCGGTGCGCGCCGCCTGCTCGACCAGCTCAAGGTCGCCTCGCTCGCCTCCTGGAACGCCGAGGCGCTCAGCGAAGCGCATGCTGCAGCATCGGCCCTGCTGGGTTACGCCGAACACACACAAGGCCGCGCGCTCTCGCATGTGCAGGGCCTGCAGGTGGTGCGCTCGGGCGAGCTGATCGAGCTGCCGCAGACCACGCGCCGCAACCTCGAACTCACGCAGACCCTGCGTGGCGAAGACTCGCCCACCCTCTTTTCATTGCTGGACACCTGCACCACCGGCATGGGCAGCCGGGCGCTTAAAAGCTGGCTGCTCACCCCGCGCCGCGACCGCGCGCAGGCCGCCGCGCGGCTCGAAGCCATCACGCATCTGCGCGGCGGCGCGCAGCAAACCCTGCGTGCCAAACTCAAAGGTTGCAGCGACGTCGAACGCATCACCGCCCGCATTGCGCTGCGCCAGGTGCGCCCGCGCGAACTGGTCGCGCTTAAGGACACGCTACAAAAAACGGAGCTACAAGCCCAGATGGATACTGGGCTACCGGCACTTTTAGCTAAAATTTTCGAAGACCTGCAGCCACCTGAAGGCTGCGCCGCGCTGCTGGGCCGCTATGTGCTCGACGAGCCCGCAGCGCTGATCCGCGACGGCGGCGTCATCAACCACGGCTGCGACGCCGACCTGGATGAGCTGCGCGCCATCCAGACCAATTGCGACGGCTTTTTGCTGGACCTGGAAGGCCGCGAAAAAGCCCGCACCGGCATCGCCAACCTGCGCGTGCAGTTCAACAAGGTGCACGGTTTTTACATCGAGGTCACGCAGGGCCAGATCGACAAGGTGCCCGACGACTACCGCCGCCGCCAAACATTGAAGAACGCCGAGCGCTACATCACGCCCGAGCTCAAAACCTTTGAAGACAAGGCGCTGTCGGCGCAAGAGCGGGCCCTGGCGCGTGAAAAGTGGCTGTACGAACAGTTGCTCGATCAATTACAGGATTTCATCCCCGCACTCAGCCGCCTGGCGCGCGCCCTCGCCTCGCTCGACGCGCTGTGCGCGCTGGCCGAGCGTTCGCTCACGCTCAACTGGGCAGCGCCGGTATTTGTACGCGAGCCCTGCATCGACATCGCCCAGGGCCGCCACCCTGTCGTCGAGGCCCGCCTGGCCGAAACAGGCGGCGGCTCCTTCATCGCCAACGACAGCCGCATGAGCGGCAAGCACCGCATGCAGGTCATTACCGGCCCCAACATGGGCGGCAAATCGACCTATATGCGCCAGGTTGCGCTCATCGTGCTGCTGGCCAGTGTGGGCTCCTACGTGCCGGCAGCCGCTTGCAAGCTCGGGCCGATCGACGCCATCCACACCCGCATCGGCGCAGCCGACGATGTGGCCAACGCGCAGTCGACCTTCATGCTCGAGATGACCGAGGCCGCGCAGATTCTGCACGCCGCCACGCCGCATTCGCTGGTGCTGATGGACGAAATCGGCCGCGGCACCTCGACCTTCGACGGCCTGGCGCTGGCCGGCGGCATTGCCGCCTACCTGCACAACAAGACACAAGCCTTCACGCTGTTTGCCACGCATTACTTTGAGCTGACCGAATTCCCGGCGCAGCATCACGGCGCCATCAATGTGCACGTGAGCGCGGTCGAGTCCGGCGCCGACATCGTGTTCATGCACCACATCGAGCCCGGCCCCGCCAGCAAGAGCTACGGTATCGCCGTGGCCAAGCTGGCCGGCGTGCCCGCCGCCGTCGTCAACCACGCCCGCCACGCGCTCAATGCGCTCGAAGCGCACCAGACCGAAGCCCGCGCCCAGGTGGACCTGTTTGCCCCGCCGCCCGAAGCCGCCGCGCCCGAGCAAAGCGCCGTGGAAAAGGCATTGGGTACCATAGACCCCGACGCCCTGAGCCCGCGCGAGGCGCTGGACGCCCTGTACCGCCTGAAGAAAATGTCCATCGCACCGTGAACCAGCGCCCCCCGACTTCCCCGACCTCCCCCACGTCACCCACACTTCCAGAGCACCTCATGACTTATTGCGTCGCCGCCAAACTCAACGCCGGGCTGGTGTTCCTGTCTGACTCCCGCACCAACGCGGGCCTGGACCACATCAGCACCTTCCGCAAGATGATCGTTTACGAAAAGCCGGACGACCGCTTCATGGTGCTGCTGTCTGCGGGCAACCTGTCGATCTCGCAGTCCATCCGCGAGATTTTGCAAGTCGAGCAACTGAAAGACCACGAAGGCTCAGAGCCCATCACCATCTGGAACGCGAAAAGCATGTTCGACGCCGCCCGCGTGCTGGGCTCGGCCATCCGCCGCGTGTACGACCGCGACGCCGAGGCGCTGAAAAATGCCGACGTCGACTTCAATGTGTCGCTGGTGTTCGGCGGGCAGATCCGCGGCGAAAACATGCGCCTGTTCCAGATGTATTCCGCCGGCAACTTCATCGAAGCCACCGACGAGACACCCTACTTCCAGGTCGGCGAGTCCAAATACGGCAAGCCCGTACTCGACCGCGTGCTCACGCCTGCCACGCCGCTGGCCGAGGCCGCCAAATGCGTGCTGGTCTCCATGGACTCGACCATGAAGTCCAATCTCTCTGTGGGCCTGCCGCTGGACCTGGTGGTCTATGAAGCCGACACCTACAAAAGCGACAAGATCGTCTGCATCGACAACGACAACCCCTACTACCGCATGATGCACAGCAGCTGGGGCCAGAAGCTGCGCGAGGTGTTCGACAGCATCGAAGACCCGGTGTGGGACGACGCGCACACCGACATCCCGCTGAAGATGCCGGCCACCCGCCACGAGCCGCTGAAGAAGATCAGCACGCCTGACGAGAAACTGATTTAACAGGTGCTGATTTAAACCGTGCCCACTTCGACAAAACCGCTGGTCATCTTTTCCCACGGCAACAGCTTCCCGGCCAGTACGTACAGCGCGGTCTTCCAGAGCCTCAGAGCGCGCGGCTTTCAGGTCAAGGCGATTGAAAAATTCGGCCACGACCCGCGCTACCCAGTTACCAGCAACTGGCCGAATCTGGTTCAGCAACTTGCCGACTTCACCGCGCGTGAAGTTGAAAAATCCGGCCAGCCGGCCTTCCTCGTCGGCCATTCGCTGGGCGGCTTTTTAAGCCTGATGTGCGCTGCCCGTAACCCGCAGCTTGGCGGCCAGCCGGTCAAGGGCGTGGTGCTGGTGGATTCACCCATACTCGGCGGCTGGCGCGCCCACGCCGTCAATGTTGCCAAACGCGCCCAACTGGTCGGCTCGATTTCGCCCGGCGCCATCAGCCGCAAACGCAAGAACCAATGGCCGGGTAAAGACGAAGTGTTTGAACACTTTCGCAGCAAGAAAGCGTTCGCCGCCTGGGACGAGCAGGTGCTGCGCGACTACATTGAGCACGGCACCTACGAAGGCACCGGTGAGGATGAAGGCAAGCAGTTGCTGAGCTTTGACCGCGATGTGGAGACTGCGATCTACAACACCCTGCCCGACAACCTCGAAGCACTGCTCAAGCGCCACCCTTTGAAATGCCCTGTGACGTTTATCGGCGGGCGGCAGTCGGTGGAGATGAAGCAGGTAGGGATGGGGATGACTGAGAAGGTGACCAAGGGCCGGATCATGATGCTGGATGGCAGCCACCTGTTTCCGATGGAGAAACCTTTGGCGACGGCGGCGACGATTGAGGCGGCTTTGAGGAACTTCCTCGATTAGCGTCTGCGAGCCGGATTGCCCGGCCCGCAGAACTCAGCAAAGACACAACAGCCACAAATCCAAGCTGCTATCAATTAAATAGCTAGAAGTCAAGACGGATATTGGGCTAGAGGCCAATTTGGCACACAAAACTCAAACCGCCCCGACACTCCCCGTCACCGGCAAAACCACCCCCGTGATGTACCCGGAGCAAACCGGTGATGCCAAAAACACATAAGCCGGCGACAACTCCTCTGGCTGGGCCGGGCGCTTCATATCCGTTTTGGCGCCGAATTCCTTGACCTGTTCAGGCGGTGAATCGGCCGGGTTCAGCGGCGTCCATACCGGGCCAGGCGCGACGGCGTTTACGCGGATGCCTTTGTCGATCAGGTTGCTGGCCAGTGATTTGGTAAACGCATGGATCGCGCCTTTGGTGGCCGAATAGTCGAGCAGCTTGGCGCTGCCCTCCAGCCCTGTCACCGAGCCGGTGTTGATGATGCAGGAGTCTTTTTTCAGGTGCGGCAGCGCGGCTTTGGCCATGTGGAAGTAGCCGTACACATTGGTGCGCAGGGTTTCGTCAAAGCGCTCCTCGGTCAGGTCTTCGAGCGACTCGGCATGCTCCTGGAAAGCGGCGTTGTTGACCAGGATGTCGAGCTTGCCGAGCGACTTGACGGTTTTCTTCACGGCGCCCTGGCAGAAGGCCGGGTCTTTCACGTCGCCGGCGATGAGGATGCAACGCCGGCCTTCGGCTTCGATGCAGCGCTGGGTCTCAGCGGCGTCTTCTTTCTCCACACTGAGGTGCACGATGGCGACGTCGGCGCCTTCACGCGCAAACAGCACGGCCACGGCACGGCCTATGCCGGAGTCGCCTCCGGTGATCAGTGCCGTCAGGCCTTCGAGCTTTCCACTGCCCCTGTAGCCAGGCGCCATGAACTGCGGCTTGAGTTCCATCTCGGCCTCCAGGCCCGGTTTGCGCAGGTGCTGGCCGGGCAGCGGCGGTTCAGGCTGGTTGCGCGCGCCGGCCTGCACGGGGGTTTTCTTCGTGCTGCTTTCGCTCTTGCGTTCGGCGCTTTTTTGCTGGTCTTTGCTGTCCTGTTCGCGCTGGATTTTTTGTTGTTTGGCAGCGACCTCTCCGCGCGCGGCGGGGCGGGTGGACGAGGAAGACGGCGATGAAGATGGCTTGCGGGTTGTCGGCATGGGTGGCTCCTGCGTTGAATCGGGACGGCTGGAACCACCCAATCTAGAAGCACGCCAAACGGCGGGTTGTAGGAAAAATCCCCGCATTCACCCCCGCCAGTTGCTCAGCGATCCGGCCCGCGAGCAGCTTTGACTTGAATCTTGCACAATCAAGCCACCCCATCCGTCCCTTGTCGCTGTCTTTCCATTGCCGCCCACCCGCGCGCGCTTCATGCAAACCAGACATTTCATCCAGCTGATCGCCATGTCCGCCCTCTGGGGCGCTTCATTTCCCCTTCTTCGCATCGCCAGCCCGGCCCTCGGCCCGTGGGTGGTAGCCGCCACCCGCTGCACGCTGGCGGCGATTGTTTTGACCCTGCTCATGAGCACCCTGCGCGACCGCTGGCCGCCGCGCAGTGCATGGCCGCAGCTGACCTTGGTGGGCCTGTTGTCGGTGGTGATCCCGTTTGTGCTGTTCAACTGGGCGGCGCTGATCATTCCTTCGGGCTACTCGGCCGTGCTCAACGCCACCGCGCCGCTTTTCGGTGTGATGGCGGCGGCGCTGGCTGGGGAAGAGAAGCTCACGCGGGTTCGCCTGTTGGGCTGTGCGGTAGGCTTTTCCGGGGTCGCGCTGCTGGTGCAGCTCGGGCCGGTGGCTGTAACGCCCACGGTGATTCTGGCGGCGCTGGCCTGCGTGGCGGCTTCGGCCAGCTATGGGTTTGGCGCCATCCAGATGAAACGCGCGACCATGGCCTATTCGCCGCTGCCTTCGTCGGCGGTGGTGCACGTCACCGGGGCGCTGATCCTGGTAGTGCCGGGCGGCATCGCCGCGCCTTCGGCCGTGCTGACGCCGGGCGCGGTGGCCGCGGTGACGGTGCTGGGCACGCTGACCTCGGGCTTTATGTACTGGATCAGCATGCGGCTGATGCGCGAAATACCGGCCAGCGCCACCACGTCGGCGGCTTTCATGATTCCGCTGTTTGGCGTGACCTGGGGCGGCCTGTTTTTGGGGGAACCGGTGACGGCCAGCATGTTGCCGGGGTGCGTGCTGGTGCTGTCAGCCACGGCGCTGATCACGGGGTTTAACCCGTTTCGCTCGGCGCCGCCTGAGCCCTGAAGGCCAAACAGCTTAAATACGAGCGCCGCGCATGATGTCAGGCGTGCTGACCTTCACGTCGGCATTTTGGGCACGCTGGCGCAGCGCATGCTCCATCACCACCAAAGCCAGCATGGCCTCGGCGATCGGGGTGGCGCGAATGCCAACGCAAGGGTCATGGCGGCCCTTGGTCATTACTTCAGCCGGGTTGCCGGCGGTATCGATGGACTGGCGCGGCGTGATGATCGAACTGGTCGGCTTGATGGCAATCGACACTTCCAGGTCTTGCCCGGTGCTGATGCCGCCCAGCACGCCACCCGCGTTATTCGACTGAAATCCCTCGGGCGTGAGGCCGTCGCCATGCGTGGTGCCGCGCTGCGTGACGCTGGCAAAACCGGCGCCGATCTCGACACCCTTCACGGCATTGATACCCATCATGGCAAAAGCGATATCGGCATCCAGCTTGTCAAAGAGCGGATCGCCCAGGCCCACCGGCACGCGTGAGGCCGTGACGCGAATGCGCGCGCCGCAGGAGTCGCCGGCCTTGCGCAGCGCATCCATATAGTCCTCAAGCTTCGCCACATCGGCCACCGGGGCAAAAAACGGGTTGTTCGGCACGTGTTCCCACGACTCAAACGGAATCGCGATGTCGCCGATCTGCGTCATGCAGCCGCGAAAGGTGGTGCCGTATTTTTCAGCCAGCCACTTTTTGGCCACCGCGCCGGCCGCCACCATGGGCGCGGTCAGGCGGGCTGAGGCGCGGCCGCCGCCGCGCGGGTCGCGCCGGCCGTATTTATGCAGATAGGTGTAGTCGGCGTGACCGGGGCGGAAGGTCTCCAGGATGTTGCCGTAGTCCTTGCTGCGCTGGTCGGTGTTTTTAATCAGCAGGCAGATCGGCGTGCCGGTGGTCTTGCCCTCATAGACGCCGGAGAGTATCTCGACGGCATCGGGCTCGTTGCGCTGGGTGACGTGGCGGCTGGTGCCGGGGCGGCGGCGGTCCAGGTCGCCCTGGATGTCAGCCTCGCTCAAATCCATGCCCGGCGGACAGCCGTCAATCACGCAGCCAATGGCCGGGCCGTGGGATTCACCAAAGTTGGTGACAGCGAAAAGTGTTCCGAAGGTATTGCCGCTCATGCGGCTGATTATCCCAGAGGCTGCAACGGCCTTGCCGGGCACCGGACTGCAGCCGCAGATCGCAGCCTGTGACTTGCACGTTCCTCATCAATGTCGCCTGGCGCCGAGCACAGCCAACGGCGTGCCAGCGAAGCAACTACTTACTGTTTCCGACCTTGGCTTACCTATCGGTAATCCATCCGTATACCCCAAAAACTTAGAGTCTTTTTTGACGAATTTCAGGCCCGGCAGAGCAAGCAGATGCCTCTTCCGGGTCTTTTTTTAATTGGGCGACTGCAAGTGCTGCCGGCATCCCCCCGATGCCACGTGCAGCACCAGCGCCCTCCTCTGCACCGCACCAGGAACCCCGCCATGAACCACTTTCACCGTGTCATTTTCAACCGTTCTCTGGGCGTGCGCCAGGTCGTCTCTGAGATCGCCAGCTCTGGCCGGGGGGCTGGCAGCCAGGCCAGCACAGGCAGCCTGGCCCGGGCGCCGCGCCTGTCACTGTTGACCGGCGCCTGCCTCCTGGCCTGGTGCGTGGCGCCCCAGGCCAGCGCGGGCACTTGCAGTGCCGGCACGTCTGCCGCACTGGTGAGCTGCATAGCCAGCACAACCGCCGGCGACACCATCAAACTGACTGACAACATTACCCTCGGCGCCAACCTGGGAGTGATCAACAAAAACCTCACCTTTGACGGCGCCGTTGGCGACGGCACCAACTACGTATTGAGCGGCGCCGACACCTACCGCGGCTTCTTTATTGGCGGTGGCAACGTCACGATCAGCAACCTGACCATGACCCACCTGCTCGCCAAGGGCGGAGATGGCGGGTCCGGCAACGGCCCTGGAGGAGGAGGAGGCATGGGCGCGGGCGGCGCGGTGTTTGTGGCCACTGGGGCGGCGGTCGACTTGAACAATGTGACCATCATCAACAACCAGGCAAAAGGCGGTCACGGCGGCCTCGGTACCACAGCGGCCAACCCCGGTGGCGGCGGTGGCTTGTTCAACAACGCTCCCACCAACGGCGACGGCGGGGGACCGAATGGCGGGATATTTAACGGGAACATCAACGGGGGAGACTATAGCGGTGGTGCAGGAAGCAGTACTTCCCCCGCAGGTGGAAATGGTGGCTTCGGCGGTGGTGGTGGCGGCGGCGGCGGCAGCAGTGATGGCGGCACTGGAGGATTTGGAGGGGGCGGTGGTGGCCGAGAATCGGCTCAAGCTGGTATAGCCGGCATAGGTGGCGGTGGTGGCGGACAGTACAGCGGAGGAGGCGGCACCGGGATGGGTGGCGGCATATTTGTGATGAATGGCGCCAGCCTCACCATCGCCGGCGGCCTGTCGATCGACGGCAACACCGTCGCCGGCGGCGCTGCCGGAAATGTGACCGCTAGGGCGGGGCAGGGCTACGGCGCCGGCATCTACCTGCAAGGCACCAGCGCACAGCTCACCTTCACTCCAGCCTCAGGCGCGCAGACCGTAGGCGACGTCATCACCGACCAGAACAACTCAGGCGGCGGCACCAACGGCGTCGGCATTGGCATCACCAAGACCGGCGCCGGCACCTTGATCCTGTCGGGCGCCAACACCTACAGCGGCGGCACCAACCTCGACGCCGGCACGCTCTCCGTGTCCTCCGACAACAAGCTGGGCGATGCAACAGGCGCTTTGACCTTCAACGGCGGCATACTGCAAAACACCAGCACCTTCACCACCACACGAGATATCCACCTCACGGGCAACGGCACCTTTCAAACTGATGGCCATCTGACCGCAGGAGGAATGATTGACGGCACCGGCGGGCTGACCAAGACCGGCGCCTTTGCCTTGAATCTTTTAGCCGACAACACCTACAGCGGTGGCACTACCATCACAAGCGGCACGGTGCAAGTCGGCGACGGTGGCACCACCGGCTCACTGGGTACCGGAGCCGTTACCAATAATTCCAGCCTGATGTTCAGGCGCTCCGACAGCTTCACCGTTGGCAATCAGATCAGTGGCACGGGCAGGATTGACAAGTTTGGCAGCGGCACCTTGACCCTCACCGGCGACAACACTTACAGCGGCGCCACCGTCATTCAAGACGGCACAGTGCAAGTCGGCGACGGCACCACCACGGGTTCACTGGGCACTGGCAACGTCAGCATCGGCAACGCCGCATTGGTGTTCAACCGCTCGGATACGCATGGGCAATGCCATCTGGAACACTTCCTGCTTGCTGCAGTGCACCAATGCCTAGTTGGCTGTCTTGACCTGAACAGGAGCACCCCATGCTCGACCGCACCGCCACCAAGTTCTCGCACGTCAAACCCGGCGACACGCAGTTTGTCTCCGGCGGGCTGCGTGATTTCTTCCTCTACCGCGACCTCGGCATCGCCGATGCCACCAACGGGAAAGTCATCGCGCACCTTGTGAAGGCCAACATGGCACCAGAAGCAGGCACAGGATGGCACCGACATGAGGCAGATTTCCAGATCGTCATCATGACCAAAGGCTGGGCCAAGTTCATGTATGAAGACAAAGAAACCCTGGTCGAAGCCGGCGACGTGGTCCACCAGCGGCCCGGCATCAAACACTTCCTGTTCGACTACTCCCCCGACATGGAATACCTGGAAATCGTCGGCCCGGCAGATTTCAAGTCGATAGACGTAGACCCCGTCTGCGAAATTCCGCCTCCCACGCCATGGAAGTGAAGAACCAAACTGCCAAAGAGCGAGGCTGATCCCGAATCCGATCCCGATCCCGATTGCCCCTTCTGGATGCGCCGAGGAGCGGAGGCTCAGGCGGATCAGGGATCGCGTTGTCTGAGCGAAGCGAGTTTAGCGAGACCCCGCCTGAACCGAGCACCGCAGGTTGCCCCGGAGCGCAGCGCAGGGGACGCAGCAAGTAGGGTCGCCTTCTCTTTGCTTACTTTCTCTTGGCGAAGCAAGAGAAAGTGAGTTGCCGCCGGGCAACCCCCGGCTAGCAGTGCTCAGCAGAAAGCGCCCATTGGGAGCAAGAAAGCCGCGTGAACAATCTGTTCAAAACTCCGCATCAAGTTCATCAATATCATCCGGCTCCTTCTTAGCCTCAGCCACCCACTCCTTCATAGCCGGCAACTCCATAACCCGCTTGCAATAAGCAACACAAACCTTGTCCAGCGGAACGTCGTAGGTGAGAAACCGCGTCACCACCGGCGCATACATCGCATCCGCCACCGACAGCTGCTTGCCAAACAGATAAGGCCCGCCGTAAGCACCCAGGCATTCCCGCCAGATCTCCACCACCCGGTCAATATCCGCCTGCGCCCGCGACCACACCTTGAAGTTCGAAAAATGCGCCTTGATGTTCATCGGCAACGCAGCGCGCAGCGAGGCAAAGCCCGAATGCATCTCACCGCATACCGCCCGGCAATGCGCCCGCACCTTGATGTCGGTGGGCAACAGTTGCGCCTTGGGTTTGATTTCATTGAGGTATTCGGCAATGGCCAGCGTGTCCCACACCTTCACGTTGCCGTGCTGCAGCGAAGGCACCAGCATGCTGGACGACAACAGCAGCATTTCGGCCTTCATGGCCGGGTCGTCCGGTGAAATCACCTTTTCGGTGAACTCCAGCCCGGCAAACTTTGCCAGCAGCCAGCCGCGCAGCGCCCAGGCGCCGTAGTTTTTGCTGCTGATCGTCAGGACTGCCTTGGCCATGAGATTGCTCCTTGAAGCACACACAAAGTTGGCCCCCGCTCGGCGGGAGCAGACCATGCCCCGCAAGGGTTGTGCCAGCGCGAGAGGCTCCGAAGCCACCTGGGCTTGGCCCGTTCCTTGCCTGCACCAGGCTCACCTGGGCCACAAGCCCGCCTCACGCCAGGACACCCATGCTTTACCAGGCTTACCAACTCCAGTCCGACCTGATGTCGCCGCTCCGGCTGTTGGCACAAGGCGGCAGCGCCGCGCTCTGGCTGGGCAAAACTGAGGGTAGCCTGCTGCGCAAATTTTCGGCGTCGATGGAGGTGTTTTCACGCCTGCGCCTGACGCACTCGCGGCCGGCTTACGGCATCGCCTCAGTGAAGGTGGGCGAACGCGACTTTGGCGTGGCCGAAGAGGCTGTGCTCACCATGCCTTTCGGCACCCTGCTGCACTTCAAAAAAGAAGGCGTTGCCGATTTACCTTTTCAGCCACCCGTGCTGCTGGTGGCACCGCTGTCGGGCCACTTCGCCACGCTGCTGCGCGAGACTGTGCGCACACTGCTGCAAGACCACGACGTCTACATCACCGACTGGCACAACGCACGCGATGTGTCGCTGCGCCACGGCCCCTTCGCGCTGGACGACTACATCGACCACATGATCCGCTTCACCCAGGCGATAGGCCCCGGCACCCATGTGGTGGCGGTGTGCCAACCCTGCGTGGCCGCGCTGGCAGCGGCGGCCGTGATGGCTGAAGACGACGACCCGGCCCAGCCACGCAGCCTGACGCTGATGGCCGGCCCGGTCGACTGCCGCGTCAACCCGACCGGCGTCAATACCCTGGCCACCAGCAAGCCGATCGAATGGTTCGAGAAAAACCTGATCAGCCATGTGCCGCTGCCGCATGCGGGCTATATGCGCCGCGTGTACCCTGGCTTTGTGCAACTGAGCGCATTCCTGAGCATGAACCTGGACCGGCACAAAAAATCCTTCCAGGACATGTACCAGCACCTGCTCGACGGTGACGTGGAAAAGGCCAACATCATCCGCGTGTTCTACGACGAGTACCTGGCCGTCAACGACCTGCCCGCCGAGTTCTACCTGGAAACGGTGGAAAAAGTCTTCCAGACTTACGACCTGCCGCTGGGCAAACTCCACTACCGCGGCCGCCTCGTCAAGCCCGCCGCCATTCGCCGCACCGCCTTGATGACGGTAGAGGGCGAGCGCGACGACATCTGCTCAGTCGGGCAAACGGTAGCCGCGCAAGACCTGTGCACGGGGATACGGCCTTATATGAAAACTCACCATGTGCAGACGGGTGTGGGGCACTACGGGGTGTTCAGTGGGCGCAAATGGAATCAGCAGATTTATCCGCGGGTGCGGGAGATGATTCATGCGAGCATGGGGTGAGATTTTTTGTCAAATTGGCCTCTAGCCTAATCACCACCCTGGGTATTGGCTATTGAATTGATAGCGGCTTTGGTTTTCTTTGGTTGTGCTTTTTGCTGAGGCTTGCTGGCCGGGGGTAGCCCGGCAGCTACTCACTTTTCTTTTGCTTCGCCAAAAGAAAAGTAAGCAAAAGAAAAGGCGACCCTACTTGCTGCGTCCCTACGCTTCGCTTCGGGCAACCTGCGGTGCTCGGTTCAGGCGGGGTCTCGCTAAACTCGCCTTCGGCTCAAACAACGCGATCCCTGATCCGCCTGAACCTCCGCTCCTCGGCGCA
>Ga0136846_1236648_pt1 | contig 30948 bp, 25 predicted proteins | sample HopSoiMetagenom2_FD_96841 | JGI IMG/M metagenome (GOLD analysis project Ga0136846, IMG submission 96841) | Grasslands soil microbial communities from Hopland, California, USA - 2 Assembly 2016 (version 4) | ecosystem: Environmental > Terrestrial > Soil > Grasslands | place: USA: Hopland...
CAGCTCAGTGGAAAACCTTTATTATAAGTCCAAGGGGTGATACACTCAACAGGGTTGACCAGAAAGGCTTCAAACAGGGGCCCTGGGTTATCCACCAGGATGAACTCCGGGGAGAGCAGGGCTATGATGAACAGGGTTACTTTGTAGACGATAAAAAGGATGGGGTATGGGTACGTTTTTCATTGACGGGTGACAAGATCGCTGCCGAGACCTATCGATGGGGTGTACAGGACGGAAAATCTCAATACTGGACGCGCACAGGCGGACTGCTGAGGGAAGAGATGTGGCGAGCTGTTGATCCGAGCAGAACGTTGGATACGGTACCTGTTTATGATGTGGTAGATCCCACAAAAGTGGTTGACCATGTAGTGGTGAAACTCCCGAATCAGACCTACAAACACGGCACCTGGAAATATTATGATCCAATAGAAGGCACAGTGGTCAAAACGGAAGATTATTTTCTCGATAAACTAAAAGCTCCTGAAGGTGGTGATGATCTTAAGCCTATTGACCCAGCTTCAAAAACGGTTGCCAAACCAAAAGCGGTGCTTGATTACGAAAAGAAAAATTCAGGAAAGAAGAAGATCAAGACCAGGGATGGAAGTACTTCCGGGTATTAAAACTTATTCTCATCAAAATAATTCCTGAAAAACAATAACTGGAATTTCACTGCATTTCCCCAATAATCCCAGGAGTGACTGCCGGGCCTTTGAATATAATCATGCTGGATCTTTAAAGAAAGCAGTTTTTCGTGAAGGGCCTGGTTGGTATCATAATAAAAATCATCGATCCCGCAATCAAAGATTATTTTCAAAGGGTTTTTTGGCTGGCCGGTAATAATATTGATCACTGAAAACCGGGTCCAGTTATCTGCATGCTGCACAGTATCTCCAAGTGTTTTATTGATGCCAAACCGATTACGTGGAAGATCGTTCAGGTCCATTCCTCCACTCATGCCACCGCACGCACCAAAACGATCACTGTGACGAAAGCTGAGGAATAAAGCTCCATGTCCTCCCATGCTTAAACCGGTAATAGCTCTTGCCTTGCGGTCATTGATCGTTGCATAATGTGCATCGATGTATTCAGGAACTTCTGTACCGATATAAGTTTCAAATCGCAGGGAAGGATCCAATGGACTATCGATATACCAGCTGTCATATCCTCCATCAGGACAAACAATGATAACCCTGTACTGATCAGCCAGCTGTTTGATCACTGGCACCTTTGTAATCCAGTTGGCATAATTCCCACTCCAGCCATGCAATAGATAGACAACGGGGAGGGCAGGGGTTTTCTCCGCTTTTTTGTCAGGCTGGATCACCACGCATTTAAAGGATTTTCCCATGGCCTTGCTGAAAATGCTAACCGTATCAACAGTGGCTGCTCTGGAAGAAATAGCAGTTACAAGCAGGAAGAGAGACAGGATTTTTGTTTTCATACTTAAATTAATGCTTAAAGATACTGATACCAGTGATTCAGGCCTGCAGGTGGCGAATCGCTGCAAACGGTAGGCGACCTGATTTTACCTATTCGTCGAAAATAGCTTTGAGATGCCGGGAGACTAATATATATTTGATATCAAATTGATATCATTCAAATTTTAAGTTATGGAAAAGATCATGAAACCCATGTCGGGATTTATTGTCCTGCTTTTAGCCCTGGTTTTAATTGGGCTGGGCATTTATTTTATCGTTATTGGAAATCCTAAGAATAACGATGGCATCCCGCAACCTGCCCTGTATGGAGGTATTATAACGTTAGTTGTGGCTGTTTTCCTGATAAAAGGCCTTACAGTCATTAATCCCAATCATTCAGTAGTATGCGTGTTCTTCGGTAATTATGTGGGAACGATAAAAGTGAATGGACTTCGTTTTGTGAATCCGTTTTACCGGAAATACAAGATATCCCTTCGGGCCAACAACTTTGAAAGCACCCGTTTGAAAGTGAATGATAAAATGGGTAACCCGGTTGAGATAGCTGCGGTGATTGTATGGTATGTCAGCGATACTTATAAAGCAAGTTTTGAAGTGGCTGATTACCGGGAGTATGTGAAGATCCAGAGTGAATCTGCCATCAGGCATCTGGCTACTTCCTGTCCTTATGATGAAATGGAGGACAGCCATGCAGAAGTTACGTTACGAAATGGAGGAGAAAAGGTGATCGAAATGCTGGAAAAAGAATTGGCTGAAAGACTTTTTGCAGCTGGTATTACAGTTAAAGAAGCAAGGATCACACACCTGGCTTATGCAGCCGAGATTGCAGGTGATATGTTGAGAAGACAACAGGCTACAGCCATTGTAGCGGCACGTTTCAAGATTGTTGAAGGTGCTGTAGGCATGGTTGAACTGGCGCTGGAGCAATTGAGCAAAAAGCAGATTGTTAACCTGGATGAGGAAAAGAAGGCGGCCATGGTGAGCAATCTGATGGTGGTGCTTTGTGGCGAAAAAGCGGCAACGCCAGTATTGAATACAGGAACTATTTATCAATAAGCATTTTAATCTGTCCTGTGAGTGATAAGAAAAACTTTGTACTTAGAATAGATGCGGAAACATTCAAAGCCCTGGAGAAATGGGCTGCAGATGAATTTCGCAGTGTGAATGGCCAGATCGAGTGGATCCTTCATCAAAAGCTTAAGGAAAGCGGAAGGGTGAAGGATCCTGCCGTGAAGGGGAGAGATAAAAAAAATTAGTACCACTGTTCACGCGCGTTCATTCACGCGCCTCACGAACCATTTCGAGGTTAATGATTTTTGTGGTTCGTGACACACGAACCACGGCATAAAGATTAGTTACACCTATAATTTATTGCGCTTCTTCCATTTCTTCCCTGATCTCCGGGCTGATCTTCACGAGCACTTTATCAATGCGGTGACCATCCATATCCACCACCTCAAATTTGAATCCTTTCCAGTCGAACTTTTCACCAGCTCTGGGAATATGTTCCAGTTCATGGAGAACGAAACCGGCAAATGTGTCGAAGTTCTGCTCGCCTTCATTCATCCAGTCCGTTTTTTCAAATTTTGCAAGGAAATTATAAAAAGGGATCTGTGCATCCACCAGAAATGAACCATCTTCCCGTTCAATGATCTCGTAATCCGAAACATCTGGCTGAGGCATATCACCTACTATCGCTTCCAGGATATCATTCAGTGTTATCATTCCCAAGATGCTTCCATATTCATCAACGATGAAACAGGAATGTGTTTTGGTTTGTTTGAATTTCTCCAGCAACTGGTAAGGTGAATTATTATCCGGGATAAATAGTGCCGGTTGCATGATGTCCTTGAACAACAAATGATCCGGACTTATGTACAGGTCCTTGATAGAAACAACGCCTTTGATATTATCGATTGTTCCATCGCAGATAGGGTATACAGAATGCGGCTCATTCAGTATTTTCTCCTTGATCTTTTCTTCAGAATCGTCCAGGTTAAACCAGATGATATCACTTCGATGCGTCATCAGTGAAGTGGTGTTGCGATCACCAAGGTGAAATACCCGGTTAATAATCTCCTGTTCTGCTTCATCAATAGTGCCAGCTTCAGCACCTTCGGTGATCAGGGTTTTGATCTCTTCTTCCGTTACAGCATCATCCGTTGCCCGTCTTATATTGAAAACGCGAAAGAAAAGATTGCTTACTTTATTCAATACCCATACAATCGGGTGGGTGAATTTCGCAAACAGGTTCATGGGTCCGGCTACAAGCTTCGCGATCTTTTCTGCACGCAGCAAGCCGATACGTTTCGGGATCAGTTCACCAAATATGATAGAAAGAAAAGTGACAATGATGACAATAATGGTAGTTGCAATTGTATTTTGATAAGCCTGCAGGGCCTCTATTTTACCAATGGTTGGGGCCAGCAGCTTACTGAATCGTTCGCCGGAATAGACACCCGTTAAAATGGAGATCAGTGTGATCCCGATCTGTGCAGCGGATAAAAATATTTCGGGATTCTGGGAAAGCTCCAGGGCATTTTTCGCATTCTGGTCGCCTTTTTCTGCCTGGCTTTCAAGTCGGGGTTTCCTGGCAGACACTAGGGCAATTTCCGACATCGTGAATAATCCATTAAGTAATATCAGAAAGCCCAGAATGAATAGTTCCATCAGGAAATCGGGGTTGATTGGTTCTCGAAGATAACGAATCTATAACGGTTATTGAATAGCTTTCCGGTAAGTGTTCCTGCCAGTATTCCAAGCAATGATCCTGCCAATACATCAAATGGATAATGCACACCAACATACACTTGTGAAAAAGCAATTATTGCCGCCCAGATAAATCCGATGGATGCCCATTTCTTCAATACTGGATACATGGTGATATAAAAAAATGTGGCCAGGCCGAAATGATTGGCTGCATGATTGGAAATAAAACTGAATCCGCCCGAACAATAGTCCACCAGCAGGCGGACACGATAATAGAATTCCGGATCAGAACAAGGCCTTGGGCGCATAAAATTGTGCTTGAATAGATAGGTGCCAGTCATATCGGTAAGTGCAGCGGTGGCTGTAAAGAACAGCGCCCACCAAAGACCTTTGTAATTGAAATTTATTACAGCAAACACACCCAGAAAGAGGTAAAGTGGCGCCCAGTTAATGGAAACACGCATAAAAGGCATCACCGCATCAAACAGGGGATTGGCCATGCCACTGTTTATTTTGATGAACAGCCACTGATCAAACTGTTCCAGCTTTTGTAAAAGACCGGATTGCAGGAAAAACATAGCTGTAAAAATAAAGATTAACACTATTATGTTGCCTAAACCACATAATTGTTTTTCTTTTGCAGTCCAAATTCCTCTTAATATAAAGGCTGTAAAAAGTTAATGCTCAGAAGGTATAAAATACCTAAAACCATAATGTGGGTGATCAATCTGTTCCTGATCTTCCTGCTGATATTTACCCTTTTCCGATTTGCCACCTATTTTGCCTTCAGACCCAGGAATTTTTCCTTCGTGGACCTGCTGCCTTCCTTCCTGATGGGAATTCAGTATGATCTGCGGTGGATCGCCATAATTATCTTACCCGTAGTGGTAATTAGTATGTTCCCTCAATTTTCACCTTTTTATTCTTCCCGCAACAAGAAATGGTGGACCTGGTACCTGGCGATCATCACCTTTATTGTATTCTTCTTTTTTGCGGCAGATTTTGGCAGTTTCTCCTATAACCGAACAAGACTGGATGCAGGGGCTATGAATTTTGCGGAAGATTTCAATACTTCCTTTCGCATGTTATGGCAAACCTATCCCATGATCTGGTTAATTCTTGGTTTGCTGGTAGCAGTATGGTTCTTCCGCTGGATGTACCATAAAAGCCATTGGCGAGTGATCAATCAGACCGATGGACTGGGCATTCCTTATCGTCGTAAATTCTTTATTATCTCAGCAGTGGTACTTGGGGTATTTATGTATGGCAGGATTGCGTGGACCCCATTGACCTGGAAACAGTGTTTTGTTTTTCAGGATAATTTCAAATCTTACCTGGCGTTAAATCCACTGCAGAATTTTTTTACGACGCTGAAGTTCCGCCGTCCGGAATTCAATGAACAAAAAGCAAGACAGGCCTTTCCGCTGATGAAGGAGATGCTGCAATTGCCTGCCGAAAACGAGTTTAGCTATCACCGTGCCGTGCTGCCAGGGAGTAATGCGTTGGAAAGCAGGCCAAACATTGTGTTGGTCATGTGCGAATCCTTCAGCATGTACAAAAGCAGCATGAGCGGAAATCCGCTTAATACCACCCCGTTCTTTGATTCATTGACTCAAAAGGGTATATTCTTTGACCGTTGTTTTTCCCCTCATTTCTCTACGGCACGCGGCCTGTTTGCGATACTTACGGGAATCCCTGATGCACAAATGTTCAAATTCTCCAGCCGCAATCCGCTGGCGCTTTCGCAGCATACCATTATAAACAATTTTGAAGGATACAGTAAGCACTATTTCCTTGGAGGCAATCCCGAGTTCAATAATTTCAAGGGGTTACTGGATAATATTCACAATTTGGAAATGCATACTGAAACCAGTTTTAAATCTCCAAGGATCAATGTCTGGGGTATTAGCGATAAGGATCTATTCCTTGAAGCGAATTCCATTTTTAAGAAACAGACCCAGCCTTTTTTTGCGATCATTCAAACCTCGGATAACCACCGCCCTTATATGATCCCTGAAACGGACACAGATTTTGTAAGGAAGGAAGTACCTGATGAACAATTACAGAAGTATGGTTTTGAATCGATCGGTGAATATAATACGTTTCGTTATTCGGATTATTCCTTCCGTAAGTTTATGGAAGCTGCCATAAAAGAAGACTATTTTCATAATACCGTATTTGTGTTTGTTGGTGATCACGGTGTTGCCGGAAATGCAGAAGCAATGTATCCTTCTGCGTGGACAGACCAGCGGCTTACCGATGAACATGTACCCCTGCTTTTTTATGCACCTTATTTGCTGGAACCACAAAAACATCATGAGGTAGTATCACAAATTGATGTATTGCCAACCATTGCCGGTATGTTGCAGCAACCTTATGTGAACACCACGCTGGGAAGGGATCTGCTTGATCCTGCAAAGAAGTACAATTTCGCATTCGTTACCAATGCAGCAGGAAAAATAGGGATGGTGACTGATGATTTTTATTATATAAGCAACCTGAATTTTCCAGATGAACACATGGTGCCGGTGAGATACAGCGGTACAGGCTATAGTAAGCCGGAGCGGGATTCAATTCAGCACAGCCTTTCTCAATTTACCTCAGCTTATTTTGAAACGGCGAAATATCTGCTTATGCATAATAAGGAAAACTAGGATAGTTATTAGTCCCTGTTTTCTCGCCATGGTTAACGCGCCTTCATTCAGGCGCCTCACGAACCATAAGATGTGTTTCGTGAGACACGAACCACGGCGTGCTAAGTCAGGGCATCGGTAGTTCTTCCATCACTGTACAATCTTTTTTCTTTATCTCCACTGTCAATTGTTTTTTTGCGTGCAACGATTATGAGTCTCGGCGTTTTGCGTATATCATAGGCAGACAGTTTATAATCACCAAATACTTCCTGTACCTGTAAGGACTGATAGCTGAGCATATCTGTAAAATCGCCTAAACTAAACTTGGTTACTATTTCTGTAAAACTGATGGGTTGGGAGAGGGAGGGGTCGATAATATTGATCTTTTTATAAAAATGACTGTCATCATGCCAGCGATGAATATCGAATGTGGTGGTGCCGATCTTTTTTATTTCATTGGGAACGAGATGGGCTTCGGCATAATGAACATTCAGGTAATCGATCATTAGTATACCGCCAGGTTTCAGGCTTCCTCCAACAGTACGGATGGCATCATCATGCTCCCTTCGCGTTCGGAAATAACCGAAACTGGTGAAGAAATTGAAAGCATAGTCAAAATAATTGATCCAGAAAGGCAGACGCATATCATGCAGGAAGAACTGCAAGCGGGAGGATTCAAACTGTTTGGCATATTCAATGCTGTCCGGAGCCAGGTCTATCCCCGTAACATCAAACCCCAGTGCAGCAAGGATCTTACTGTGTCGTCCCCGCCCACAACCTATATCCAGCATCCGGCTTCCATGTACAGGTGACAGATGACTGATTAATTTATGTATAAAGGATTGGGCTTCCTGTTCGTCCCTCTCAAAATACAATTTGTGATAAAAAGGAGAATTAAACCATTCTTTGTACCAGGGTTGTTGGGAAACCAGATTCATTCAACAAAAGTAGGGGCTTGATACTTCATAATTATTTTAAAATTTGCCCACTATCGGGTAAAAGGAGATTGGTCCAGATACCGTATTTTTGCGGTATTCCAGAAATCCGGTAACCGATCAAAAACCAGCAATTTAAACCTTAAAACAAGCAACTCTACGCGTGGCATTGATCAAAAGCATTTCAGGGATCAGAGGGACAATTGGTGGTATACCGGGCGATAATTTAACTCCTTTGGATGTAGTTAAATTCACTGCAGCATTTGGGACTATCATTTCAGAAAAAAAGAAATCCGTTAAAATAGTTATTGGTCGCGATGGCCGCATCAGCGGATCAATGGTGCGGGACCTTGTGGTTAGCACATTGACCGGCCTTGGCATTAATGTAGTTGACCTTGGATTATCCACTACGCCTACGGTTGAAGTAGCGGTGAAAATGGAAAAAGCGGATGGGGGAATAATCATTACAGCCAGCCACAATCCCAAAGAATGGAATGCGCTCAAATTGTTGAATAAGGAAGGAGAATTCATTTCATCTGAGATTGGAGAAAAAGTGCTGGAACTGGCCGACAAACAATCTTTCTCATTTGTGCCGGTAGATAAATTGGGAACCCTTACTATTGATAATAGTTATCTGCAAAAGCATATAGACGCAATACTTCATTACCCACTTATTAACGCAAAAGATATTGCTGCCAAGAATTACAAGGTAGTGGTAGATACCATTAATTCAACGGGGGCCATATTTGTTCCGGCTCTTTTGAATGCATTGGGAGTAGAGAATGTGATCCTGCTTAATGGTGAGATCACCGGCAAATTCGCGCACAATCCTGAGCCCATACCTCAACACCTGAATGAGTTGAGCAAGGAGGTCGTACGGCAAAAGGCGGATTTTGGTATTGCAGTGGATCCGGATGTAGACCGGCTTTGTTTTGTTTGTGAAGATGGAAGCATGTTTGGTGAAGAGTATACCCTGGTGGCGGTGGCAGATTATATACTTGGCAAAAAGAAAGGGAATACTGTCAGCAATATGAGTAGCACCAAGGCGCTAAAGGAAATAACCCTTAAGCATGGTGCTGAATATTTTCCTTCTGCAGTAGGAGAAGTGAATGTAGTTCAGCGAATGAAGGAAGTGAATGCAGTGATAGGAGGTGAGGGTAATGGTGGAGTGATAGTGCCGGACTTTCATTATGGCAGGGATGCATTGATCGGAATTGCGTTATTCCTTAGTCACCTGGCTTCTCATAAGAATGGTTTGAAATCATTCCGCAGTCGCTACCCGGATTATTTTATTTCCAAGAATAAAATTGAGCTGGAGAAGAATATTGATGTCAAATCAATCTTTCAGAAAATTAAAGAGAAATACCAGAAGAACCCTGTCAATACGGAAGACGGATTGAAAATAGAGTTTGATAACGACTGGGTTCACCTCCGCACCTCCAATACGGAGCCCATCATACGGATCTATGCAGAAAGCGATTTTGAGTCGAAGGCGGATAATATAGCTTCCCGCCTGATGCAGGATATTAAAGAGTTCGCTTAGACTGTATTATTGATTATTGGCTATCTTTGCGCCCCGATTACAATCACACTCTACTACCATGACGCGGATCTATTTTGATAATGCGGCAACTACTCCCTTAGACAGGGAGGTGCTGGATGCGATGTTGCCTTATATGACCACCAATTTTGGAAATCCTTCCTCCATTTACTCTTATGGCCGGGAATCCAGGATGGCAATTGAAAATGCCCGTAAATCAGTAGCCAAAATACTCAATACACATCCCGGAGAGATCTTCTTCACCAGCGGTGGTACGGAAAGTAATAATACCGCTATCTCATCAGCAATAAGAGACCTGGGGTGCAGACATATCATTTCATCCGCTGTAGAACATCATGCGGTGCTTCATACGGTTGAGCATTACGGAGGAGGAGAGGAAATGAGCCATAGCAATGTGAAATTATTATCCAATGGCCATGTTGATCTGGATGACCTGGACATGCAGCTGGCAGCACAGAAAAAACGATGCCTGGTATCACTCATGCATGCAAACAATGAGATCGGTAATCTTTTGGATATTGACAAAGCAGGGGCGATCTGTAAAAAATACAATGCCATTTTTCATTCCGATTGTGTGCAGACGGTTGGACATTATAAAATGGACCTTCGTAAAACACCTGTACATTTTATTTCAGCATCCGGACATAAATTTCATGGACCAAAGGGGATAGGTCTCTTATACGTTAACGATAATATCAAGATCAAACCCTTTCTATTTGGCGGAGGGCAGGAACGTAATATGCGTGCAGGTACAGAAAACCTTTATGGGATAGTAGGATTTGCGAAAGCGCTTGAATTGGCCATGACCAATTATGAAAAGGATAGGGAATATATCCAATCGCTCAAGACCTATATGATAGGAAAGTTGCGTGCGGCCATCAAAGGAGTTGTATTCAATGGGGATGCGGAAGGCCGTTGTTTGTATACGGTATTGAGTGCTGCATTCCCAAAGACAGAAAAATCCGAAATGATCCTGTTTAATCTGGATATAAATCATATCTGCGTTTCTGGTGGGAGTGCCTGCAGCAGCGGGGCAGATATTGGCTCACATGTGATCCAGGCGGTCAATAATAATCCCAATCTGGTGACCGTTCGCTTCTCATTAAGCAAACATAACACTAAGGAAGAGGTAGACGCAGTGGTTGAAAAAGTAAAGGAATTGATCTAACGCTGCTAGAGATAATACCACGGATTTCTCCTCGTTGCCTGTATGTATTTTTTCATGTTCCTCCAGAATGCAAGCACCATGTAAATAATGATGGGAGAGCCCACAGTAAGAAGGCTGGCGTAGATAAAATACTGGCGGATCTTGCTGGTAGCGATGCCCATTCGATTGCCGATGGCGGAACAAACACCAAAAGCATTCCATTCAACGAAACTCCTGAATCTGTTCATACTGCTAATTTAAAAAATCCCGGTTAATACTGCAATACTGCTTTTAAAACCGCCTGAAAATTCGTAAATTCGCATCACTTTTAACGGCCTCTCAGAACTCTTAACTCTCAATTATGGTATTCGACCTGGACCTCATTAAAAAGATCTACAAAGAAATGCCGGCCAAAGTAGAGGCGGCAAGAAAAATAGTTGGTAAGCCCTTAACACTCACAGAAAAAATATTGTACTCGCACCTGTACAATGAGACCAAAAAGCCTCATGTGCGGGGTAAAGACTATGTGGATTTTGCTCCGGACAGGGTGGCTATGCAGGATGCAACGGCCCAGATGGCGTTACTCCAGTTTATGACCTGCGGCCGCGAGAAGGTTGCGGTTCCTTCAACAGTTCACTGCGATCACCTGATCCAGGCGAAAGTGGGAGCTAAAAAAGACCTTGAAATTGCTGTTGAAACAAACAGGGAAGTATATGATTTTCTTTCTTCCATTTCCAATAAATACGGAATCGGTTTCTGGAAAGCTGGTGCTGGTATCATCCACCAGGTAGTGCTGGAAAACTATGCATTTCCTGGCGGCATGATGATCGGGACGGATTCACATACACCTAATGCCGGTGGTCTTGGAATGGTAGCCATTGGAGTAGGCGGTGCGGATGCTGTGGATGTAATGGCAGGCCTTCCCTGGGAATTGAAAATGCCCAAGATCATTGGAGTAAAACTAACCGGCAAATTAAGCGGATGGGCTTCCTGTAAGGATGTTATTCTTTGGGTAGCCGGTCAATTAACTGTTAAAGGTGGTACGGGTGCCATTGTTGAATATTTCGGTGAAGGAGCAGATAGTATGAGTGCAACCGGTAAGGGAACCGTTTGTAATATGGGTGCTGAAATTGGAGCTACCTGCTCATTGTTTGCTTATGATGAGAAGATGAGTGATTATTTGAAAGCCACCGGTCGTAAGGAAGTGGCCAAACTGGCGGATGATATCCGTGAGCAGCTTCGTCCTGATCCTGAAGTTTACGCAAAGCCTGAAAAATATTATGATCAGCTCCTGGAACTTGACCTGAGTACTTTGGAGCCTTATGTGAATGGTCCCTTTACACCCGATCTTGCTACGCCGATTTCCAAAATGGCCGAAGCGGTGAAAGAAAATGGCTGGCCTGCAAAGCTGGAAGTGGCTTTGATAGGTAGCTGTACCAACTCTTCTTACGAAGATATCAGCCGCTCTGCGTCGATTGTAAAGAATGCAGTGAGCAAAGGGCTGAAAGCTAATTCTGAATTTACTATCACGCCAGGATCTGAACAGGTACGTTTCACCATTGAACGGGATGGATTTATTAAAACATTTGAAAGTGTAGGTGGAATAGTGCTTGCTAATGCCTGCGGACCCTGCATTGGTCAATGGGCAAGACATATTGATGACCCCAATCGAAAAAACACGATCATCACATCCTTCAACCGGAACTTTGCCAAAAGAAATGATGGCCTTGCTTCAACCCATGCTTTTGTTGCCAGCCCTGAAATTGTAACAGCCATGGCAATTGCCGGTACCATTGCGTTTAACCCATTAACCGATAAGATCAGGAATGATAAAGGTGAAGATGTTTTATTAGACGAACCTTCAGGTTTTGAACTTCCTCCCAAAGGATTTGCTGTAGAGGATGCCGGTTACCAGGCCCCCGCGAAAGATGGCAGTGATGTGAAAGTAGTAGTGAGTCCGGATAGCCAGCGTCTGCAATTGCTCGCTGCGTTTGCACCCTGGGAAGGATATGATCTGCAGGGATTGAAATTACTGATCAAAGCAAAAGGCAAGTGTACCACTGACCATATCTCCATGGCCGGTCCGTGGCTGAAATTCCGTGGCCACCTGGATAATATCAGCAATAATATGCTGATCGGTGCCATCAACTTCTTCAATAATGAAACTGATAAAGTAAAGAATCAGTTGACAGGTGAATATGGTCCTGTTCCTGCAACAGCCCGTGCTTACAAAGCAGCGCATACTGGCAGCGTGGTGGTGGGAGATGAAAATTATGGTGAAGGATCAAGCCGTGAGCATGCCGCGATGGAACCAAGGCATTTGGGAGTAAGAGCGATCATTGTGAGAAGCTTTGCCCGGATACATGAAACCAACCTTAAGAAACAGGGCATGCTTGCACTGACTTTTGCCAACAAGGAAGATTATGACAAGGTGCAGGAAGACGATAATATTGATATTACAGGTCTGACCAGCTTCACTCCGGGTGAGCCCTTAACTGTTGAGTTGAATCACAAGGATGGAACGGTTGATGTGATCAAGGTTAATCATACCTATAATGCCCAGCAAATTGAATGGTTCAAGGCTGGTGGAGCATTGAATGTGATCAGATCAGAAGTGGCAAAGCATAAATAACCAGGTTACAGATAAATAGTTAGTTAAATCGGAAGCCAGCAGGCTTCCGATTTTTAGTTTCTCCCGTTCTAATTGTCCTAACTTAGGTGAATGCTATCCAGGAATACCATTAAACTTTTACGGATACCCTTTTCGATTTTCCTTTCTCCACTTTATTTTTTTGCACTTTCACAGGTACCGGATATCAAATGGGACAAAGCCGTCCTTATTTTTATCATCCTGCATTTTCTGATTTACCCGGCAAGCAATGGTTACAATAGTTATATGGACAGGGATACTGAAAGCATTGGTGGATTGGAGAAGCCTCCACCGCCTTCCCGGGAATTATATCACCTGACGATTGTGCTGGACCTGTTAGCTATCGGATTGAGCTTTTTGGTCAGCCCATTTTTTGCAGCTATGATCCCATTGTATATTGGTGCATCAAAGGCCTATAGTTATCGAAGAATACGATTGAAGAAATACCCTGTTATTGGGTACCTGACTGTGATCATTTTTCAGGGAGCTTTAACCTTCTGGCTGGTATATTTTGGAGCAGGAGGGTTGCCGCCCTCTTCTACTCCCTGGCAGGGAATGCTGGTCTGCGCATTGCTTATTGGGGGATTTTATCCCCTTACCCAGATCTACCAGCATAAACAGGACCTTGAGGACGGGGTGGAAACAATCAGTTATAAATTAGGCTATAAGGGTACCTTTGTATTTTGTGCGGTCGTATATTTCTTTGCCTGGTTGACTATGGCACAATTCTTTATCAATAGTCAACAGGTGGTTAAATTATGGGTGGTAAGCATCTTTTTTGTCCCTGTTATCGTTTATTTCATTTGGTGGTTTGGTAAAGTGATCAAAGACACAAAAGCTGCCAGTTTCAAAAACACCATGGTTATGAACTGGATCGCTTCTGCCTGCACCAATATCGCTTTTATTATACTGTTAATCTGGAAAGGCTTTGAGTAAAATCTTATCTATCGGTACTGCTGTTCCGCAGTACAGGCACAGGCAACAGGATATCCTGGGCTTCATGCAAAGAGTGTATGCCCTTGATGAAGTAAACCGGCGCAAATTAAAATTTCTTTACAGGCAGAGTGGAATTGAAACGCGTTACTCAGTGATCCCCGATTATAGTCTGCCGGCCGCCGATTGGAAATTTTATACTCCATCTGAAAATCTTGAACCATTTCCCACGTTAGAACAAAGAATGAGCTGGTATCGCAGCCACGCAGCGAGCCTGTCAATGAATGCTATTCAAAATTGTCTGAATAAGTTGTCAAAGCAATCTATTTCCCATCTGATCACCGTGAGTTGTACCGGAATGAGTGCACCGGGACTTGATATTGAATTGCTTGACCTGTTGCAATTGCCAGTCACTACTCAGCGTACCTCCATCAATTTCATGGGTTGCTATGCGGCCATTCATGCATTGAAACTGGCTGATGCCATTTGCAAGGCTGATAACAATGCGAATGTTCTGATTGTATGCACAGAGCTTTGTACACTGCATTTTCAAAAAGAACATACGATTGATAATATTACCAGCAGCCTGCTGTTTGCCGATGGATCTGCTGCCTTACTGGTGAGTGGGAATAATGAATTGCCGGGATTGAAGATGGATTCATTCTATTCGGTAGTGGCACCAAGAGGTAAATCTGATATGGCCTGGGAACTCTCCTCCACTGGTTTCCAGATGACGCTTACCAGTTACGTGGCTGATCTGATTGAAGAAGATTTTGGAGGTTTGGTGAATGATTCTCTGGGAGCAGGCAAATTGAACAAAGAAGATATTACACACTGGTGTATTCATCCGGGCGGTAAAAAAATATTGGAATCTGTACATAACAGTTTGGGATTTGGCAACGGCCAGCTGAATACCTGCTATGATATATTGAATGATTACGGAAATATGTCTTCGCCAACTGTTCTGTTTGTTTTGGAAAAAATAATGGAAGCTCTTCCAGATAACGAACCTGCCACCATCTTTGGGGCGGCGTTTGGTCCGGGCCTCACCATGGAAACCTTTATCTTATCTGCATGATCAATCTCAGCCGTCGCAGCTATCAAAAAGAATTGATGGACCGGGACGATATTCCTTTTGCCGATATGGCCCAGACGCTAAAGGAACTTAATATCATCAATACTCGTTTAGGCGGACATGCCATTACACTCCAGGGAGTGAAAGCTATCCGCAATTCTTCCCCTGCAATTGCCAATCAGCCACTAATTATTTGTGAAATAGGCTGTGGTGGCGGCGACAACCTGTTTGTGATCTGGAAATATTGTATGCGTGCCGGAATTCCAGTGCGATTTATCGGGATTGATATGAATAAAGAGTGCATAGCTTTTGCCGAACAGCAATATCCACAGTTGCCCTGTGAGTGGATCTGTAGCGATTACGCAATTGCCTCCTTACCCAGGAAACCGGATATTATTTTTTCTTCCCTGTTTTGTCATCATTTTACAGATGAACAACTGGTATCTATGTTACGCTGGTTAAAAGAAAACAGTGGCGCTGGCTTTTTTATCAACGATCTTCAACGCCACTGGCTGGCTTATTACCTGATCAAGTATATCACCAAATTTTTCAGTAAATCCTACCTTGTAAGGAATGATGCCTGTATTTCTGTAGCCCGGGGATTTCACAAAAAAGAATGGCTGGGTTTATTCCAGCAATCCATGGGTGCAGAAAAGCAGCCATCAATTAGTTGGAAATGGGCTTTCCGTTACCTGGTTACCTTTAAACAATAGCGGCGTAAAATACCGTGTTTAGTCAGGCAATGAATGATCAATATGATATTGGAATTGCAGGCGGCGGTCTTGCCGGCCTGGCCTTGTCCATTCAATTGGCCAGGATGGGGCATGCTGTTGTTTTATTTGAGAAGGAGGAATATCCGTTTCATCGGGTTTGCGGTGAATATATCAGTAATGAATCCAGGGGTTTTCTGACAGAACTTGGACTTGATCCTGATAGTTTGGGAGTATCCAGTATTTCCACTTTACAATTATCGGACAAGAATGGGAAACTATTACAACAGGAACTTCCTCTTGGAGGATTTGGTATTAGTCGATATAAATTGGATGCACAACTGGCAAAACTGGCTAAAGAAACAGGAGTCAGTTTATTTGAAAAGAGCAAGGTGAATGATATTGTGTTTACAGGAAACGAATTTGTTATCGATACCGGAAAAGAACGCTGCACAGTGAAGATCGCTGTAAGCAGTTTCGGAAAACGCAGTAATCTCGATATAAAATGGAAGCGTCCTTTTGCCAGTGCAAAAAGTAACAAGCTGAATAACTATATTGGAGTCAAGTACCATATACAGGGAGATTTCCCGAAGAATATCATCTCTCTGCATCTATTTAATAATGGGTATTGCGGATTAGCCAAGGTAGAAGGGGATATATACAATCTCTGTTACCTGACAACGGCTGATAACCTGCAGCAATGCGGAGGTGATATTGGAAAAATGGAATCTACCATTCTCTCCAGGAATCCGCACCTGAAGCAGCTATTTGAGCAGGGCCGGAAATGTGATGAAAAGCCAGTTACTATTTCCCAGATCAGCTTTGATAAAAAACAGCAGGTAGAGAATCATATATTAATGGTTGGAGATGCGGCGGGAATGATCACACCGCTTTGTGGCAATGGAATGAGCATGGCGCTTCATGCCAGTAAACTGGCAGCAACTGAGATCCATCAGTTTCTTTCCGGTAGTATTTCGCGGGAAGTGACGGAAAGAAATTACCGGCTTGCATGGGACAAACAATTTGCAGCCCGACTGCGTATGGGCCGGCGTATACAATCATTATTCGGAAATCAGAGGGTATTGTCGGCGCTGATGAATATCGGCAGGAGGCTGCCATTCATCATCAGTTACCTGGTAAAGAAGACACACGGGAAGCCCTTCTAATAAAAAAACCCTGCTGACGAAGCAGGGTACCGTTAGAAACCATCATAATCATCATACCTAACCTAAACAAAAAGTATTTTTATAAAAAAATGGTTTTGATTCTGGCACTAAACTAGTATCAGACGCCTGGGTTATCTACCCGTAAAAGATCGTTCTATGCCCGAATAGGTTTACTTATATGACAATAAAGGCCAGTCTTGCCCGTTGTAGTTTATTCTCACTTATTCCTGTTTCTCTGGCAGTTATGAGGCTTGCGGTAATTGTGATATTTTTGGAGGATTGAACAGACCGATATGCGAATTCTAGCGCCCTTTTTGCTTTTTATTACTTCCGGCCTAATGGCCCAGAACAAACCTTTTATCCGGTTGGTAGACGGTCCCCGTGAGGTAAACCGTGTCAGGAATCCTACACAATACCTTTCAGGCAGTACCTGCAAAAAATGCCTGCTGAGCATTAATGGAACAAAGGTTAAAGTTTATCCTACTGGTGCTTTTGCTTATGAGCTTACGCTGGAACCTGGTATCAATGTTTTCAATATTGTGGCAACGGCGGCACCAGATATGGTTAATAAAAAAATTACGTATAATTATGTTCTGCCATCCCGTGATTCAGTTAAAGAATTTGGGATCGATAGCATTGAGACATTTCCAAAAGGAAATCTGGTACTACAGGCTGGAGAAAAGATCGCATTTCGTGTGAAAGCCTGGCCTGATTCACGTGTTGTGGTAAATGGAAATACGCCACTGTATGAAATGCCATTAAATACTGCAGGGATTAGAGGAATTTACCAGGGAGAATATGTAATTAAGGAATCTGATAATTTCATGAATTCACAGCTTCCCGTTAGCATTACGGATGAAACAGGGAAGACTATAAGCCGCAATACCGATTACAGGTTTTCTCTTTTCCCGAAAACGGGACCGGACATGCTGATTACGCGTGGTCGCCTGGCACATTTATTATTTGGTTTGGGAGAAGACAGGCTGGGCGGCGCAAAGATTGGGTATATCGACTCTCTGATCCCGCTAAAAATGATCGGTAAAGTAGATTCCAATTACCAGGTAAGATTATCTAAATACCGTACAGCATATATTCCCTCAGATGTGGTGAGTTTTCTTCCCAGAGGAACATTTACTCCTTCATCCCTGACTGGTAACTGGAGGGTATGGGGCGACTCTCTTTTTGATTATGTGTCTGTAGCGTTATCCACAAGATTACCTTATCAATCTTCACAGCAGGTTGATCCGGCAAAAATTGTTGTAGATGTATTTGGTGCGACTAATAACAGTAACTGGATCATCCAGATGGAAAATGCATTGGAGATAAAAAATGTGTATTACGACCAGGTGGAGGATGAAGTTTTTCGTATCACCATTGATCTGAAGCACCAGCAGCATTGGGGTTATCAAATCTACTATAACAATAATAACCTGGTAATAAAAGTGAGACGGCAACCGGCAAATCTTTCTTTGGACCATTTGACCATTGCGATCGATGCAGGTCATGGCGGCAGCAACTATGGCGCAGAAGGATTGACCGGCTCTTCAGAGAAAGCGCTTACGCTTGCTGTTTCTCTAAAACTGCAAAAGGCACTGGAGGAAATGGGGGCTAAGGTGATCATGACCCGCACCATCGAAAAGTTTGTAGATAACAAGGATCGAATACTTTTTTACAGAGATAGTCTTCCTGATCTCCTGGTAAGTATTCATCTTAATTCATCTGCAGATCCAATCCATGTTAGTGGAGCCAGTACCTATTATAGACATATTGGTTTCAGAAATCTCAGTCACGATATTTATAAGAGAATGCTGGAACTCGGGTTAAAAGAGTTTGGCAATACAGGCAGTTTCAATTTTATGCTGAATAGCCCCACTGAATATCCCAATGCTCTGGTGGAATTACTTTTTCTTAGCAATCCTGAAGATGAAATGAAGATCCTGGATGAGGATTTTCAGCAGCAACTGGTTCAAAAGATAATAACTGGTGTTCAGGATTTTCTAAAAGAGTCAGAATAATCAATCTGTTGTGTAGTTAATGCCATTTTTCAATTTGATGTTGAATAGGCTTTACCGTTTTGAGGTAAGCATAAACCGCCTTTAAATCTTCATCTTTCATTTGACCGAGCATGATCCATGGCATGATGGTATTCTTCGTATGAGGATCAAATTCATAACTGGAGGCCTGGCGGAAAACTGTAAACTTTGAAACGAAGCTGGTTTCAGTCCATTTGCCGATACCTGTTGTTTCATCCGGAGTAATATTAGGAGATGTAACGTGGAATCCGAATTTTTGCCCCATCACATCACCGCCGGCATAGCTGCTGTCTACTATTAAATGGTCATCATCTGTTTTTGGCGTATGGCAGCTTACACAGGCACCAATATTAGCCAGGTATTTACCAGTTTGAATGGAATCTTTTGAAGAAGGCTCAGGGTTCGCTCCAATGGGAGAGAAAGCGAAGCGGTCACGTTCAGGTCCGGCAGGTGCTTTCAATTTGCGATCAGGGATCTTATTGGAGATGGGCTTCAGTGTACGGAGATAAGCAACAATGGAATAGATATCCTCTTTTGACATCTTGTTGTATTCATAATAGGGCATGATGGGAAAAAGGGTGTCCCCATTTTTGCGAATGCCAAGGGCTATTGCACGGGCAATCTCATCATCTGTCCAGCTGCCAATTCCTGTTGCAGCGTCCGGAGTAATATTGGAAGAAAATAATACGCCGAATTTAGGATAACCAATACCTCCCATCCCTTTGGTTTCCTCTTTAATGGGGCCGGAGAATTTAGTGAAATCACGCTGGGAATGGCAATGCATGCAACTACCTACGGTTTCAACCAGGTATTTTCCTCTTTCCAGGCGTGAACTGTCTGCAGCAGAAGTGATCGGGCTGGCTGCTTTCTGGTGACAGGAAAAAGTAATTGCAAGAAGAAATATACAGAAGAGAGCGGTTAGTGGAAACGGTTTCATTTAAATGGAATATTGGATAGCTGTTCAAAATATCAATACAAAGGTGTAAAAAATAAAATGAAAATGCAATACTGCCATAAAATCAAAAAAGGATCCTCAGAAAGAATCCTTTTTTACGGTTACGATCGGCCCTTGATTAGAAATTATTATGCCCATTCGTTGTTGCAGTTTTCCTGCTAAATAAATTGCCAATACCAGTCTTATCAACCAAATTTTTCCCTTTAGCTCGTAAATTGTTCTTTTGTTCAGGCGTCATTCTGGACAACCTGTAAGCGCCATACGCGGCGGCGCCTGCGGCTATCAACAAGCCTACTTTTCCTCTTGTCATAATTGCAATATTTTTTTGATTCAATATGTTGACAGTGATACCTATTAAAATATCGTGCCGTTTTCCGTTATATCAGTTAATCTTCTCAAAGGGATATTTATCCTTAATGTACCTGTTGAGAAAAGTCCCCTTTGAGAACGATTTTTTCATGGACAGATATACCCTCTCCGGAACATTCTTGTAATCATACACCATGCCTGAAACATAGCCTATTCGCAAAGTGGCCGAATCGGGATAATAGTGCATATATGATATAACAGAAGACGGCATAGGTTTTACTATTTCAGGCGGCAACATTATGTGATCTTATTCCCTTCATTGTTATTCCCAAATGGCTCTCATCATATATACAGCGTGCATTCTTTATCAATATCACCTGGGGTGATTCATGATGAACATCCAGTTCAGCAGCAATCCTGTTTGAAATCGATCTGAATCTCAGGATATCCAGGAAATAGAATTCAACACCCGCAGGTGGGGTATTTTTTTCCAACCGCTGTTTAACCATACTGCTTATTCCACACGCGTAAGAATGCTTATAGATGAGTTGTGGTGTTTCAAATGATTTTTCTAATATGTTTTCAAACTGATCTTCAGTCTTTAATGTAATCCATTCCATACACTCTTTTCATTGAAAAATCAAAAATGAGGCCGTTATGAATGGATAATCATTCGTGTATTTGAAAGAAAGATGATGTTTTGGTATGAATCATGATGGCAGTTATTAAAATCTTTTCCATGCCTGAACTTCCTGATCTGTCTGTATTTGCAAAAAATCTGAATAAGGCCCTTGCAGGTAAAACCCTGAGAAAAATAAATGTATATAAAGGGGCAAGGATCAACGTATCGAAATCAAAATTAAAATCGGCGTTAGAAGGAGAGAAGTTATCAAAGGTTTACCGGGAAGGGAAGCAGCTTTATTTTGCTTTTGGGAAGGGAAAGCTGGTAGCTCTTCATTTAATGTTACATGGCAAACTGGTTTGGATCACGGAGCCAAAGGAGGCTAAGTATACACTTATAGAATTTATTTTTGATAAAAAAAGTATAGCCGTTACGGATTTCCAGCGAAAGGCCTCTTTAACACTTGACCCCAAAGAGTCTACAGTGCCAGATGCATTATCAAAGAAAGTTTCTCCTGGATTTTGGAAGGAAGCGCTTCAGTCAAAAGCTTCCATCAAAAATTTAATGTTGGATCAGCATGTGGTAAGAGGTATCGGGAATGCGTATGCGGATGAGATATTATGGAGGGCTGGTATCTCGCCGTTTTCAAAAGCCGAAAAAATACCTGGCCCAAAAATAAAATCATTAGCTTCTTCAGTTAAAAAGGTACTGGCCAGTGCAGAAAAACAAATAGCCAAAGAAGAACCTGGCATTATTGGAGGTGAGGTCCGGGATTTTCTGGATATCCACAATGCAAAAAAGAAAAAAAGCCCGTCGGGTGGAATTATTCGCAAGAAAGCTGGCACCCGAAAAACCTATTATACTGATGAACAGGAATTATTTATTTAATGCCGAATGGCGAATTTTATATAGGCACTTCTGGCTGGCATTATAAACACTGGAAAGGAAAATTTTATCCTTCAGAATTAACCGATGCTGACCACTTCCCCTACTATTGTACGGTCTTTTCAACAGTAGAGATCAATAACTCCTTTTATAAACTTCCTTCTTTAAAAACATTTGCAGACTGGCGAAGAGACTCTCCACCAGGGTTTATCTTTTCTGTGAAAGGCAGCCGGTTTATTACACACATGAAAAAATTGAACGTCAATGCTTCATCCATACAAAAATTCTTTACGAGAGCCCAGCGGTTAAAGGAAAAGCTGGGTCCGATTCTATTCCAGTTGCCACCGAAATGGAAGGTGAATGCTGAGCGGTTATCGACCTTTCTGGGTAGATTACCGAGGTCACACCGGTATGTATTCGAATTCAGGAATGAAACCTGGTATACATCCGAAATGTATGAAATACTGCGGAAGTATAATGCTGCTTTTTGCATTTATGAACTGGCTCATCATATTACGCCGATGGAAGTGACAGCAGACTTTGTATATGTAAGATTGCATGGTCCAGGTGAAAAATACCAGGGTAATTATTCGCCTGGTGATATAAGAAAATGGGCCAAACGTGTGAAGGAATGGGGGGAACAGGGAAAAGATGTGTACGTTTATTTTGATAATGATCAGGAAGCCTATGCAGCTTTCAATGCGCTGCAATTATTGGAGTTGATAATGTAAAAATGAAAATGATATTTAAAACAGGCTTAATTGCCCGCCATTCTCTTTTCTTCTCGGCTTTGCTTTTCCAAATACAGTCCTGCCCCCATGCTTCCAGGATTCATCACGTTCCTTCTGGATCAAGGCATCGAAATTATCATTGGGAATAAAATCCTTTTCTGCACGGCTCGCAATTGCATGCAGTTTCTTAATGGCTTCTGATTTGTCTGATTCACCCAGTTTTGCTTTATGCACCGCAGTTTGTAATGTGCTGATTGTTTCATCATACACTTTTATCGGAACAGGAAAAGGGTGCCCGTCCTTGCCACCATGTGCAAAGGAGAAGCGGGCAGGGTCATGGAATCGGGAAGGAGTTCCATGTATTACTTCACTAACGAGGGCCAGTGATTGTATGGTACGAGGTCCAACTCCCTTAAGCAGCAATAGCTCTTCAAAATTTTCAGGATGCTCATTATGTGCCAGCCATAATACTGAGCCAAGTCTTTTCAGGTTCACATCAGATGACTGCACATCATGGTGGGAGGGGAGTATCAATTGAAATTCTTTGATGATCGCATTCGGATCCTCCCTGCTGAAGTTGGAGATATGGGCTCGTGTATTACCTGCATCCAGGGCCGTTAGATTCAGGATATCTCCCTGGTTGGCTCCACAAATACCTGTATGGGGTTCTTCTACGAAAGAGCGGATATTGTCCGAGTGCCAGTGATAGCGTCTGGCAGTTTTATCTCCCGTATGCATGCCCTGTTGTATAACTGTCCATTCTCCGCTATCGCTGACTATGAAATTATGGGTATAGAGCTGAAACCCGTCCTGAATAGCAGTGTTATCAACCTTGGCACTTAACTTACTGCTACGGACTAATTCATTTCCATTAAGCCCGGTACTCTCTGCATAACGCAATAATTCTGCTGGCGCTTCTTTTGAGAACTGGCCCTTACCGCCGCAAATGCAGAATCCCAGTTGGCGTGAATGAGGATTAACTGCCCGTTTTAATGCTCCCATTACAGAGGTTGTGATTCCGGATGAATGCCAGTCCATCCCCATCACTGCACCAAAACTCTGAAACCAGAAAGGGTCAGATAACCGCCGCAGCATTTCGAGTTTGCCGTATTCTGTAAGTATGGATTCTGTAATGGCCAAACCCAGTTTTGCCATTCGGTCTGCCAGCCATTTAGGCACATAGCCATAGTGAAGTGGAAGGTCTGCAGAGCCGGATCGTTTCATGGTACAAAGTTAAGAAAATCGGTGAAGGCCTGATCCAGCCTGCATTGTAGTAATAATTCTACAACAAAACCCTTTCAAATTGTACAGGAATACAATATGACGCTCTATTTTTTTCGGCTCCTCCATGAGCGTACTTTGATCTCGTTAAACACTAAACATACCTTAAAGAATCCGAATATGAAAAAGGGTAAAAAATATGAAGGAGTTACTGATCTTCCACTTGCAGTGACAGCCTGCATAGATGAACTTATGTTCCTGGAAGAACTGGTTAAGCACCTGGCCGATGCACGTTCAACCAGATCCCGAAAAAAAATCCAGCTTGAACCTGGCTGGGAACCTATAGAAAGTTCCTCCCTTGAAGTATATGTGACAGGCAATATGATAGTTTCCGATGTAGTGGGACCTATGCGAGTTCCGTACACCACCAGTTTTCTGTTTACCTGTATAAAGGAAAACAGAAGCGGCTATATCCTTTCCGGTTGCTATTCCCTGTCATGACAAGATTTGTCACCAGCCTCAAATAATTAGTCCCCGAATTCCATCTCCCGGCCAAAAGCCGGGTTTTTTTATTTTCACTTCCTACAGAAGAAATTGAACTCCCGGTTAAAATAGTATCATTTTGAGTTAACAAAATACCAGCCACGTCCTTTTAGGGTTACGGGTTAATTTGCCCAGACTAGGAAGTAACTCTTAATTCGGATAGAAATAGTAATGCTACGGAAGAATCTGGGTCAAATACTTAAAAAAAAATCGAATTGACACTATCTTGGAGGAAATAATGAGGCTAATTGCTTCGTTATCAGAAAGCTTAAAATCCAATTTCTTCTATGCAAAGACCGCCCCGTCTTGCTGATCTCTTCCCGGCCACCAGCGCCGACCTCCAGTTACCGGCATTCAGCCAGGTAAATGAATACCAGTTTTTAACTAATAGCATAACCATTATACCATCAAATTATAGTCGCTCAGGCAAGAGCTATACCTATTATACCACCACACAACCTCTAACCACATGAAGTCTAAACTAAATTCTGTACTACTGATCGATGATGATGAACCAACAAATTTTTATACTCAATTGATCATTGAGGAATCAGGCTGCGCCGATCACATTCAGGTTGCACAGGGCGGCCGTGAAGCGCTTAATTATTTATCAAAGACAAACCAGCAAAATGGTGAAAAGCGCTTTCCTCCTCCCGATCTTATTTTCCTGGACATCAACATGCCTGCCATGGACGGATGGGAGTTCCTCGATGAATATAAAAAACTGCATAAAGACAGACAGGGGAAGATCATTGTGGTGATGCTGACCACATCACTTAATCCGGATGATAAGGCAAAGGCCAATGAAATGCCCGAGATCGCAGGATTTGAAAGCAAACCATTAACTGAAGAAAAACTGAATAAAATATTGAAGGAACATTTTTCCGGAAATTTTGGATAGGCAAAATAATCGTTGCCCCTCCATCCACCAAATCAATGAAACGCAACCATCCGATCCTGCCTGCTTATGAGTCATGTGAAACATTATGCTTCACCTGCAGGCATGCTTATCTGTTGTTTTTCTTTCTCTTCCTTTTTTCCGTCTGCAAATCTCAGCGGCAACCCATAAAATTTGAACATATCGGTACCAATCTTGGGCTTTCCCAAAGTAATGTTATCTGCATTTACCAGGATAGCCGGGGATTTTTGTGGTTTGGTACCAGAGATGGCCTGAATAAGTACGACGGATATAAATTCATTGTTTATAAAAATGATATTTCAGATACAACCAGTCTCAGTCACAATACGGTACAGGATATTACTGAAGATCTGGATGGTAATCTCTGGATTGCAACCTGGGGTGGGGGACTGAATAAATTCGATTGGCGAAAAGAAAAATTTGTCCGTCAGAATTTCAGCGTCAGGAATTTTTCAGGTATTCGCAAGGATTATATCAACAAGGTGTTCAGGGACAATGAAGGGAAGCTATGGATTGGAACGGAGAATGACGGATTATATACCCTTGATATTAAAACAAACGCAACACTGCATTTTGTACATGACGAGATTATTTCTTCCAGCCTGTCCAGTAACCAGGTAAAAGATATTGTTGAAGATGCGAGGCATAATCTCTGGTTTGGAACCGGGAATGGTGGCGTTGAAATGTATGACAGGCAAACGAAAAGCTTTCACCATTTTCGGCATGATCCGCTTGATTCAACTTCGGTTGCATCTGATGAGGATTGGGAATTATATATCGACAGCAAAGATCGCTTATGGGTGGGAACCCGTGGTGAAGGTTTGGACCTTTTTGATCATGCAAAGGAAGAATTTATTCATTTTAAAAATATAGCCGGCTATGCCAATAGTACACAGAGCAATGTGGTTAAGATAATTAATGAAGATGAAAAAGGAAATCTGTGGATTGGAACAGAGAATGGGGGACTGGCGGTCTACGATAATGATCTGCATAGTTTTGATAATTACCTGAAAGATGATGCTGATAATGCAGGCATCAATAATAATTCAATCTGGTCCATACTAAAAGATGCAAAGGGCAACATGTGGATTGGAACGGCAAGTGGAGGCGTCAACCTTGTTAACAGGGATGGAGGTAAATTTATCCATCATCGCCATACTTCCTCTCCGGAAAGCTTAAGTAATAATAGCGTACTCTCTATTTTTGAAGATTCCGAAAGCAATGTTTGGGTAGGAACGGATGGCGGAGGCATAAACCTTTTTAACCAGAAAAATGGAAATTTTACCCATTTCGTTCATGATCCCAAAAATCCAAACAGCCTTGGAGGCAATTATGTGCTTGATATTACCGAGGACAGTGAAAAGAACATATGGGTTGGAACCTGGGCAAGTGGAGTAACCGTATTCAACAGACAAAAAAACACTTTCAGGCGGTATACTTACAATCCAGCTGATCCCAATGGTATAAGCAGTCCGAATATTTGGACACTCTTCAGAGATAGTGAAAATAATATCTGGCTGGGAACTTATAGTGCAGGCATCAGCAGGTTTGATCCATTGCATGATCAGTTCATTCATTACCGCAGCGATGCTGGTAATGAAGGAAGTCTGGGAAACAATACTATTAATCTTTTCTTTGAAGACAGCCGGAAAAACCTTTGGATAGGAACTAATGGCAGTGGGCTTGATCTTTATAATAAGAAAGCACAAAATTTCATTCATCATCCACATGATGAAAACCATAATAGTATCAGCAATGATAATATTTATTGTGTGGCAGAAGACAGGGAAGGCAATCTCTGGATCGGTACAGAGCTTGGGCTGAACAGGATGGATAGGAAAGGTCAATTCACTTCCTATTTTATGAAGGATGGATTACCCAGTAATACCATTGCAGGCATATTAGTAGATAAAAAGGGAATACTGTGGGTCAGCACTTTCAATGGTCTCTCGAGATTTGATCCTGTAACAAAGACCTTTTCCAATTTTGGAACTGATGATGGATTGCAATCCCGGGAATTCAAAATGAATTCCTGTTTGATGAGCCGGAGTGGTAAAATGTATTTTGGAGGGATCAATGGTTTCAATGAATTCCTGCCTGATAACCTGCAGGAGAAAAAATTTGATCCACCAATAGTATTTACAGATTTCCAGATTTTCAACAAACAGGTTCCTGTCAGTAATGATAAATCTTCCATTCTGAAACAATCTATTGCCGATACACGGGAACTGATATTACCTTATGATCAATCGGTTATTTCATTTGAATTTGCAGCCCTTAATTATACTGCTGCTGAAAAAAAACAGTATGCCTACATTTTGGAAGGGTTTGACAGGGATTGGAACTATATCGGCACCAGGCATTCGGCAACCTATACCAATCTGAACCCCGGAGAATATACTTTCAGGGTAAAGAAACTAAATAATGAAGGTGCCTGGTCTTTTTCAACTGCAAGTCTGAAGTTGACTATTACACCTCCTTTCTGGATGACCTGGTGGTTTCGATTGAGTATGATTTTGCTGGTAGCAGGATCAGTGGTTGGGATTTATCGCTGGAGAGTGAGAGCCATCAAGGCACAACGAGGAAAACTGCAGAAACTGGTACATGATCAAACACGTCAATTGATCCAGTCCAGCCAGGAGGAACAGAAAGCACGACAGGAAGCCGAACTGGCACGGCTGGAGGCCGAAGAGGCTAATATAGAGCTGGAAAGAAAGAATAAGGAACTGGAGCAATTCGCATATGTTGCTTCTCATGATATGCAGGAACCCTTGCGTACTACCACCAGCTTTGTTGACCTGCTGCAAAGGCAATATAAAGGAATGCTGGACCCAAAAGCAGATAAATACCTTTCCTATATATCACAGTCTTCAGACAGAATGAAAGTGCTCATTAAAGACCTTCTTGATTTTTCACGAATAGGAAAGAAGGGTAACCTGGAGAAAATAGATTGTAATAATATAGTAAATCAGGTATTGGCGGATCTGACTTTTGCAATAAAAGAGTCCGGGGCCAATATCACCTACCAGAACCTTCCTGTGATCTGTGCTTATTCCACGGAGATCAAGCAATTGTTCCAGAACCTGCTGATCAATGCAATCAAGTTCAGGAAGCCTGGAGTCCCGCCACAGGTCCAGATATGTGTACAGAAAAATAAAGATGGGTGGGAGTTCACCATAAAAGATAACGGAATCGGAATAGATAAAAAATATAACGACAAGATTTTCGTCATTTTCCAGCGGTTACATAACAGGACTGAATATGAAGGATCGGGTATTGGTCTTGCTCACTGCAAGAAAATTGTTGAATTACACGGTGGTAATATCTGGGTGGAATCAAACCCGGGTGAAGGAAGCACCTTTCATTTTACCATCCCCGACGAAGAAGATGCTTAGTTAAGACAATTGAACACGCATGAGACTCAGAAATCTTATCCTTTTACTTTTGCTGCACGCTGGCTGTATTGCAATTAATGGCCAGCAGCAAAGCCTGCGTTTTGAACACCTGGACATCAATTCCGGGCTGTCGCAGAATCATATTATGTGTATCCTGCAGGATAGTCGTGGGTTCATCTGGCTCGGATCCAGAGACGGATTGAACCGGTATGACGGTTATCAGTTTACCATTTATAAGAATGATCCAAAAGATCCTGCCAGTATCAGTAATAATTTTATTTCCGGTATGCTTGAAGATAAAAATGGCGATCTATGGATAACGACCCGGGGTGGCGGTCTAAACAGGTACAATAAAGAAACGAACCGGTTTCGTTCTTACAGGAATGACCCTAAAGATCCGAATAGTCTCTCAAGTGATCTGTTAACAGGTATAGCTATTGATTCAAGCGGAAACCTGTGGATATCCTCAGAGGACGGCGGAGTTAATTATTTCCAACCATCAATTAATAAGATCACCCGCTATGGATATGATCCAAAGAACAGTCAGTCATTAAGTGATAACAATACGCGTTATGTTTACATTGACAGGCAGCAGCATATATGGGTGGGTACATTTAATGGGGGATTAAATTGCTTTAATCCGCAGGCAGGAACATTTACCAGATATATACATGACGATAAGAACCCGCTATCCATTGGCAATAATAATGTGCGAGTGATCTTTGAAGATAGTCATAACCAGCTATGGGTGGGCACTGTAGGATCTGGAATTGAACTTTTGGACAGGAAAAAAGGAGCATTCACTCATTTTGTTCAAAATAGTAAAGACCCCTATAGCATTTCTGCCAATAATATAGGAGCTATGGGCGAAGATAATCGGGGAAATCTATGGGTTGGGACAGAGAATGGCGGAGTGAGCGTTTTCAATAATCAGACAAAACAATTCACGCATTATGTTTATGATGAAATAGATAACAAGAGCCTGAGCCATAATTCTGTGTATTCTATTTATAAAGATAGCTACGGGAATATGTGGGTTGGAACTTTTGCCGGCGGAGTAAATATTTTAAGCAAGGATATTAATCTTTTTGATCATTATAAACATACTTCTGCACCTAATAGTCTCAATCATAATAATGTACTTTCATTTTGCGAAAGCAGGAATGGAAAAGTCTGGGTGGGAACTGATGGCGGGGGTTTAAATCTGTTTGACCCCTCCACAAAGAAATTTACGTATTACACCCACGATCCTAAAAATAACAACAGCATTTGCGGGAATTATGTACTTGGTGTTTGTGAGGACAGTAAAGGAAATGTATGGGTAGGGACCTGGGCGGATGGTATTACTGTATTTAATCCCGGATCAGGAGAATACCGTCACTATAAAAATAAGCCAGGGGATCTATCTTCTCTGAGCAGCAATAATGCCTGGGTGATCTTTGAAGACAGTGAAAAAAATATTTGGGTTGGTACTTATGGCGGTGGCCTAAACCTGTATGATCCGCAAAAAAATGCATTCACCCGTTTTGATGATAGCACTGCCAGCAGTGTGATCAAGCAGATATATACCATTACTGAAGATGAGAAGGGAAATCTATGGCTAGGAACTGATGGAGGAGGGTTGCGTGTATTTAATAAGAAAACAAAGACATTTTCGCGCTATGTTCATGAAGAAGGTAAGAATAGCCTGAGTGATAACCGCATCAATTATATATACCGCGATAAATTGGGTAATTTCTGGATCAATACAATGGTAGGACTAAATTATTTTGATAGAAAGACCGGCCATTTTACTACTTATACCGTAGAGGATGGACTTCCCAATAATGTGATCTATGGAGTAGCGGAAGATAATAACGGACATATATGGATCAGCACCAACAGAGGACTCTCCAGGATGGATCTTCAAACCAAAAAGTTCAAGAATTATACACCTGCGGATGGACTTCAATCTTATGAGTTTAAAGGACACGCCGTGTGCAAAACAAAATCCGGAACTATGTATTTTGGTGGCATCAACGGATTCAATGAGTTCTTTCCGGAAAATGTCAAAGAAGCTGTTTATGAGCCACCATTGGTATTAACGGGACTTCAGGTTCTAAATAAAAAAGTTCCTATTGCTGTGGATGCCAAAGACCAATCGCCATTAAAAAAGGATATAACCGAAACAAAAGAGCTAACACTTTCTTATGGTCAATCGGTCATTACATTTGAATTTGCCAGCCTTAATTATACTGTAGCCGAGAAAAAGCAATATGCATACATGCTGGAAGGATTTGACAAAGCGTGGAATGAGATCGGAACAAACCGGACGGCTACTTATACAAACCTGGATCCTGGAAATTATGTTTTTAAAGTGAAAGGACTGAATAATGAAGGC